>Ga0207981_1000121_pt1 | contig 11609 bp, 11 predicted proteins | sample SoimicmetaGmgLPC_FD_188327 | JGI IMG/M metagenome (GOLD analysis project Ga0207981, IMG submission 188327) | Soil and rhizosphere microbial communities from Laval, Canada - mgLPC (SPAdes) (version 2) | ecosystem: Environmental > Terrestrial > Deep subsurface > Rock core/Sediment | place: Laval... | reverse complement strand
GCCGCGCGGTTCCGCACTGAGGCGATCAACCACTTCGCGCGCGGCCTTGGCTTCTTCCAGCATCGTCTGCGCATGGCGGTGCACGGCGTTGCCGACATCGGTGACGGCGAAGCGGCGGGTGGAGCGCTGGAGCAAGCGCACGCCGAGCTCGTTCTCCAGCGCGCTGATGCGACGGCTCAGGCGCGACTTGGGGATGCCGAGCGCGCGCTCGGCGGCCGCGAAGCCGCCGTTGTCGACCACGGCGGAGAAGTAATAAAGGTCGTTGAGGTCCTGCATGGGGGGCAGCTCCGACTATTGTTGCACCAATGCAACGATTCGTGACATTAGACCTGCTTTATCCTACTGGTGCAACGGCCTAAGGTGCCCTCCAACGCAGCGACGCTGCATTGAACGGATCCAAGGCCATGAAACTCCTGCACCTCGACTCCAGCGCCCTGGGCGCCAATTCCGTCACCCGTGAGCTCAGCGCCGCCATTGTCGCGCAGTGGCAGGACGCCGTGCCGGGTCTGGCCGTCGATTATCGCGATCTTGATGCTAATCCCCTGCCCCACCTGACCGGCGGCGTGCTCGGGGGCTCCGACGCGGCGGCCACCGCCGAGAGCGAAGCGGCCATGGACCAGTTCCTGGCCAGCGATGTCATCGTGATCGGCGCGCCGATGTACAACTTCGGCGTCCCTTCGACGCTGAAGGCGTGGATCGACCGCGTGGCGGTGGCGGGCAAGACGTTCCGCTACACCGAGAACGGTCCGGAAGGCCTGGCCAAGGGCAAGCGCCTGGTGATCGCCAGCGGTCGCGGCGCCATCTACGGCGACAGCAGCCCGGCGGACTTCCAGGAAGCCTACCTGCGCCAGGTGTTCGGCTTCCTCGGGATCAGCGACATCGAGTTCGTGCGTGCCGAAGGCGTTGCGTACTCGCCGCAGCACCGCACCGACGCGATGGCCGCGGCGCACGCCGCGATCCCCGCGCTGCGCAAGGCGGCTTGACGCTCAGCCGATCGTCTCGGCGCCACCCATGTAGGGACGCAACACCGACGGCACCGTGATGGTGCCGTCGGCGTTCTGGTAGTTCTCCATCACCGCGATCAACGCGCGGCCGACCGCGACGCCCGAACCATTGAGCGTATGCACGGGCTCGGGCTTGCCGGTCGCCGGGTTCTTCCACCGCGCCTGCATGCGGCGCGCCTGGAAGGCTTCGCAATTCGAGCACGAGGAGATCTCGCGATAGGTGTCCTGCGAAGGCAGCCACACCTCGAGATCGAAGGTCTTGGTCGCACCGAAGCCCATGTCGCCCGTGCACAGCAGCATGCGGCGGTACGGCAGTTCGAGTTTTTCCAGCACCACTTCGGCGCAACGGGTCATGCGCTCGTGCTCGGCGTAGGACTCGTCAGGGCGCGCGATCGACACCAGTTCCACCTTTTCGAACTGGTGCTGGCGGATCATGCCGCGCGTGTCGCGGCCGTGGCTGCCGGCCTCGGCGCGGAAGCACATCGAATGCGCCGTCATGCGCAGCGGCAGGCGCGCGTCGTCGACGATCTCGTCGCGCACGATGTTGGTGAGCGGCACTTCCGAGGTCGGAATCAGGTAGCGGCGGTGCGTGTCGTCGCCGTGCACCATCGTGGCGAACAGGTCCTCCTCGAACTTCGGCAGCTGGCCGGTGCCGCGCATGCTCTCGGCGTTGACCATCAGCGGCACGTTGGTTTCTTCGTAGCCGTGTTCGTTGGTGTGCAGGTCCAGCATGAACTGCGCGAGCGCGCGATGCAGGCGCGCCAGTTCGCCGCGCAGCACGGTGAAGCGTGCGCCGCTGAGCTTGGCCGCGGTGTCGCCATCCAGCCAACCCTTGCGCGCGCCGAGCTCGACGTGGTCCTTCACCGCGAAATCGAAGGTGCGCGGCGTGCCCCAGCGATGCTGTTCGGCGTTGTGCGCCTCGTCGTCGCCCAGCGGCACGCTCTCGTGCGGGAGGTTCGGGATGCCCAGCGCGATGCTTTCCAGCTCGCCGCGGATGCGGTCGAGCTCGACTTCCGAGGCCTTCAGCTCGTCGCCGAAGCCCGCGACTTCCGCGAGCAGCGCCGCGACGTCCTCGCCCTTGGCCTTCGCCTGGCCGATCGCCTTGCTGCGCGTGTTGCGCAGGTTCTGCAACTCCTGCGTGCGCACCTGGATGCGCTTGCGCTCGGCTTCGAGCTGTTCGATGTAGGCGACGGGCAGGTCCACGCCGCGCGTGGCCTTCAGGCGTGCGGCGAGTTCGGCGGGCTGGGTGCGCAACAGATGGGGGTCGAGCATGTGGCGGCGAAGGCGATCCGATACGGGGGCTGAATTATGGCGTGCGGGGGCGCCGCGTGCCGAATGGCGTGCGGGGATGGCAATGACAGAATCGGGGCATGACGAAATCCTCCTCGCGCAGTGCCCGGGCCAGCCTCGCCCAATGGATCCCTTCGATGCGTGGGCTGTTGCTGATCCTCGCCGCCTTCGGGCTGGGGCTGCTGGCGTTCTTCTTCCTGTGGGCCGGGCAGCGGCCGTCCACGCCGCAGGTGGCGCCGGTCGCGGGCCCGAAGGGCAGCCCCGGGTTCGCGCCCCTGCCCGCGCCGATGCCGGCCGACCAGGACGGTGCAAGCGGCCTGCAGGAACCGGATGAAGCGGCGTCGGCCGATCAACCGCGCCTGATTGAGGCGCCGCCTCCGCCGGCCGCGCCGGCGCCGGCACCCGCGGCCGCACCCGCGCCGGCCCCCACGCTCATCACGAGCGCGCCGACGCCCATCTCCACGCCCTCGCCCCGCTATCCCGACCGCGCGATGCGCCGCCGCGAAACCGGCACGGTGCGCCTGCAGGTGGAAGTCGGCGTCGACGGCGAACCGACATCGGTGAGCATCGCCTCGAGCAGCCAATCGCGCGATCTCGACCGCGCGGCGATGGATGCGGTGCGCAAGTGGCGCTTCCGTCCCGCGCAGCGCGACGGGCAGGCGGTGGCGGGCACGATCATCGTGCCGGTGGAATTCAAGCTGTAGGGATCAGCCGGCGCGCAGGCCGAAGCCGGCCTCGCGCGCCAATGCGTCGAAGCCCGGGAAGGACGTCGCGACGTTCGCGACATCGCTGATGCGCACTTCGTCGTCGGCCATCTGCCCGGCGATCGCGAACGCCATCGCGACGCGATGATCGCCTTGCGACGCGACGCTGCCGCCGCGGATCGGGCCGCCGCGGATCGCCGCGCCGTCCGAGGTTTCCTCCACGTCGACGCCGAGCGAGCGCAGGCCGGCGGCCATGGTCGCGATGCGGTCGGATTCCTTGACGCGCAGTTCCGATGCGCCGCGCACGGTGGTGGTGCCCCGGGCGCAGGCCGCGGCGATGAACAGCGCCGGGAATTCGTCGATCATGTCCGGCACGTCTTCAAGCGGCACGTCGACGCCGCGCAACGGTGCGTGCGCCACGTGCAGGTCCGCGACCGCTTCGCCGCCCTGCTCGCCTGCCTCGCGCACGTCGATGTCGGCGCCCATCGCGCGCAACACGCGCAGCAGGCCGGTGCGCCGCGGGTTCATGCCCACGCGCCGCAGCACCAGGTGCGAGCCCGGCACGACGCACGCGGCCACGAGGAAGAACGCCGCCGACGAGAAATCCGCCGGCACCGACACATCCATCGCGCGCAGCCGATGCCCGCCGTCCAGCCGCGCCATGCCCGGCGCGAAATGGACGGGCCAGCCGAAGGCGCTGAGCATGCGCTCGGTGTAATCGCGCGTGGGATGCGGCTCGTGGACGATCGTTTCGCCCCGCGCCTGCAGGCCCGCCAGCAACACGGCCGACTTCACCTGCGCGCTGGCGATCTCCGAGGAATACTCGATGCCCTGCAACGCCTGCCCGCCATGGATGCGCAGCGGCGGAAAGCCGGCCTTGGATTCGATCGAGGCGCCCATGCGCACCAGGGGTTCGATCACGCGCTGCATCGGGCGCCGCGAGAGGGACGAATCGCCGGTCAGCACGCTGTCGAACGCCTGCCCCGCCAACAATCCCGTGAGCAGGCGCATGCCCGTGCCCGCATTGCCGCAGTCGAGCATGCCGCTCGGCGCCTGCAGGCCGTCGATGCCCACGCCGTGCACCACGCGCTTGCGCGGCCCGGGCGCCTCGATGCGTACGCCCATGCGCTCGAAGATGGCGGCGGTGGACAGCGTGTCGTCGCCTTCCAGGAAGCCATCGATGTGCGAGGTGCCATCGGCGAGCGCGGCGAACATCACCGCGCGATGCGAGACCGACTTGTCGCCCGGGACATCCAGCTCGCCGTGCAGCGCACCATGCGGAGAAGCGATCCAGTCCTCTCGGTGCGCGTCGCGGTTCATCCAAGCTCGTCCAGTACGGCGACCAGGCGCCGGTTCTCGTCACGGTCGCCCACGGTGATGCGCAGGCAGTCCGGCAGACCATAGCCGATCATCGGGCGCAGCACGATGCCCCGTTCGAGGAGTGCGCGCTCGATCGCACCGGTGCGCGCACCGAACGCCACGAGCAGGAAGTTGGTGCGCGAGGGGTGGACGAACCACCCGCGCGATGCGATCGCCTGGGCCAGGCGCTCGCGCTCCTCGGCGTTGCGCGCCAAGCCCCAGCGCAGGTGCTCGGTATCGCCCAGCGCAGCCTCTGCCGCGGCGAGGCCCGCGAGGTTGACGTTGAAGCTTTCGCGCACCCGCTCCATCACCGCGATCAGGCGCGGATGGCCGACGGCGAAGCCGATGCGCAAGCCAGCGAGTGCATACGCCTTGCTGAAGGTGCGGGTGACGACGAGGTTCGGGTGCGTTGCGATGAATGCGAGCGCGGCGCCTGCCTCTTCGTTGAACTCCGCATAGGCCTCGTCGACCACGACGATGACGTTGCGCGGCACGCGGGCGAGGAAGGCGCGCAGCGCGTCCATGCCGAACCAGGTGCCGGTCGGATTGTTGGGGTTGGCGAGATAGACGAGCTTGGTGCGCGGGGTGATGGCGGCCGCCAGCGCATCCAGGTCGTGGCCGCGGGCCATCGCATCGGTGGCCGGCAGCGCGGGCGCCTGCACGAGCGCCGCGCCCGCGGCCTGCGCGGCGATCGCATACACGGCGAACCCGTACTGCGAGGCCACCACCTCGTCACCTTCGCCCGCGAACACCTGCGCGAACTGCATCAGCAACTCGTGCGAGCCGTTGCCCAGCAACAATTGCGCGATATCGACACCATGCAGCGCCGCCAGCGCCCGCTTGAGATCGCCGCCCAGCGGATCGGGATAGCGATGCAACGCATGCAGGCTGTCGAGCACCGCCGCGCGCGCGGCCGGCGATGGGCCCCACGCATTCTCGTTCGAGCCGAGCTCGATCAGCGATGGGCCGACACGCCGGCGCCACGCGACGAGGTCGTGGCCCGGATCGTAGGCGCGCAGCCCACGGATCGCCCGGGTGGCGAGGGATTCGAAATCCGGCGCGCCGACAGCGCCGTCGTTCACGGCACCGCCACCGGATACGACCCGAGCACGGTGACGTTCTCCGCGAAGTCCTCCAGGTCGGCCAGCGCATCGCGCAGCGGCGATTCCTCGACATGGCCGCCGACATCGATGAAGAACGCGTACTGCCACAGCCCCGTGTGCGCGGGGCGCGACTCGATGCGGTTCATGCTCACGCCGCGGCGCGCGAGCGGTTCGAGCACGCGGAACAACGCGCCGGGCTGGTCGCGCACGAACACCATCAGCGACGTGCGATCGTGGCCCGACGGCGGGAACAGGTTGCGGCCGAGGACCAGGAAGCGCGTGGTGTTGTCCGGCCGGTCTTCGATCGGGCCCGCGACGATCTTCAAGCCGTAGACATGCGCGGCGTTCTCGCCGGCGATGGCACCGGAATCGTCCGCGTTGCGCGCGCGGCGCGCGGCCTCGGCATTGCTCGCCAGCGGCAGCTTCTCGGCGTCCGGCAGGTGCGCGCGCAACCAACCGCGGCACTGCGCGAGCGAAAGGCCGTGCGAATAGACGCGCTCGATGTCTTCGATGTGGCCCGTGCGCGACAACAAGTATTGATGGACGCGCAACTCGACTTCACCGCAAATCTTGAGCGGCGACGACAGGAACATGTCCAGCGTCGACTGGATCGTGCCCTGCCCCGAGTTCTCCACCGGCACCACGCCGAAGTCGGCGTGGCCCGCGGCGACCTCGTCGAACACTTCCTCCACGCTCGCCAGCGGCAGGCCCTTGGCCGAGTGGCCGAAGTGTTTCTGCAGCGCCTGCTGGGAGAACGTGCCTTCCGGGCCGAGGTAACCGACCTTCAGCGGCTCCTGCTGCGCCAGGCATGCCGACATGATTTCGCGGAACAGGCGCACCAGCACGTCGTCGGCGAGCGGGCCCTCGTTGCGGTCGACCACGCGGCGCAGCACCTGCGCTTCGCGCTCGGGCCGGTAGTAGTCGACGGCGGCGGCGAGCTTGCCCTTGGCCTTGCCGACCTGGCGCGCCCACAGGGCGCGATCGGCGATCAGCGATTGGATTTCGCGATCGATGCCATCGATCTGCGCGCGCACGGCGACGAGGTCGAGCGGCGCTTCGTCCGTCGGCACGGTCGACTTGGCCGTCGTCATTCCTGCGGATGTCGTCGTCATTCCTGCGGAAGCAGGAATCGCTTTCGCCTTGGATCCCTGCTTTCGCAGGGATGACGGCGCGTCCTTGGATCCCTGCTTTCGCAGGGATGACGGCTTCTTCTTCGACGGCGGCTTGCGGCGCTCAGCCATGGCGCTGCTGGAACGCGCGCATGAAATCCGCCAGCGCCTGCACGCCCTGCTCCGGCATCGCGTTGTAGATCGACGCGCGCATGCCGCCGATCACGCGATGGCCCTTGAGCGCGATCAGGCCGGCTTCCTTCGCTTCGGCGAGGAAGGGTTTGTCCAGCGCTTCGTCGTGCAGGAAGAACGGCACGTTCATGCGCGAGCGCACGGCCGGATCGACATTGTTCCGATAGAAGCCGCCGGAGTCGTCGATGGCCGAATACAGCAGCGCGGCCTTGCGCGCATTGCGCTTGGCAAACTCCGCCACGCCGCCTTCGTCGATCATCCATTGCACGGTCAGGCCGAGCATGTACCAGTTCCAGGTCGGCGGCGTGTTGAGCATCGACTCGCCCTTCAGCTGAGAGCGGTAGTCGAAGATGTCGGCGCGCGCCTGGCCGTCGCGTTGCAGCAGGTCCCGCCGCACGATCACGACGCTGATGCCGACCGGGCCGAGGTTCTTCTGCGCGCCGGCGTAGATGATCCCGAACTTCGAGACGTCCAGCGGCTCGCTCGCGATCGAGGAGCTGAAGTCGGCGACCAGCGGGATGTTGCCGACGTCGGGGATGTCGCGGAACTCGACGCCATGGATGGTCTCGTTCGCGGTGATGTGCACGTAGGCCGCATCGGCGGCGAGCTGCCAGCTGCTGCGCGCGGGGATCGTGCGGAAGCCATCGGCCTCGCTGCTGGCGGCGATGTGCGTGGCGACGTACGGGCCCGCCTGCTTCAGCGCCGTCTTGCCCCAATGGCCGGTCACCACGTAATCGGCCGGTTGGCCCGGCGCGGCGAAGTTGAGCGGAATCAGCGCCTGCTGCGTGGTCGCGCCGCCCTGGGTGAACAGCACCGCGTAATCGTCGGGGATCGACAGCAACGTGCGCAGCGCGCGTTCGGCATCCGCGGCGACTTCCATGAACTCGGGGCCGCGATGGCTGATCTCGACGATCGACGCACCGGCGTCACGCCATTCGAGCATTTCCGACTGCGCGCGGCGCAGGACCGGTTCGGGCAGGGTTGCGGGACCGGCACTGAAGTTCCAGGCGCGTGACATGCGGGCGAGGCTCTCGAAGGGGGTGGCAGGCCAGTATGCACCTGCGAAATTCGAGCCGACACTCGACGATTGTTTTCAGCCGCAACTGTCGAGAACGATCGACCGCGCCCGCTCAGGCGACGGATCGACGAGGCGCCTTCAGCCAGGCGAACCGAACAGCAGCAGCGCGCTCAGCGCCCCGGCGATCAGAAGTGCCGCGAGCAACAACCAGGGCAAGCGCCGCGCCGTGCCCTTGGGCCCCTTCTGCAGGTGCGCGTGGTCCAGGTCGATGTCGTCCGGCAACGCGGGCGCCAGCGCATCGTGCGGCGTGGCCGGCCGGCCCGGCGCCTCGACCACGAAGCGATGGTGCGCGTCGAACACCACCTGGTCGCCCGTGCGCAGGACCGCATCGCGCAGTACCTCGCCGTTGACCACGGTGGCCTCGGCGCCCGGCAGGCCGCGCATCACCACCTTGCCGTCCTGCACTTCGATGCGTGCGTGGCGTTCGGGGAAGGCCGGATCGTCGATGCGGATGTCCGCCTCCGGCCCGCGGCCCACGATGCGCGGGCGCTCGAGCGTGAAGCTGCGGCCGTGGTACTGGCCGCCCACGCCGCGCAGCAACATGCGCGGATCGCCGCCGTCCTGCGTGCCCGGTCCGGGCACCGCATCGCGCTCGCGCACCGCGCCGAGCAACAGCATCTCCGTGCCGTCCAGGTAGATCGCATCGCCCACGCGCAGCATCGCCATGCGCTTCACCGGGCGCCCGTTCACGTGCACGGTGCGCGCCGCGTCGCCCAGCTTGAGCCAGATGCCACGACGGTCCACGCACAGCTGCGCGAGCATGCGCGCGCTGTCGTCCACGGGCGCGAGCGTGCCATCGGCGTTGCGGCCGATGCCGTGCAGGCCCGGGCCGATGGCGGCGTCGGCGGGGTTCCGGTTGGGGAAGCGCAATCGATAGGTATCCACTGCGCGGAAATCTAGCATGCGTGCAAAATGGCGACAGCCCGCCACGGCGGCCCACTGCGCGCCGGGCAACACCGGAGAGACCATGTCCCGCATCGATATCCACCACCCGCATTCGCTCACCCCCGCCAAGGCCCGCAAGGCCGTGCAGGAGGTGGCCGACAAGCTGGGCCACCGCTTCGCGATGCAAAGCCGATGGGAAGGCGACGTCCTGCACTTCTCGCGCTCGGGCGTGGATGGCCACATCGTGCTCGCGCCGAACGAACTGCACGTCACCGCGCAATTGGGGTTCCTGCTGTCGGCGATGAAGGGGCCGATCGAGCACGAGATCCGCCGCGTGCTCGACGAGCGCTTCGGCTGACCTACTCGCGGAACGGATCCGGATCGCCGGCCCACAGGCGCGCGGCGATGGCACGCTCGCTGCGCTGGATCTCGGAGAGGAAGGCATCCACGTCGCCGAGCTGGCGGAACGCCACCACGCCGCGTTCCAGGAATCCCTGCAGTTCCGACAGGCCCGCCGCATGCGCGGGCCCGCGCGACATCCGCAGCAACATGCCGATGCCGGGCAGGCGCAGCGCCGCCCCGAGTCCGTGCCCGACTTCGAGGATCAACCCGATCTGCCTGTCGCGCAGCCGCGGCTTGCCCACCTGGCGATACGCCTCGCCATAGCGCGCATCGTCCAGCCGCCGCCCGTTGGGAGCGATGGCATGCAGCACCTGGGCCATGCGCAGGTCGAATGCATGCGTGAGCGACCCCAGTGCGATGCCATCGCCCACCGTTTCCAGCAGCGAGGCCGGCAGCAGGTGCTGCATGGTGGGCAGCACGCGGGCGATGTCGGCATCGCGGCGGGTGAAGTCGTGGTCGCCGTACACATCGTTGAGGAAGAAGTGCGCGGCCGGCGCGCGGCGCGGATCGTCCAGGAAGCGGGCGAAGCTGATCTCCAGGCGCGCGGCCTGCCAGCGGCGCAGCTCGGGCAGCCAGCGCAGGCGGTTGCGCGGTTCGCGCGCCGGGTCGTGCAGGGCCTGGTGGCAGTCGATCCGGCGCTGGAGGTCGGGGCCGCGAGGCATGCGGGGGATCAAAACACAAACACGGGCGAGACCGTACACTCGGCCGGTCTTTGTTGTCGGTCTTTCCCCCGATGTTGTCATTGCACGCCGCCCAGCAACGCCCCCGCGCCAAGGCCGCCCCGAAGATCGGGCTCGCCGTCGCGGGCGGCGGCCCCATCGGATACATGTACGAGCTCGGCGCCCTGCGTGCGCTCGACGAGGCGATCGAAGGCCTGGACCTCACCCGCCTGGATTGCTACGTGGGCGTGAGCTCCGGCGCCTTCCTCGCCGCGGGCCTGGCCAATCGCATGGACACCGCGGAGATGTGCCGGATCTTCATCACCGGCGACAGCGACGACGTGGAGTTCCACCCGGAAGCCTTCCTGCGCCCCGCCCTGTTCGAATACATGCGCCGCGCCACCAATGCACCGCGCCTGGCGATCGAATGGTGGCGCGACATGATGCTCGGCCGCGGCGATTCACGCTGGTCCGATGCGATCACCAAGTTCGGCGGGCTGGTGCCGACGGGCTTGTTCGACAGCACCGAGATCGAAGCCTTCCTGCGCGACGTGTTCACCCGCCGCGGCCGCAGCAACGATTTCCGCACGCTGGATGCCAACCTGTTCATCGTCGCGGTGGAGCTGGACAGCGGCAAGGTCGTGCGCTTCGGCGACGAGGACTGGGACGACATCCCGATCTCGCGCGCGGTGCAGGCGAGCGCCGCATTGCCCGGCTTGTATGCCCCGGTGGAAGTGATCGACAAAAGCGGCCACGCCCGCCATTTCGTCGACGGCGCGCTGCGCCGCACGATGCACGCCTCCACGCTGCTCGACCGTGGCATCGACCTGCTGATCGGCGTGAACCCGCTGGTGCCCTTCGACGCCAGCACGGCGCACCGCAATCCCGAAGGCATCGAATCGCGCCTGTCGGAAGGCGGCCTGCCCGTCGTGCTCTCGCAGACCTTCCGCACGCTGCTGCAATCGCGCATGCAGGTGGGCCTGTCGCGCTACGCGCAGACCTACCCCAACGTCGACCAGCTGGTGTTCGAACCCAACAGCGACGACGGCGAGTTGTTCTTCACCAATGTCTTCAGCTTCGCCGCGCGCCGCCGCGTGTGCGAGCTCGCCTACCGCAACACGCTGGACGACCTGCGCAAGCGTGCGAAGGAGCTGCGGCCGGTGCTGCAGGCCAATGGCCTGGCCTTGCGCAAGGACGTCCTGGCCGACGGCACGCGCTCGATCCTCGACGGCCTGCCCAAGCGCCCGCGCGCGACGGAGACCACTGCCCGGCTGCGCCGCGCCCTCGACGAAGTCGAGCACCTGGTCGCCACGCGCCGCTGACTGAGCGGGAGCGTTGACGCGTTCTTCGCGGCGACGTGGTGTGAATGCTCTAGGCAGCGAGCCGATGCTCCGGCTCACTCCTCCTTCTCACCGCGCCCGCGGAGGGCACATGGCCAAGCTCAAGAAGACTGCCCGCAAGAAGACCGCTTCGTCCGCCCGCGCGCAACAAGCGCAGGGCGACCTGTCGAAGACCCTGAGCGAATCGGCACAGCAGATCTGGCTGGCCGGCGTGGGCGCCTTCGCACGCGCGCAGGCCGAAGGCACCAAGCTCTTCGAAGGCCTGGTCAAGGAAGGCCTCAACCTCGAACAGACCGCGCGCAAGATCGCCGGCAACCGCGCCGACGTGGTGCGCGACGCCGTCGAAAGCCGCGTGGGCCAGGCGCGCGAACGCGCGGTGGACACCTGGGATCGCCTCGAGAAGGTGTTCGAAGATCGCGTGCAGCGCGCGCTGGTGAAGCTCGGCGTGCCGAGCCGCGAAGACCTCGCCGACCTCGTGCAGCGC
>Ga0207981_1000120_pt1 | contig 11611 bp, 7 predicted proteins | sample SoimicmetaGmgLPC_FD_188327 | JGI IMG/M metagenome (GOLD analysis project Ga0207981, IMG submission 188327) | Soil and rhizosphere microbial communities from Laval, Canada - mgLPC (SPAdes) (version 2) | ecosystem: Environmental > Terrestrial > Deep subsurface > Rock core/Sediment | place: Laval... | reverse complement strand
GTGGGCGAGGGCGCGATCTCGGCCGATTTCGTGCTGCGCCTGGGCAACGCCTACGGCCGCACGCTGCGCGAGGCGCACGTGCGCAGCGAATGGCGCAAGCCGGTGGTGATCATCGGCAAGGACACGCGCATCTCGAACTACATGTTCGAAGCAGCGCTGGAAGCCGGCCTGGTCGCCGCGGGCGTGGACGTGCAGCTGATGGGCCCGATGCCCACGCCGGCCGTCGCGCACCTCACGCGATCGCTGCGCGCCGATGGCGGCATCGTCATCTCGGCCTCGCACAACCCGCATTTCGACAACGGCATCAAGTTCTTCTCCGAGGAAGGCGAGAAGCTCGACGACGCGATGGAACTCGCGATCGAAGCCGCGCTCGACCATCCCTTCGAGACCGTGCCCTCCGAACAGCTCGGCAAGGCGCTGCGCACGCGCGGCGCGGTGGAGCGGTACGTGGAGGCGTGCAAGAACTCGGTGCCCAAGGGCTTCGACCTCACCGGCCTGCGCATCGCGATGGATTGCGCGAATGGCGCGACCTACCAGATCGCACCGCTGGTGCTGCGCGAACTCGGCGCGCGCGTGGATGCGATCGGCGTGGACCCCAACGGCCTGAACATCAACGACGGCGTGGGCTCCACGCATCCCGAAGCGCTCGTCGCGCACGTGCGCGCCACCGGCGCGGACCTGGGCATCGCGTTCGACGGCGACGGCGATCGCGTGTTGTTCGTCGCCGGCGACGGCACGGTGTGCGACGGCGACGACCTGCTCTACGTGCTCGCCACCGACTGGCAGGACAGCGGCCGCCTGCGCGGTCCGCTGGTGGGCACGCTGATGACCAACTTCGGCCTGGAACAGGCGCTCGGCGAACGCGGCATTCCGTTCGTGCGCGCGAAGGTCGGCGACCGTTACGTCCACCAACAATTGATGGCGCACGAAGGCGTGCTCGGCGGCGAAGCCTCCGGTCATTTGCTCTGCCTGGACAAGGCGAGCACCGGCGATGGCATCGTCAGCGCGCTGCAGGTGCTGGAAGTGCTGCGCCGCCGCGGCCTGACCCTGCGCGAGGCGGTGTCGGGCATGCGCAAGGTGCCGCAGAAGACGATCAACGTGCGCATCGCAGCCGGCGCCACGCCGGTGGAACATCCGAGCGTGCAGGCCGCGCTCGCCGACGCGCAGTCGGCCGTCGCCGGTCGCGGCCGCGCGTTCCTGCGTCCCTCGGGCACCGAGCCCGTGGTGCGCGTGACGGTGGAAGCCGACGACGACGCGCTCGTGCAGGCCACCCTCGAGAAACTCGCCGACGCGGTGCGTTCGGCGTCGACGTAATCCGGAATTTCGCATTCGCATGACCACGCAGTCGCAACCCCGCATCCCCACGCTCGACATCGCGCGCTTCACCCATCCGGCCAGCGCCGAGGATCGCGCCGCGTTCGTGTCCGAACTCGGCAACGCCTACCGGGAGTGGGGCTTCGCGGGCATCCGCAACCACGGCATCCCGCAGGCGCAGATCGATCGCGCGTACGACGTGTTCCAGCGCTTCTTCGCGCTGCCCGAGGACGTGAAGCGCCAGTACCACGTGGCGGGTGGTGGCGGTGCGCGCGGCTACACGCCCTTCGGCGTGGAGACCGCGAAGGGCGCGCAGTATTCGGACCTCAAGGAGTTCTGGCACATCGGCCGCGAGATCCCGCGCGACCACGCGTGCGCCGACGTGATGCAGCCGAACCTGTGGCCGACCGAGATCGCCGAATTCCGCGACGTGGGTTACGGCCTGTACGAGGCGCTCGACAAGCTCGGTTCGCAGGTGCTCGCCGCGCTCGCGTTGCACATCGGCCTGCCGGAGGATTACTTCGTCGACAAGACGAATTACGGCAACTCGATCCTGCGCCCGATCCACTATCCGCCGATCACCACGCCGGACATCCCGAACGTGCGCGCCGGTGCGCACGAGGACATCAACCTGATCACGCTGCTGGTCGGTGCGAGCGCCGCGGGCCTGGAAGTGCGTTCGCGCACAGGCGAGTGGGTGCCCTTCACCTCGGACGCGGACACCATCGTGGTCAACATCGGCGACATGCTCCAGCGCCTGACCAACCACGTGTATCCCTCGACCACGCACCGCGTGGTCAATCCGCCGGGCGAGCTCGCGCGCCAGCCGCGCTACTCCACGCCGTTCTTCCTGCACCCGAATCCCGACTTCGTGATCGACGTGCTGCCCTCGTGCGTGGGCGCCGACAATCCGAGCCGCTATCCCGAAGCGATCACCGCGCAGGGCTACCTCGAAGAGCGCCTGCGCGAGATCAAGCTGAAGTGACGCAGTGGCCCGCGCATCGCGCGGCGAGCCACTTCGCCATCCCTGCGAAAGCAGGGATCCACGACGCCTAGCGCCCGCGAAACCGCCGCGCGCTGATCGACTTCAGCAGCTTGCGGAACAGCGCCACCTTCAGCCGGTCCCACACCGACCGCGACCCACGCGGCGCGCGCAGCGGCGCCGTGATCTCCACGGGCACCGCATCGTTGGCCTGCGCCAGCGCCGCATGCGGCAGCGTCGATGGACGCGCCAGCAACACGTACTGGAACGCGTGCCCGCTCGGGTCGTTGTCGCTGAGCAATTCCACCGCGGTGACCAGCTCGCGATCCAGCGCCATCGCGTACTCCGTGCCCACGGCATCCACCGGCACGCTCACCTGGAACATGCAGTCCAGCGCGAGTCCCGCGTCGGCGAGCATCTGCGCGATGCTGCCGCGCGTGAAGAAGCGCAGGTGCGTGCGGTCGAGGATGCCGCGCTCGTGGTAGTCGAAGCGCCCCGACAGCAACATCGCACGCACGCTGCCGTGCGCGACGTTGGGCAGCGAGATCGCGACGTGGCCGCCGGGTGCGAGGTGGGCGAGGGTGCGGCGCAATTCGGCCACCGGATCGAGCATGTGTTCGAGTACGTCGCCGAAGATGAGCACGTCGAAGCGCGCGTCGGGATACGCGGCGAAGTAATCGTCCAGGCCGCCGTTCCACACCTGCGCCAGCACGCCGGAGGCCACGCGCGCCGAACCCGGATCCGGCTCGACGCCCGTCACGTGGTGGCCCTTGGCCATCAGCGACGCACCGAGGTATCCCGATGAACACCCGACTTCCAGGATGCGCAGCCCCGGCTTGCCCGACACCGTCGCCAACTCGTGCAGCAGCGTGTGCGAGTTGTTGCGGTTGGCGAGGTCGATCAGCGCGTCGTACTTGATCGCCGGCGCTTCGCCGTTCATGCCTTCGCCATCCAGAAAAAGACTGCGGCCATGCGTTTTTCCCCCAGGGTGCTGCCGTGGTATGCGGTGGCGCTGTGCAGCAGGTTCGCGCGATACAGCAGCAAGCGGTTGAACCGATGCGGCACGCGCACGTCCTCGACGAACGACTCGGGCGGCACGTAACGCGTGCCGAGCGCTTCGACCAGGTTGTTGTGCGGTGGCATCACGATGTTGCCGCCCTTCTGTCCGCCGGGCAGGCGCTGGCGGAAGAAGCTCGTGCCGCAATCCTCGGGCACGTCCGGATTGAGGTAGAGCACCGCGGCGTAGCGGCACAGCGCGCGAGAATCGGTGTGCGGGCGCTGCTCGCATTCGTTTTCGCCGACCACCTGGATGCAGTTGTGGTTGAGGTGCGTGCCGTCGGGCGCGGCCTGGATCCACAGGCGTTCGCTGCCGGTGGCCTTGCGCACGAGCGCTTCGACGAGGTCCAGCTCGTCGGGCATCAGGCCCGGCATCACGCGCATGCCCGGCCAGCTTTCGGCGCGGTGCGGATAGCCGAGCACCCAGTCGGTGCGCGCCAGGGTGCGTTCGCGCACGGCGAGCGGGTCGGGCAGCACGTCGTCGAACACCCAGTAATCGCGGCCTTGCGTGGGCTTGCGATAGGGCAGGACGGGCAGGCGTTGGGCGGGGCGCATCGATGGCATGGCCGGATCATAAGGCGGCCGGAGGCGGCCGCTGGGATAAACTTGCGCGCTCGGCTGGAGAGACAAGGGAACGGCGATGCGACGCAGGATCGTGGCGGGCAATTGGAAACTTCATGGCGACCGCAAGTTCGCGTGCGCGCTGGTGGAAGAGATCGCGGCCACCGCCGCGCCCGCCGGCGTGGACCGCATCGTGCTGCCCCCGCTGCCGTACCTGGGCGAGTTGTGCGAACACTTCGATTCCCGTGGCGTGCAGTTCGGCGCGCAGGACGTGAGCGTGAACGAGGCCGGCGCCTATACGGGCGAGGTCTCGGCCGCGATGCTGGTGGACGTCGGCGCGCGCTACGGCCTGGTCGGGCATTCCGAGCGGCGGCAGTACCACGGCGAATCCAGCGAGCTGGTCGCGCAGAAGTTCTTCGCCGCCAAGCGGGCGGGCCTGGTGCCCATCCTCTGCGTGGGCGAGTCGCTGCGTGAACGCGAGGCCGGCCAGACCGAATGGCGCATCGAGCAGCAGCTGGAACCGATTTTCGTGCTGGGCGGCCCCGAGGCCCTGGACGGCGCGATCGTCGCCTACGAGCCCGTGTGGGCCATCGGCACCGGCCGCACGGCCAGCCCGGAGCAGGCGCAGGCGGTCCACGCGTTCATTCGTGGCGAGGTCGCATCGCGCAATGCTAAGATCGCCGGCTCGTTGCCGATCCTCTACGGTGGCAGCGTCAAGCCCGATAACGCGAAGGCGCTGTTTTCCCAGCCCGACGTCGACGGCGGGCTGGTGGGCGGCGCGTCCCTCGTCGCCCGGGATTTCCTGGCCATCGCGCAAGCGGCGGCCTGACACGATAGGCAGAGTCCTTTCCGCATGTTGATGACGATCCTCAACGTGGTCTACGTGCTCATCGCCGTTGCGATGATCGCGTTGATCCTGATGCAGCGTGGCGCGGGTGCGCAGGCCGGTTCCGGCTTCGGCGCGGGCGCTTCGGCCACGGTGTTCGGTGCGCGTGGCGCCGGCAACTTCCTGTCCAAGTCCACCAAGTGGCTGGCGATCACGTTCTTCGTGATCAGCCTGTTCATGGGCTGGAACGCGACGCACAACCTGCGCAAGCCGGCTGCGCCGACGGGCCCGGACCTCGGCCTGATGTCGGCCGTGCCGGCCGCACCGGCGACGACCAAGCCGGCGAGCGCGGTGCCGACCCTGTCCGGCCCGGCCGTTCCGGTGGCGCCGTCCGCGGCGCCGGCGAACGCGGTGCCGACGGCCCCGGCCGCGGCTTCGACGACGCAATCGCCGAAGACGCCTTCGCAAGGCAACTGATCCGGCCTACAATGTTCGACTTCGCGGCTCGCGCCGCGAACAGCTTGCCCAGGTGGCGGAATTGGTAGACGCACTACCTTGAGGTGGTAGCGACGCAAGTCGTGGGGGTTCGAGTCCCCCCTTGGGCACCAAACTGCAATGCCGGGATCTGTCACGACATCCCAGCAGCGACAAGAAACCCGCCATCGTGCGGGTTTTTTTGTGCATGGCCATCCGTCCAGGTAGCGGCGCGGCGGTCGAACTACATGCAGCGCTTGGTCCTGGGGTCGTGTTTGCATGGGCCCGGCGACGGTTGGCTGGCGACGAAGGAGAACGTCCTGGTCGCCGACTGGTTGCGCCGGCCGATGTCACGGATCTCGCGGCGTGATTCACTCCCGCTTTCGACCCAAGTGTCGACTTTGACCTGGGTATCCGTATTGATGTCCAAATAGATATTGAGGTCGATCCTCTGGGATGCTTGCACGATCCAGTCATTGGGGGCGCACGTGACCAGCGCGCTGGTCTCGGTGGATTCGGCAATGGAACAAGGGCGGTAGTCGGTTTGCAGTCCCGTGACCTTGACCTTGTACCCGGGCAGCGCCGTCAGGCGGATGTAGACCTTCGGCTCCATGATCTTCACCTCGCCACCGGAGTAGGTGCTGAGGCTGGCCGTGACGATTCGCTGGTAGGCGCCCGGGAGGCCGTAGGCGGGTTGCATGGGCCATGCCTTCAGCGCCATGCCGTAGTCCACGGTCGGCAGTGGCGAGAGATCGCATGCGTAACCACGAACCACCTGTAGCAGATAGGTTCCTTCACCGTCGCCCATCACGAGATCAGGACAGCCGTCGCTGTTGACGTCGCCGATGGCGAGGGCATCGGGATCCCAGGTGTTGGATTTGATGCGGGTGTTGACGCCGGTCTGGATCATGGGCAACAGATGCCCCTCGGACTGCAGGAACATGCCCAGCCCGGACCACCCGTCGTTGTACAGGGCTGCATCGTCCAGGCCATCGCCGTTGATGTCGCCCGCAACCAGGCCCGAGGGGATCTGGCCGGCATCCATCGACTCGAACAGCACGATGTTCCAGTCAGGGTCCAGCAGCAGGCGGCTCACGTAGGAGGGAGAGTTGCCGCCCACCGTGAACAGGATTTCCTGCAAGCCATCGTGGTCGAAGTCGCCGATCGCAATGGAATTGATGGGCACGGAATTCGTCCAGGCGGCGCGAACCGCGAGGCCACCCTGGCCATCGGGCCCATAGACGACCAGGTGCTCCCTCGTTTCCTGCCCGCTGGAGGACACAAGGTCCTCTTTGCCATCATGGTCGACGTCGCCCACTGCAAAATCGTTGTAGCCCTGGGTCGGGACCTGGAACCCGCGCGAAGAGCGGACCGTTCCCTTTGCGTCCAGCAGGAACGCCGCGGCGTAGGTGTGCCAGGCAAACAGCACGATGTCGCGCTGGCCATCGCCATCGACGTCGTAGAGCACGAGGCTGTTGATGCCCGAGTTCTGCCAATCCGTGTTCACGGGACGGAAGTAGTAAGTGCTGACGTAGCCGCCGCCGGGCCGGGCGATCAACGTCGTGATGGAATCCGGATGCGCGACGACCAGGTCCATGCGGCCATCATGGTTGAGGTCGGCGGCCTCGTGGTCCACCGCGGCCTCCACCCAGCCTGTACCGCGGTACACGATGACGGGAGGCGCAAGCTTGCCGTCGGCCTGTTGGCGAAACAGCATCACGCTGCCCGCGTACTCGGCGTTGTTTGCGTGGGAATCCATGGTCATCAGGACGTCCTTGCGGCCGTCGTTGGTGAAGTCGACGACGCTGACCTTCAGCGGCACGCCACTGAACGACTTGGGGAAGCCCGTGACCGGCGAGAAGTTCCATGCGTTGCTGCGCTCGCACAGCAGCATCCCGGCCAGCAGCAATGCCGACCCCACCTTTCGCAAATTCATGCCATCCCCTGTGAACACCCCTGTTCCCGAACGAGTCTATCAAAGGCGCATTGGCGGGCGATGTCGTTCGGCCCGGCCGCAATAAGAAACCCGCCAAAGCAGGCGGGTTTCCTGCGTCCCGATGGACCCGGTCAGGCGGGCAATGACGTTATCGGGCCCTTGCGGCAGCGCCCCGCCTGGCGGGCGCGAGCGTCGGCACGACGGAGGCGCTGCGCAGCACGCGGCTCGTGGTGTTGTTCGACATGTTCGTTTCCTGCGCGTCCGAACGCGCGCTGGCGCCGAGGACCAGCGTCGCGCGCTGCGCCAGGCCCGTGGTCGAGAACCCGAAGGTCAACGTGCGGCTTTGCTCGGACGGCAAGGTGCCGATGACGCAATCCACCTGCGCTCGCATCGCGGTGTGCGTGCGGTAGCTGCAGCCGGCGGGCAGGGCCCCCATCGAGATCGTGCCCAGATTCGTGCGCAGGTCCGCGGCAACATGCGTGTTCGTCGCGCCCCGCGCGCGCGCGCCGAGATTGTCGATGCGCACCGCGAAGCTGTTGGGCGTCAGGCCCACGCTCGTGGCCAGGTCGGCATGGCGGTTGCAGGTGACGCTGGGGTAGATGGCAATCTGGACTTTGCGTGCGATGGCCGTGTCGATGCAACCGTCGCCATCGAGATCGCCGGTTGCGAGCAATTGCGTTGCAGACACACTCCAGATATCTCCGGGCCAAATCTGTTCGGCCTGGAGCGCACCGGCTTTCGATTGCAGAAAGGTGCCGAGCGACAGGACGCCGTGCACCACGAGCAGGTCGTCGCGGCCATCCGCATCGAGGTCGCGGACGGCGAGGGCGCGCGGGTCCAGGTCGGTAGCGAGCGCGGGTTGCAGGGACAACGTGCCGTCCGCATTCTGCAGGTAGACCGACACGTCGCGGCGGCCATGCGTGGTGACGAGGTCGTCGCGGCCATCGCCGTTGACGTCACCCGCGTCGACCCAGGCGGCAAGGTTGTCCGCGTTGTCGCGCGCTTCGGGCGCCACCCAGTCGGCGAGGTTGTCGGTGCCGTCGTTGAGGAAGATGGAGGGGGCCTGCATGCCGCTGGAGATCATTGCGAGGTCGGTCCAGCCGTCGCCGTTGAAGTCGCCGGTCGCCAGGCCGGCGCCCGCGTTGACCGAGGGGATCTCCGCCGTCCTGGCGAAGCCACCCTGGCCGTTGCCGAGATAACTGGCCATGCCATTGGAGACGATGTCCATGTTCCCGTCGCGGTTCACGTCGAGCGCGACGAGACGCTGCGGGCGCGGGCGCCAGGTATCGCGCACGTGCTTGATCGCGACCAGCGCCTGTTGCGCGGGATTCCATTCGACCGTCGACAGCCCTTCCTCGTGGCCCACGACGATGTCGGGATACGCGTCGTGGTCCAGGTCGGTGACGACAAGCCCCGTGCTGGTGGCCCACGTGCCGTAGGCGACCTTCAAGGGTTCGCGCAATTTGCCTTCTGCATCCTGGCGATACACCCAGACCTGGTAACGGCCGACCCAACCGTTGGTCGTCGCGACAACGAGGTCGTCGCGGCCGTCGGCATCGATGTCGGCGATGGCGAGCGAATCGAACTCGTCGTGGTCCGTCGAGTCGATGTGCTGGAACGGCCCGAGCGCGAAGGCCCCCTGTGCCGGGGGCGTGCTGGTCGGCTTGGGCGCGCGCAGCACCTTTTGCGCGGTGTTGTTGGATACGTTCGACTCGGGCGTGGGCGTCGTCACCTGGACGGTCGCGCGCAGCACGTTGCGGATGCTGCCGCCCGAGACGCCGATGGGCAGGATCGTCGTGCGGCTGGTTTTCGCCGCGAGTGACGACCACTGGCAACGCACCGTCGCCGAGCGCTCGGCTTGCTCTTCGGTCACGCAGCCGCTCGGCATCTCGCCGACGGTGAGCACGCCTTCGTCGAGCGAGAGTGCGAGCAGCGCTTCGACCGCATCGGCGTCGCCTTCGCCGAAGTTGTCGATGCGCAATGCGACGGCGGAGGAGGCCAGGCCGAGGCTCGGCGCGAGGTCGGGCTTCGGACAACCGATACCGGGATGCACGATGAGGCCGGCGGTCATGTGCGCCAGGGCGACGTCGGCGCAGCCGTCGCCGTTGATGTCGCCCACGGCGATGCCCATCGCGTTCGGCCATTGCTGCATGGCGGTGGGCACGAGCGTCGCGGCGCCGAGGCCGCCGGCGCCCTGCAGGAAGACGCTGAGGTTCGTGCCGTTCTGCAGGACGACGAGGTCGTCGTCGCCATCGCCGTCGAGGTCGGTGCCGACGGCGCCCTGGGGTTCGTAGAGATAGGGCAGCGGAACGGCGGCGCCGAACGTGTGCTCCGCGGTCTGCGAGAACACCGCCATGGCGTAGTCGTCGCTGCGCGCGGCCAGGTCGGTGCGTCCATCGCCGTTGAAATCGCCCGCCGCGAGCGCCGCACCGGTGGAGTTGGACAGCGGGTTGGGGTCGAAGGCCTGCGCCGGCGCGAAGTGATCGCTGCCGTCGTTGTAAAACACGAGGACGGGGTAGAAGTTCGAGCCCGGCAGGATCGCGATGTCCTGGAAGCCGTCGCCGTTGTAGTCGCCGGATTCCATGTCGCCGCCGCCGCCGCCCCCGTTCACGACCTCGACATGCACCTGGCGCTCCACGCCACCGCGCCCGTCGCCGATGTAGACCGTCATTCCGTCACCCAGGCCGACGATGTCCATGCGGCCGTCGCGGTTCACGTCGAGCAGCGCAACGTTGCTCACGCCATTGTTCGTGGGGATCCAGCGGGGCTTGAGCGCCCCGGGATTCCAGCGCAGCGTCGTGATGCCGGAGCCCTGGCCGACGACGATTTCGTTGCGGCCGTCGCCATCGAGATCGCCGATCGCGATGCCCGTGTCCTGGGCCTTCTGCAGATAGGAGATCCTCCTGGGCGTGGCGAGCGTGCCGTCCGGCCTTTGCAGGTAGACGAACATGGACCAATCATTGGCTGCGTCGAAATAGAACGTGGTGGTGACCACGACGTCCTTGCGGCCGTCGCCATCGACGTCGCCGATCGCAACCGCGTCGGGCCAGCTGCCGATGGGATGGGTCACCGGCGCGCCGAGCGAATATCCGGCATGGGCGAGCGGCGAGGCCAACGCCAGCAGCGCGAGCAGGAGGGTCCGCTTCATCGGGGGCTTTCCTTACTTGGCCGGTTGGATGCGCAGCTTCGCGGGCGCGCGCACGGTGGTTTGGCGCAGGGCGGGGGCCTTCAGCGTGGCGACCGGCAAGCGAATCGTGCGCAGGGCAGCGTTGTTGGACAGATTTGTATCCTCGCCAGGCGAGGTTGCCGTCGCCTTTGCCGTGAGCGAGCTGCGCGCATCGAACCCGGTCGCCTGGATGGGAACCAGCAGCGTGCGGCTGGTGCCGCCTGCGAGCGTCGGCGCCGTGCAGCGGAGTTGCGCGCTTTTCGTCGTCGCTTGAAGCGCCGTGCACGACGCCGGCAGATCGCCGAGCGCGAGGGTGCCGCTCATCGTCGACAGCGCGAGGTCGATCTGCGGGGTCGGTGCATCGCCGGTGCCATGGGCGTCCAGGCGCACGGCGATCGTCGTCGGTGTCGCACCGACGCTCACTCCGAGGTCATGGCGCGTGACCTTCGGGCCACAGCCGTTGCCGAAGTACATCGCGATGCCGTGGGGATTCGCGGTCGCCACGTCCGGGCAACCGTCGCCATTGAGGTCGCCGACGCCCATGCCCATCGGGTTCCACGTCGCGTCCGGCAGCACGAAGCTCTGCGGCATTTCCGCGAAGGCGCCGGCTTCCTGCTGGTACACGTCGATCGTGCCGAAGAACGCGTTGTTCACGATTTCGCTGGAGGCGGTCGCGACCACCAGGTCGTCGTCGCCGTCGGCATCGATGTCCGTACCGGCCATGACCCAAGGCTGCCCGGAAGTGGCCACCGGAACGGGCGCGCCCAAGCTGCCGTCGGACAACTGGGACCACACGTTGGTCGTGCTGGAATCCTTCAGCGACGCGACGTCCACGCGCCCGTCGCCGTTGAAGTCGCCCACGCCCACCGGCGCGAACGACGAACCGATCCGCACTCCCGGCGCCATCTGGTCATGGCCGTCGTTGTAATGCAGCCAGATCCCGCCAGAACCTGCCACCACGGCGACGTCCTTGTAACCATCCCCGTTGAAGTCGCCGGTCTTCAGGTCGTTCTGGCCGTCGACCGCGGTCGCGATGTGGCCGCGGCGCACGATGCCGCCATGGCCGTCGCCGAAGAACACGGTTGCGCCCGTCGACCAGCTCTGCGCGACGATGTCGTCGTGGCCGTCGCGGTCGATGTCGGCCACTGCGACCTGGGTCGCATCCATCGCCGGCGCGAGCACGGCGTAGGTGCGTGCGCGGATGTTGTCGCGCGCGCGCTGGTCGACGTCGATGATGGCGATCCGGCCGGCCATGCCGAAGATGATTTCCTGGCTGCGGTCGCCGTCGAGGTCGGC
>Ga0207981_1000119_pt1 | contig 11630 bp, 9 predicted proteins | sample SoimicmetaGmgLPC_FD_188327 | JGI IMG/M metagenome (GOLD analysis project Ga0207981, IMG submission 188327) | Soil and rhizosphere microbial communities from Laval, Canada - mgLPC (SPAdes) (version 2) | ecosystem: Environmental > Terrestrial > Deep subsurface > Rock core/Sediment | place: Laval... | reverse complement strand
AAAAAAAATTCTTTTGTTAAGCAATGCAGGAACAGCAATTGGATGGATATTATTTCTTTTAGCTTTAATTTTTCCGTTTGGAGAGACCTTTATTATTAACTCCATCTATCTCGGAACAATTATTATTGTTGTTCCATTACTTCTCATATTTCTCGCCAGGGCAATTGACGGAATTACCGGTGGAAATATTTCGGTTGCAAATGCCTACCTTTCTGATCTTTCATCAGATGAAAACAGGAGTAAGAACTTTGGAAAAATGGCAATATCTTCTAATCTGGGATTCATTATAGGTCCTGCTTTAGCTGGAATTTTAGGTGGAACAATTTATGGAACAATACTACCAGTCCTAGCAGCGCTATTACTATCTTTGGTTACGTTAGTTGTAATAGCCTTTCTATTAAAAGAATCCAAGCCTATATCAAATCCAATCTTAGTCCCCGAAGAAGGTACTATTCGAAAGGTTTTTTCGCAGGAGTGTAAAGATTGCTACGAACCCGTTAGCCCTGTTAAACCTAAAATGAGAGATGTTTTAAACCTAAAACAAATTCCCTTTTTGCTTATATTATATTTCTTGATATTTCTTGGATTCAATCTATACTATGCTTCATTTCCGACTCACGCAGCTAATGATCTAAAATGGTCAGTAACACAGTTGGGGATATTTTATGCAGTATTAAGTGGAATAATGGTCTTTATCCAGGGACCTGTATTACGTAAAGCATTAAAAAGATTTTCTGAAGAAAAACTAGTTATTATTGGTAGTATAATTTTAGGTACAAATTTTGTTTTATTCGTTTCAAATAACATTATATCTGTGTTTGTAGCTGTGATTTTATTTGCACTTGGTAACGGCCTCATGTGGCCCTCTTTCATGTCTATTCTTTCAAAACGTGCAGGAACAGTTCTTCAGGGAGCGGTTCAGGGTGTTGCAGGTAGTTTTGGTGGCCTGGCAAGTATCATTGGGTTAATTGCTGGAGGACTCTTGTATAATCAGATTGGAGCAGCTACTTTTCTAGTTAGCGCTGGGGTAATATTTTCAGTTTTTATTATGTCTTTTCGGTTATTAAAAAGATAAGATTTCTGACATAAGAATAGACTACGCGTTTCTTATTGTAAAGATCAACTGACTCAAAAAAGCGCATTATAATGTATCCATTAGGAAATTCCGGATCAAATTCCAATAACTTTGATATTATAACGGAACCATTTTATCTATAAGCCTTGTACTTGTTATCAGTCCATCTTTTTCATTAATTAAGAGGTCAACCGTATATTGTAGACCACCAAGTAAGAAAGTAACTTGAGCGTCCCAAGCTTCTCTATTTTGTTCAGTTGGAAATGGAAGAAGAGTTCTAATCTTAAAATCTTCAATATTGTCACCATAGAGAGCCTCTGTTGCTTTTTTTGCTACTGGTTCGACTTCCTTTTCTGTACGGACGGGATTCATAAATCAAAATGTATTTGCAAAATATATAAGCATTATGATTTTAAGACATTTTGAAAAGTTAAAATAGATTGTACAACCGTGACAATGATAGCTTTTTTGCGGCTTCGGTAGTCGCTATGATTCCATCTACTTTAACAACGTACGTTTCAGGATCGATTTCTATTTTAGGTATCAGATTATTGTATATCATATTTTTCTTGGATATATTGCGACAGTTTTTCACAGGTAAAAGTTTTTTCTTTAGGCCAAGTTTCTTTTGAAGACCATTTCTTATAGCCCTTTTTGAAGTAAATGTTACTGATGTAGAATATTTAGCTTTGCCCATGGCTCCAAACATTGGTCGATAATATACAGGCTCTGGAGTTGGAATCGAAGCGTTTGGATCTCCCATGAGAGAATATGCGATAAAACCTCCTTTAATTATGAGCTTGGGTTTTATGCCGAAAAATTGTGGTGTCCAAATTACAATATCGGCTATTTTTCCTGCTTGAAGTGAACCTACATACTCTGAAATTCCATGGGTTATTGCAGGATTAATCGTAAGTTTTGCTAGATATCTCTTTACACGTAGATTATCATTATTGCCTTTCTCCTGTTCTAATCTTCCCGACATCTTTTTCATTTTGTCTGCTGTTTGCCAAACCCTAGTTGTTACTTCACCAACTCTACCCATAGCTTGACTATCAGAAGAATACATGCTAAGAGCACCTAAATCATGTAGCACATCTTCTGCGGCTATGGTTTCAGCTCTTATTCTTGATTCAGCAAATGCAACATCTTCTGCTATTGAAGCATTCAGATGATGACAGACCATCATCATATCAAGATGTTCATCGAGAGTGTTTTCAGTAAATGGCCTTGTTGGATTCGTTGATGAAGGCAGTACATTAACTTCACCGGCAATTTTTAATATATCTGGAGCATGTCCTCCACCGGCCCCCTCGGTATGATATGTATGAATCGTTCTACCTGAGATTGCTTTTATTGTATCATCTACATATCCACATTCATTCAGGGTGTCGGTATGGATTGCTATCTGTGTATCTGTTTTATCTGCAACCTTTAATGCTGCATCAATGGTAGCCGGAGTCGATCCCCAATCTTCATGTAGCTTCAGTCCACAAGCCCCTTCATTAATTTGTTCTAATAGTGCTGGTTCTAACGAGTCATTTCCTTTTCCCAATAATCCAAAATTCAATGGAAATTCATCCAAGGATTCTAACATTCTATGAATATTCCAAGGTCCTGGACTACAAGTAGTGGCTTTAGTACCTTCAGAAGGACCAGTTCCACCACCTATCATCGTAGTAGTACCACTACATATTGCTTCTACGATTTGTTGAGGTGAAATAAAATGTATATGAGTATCAATCGTTCCTGCAGTACAAATAGTGTGTTCGCCTGAAATAACTTCTGTATTTGAAGAGACAATCATGTTATCACCTACTCCATCCATCACATTGGGATTTCCGGCCTTGCCTATACCCAAAATCAATCCATCTTTAATACCGATATCTGTTTTGACAATACCTATCATTGGATCCATTAGTATAGTGTTTGTAATCACAAGATCTAGGGAATATTTGCTTTCTATTCCACTTGCCTGTCCCATTCCATCTCGAATACTCTTGCCCCCTCCAAAAACAAGTTCGTCTCCATATGTTATCAGATCTTTTTCGATCTCTATTATAAGATCTGTATCTCCTAGTCTGATTCTGTCTCCTTTCGTAGGCCCGTATAGTTCAACATATTGTTTCCTAGGAATTTTTAGAACCATGGCTATTTTGCCTCCATGAACCCTTTTTTCTTTAACTTCAAGAGGGAAATTTGTTTTTGTTTGTTAGTAAGTTTACCATTAACAAGACTATTAAAACCAAAAACAATTCTTTTTCCACCAAATTCTGTTAACTGTACAATTCTTGAATCTCCCGGTTCAAACCGTAGCGAAGTTCCCGACGGAATGTTTAGACGAAATCCGAAAGTTTTACTCCTCTGAAATACTAAGGCTTTGTTTGTTTCAAAAAAGTGCGTATGAGAGCCTACCTGAATCGGTCTATCTCCTGTGTTTTTTACATTAATTTTTATTGTTTTTTTTCCTACATTAGCCACTATTGGATTCTTAGACAAAAAGTATTCACCGGGGATCATTCTTTGCAGGCTCCATTAATCAAACAATGGGACTGTGAACGGTTACTAGTTTGGTACCATCATCAAAGGTTGCTTCTACTTGGACACTTTGTACTAGTTCCGGTACTCCGGGTAATACATCATCCTTTTGTAACACATGTCTTCCGGATTTCATAAGTTCAGAAACCGACTTGCCATCTCGTGCTCCTTCAACAATGTGATCAGCTATTAGTGCTACCGATTCAGGATAATTGAGTTTTAAACCTCTTGTTTTTCTTTTTCGTGCGACCTCTGCGCTCATAAAAATGTATAATTTATCCATATCTCGTGGGGACAGAAACATTTTAAGTTCAAAATTTAATATAAAGTCATATATTTATAATTGATCTCAATTTATCAATTTGAGATTAATTTTCCATGGAGAGTAAAAATTTTCAGTTATTTGGTAATGGTGTAAAGAGAACGTATGGCACTCAAGCCATGAGGTATAATCTTCTTGCTGCAAGATTGATTGCTGATCTTGTAAAAGGTTTCCTGGGTCCCCGAGGACTTGAAAAAATGTTTATTGATATTCTTGGTGAAGTGACCGTTACTAAGGATGGCGCAACTTTTCTAAGAAAGATTGATGTTGAACATCCAGCTGCTAAGGTAATAATTGAAGCGTCCAATGCAGTAGACAACGCTGTTGGAGATGGTACTACCTCAGTTGTCGTACTTGCAGGAGCGCTAGTTGAAAAAGCAGAAGATTTATTGGAAATGGGTATTTCTCCGGCATTAATTTCAGATGGTTATCACAATGCGTTGCAGATGGCAATTGGTATTATTAGGAAAGTTGCCAGGGAATCAACAAATTATGACAGAAAGATAATGAAATACCTTGTTGATACTTGTTTGAGGTCAAAAGCAGTTTCTCATTTTACAGAAGAGATGAAAATCCCCGGTCTTGTTGTTGACGGGGTATGTAGGGTTGCCGATTTTTCAAAAAGCTATCTTGATGTAGATGATATTAAAATCGAAGAAAAAATAGGAATTAGTTCTGATATGCAACTTGTTCTTGGAACGGTAATAGACAAAACAATAGATGAATCGTCGATGCCTAGAATTATTGAAAACGCACAGATTTTACTGCTTGACAACGACATTCAAGATGAACGCACTAAAACTGATGCGGAAATTAGAATTTCAGATCCGACCGAAGTTACACACTTCCTTGATAACAAGACTCGTAACCTGGTTCAAAAGATTCAATGTGTAATCAAATCTGGTGCTAACGTGATTATTTCTCGTGGAGGCATCGATCCTCTTGCACTAAATCATTTTGCCAAGAACAGAATCTTAACTGTCAGAAGAGTTAAGGAAAACGATTTATTATGGTTGGCAAAGGCAACAGGAGCCAAAGTTGTCAGAGATCTTGATACGATAAGCAGTACTGATCTTGGTTATGCTGCAGTAGTGTATGAAAAAATGGTGGGTGATGATAAGATGGTTTTTGTTGATGGGTGTAGCAATCCAAAATCAATTACATTTCTTTTACGTGCTAGTTCGAAAAAGATCCTCGATGAATTTCATCGTACTATCCTTGATTCTATCTATGTTTTGAGAAATTTTATTATGGAACCAAAAATCGTTGCTGGAGGTGGTGCAGTAGAAGCATTCATTGCTCAGTTAATAAAGGACCGTTCGTATCTAATTTCTGGTAAGGAACAGATTGTAATCCAAAAATTCGCAGAAGCCCTTGAAGAGATTCCACTAACAATTGCCAAAAATGCTGGAATGAATACGATGGATATTGGTACCCGTCTGAGGGAAAAAGTCTATACTCAATCTCTGTTAAACCATAGTAAAATATGGAAAAGAGATTATCAATACAACAACAGTCATCACTGGTATGGGATTAATGCAATTGAAAGGAAAATAGACAATATGATGAATTTGCATGTCATGGAGCCGCTAATGGTAAAGGAACAGATTCTCATTACTGCCACAGAAGTGATTATTTTGCTAATGCGAGTAGATGACGTACTTATGAAAAAACCAGTTGATTTGCATGGACATAGTCATACCCATATCGACGGTACTACACATTCACATAAGGGAGGAAATAAACCACATGATCATTTTGATAGGTTAGGGAAACAACAGAGACCTATGCATCACTATTACTGATCTTAATTCAAGTCGGTGGGGATCGTGTCCATTATAATTATATACTTTAGCGCATGGTTTGAATAATGATCGTGTTGTATTTAGAACCACTTTCTTCCATAAAAAATTTGGATTGGCATATTTAGATTCTATCATATATTGAATATTTGATTTAAAATAGATTCTCTTTCGATTAGGGAGCAAGAACATAACTAGTAGTTGAAATAGGTTCTTTTATTGTTATGCGTAGTCGTTGTGTGCTCTCGAGTTTAATGCTGAAATTAATCTTTCTGAGGCTTTCTGGTACGCCAATCATAACCTGATCCGGTGTTAAGAGCTTTGAAGCATTTTTTATTATTTCATTTCTTTTCTTATGCGAACGCAATTGATCAATGAGGTACTTAAGATAAATGTATAATGTCTCGTTGGTGTTTATTTTCATTTTTTTTGATAATTTATTATTTATAGACTTGATCGAATTGGACAGTATGGTGTAGTCCGTCCTATTATAAAACTGATAAAATCTTGTGAAAGGAGCTGTATCGGGTTCTCCTTGCACAGTAACTGTCACGTCTATCAGAATACTATAACAAGTCCATTAATTATTTTTTGGCACGTTTACCATAGCTTAGTGGAGGTCTCTTTGGAACTTTGGCCTTTGGTCCTTTACCGAAGTCATAAGTATTACCCTGTCCCCTGTAGAAATTCGGTCTCACCGGTTTCCCTTGAGTCTGGCCCTTCTTGGTTAGTGATAGTCCGGCCAATAGTTCGACAATCAGCCTGTTTGCTAAACCCGAGGTGATACCACCATTGTATGAATTACCATCACTTACGTCATAATTGGGGGCTACTTCAACCAAATCAAATGCAAATCTGTCTGGATCAAACGAGGTAGATAGAAGCCGCATCAGCCTCATGCCCTCCCTTGATGTCAAGCCATTTGGTTCTGGCTCTCCTGTACCAGGAGCATAAGCGGGATCGAAGGTATCTATATCCCAGCTTATATATACTGCATCAACGTTATCATTTGCTCTGTCCGCAGCCTCCTTTGCTATCTTATCAATACCCAGCTCTTCAACATCAAGCATTGTGAACCACTGGAAATCCTGGTCAGCCATCCATTTATACAAGTCAGGTCCAGGCCAATACCCACGTGGTCCTATCAGAGTATAGTTCTTTCCTTTGAGACAGCCAAGCTCCATTATTCTTCTAATATGTGCACCGTGATCATACTTGAATCCACATAATCCTTGCGGCGCACAATCGGCATGTGTATCAATATGGATCATTCCAATATTCTTATACTTCTTGGCAAATGCACGAACGTTTGCAAAAGTTATGGAATGATCTCCCCCAAGCATAACTGGAATGCCGTCTATATCTAGAACCTCTTTGACTTTATCTGTCATCCTTCTGTGCGATTCAACGACATCACCAGGAGAAACATTAACATCGCCGTAGTCTACAGTTCTAAATACTCCAAATGGATCAACTCCTGTTTCTATATTGAAATGTTCATAGGGTGGTGATGGTACGGTTGATGCAGCCCTAATCGCTCGCGGACCGTATCTGGCTCCAGGTCTAATTGTAGTACCAAAGTCAAAAGGTTCTCCAATTATGGCTACATCTGGTTTTACGCTTTTCAGCTCTTCGTGACTTCGTAGCCAAGGTAGTTTCAAGAATGTTGGAATTCCAACAAAAATTGGTTCATCGTTACCTTTGTAGGAATTACCATAAAATTCCATTCCCATTTTATTTCTAATGTACCTAATTGACACCATTTCTTAAATATTTCTAAGTCTAACGCCATCATTTATGAGTGGCAAATTTAAATAGCACTAATTCCAATTTAAAATATGGATTTGATGACACAGGTGTATGCAACGTTTGCTGCGATACTTGTTTCGAGCGCCGTTCTGCTGTACGTTGGAACTATTGGACTAAAGAATGAACCTCGAGAAGAAGTGAATGTATAAATTCATTAATCGAAGCCTTGCAGGTTTCCATAAAGCTTTAGAGGATAGGATCTCGTGTATCTTTGGTGTTTCTCTTCAATGATCTTTGATTCAATATTTAATCGGCTCTCTAAGGGACATTCGGCTAAAAAGGCAAATACTCTAAGACTTAGCAAGAAGGATGCCTCTAATGAATTGGTAAAGTACGGCGAAGACATGGCAAATGCAAAGAGATATGATGAAGCACTAACATTGTTTGAAAAGGCCCTAAGTATTAATCCAAATAATGACATGGCTTGGGGTGACAAGGCATTGATTCTTGACAAGGTGGGAAATACCGCAGATGCTTTGTCATCCTTTTCAAAGGCGATTTCAATAAATCCAAATAACTCTGTTACGTGGCTTAATAAAGGACTAACTTTGCTCCGAATGCGCAAATTCAATGAATCAATAGAGTGTTTCGATACTGCTCTAAAACTTAATAATAGCTATGCAAAGGCCTGGTATAATAAGGGAAGAGCGTTGGCAATGCTTGGTGAAAATGACAAATCACAACCTTGCTTAGACAAAGCTCGGAAATTAGATCCAATGCTTTATGCAAAATTGACTAGAGTAAAGTTTTAGATAAAAATATTTCTACTGTTGCAGACGTAGATCCAATTGGATCTTGAAATGTTCACCAGTGTTAAATATTCTGTCAACTATAACCGTTGTTTGCAAAAATACTATATAATGAAAAAGTACATTGGTTGGCTTTGATGATGTCATCAATAGCATAGACTATAATTGGATCCTCAAGGAATTGCTAATGCAATATAGATTTATTATCATGGTGACATTGATACCATATTGAAATTGCGCGAGACTGAAATCGCAGACGTTATACAATTAGCCAAGTACTACCATGCCATGATGATCTCTGACTCTTGCTCACAATACTAAAGATGTCGACAATCTTGAATGCCACAATGATCTATTTTCGATAAACTATCAGACTATCTGATTGCTAGTACTGGACAATGAGCATGTCCTATTACCGAGTTTGCAACTCCTCCCATGAGGAATCTGGCACCTCCGGTTATTCCCTTTGTTCCAATCAAAATAAGATCTACACCGTTATCTTTAGCATAATCAATAATTCCTTCTGCTGCTGAAGATTTGATCACTACTTCTATGGTCGTATTGACACCTTCTTTTTCCAATAAGACCTTTGTTTCATTCAGAAATTCCTCTGCTTGCTTCTTCACGGCCATTTCATACTCTTCGGCCCTCCCTCCTCTATAGTAACCAATCATATTGCCAATGACCCCAAGGGATGCTTTGTCCAAAACATGTATTGCAGTCACACTGACGCCGAGTGACTTTGATAAAGTAATGGCATAGGCTATGATTTTTTCCTTGTATTCTGATTTATCAATTGCAATAAGTATTTTCCTTATTTCTGGCTTCTGATATCCCACTGATTTGTTATTGGTCTGTTGAGACATATTTGTTAGTCTTATCCCTTGCCTATTTCATACTTGGAACTTTCCTTACGTCTATTGGATTTACCCATTTAGAAACATCAGTTCCAGTTACCACATCTTCCTCTGAAGGGATTAGATAGATTACATCGTGTCTTGAAGGCCTTCTCTTGTAAGTAGCTAAACTCACCGTTACGAATACTACGAAAGATACTATCGGTGGGATGAATGTGTCCAGGCCTAAATACGCAAATAGAGGACTCTCGGGAGGAGCAGTGCTAATTGTGAAATAGAATATCATTCTAAGTATCGATCCGATCGCAATTGAAGCAACAGCCGCTGCGGGTGTTGACTTTTTCCAATATGTGCCCATTACAAGTGGGACAAAACAACCAGCAAACACTATATCAAATGCAAGAATCAGATATATGCCAGGTCTGGGAATAAGTGCGCCAAGGGCAAATGCAGTAAAAAACATGGGAATAACACAGAGTCTAGTCGCAACGAGTAATTGTCTATCGTTAAGCAATTTACCCTTTAATCTCGGCAAGATATTCCTCTGCAGTATGTTTCTTGATATCACACTAGCAATAGCCAATGTACCTCCATTAGCAGTAGACATCCCGCAACTAATAGTACTAACTAGCATCAATATCCCAATCGCCTCAGGTACATGCTGTATAGCGATCACTGGATAAAGAGTAAAGGGATCTTCAATGTTTGGCTCCAAGGTGTAGCCAATAACTCCAATCATTGTGGTAGGAATAAGTATAAGCATGGTCAAGCCAGCTGCCATGTAACAACTTTTCTGAGCTGTTCGCCCTCCTGCAGCAGCGAAGACCCTTTCCATAAAATCTAGTGCTACTATGTCGCCTAGTCCCAAAGCAAATATCGTTGCCCAATTCACCAACGCTCCGGCCTTGAGGTCGTATAGACCAGACATGTCCATGAAGCCGGGTGGTGCATTTGCGACTATCGTTTCAAGTCCACCCGGAATCGGTGACCATGGGCCAATGAAATAGATAAATCCTAGCCAGAACCCGACAACGGCTAGGTAAATATGAAAGATATCAGTGTATGCGCAAGAAAATAACCCACCAAAGTAAGTATATATTAAAACAACAGCAGTGGAAATTAACATGGCATAAATCAGCGGAATACTTAAAACAACCGATAATATGTAGCCACTAGCTGCTAAATTGCCAGCTACTAGAACGATAAAGCTAATAGACATTAAAGTACCGGACATTATCTCTGTGGTATTCCCGTATCTCCTAAAGTAAAAATCTGCAAGGGTTATCATATTCATTCTATTAAATGTCCTGCCAAAGAACAACCCCGTCAATACGAGACAAACCGCCAATCCAATAGGTATGGCCGCCCCAGACCAGAATCCGAATTGATACGACAATGCTACATTACCCAAGGACGCATTTCCGTCTACCGCTTCAGAGACCAGCATAGTTCCAACAAAGAATAACGGTAAACTTTTACCGGCAACAATATACCGTTTACTACTTTTCTTAACAAACTTAACTGCTAAAACTCCGATGACCGCTGTTGCAGCAACAAACGCCATCACTATTATCGGATAAGAAATGGGTACTTCTGCCATCGGGCCACCATTCAATAAATCTCCCAATATTTAAGGTTATTTGAGTTAAAAATCGTCAATTATGATAGATACGTTTTATAACTTTGGTATTCTAGCACAATATCTGTCGCCAAGCAGTTACTAAACAAACTTATGATTTCTCAACATATGTATTTTGAATGATGCTTCACTTTGGAATGACTCGTCGCACACAATACAAGAATATGTTGTTTTCTTATCATGTACGGCCGTTGCATGTTCTAATAACTCGAATCTATCGTTGAAAGTTCCTCCGCAAGCTCCACAGCCATACTTTTTCACTTGAAAAATTTATTATCATCGATATTTAAGATTTTAAGAATTCAAAGCCTTCCAAAATGCCTTTATTTATTCATCCTTATGAAATTTTAATTATGTACAAGCATAGATTTCCGTATGGAAGGACAAAGATTATTTCTCAAATTGCAGTAGTATTTCAAAAGGAAAAATATGTCGGAATAGTAATTGGTCGAAATTACGTTCTGCTCCAAAATAGACTAATAGATTTATTCAGATAATCAGCTAATAACATTACACATGAGAATACTGTGCACACTATTTTTAATAGGCTTTTATCTAACAATGAAAGACTGGTTTATTGAGAAGTCTTAATTGAAAAACATCTGGTCAAAGACTATCGTCCGTATTATAAAAACAAGATTAAAATTCAAAGATTTACTAACTTAGAATGACCATTGCCTTCAATAATGTCTGTTCCAAAAAAGTTATCAAATGAATTATTAAATTTGGACATTGATGAGGGAGTACGAATAGAATCAACTAAGAATAGCAACAAGATGAAGATGTATATAAATAAGAGAACATCAAGGTGTTTTGTTCTTGAAATATGTTCAGGTTTA
>Ga0207981_1000117_pt1 | contig 11645 bp, 10 predicted proteins | sample SoimicmetaGmgLPC_FD_188327 | JGI IMG/M metagenome (GOLD analysis project Ga0207981, IMG submission 188327) | Soil and rhizosphere microbial communities from Laval, Canada - mgLPC (SPAdes) (version 2) | ecosystem: Environmental > Terrestrial > Deep subsurface > Rock core/Sediment | place: Laval... | reverse complement strand
GTTGATCCGGAAAAAGTCGTCGCGGTGGTGGAGACCGAGGCGCACGACCGCAATTCGCCGTTCGATCCGCCCGACGATGCCTCGCGCCGCATCGCGGGCCACCTGCTCGACTTCCTCGAACAGGAAATCGCGCACGGCCGCCTCGGCCCCGGTCTGCTGCCGCTGCAATCGGGCGTCGGCAACATCGCCAACGCCGTGCTCGCCGGGATCGCGGCCAGCGGGCACCGGCAACTCGTCGCCTTCACCGAGGTGATCCAGGACGGCATGCTGCACCTGTTGCGCGACGACGTGCTGCGCTTCGCATCGGCCACTGCCTTCTCTCTCAGCAGCGCGGGCATCGATGAATTTCTGCGCAACATCGAGCACTACCGGCGCAGGATCCTGCTGCGCCCGCAGGAGATCTCCAACCATCCGGAGCTGATCCGGCGCTTGGGTTGCATCGCGATGAACGGCATGCTCGAGGCGGACATCTACGGCAACGTCAATTCCACCCACGTCGCCGGCACGAGCATCATGAATGGGATCGGCGGCAGCGGCGACTTCGCCCGCAATGCGTTCCTGTCGGTGTTCATGGCCCCGAGCACGGCGAAGGACGGCAACGTCTCCACGATCGTGCCGATGGCGAGCCATGTCGACCATACGGAACACGACACGATGGTGGTGGTGACCGAGCAGGGATTGGCCGACCTGCGCGGCCTCTCGCCGAAGCAGCGCGCACGCCGGATCATCGATCGCTGCGCGCATCCCGATTACCGGCCGATGCTCGACGACTATTTCGACCGCGCCGTGCACGCAAGCGCCGGCAAGCACACGCCGCACCTGTTGCGTGAGGCCTTGTCCTGGCATGCGCGCTTCGTCGAGACCGGCAGCATGCGGGTGTCCTGAGCCATGCGCCGCCCGACGAATCGCGCTTTAGTTGACCGTCGTCAACATGCTCGCGCAGCCGCTCGCCACACTGACGGGCAGACACTGCAGGAGAAGGACATGCGAGTCGCCGAAATCTGCGCCCGCGACGTGGCCTGCATCGGCACCGACGCATCCGTGCGCATGGCGGCATTCGAAATGCGCCGGCACCACGCGGGCTGCCTGGTCGTCGTGGACCGGCGCGACGTCGAACGCATTCCGCGCGGCATCGTGACCGATCGCGACCTCGTCGTCGAAGTGCTTGCCATGGGCATCGATCCCGATTCGGTGACGGTGGCCGACGTCATGTCGCGTTTGCCGGCCACGTGCGAGGAAGAAGACACCCTGTACAGCGCCATCGAGACCATGCGCATCCGCGGTGTGCGCCGCCTGCCGGTGGTGGGCGCGCGCGGCCAACTGACGGGCATGCTCCATGCCGACGATATCGGCGGTGCGCTCGGAACGCACCTGCGCGAGTTGTCGCAGGCCGGCGCACGCGGCCAGGCGCGCGAAATGGAGGCCCGGTCCTGAGTGGCGCAAGCCTGCGCTGCGCATGCCTGCGCACGCGCGGCGGGCTCAATGCTGCATCAGCAGCGGAATGGGGCTGTGCGCGAGCATGTGCCGCGACACGCCCCCGAGCGCCCACTCGCGCAAGCGCGAATGTCCGAACGCGCCGAGCACCAGCAGGTCCACGTTCTGCGCCATCGCCGCACTCAGCAATGCCCCGCCCGTCGGCCCCACCGCCGGCGCGAAGGCGACGTGCTCCACGCGCAAGTCGTGCCGTTCGCAGTAGCGATCCAGGTCGAACATGGGCAAGCGTTCTTCGTCGGCGGCCTTCGCACCGCTCAACACGATGATGCGGTTGGCGCGCACCAAGAGCGGAAGCGCCGCGTGCAACGCGCGCAGCGCCGAGGGCGATGCATCCCACGCGACCGCGATGCGGTCCAGCCGCGGCCACTGCACGCGGGCTTCGGGGACGATCAGGCATGGGCGTCGCGTCGACATCAGCACGTGGGCCAGCGAGGACTCGCTCCCCCACGGCGTGTCGGTGCCCGCGCCCAGCACGATCAAGTCGTGCCATTGCCCCACGTGCCGCAGCGCCTCGGCGGGCATGCCTTCGCACGCGAGCCAATCCGCGCTGGCCACGCCGAGCGACGAGGTCCACGAACGGAAGCGCGCCTCGCAAGCCAGGGCCTCGTCCAGTGCCGGGCTCGGCGCGGCGAGGGCCAGCGCCGCCATCCCGCCGAGTTCGCCTGCGATGGCGGGCTCCACCTCGGGTTCGATGCACCACAAGCCCGTGAGGGCCCCCTGCAACATCGCCGCCAACCGCGCCGCGAATTCGGTCGCGTGGCTCCAGGGATCGTAGCGGGTGGAATGGACGAGGATGTCGCGCATGCAGGCACTTTGCCGCCCTCGCGCACGCGTGCGTTGACCTTGGTCAACAAAGTGCACCGCGGGGGGCGCCATGCTCGACGCCGAAGGAATCGCCATGAAGGAGGCATCCCATGGGCACCTCGACCCTCATCGCCTACTACTCCATGAGCGGCCACACGCGCGAGCTGGCGAACGAAATCCGCAGCGCCGTCGACGCCGACATCGAAGAGATCCGCGAACCCCACGCACGCCACGGGCTGTCCGGCGTGGCGCGTGCATTGATGGATGCGGTGATCCGCCGCACGCCGCCGATCCTCTCGGCCGACCACGACCCGGCGCAGTACGACCTGGTGCTCCTGGGCGGACCGGTCTGGGCGGGCCGCATGGCCGCGCCCGTGCGCAGCTATGCCAAGCGCTACGCCTCGCAGGCACCGCACGTGGCCTTCTTCTGCACCGAAGGCAGTCGCGGCGCCGACAGCGCATTCGCCGACCTCGAACGCCTTTGCATGCATCCGCCGAGGGCCACGCTCACCATCGACGAGAAGCACCGGGCGCCCGCGGCGCATCGGGCGGAGCTCGGGCACTTCGCTGCGCAGATGTCGCACGGCGGGGAGTAGACTCGTCCGCGGGGCCCCTTCGACGGGAGTTGCACGTGCACGAGGCTTCCACGGGCATCGCGACGCAGCCGCAACCGCCCCATGTCCTGATCGTGGAAGACGATCCGGAGGTGGCGGCGATCACCGCCCACTACCTGCGGGGCCAGGGGCTGGGCGTCCGCGCCGTGGGCGATGGATCCGCGTTGTTCGACGCCCTCGCGCACTCGCAGGTCGACGTGGTGCTGCTCGACCTCGGGCTGCCGGGCGAAGACGGGCTGGCAATCCTGCGCGAGCTGCGCACCCGCTGGAAGGGACCGGTGATCATCGTCAGCGGCCGCGGCGAACCGGTGGAACGTGTCGTGGGGCTCGAGCTGGGCGCCGACGACTACGTCGCCAAGCCCTTCGACTTCCGCGAACTCCTCGCACGCATCCGCTCCGTGCTCCGGCGCGCGGAACGACAAGGCGAAGCGCAGCCGGCCGCCAATGCATTTCGATTCGCCGCGATGACGCTCGATTGCGATGCACGCAGGCTCGTGCGCGACGACGGCACCGAGATCGCGCTGTCGTCCGGCGAATTCGATCTGTTGTCGGCGCTGTCGGGCAAACCCGGGCACGTGTTCACGCGCGATGCGCTCATGAACCGCCTCCACGGCCACGATGCAGGGCCCTTCGACCGCGCCATCGACGTGCAGATCGGCCGGCTGCGCAGGAAGCTAGGCGACGATTCGGAGCATCCGCGCATCATCAAGTCGGTGCGCGGCACCGGCTACGTGTTCGCCGCCAAGGTCGAGCGCGGCGCCTGAGCCATGGACACGGGCCTGTTCGAATCGCTCCCGGATGCGTTGATCATCGTCGACGCACACGGCCGGATCGTGCGTACGAACGCGCATGCCGATACCTTGTTCGGTTTTCCGCCGGGCGCGCTGATCGGCCAGGCGATCGAAGCCCTGATGCCGGAATCCTCGCGCGCGCGCCATCGGGAACATCGAATCAACTACGCCGCGTCGCCCCGCATGCGACCGATGGGTGCGGGCGGCATGGTGCTCGTCGGACGACGCCACGACGGCGAAGAGTTCCCGGTCGAAATCGCGTTGAGTCCGCTCGCCGTCGACGCCGGCCAGGCGCGCTTCCTCGCATCCATCCGCGACGTTTCGGAAACATTGCGGGCGCGGCAAGCCCTGGCGCGCGCACGCTACGACGGCCTGATCGCCCAGTTGGGACAGGAGGCGCTCGAGACGCGTTCGATGGAATGGCTCGTCGACCGGCTTCCCGCACGCCTGGCCGCGACGCTCGGCAGCGATGTCGACGTGGGTCTGTGCCTGCGCGACGCGAGTGGACGCGCCGAATGGGTGGCCACGTCGGGGGCGGTGGCACGCACGGTCGATCCCGAGCTCGTGCTCCGTGCGCTCGAACAGACCGAAGCGGCGGACGTCGAAGCCGCGATCCTGCGCGCGCGGCCGCGCAGCCGTGCGTGCGCGGTGGCGTCGCTGGGCGAGCGCGGCCACGCATCGGGCATGCTCGTGGCCTGGTCGATGATGGGCACCCGTTTCGACCACGATGCACAACACCTGCTGCACTCGGCGGCCACGCTGGTGGTCGCGTTCCTGCAACGCAAGCGCGCCGAGGAGCAACTCGCGCACGCACAGCGCCTGGACGCACTGGGCCAACTCACCGGCGGCATCGCCCACGACTTCAACAATCTGATGACGGTGTTGTCGGGCTGCCTGCAATTGCTGGCCGCCGAACCGGGCATGCCGCCGCCCTCCACCACGCTGATCGAAAGCGCATTGCGCGCGGTGCGGCGCGGCACCGAACTCACCGACAAACTGCTGTCGTTCGCGCGGCGCAAGCAGTTGCGTCCCACGACGATCGATGCGACGCGATTGCTGGAGGACATCGTCCTCCTGCTCGAACGCACGCTGGGCGACGGCGTCCGCCTGGAGGCCTCGATCGCACCGGGCGTCCCGCCGATGTACGCCGACGCCGCGCACCTCGACGCGGCGCTGGTGAACCTGGCCTTGAACGCGCGCGATGCGATGCCCGGCGGTGGCACGATCGCGTTCTCGGTGGAGGCGCGCACTGTTCCGCCCGACGATGCGCCAACCGACCAGGCGCCCGGGCAGTACGTCGTCTTCGTGGTCGCGGATTCCGGCACCGGCATGTCGGCGGATGTCGCATCGCGCGCGATCGAACCGTTCTTCAGCACCAAGGCCGGACGCGGCAGCGGCCTGGGCCTGAGCATGGTGTACGGATTCGTGCAGCAGAGCGGCGGCGGAATGTCGATCCGCAGCACGCCCGGAACGGGCACGCGCATCGAACTGTTCCTCCCGGTCGCGGCCGATCCGGCGGGTGTCGGGTTGAAGGACAACGCAACGATCGTCGACACGAACATCGAAACGGTCGAAGACATCGCGCACCCGGGCAAGGCCCTGGTCGTGGAGGACGACGACGCCGTGCGCGCGGTTGCCACCGCCTTCATGCGCTCGCTCGGCTACAGCGTCATCGCGGCCGCGGACTACGAGGCTGCCCTCGCCTGCCTGGACGCCGGCGAAGGCACGTTCGACGTGGTCTTCAGCGATCTGATGCTTGGCCCCGGGCCCGATGGCATCGCGCTTGCCCAAGCGATACGGACCCGATGGCCCCGCATCGGCATCGTGATCACATCAGGCCATGCACAGGTGCTCGACGCTCACCGCGTGCCCGGGACCGAGATGCTCGCCAAGCCCTACGATCGGGACCAGCTCGCGGCTGCGGTGGCGCGGTCTCGCGCCAGGGCTGCGCGAAATCCTCCGCGAGCAGCGTGACGTCGCGACGGTCGATGCGCACCCGTCCGCCGGCTTGCAGCTTGGCCAGCGCGCGCGTGACCGTTTCGATCTGCAATGCAAGGAAGTTGCCCATCTCCGCGCGCGTCATGCGCAGGGTGAAGCGCGTTCGACTGCATCCGAGCTCCGCGTGCCGGCGCGCCTGGTCCTCAAGGAATGCCAGCACCCTGCGTTCGGCACACAGGCTGCCCACCGCGAGGGCCCAGGCCTGCTGTTCGCGCAATTGCCGCGCGCAATGCGCGGCGAAGCGGTGGGCGATCGTTGCGTCCGCCATCGCGCTCTCCGGCAGGTGCCAGACTTCCGAGGCGTCCAGGGCCACCGCGTCGGAGGCATGGCACTCCGACCCGATCGATTCCAGCCCGACCCAGTCGCCGCGCATCGGGAACGCCGTGATGCGCTCGCGCCCGTCGTCGCTGCCCACGCTCGTGCGCAGGTAGCCCGCATGCACGAAGTACAACCCGGGCCGGGGCTGGCCGGCATGGAAGAGCCAGCCGCGCGCCGGCAAGCGCAAGCGCGTGAACGGCAGGCCGGACAGGGCGTCTTCCGGGATCGCGGGCCACTGCGTCGTCATCGCGCACTCCTCCGGGGGGAATGGCGTGATGGTCGGCGCCTGGTGCGATGGCACGATGTCGGCTCGGCATCGGTTTGTAACATTCGGTAACCGGCAGGAGGATCGCGTGCCCGCCACGGGTGGCCTGAGCCATGAGGAAGCCGCGCGCCGCCTGGCGCGCGACGGGCCCAACGCCCTGCCCGACGCGGAGTCCCGCACGCCGCTGCGCATCGTGCTGCAGGCCTTGCGCGAGCCCATGCTGTTCCTGCTGCTCGCCGCCGGCGCGATCTACATCGCGCTCGGCGAGGCGCGCGACGCCATCCTGCTGCTGGTGTTGATCGTCATCATCATCGGCCTGACGATCGCGCAGGATTACCGGGCCGAACGCGCGCTGCAGGCGCTGCGCGAGCAAGGCAGCCCGCGCGCGCGCGTGGTGCGGGAGGGCGCGACGTTGATCATCCCGGCGAGGGAGGCCGTCGTCGGCGATCGCATGCTGGTCGAGGCCGGGGATCGCCTCGCCGCCGATGCACGCCTGGTCTCGGACAGCGACCTGGAGCTCGACGAATCGCTCCTGACGGGAGAATCCCTGCCCGTGCGCAAGTCCGCCAGCGGAGGCGACGCGCAACGCCGGCTCCGCGCGGGCACGCTGGTCGTCCAGGGACGCGGCACCGCCGAGGTGGTGGCCATCGGAGAACAGACCGAGTTCGGCAGGATCGGGACCGCGCTCCGCAACGTTCGCGCGCCGGCCACGCCCCTGCAAAAACAGATGCGCAGCCTGGTGCGCTTGTTCGCCCTGCTCTCGCTGGTGTCGTGTTCGATCATCGCTGTCGCGATGCGCTTGCGCGGATACGCATGGCTCGACGCCACGCTGGCGGGCATCACGTTGGCGATCGCGAACATCCCCGTCGAATTTCCCGTCATCGTCACGGTCTTCCTCGCACTCGGGGCCTGGCGCATGTCCAAGCGTGCGGTGCTCGTGCGACGGCCATCGGCGATCGAAGTGCTGGGTTCGGTGACGGTGCTGTGCACGGACAAGACCGGCACCCTCACCGAGAACCGCATGCGCGTGGTGCCGCTCGGCGACGGCGACGACACGTTCGCCGCGGGTGAAGGCGTACTCGCCCTGGCGGCACTCGCGGCGCCTCCGTCGTCGCAGGACCCGATGGATCGCGCGCTGCGCGATGCGCTGCCGGATGCGTCGCGGGGCCTGGAACTATTGCGCGAGTACGCATTCTCGCCGGCGCGCCGCAGCGTCGGCATGGCGTGGAAGCGGGATGGCGAGGTCGTGGTGGCCTGCAAGGGTGCACCCGAGGCGTTGGCGGCGGCCTGCGGACTGGGCGAGGCGGAGGCCAAGCGGATCGAAGGCCGCGTCGCGGAGCTAGCGTCCCGGGGGTTGCGCGTGCTCGGCGTCGCCGAGGCACGCCTGCCCGAGGTTCCTGCGCGACTTGAAGGCCTGCCGTTGCGATGGCGCGGCCTCGTCGCGTTCGCAGACCCGTTGCGCGCGGGCGTGCCCGACGCAGTGGCGCAGGCGCACACCGCCGGCATCCGCGTCGTGATGCTGACGGGCGACCATCCGGGCACCGCGCGCGCCATCGCACGCGAGGCCGGGTTGCGCCGCGCGGACAGGATCTTCCCGGGCGAGGTCTTCGGCGGCGATGCCGCCCCCGCGATCGAAGCCCTCGAGCAAAGCGATGTGTTCGCGCGCGTGCTCCCGCAATACAAGCTGCGGCTCGTGGAGATCCTGGAACGCCAGGGCGAGGTCGTGGCGATGACGGGCGATGGCATCAACGATGCGCCTGCGCTCGCGGCCGCGCACGTCGGCGTGGCGATGGGCGCGCGCGGCACCGACGTCGCGCGCGAAGCGGCGTCCATCGTGCTGCTCGACGATGATTTCACCACGCTGGTCCACGCGATCCGCGAGGGTCGACGCATCTACGACAACATGCGCCGCGCGGTGCGCTACATCCTCGCAGTGCACGTACCGATCACCTGCCTCGCGCTGCTGCCCGCGCTGGTGGGCGTGCCCCCCGTGCTGGCGCCGATCCACGTGGTCTTCCTGGAGCTCATCATCGATCCGACGTGCTCGATCGTCTTCGAATCCGAAGCCGCAAGCGCCAATACCATGCGCCGGCCGCCACGCCCGGCATCGCAACGCCTGGTGAGCTTCCGGCGGATGGCCGTGACGCTGGGGCACGGACTTGCGATGTTCCTGCTCGTCCTCGCCGCGGATGTGCTTGCGCGCCACCTGGGCTGGCCGGTGCAGGAAGTGGCCGCCCTGGACTTCACCGCGCTCGTGGCGGGCAACCTGGGACTCATCGTGCTGTACCGGCCCGGAAGGACGTTCCTGCATGCGCTGGCCACGCGCAACCTGCCTTTCCTCATCGTGGCCACGGCGACACTCGGCATGCTGGCCCTGGTCACGCGCACGCACGCCGTCGGCCGCTGGTTCGCTTTCGCGCCGCCGTCCTGGCCCGCATGGTGCCTGGCGCTGATCGTGCCGATCCTGTTCGCGGCGATGCTCAAATCGCTGGTCGAGCGCCGCCTGCCCTCCGGTTGACCTGCGTCAACATCCGCCGGTGCGCGGGGACCGACGATGCACCGAACCCCGAGCCGGACGCCGCCATGCAACACGACGCTCCCATCCCCGACAGCCCCTCGCTGCCACGCGACGTTCCGCGCTGGTCGGAGGTGCTGCGCGATCGCACGCACGTGATCATTCGACCGCTCATTCCGCAGGATCGCGACGAGGAGCGGCGCTTCATCGAGCAACTCTCGTCGGAAGCCTGCTACTTCCGGTTTCTCGGCACCGTGCGGCATCCCAGCGAAGCGCTGCTCGACCGGCTCACCCAGCTCGATCCCAGGCGCGACGTCGCCTTCGTCGCCGTCCACGCAGAAGACGCGCACGAAAAGATCATCGGCGTGAGTCGTTACTCCGTCGATGCCGGCGACGGGCGCTGCGAATGCGCGGTGGTCGTCGACGACGAGTGGCAGAACAAGGGCCTGGGCACGCTCCTCATGCGGCGGCTCATCGATGTGGCGCGCGCGCGCGGCATCCGCACGATGTATTCGATCGACCTGGCCGACAACGTGCGCATGAGCGACCTCGCGCAGGACCTGGGATTCCAGCGCCGCGTCGATCCCGACGATGGAAGCCAGGTGATCCACGAACTCTCGCTGGTGGCGTGAGCATCGTGCCGCGCGCTTCCACGCGCCGGCGCGTCAATGCAAGGACCAGGCCCGGTGCAATGCATCCCGGACCTGGTCCCATTCCTGGCCCGTGATGACCGCGATCTGGTCCCACGCGCAATGCGCGCTGTGTTCGACTTCGATCCACGGAAGATCCCCGAAGACCTCGTGCAGGACGCGCGCGAACAGGACGACTTCGCGCCCGGGGACGGTGGAGACGACGACGTCGTCGGGAATGCCGCACATGGTCCTGCCCCTTCTCAATGTGAAAACAGCACCGGCACGTCCAAGCCTTCGAACAGTTCCCGCGTGGCACCGCCCAGCACCCATTCGCGCAGGCGACCATGGCCGTAGCCACCGGCCACCACCAGATCGGCGCCCGTTTCCTTCGCGTGCGCCATGACGACCTGTGCGATGCTTTGCGAGGCCGACGGCCGCGTGGTCACCTGCGTCCGGATGCCGTGCCGCGCGAGGTGCGCCGCGATGTCGGCACCGGGTTCGGCGCCATGCTCGAACACGCTGACTTCCGGATCGATCGCAAGCACTTCCGCCGAGCCGGGCGAGAGGAACGCAATGGCGTCGTGCACCGCGCGCGTGGTTTCGCGCGTCGGCTTCCATGCGATGAGCATCTTCGAAAACCGCTTCGCCGGAATGGGACGCGACGGGACGACCAACACGGGCCGGCCGGATTCGAACAGCAGCGCGCGGAAATACGCATGGGCGATCGCCCCATCCCTGCCTTGCGGACACGCGATCAGGGAGAGATCCGCGTAGCGCGCCTGGCGCGCGAGCGAACGCGAGGGTTCGAAGAAGTGATCGGGGTCGATGCGGATCTCGGAGGCAGGCTCGAGGTTCTTCAGCCGCTCGCGCAGGGATTGGGCGCGCATCCGCGATTCGGCTTCGATCACCGCCAGCATCTCGCCGAGGGCCACCGAGTCCGGCGTCACGCCCCAGGGCGTGGCCAGGGGTGCATAGGCCGGCGCAGGCACCGTCGCGATCAGGCGGGCGCCGTATGCGGAGGCAATGGCGGCGGCAGTGTCGAGGGCGGCGTCGTCGCTGGTGGCCCCGGTCACCGGGAAGAAGAGGTCCTTCATCGTCGCCGTCACCGTCGGGAGGAATCTCGACTGTCCGCCCCTCCGGCCGTGCGCTTGTTGATCGAGATCAAATGCCGCCGCCCGGCACGGGCGCCATCATGGGTTTCGACCGCCTGCGCACGTGTTGATCGCCTGCGCACACGCGCCACGCCAGATTGCCCGGATGACACCGACGCTCGACCTCTCGCTCCATGATGGCGCTGCGTTCGACCTCGACGGTGTCGTGACGGACACCGCGAGGGTCCATGCGGCCGCGTGGAAGCGGCTGTTCGACGAACTCGGCAGTGGGCCCGGCGCCCTCGCATTCACCCCCTTCGACAGCGTGCGCGACTACGACGCACTCGTGGACGGCAAGCCGCGCATGGACGGCATCCGCGACTTCCTCGCTTCCCGCCACATCGTCCTGCCGCCCGGCGGGCCCGGCGACGCGCCCGATGCGCGCACGTTGCACGCGCTGTCGCTGCGCAAGGAAGCCTTGTTCCTCGCGCAACTCCAGGCCGATGGCGTCCATGTCTTCCCCGATGCGATCGAACTCCTGGAGCGCTTGCGCATGGCGGGCGTGCGCATCGCCGTGGTGTCCTCCAGCGAGAACACGGCGTCGATCCTCGCGCGTGCGGGTCTGGAGATGTTGTTCGACGTCCGCATCGATGGCCTCGTCGCCAGGGAACTGGGGCTTGTGGGCAAGCCGGCGCCGGATGTCTTCCTCGAAGCGGCGCGCAGGCTCGACTGCAGCCCGGCGCGCATGGTCGGGTTCGAAGATGCGGTATCGGGCGTCGCCGCGCTGCACGCGGCCGGTTACGCCTGCGTGGTCGGCATCGATCGCAAGCAGCACACCGGCGGCGACCTGCGCGCGAAGGGTGCGGACGTGGTGATCGCGAACCTGCGCGAGCTCTCGCTGGGTGACGCGTTGTCGCGCGAACCACGCGACGAACCGGCGCTGCCGCCTTACGCGACTCCAACGGTCGATCCGACCTGGGCGATCCGCGCGCGCGGTTTCGACCCCGCACGCGAACACGACATCGAATCGTTGTTGACCGTCGGCAACGGGCACGTCGGCATCCGGGGTTCGACGCCGGAGGGGAATTCCGCCTCTTCGCCGGCCACGTACGTCGCCGGTGTC
>Ga0207981_1000116_pt1 | contig 11651 bp, 10 predicted proteins | sample SoimicmetaGmgLPC_FD_188327 | JGI IMG/M metagenome (GOLD analysis project Ga0207981, IMG submission 188327) | Soil and rhizosphere microbial communities from Laval, Canada - mgLPC (SPAdes) (version 2) | ecosystem: Environmental > Terrestrial > Deep subsurface > Rock core/Sediment | place: Laval... | reverse complement strand
GATCGACGGCGAGGTCGTGGAGGTGCGCGGCCAGGCGGTCCGGCTCGCCCCCCGCCTGGATCTTGACCACCACGTCGCCGCCCACCGTGCGCTTGAGGGCGGCGGGTGTGTCGAGCGCCAGCAGCTTCCCGTGGTCGATCACCGCGAGGCGCTGGCAGAGCTGGTCGGCTTCCTCCATGTAGTGCGTCGTGAGCACCACCGTCTGACCGTCGGCATGGATCTGACCCAGGATCTCCCAGAGCGCGATGCGGCTCTGGGGGTCTAGGCCGGAAGTGGGCTCGTCCAGGAAGAGGAGCTCGGGGTCGCCGGCCAAGGCGATAGCGACGTCCAGGCGTCGCTGCTGGCCGCCGGAGAGCTTGTTCACACGGACGTCTCGCTTCTCGACCAGCCCGACGACCTCGATGACCTCGTCGGTCGGTCGTCGTCTCGGGTAATACCCGGCGTACATCTCGATCGTCTCGCGCACCGTGAGGAACGGGTCGATCCCCGTGGACTGCAAGACGATGCCGATCCGGCGCCTCAGCGCGGCCTCACGCTTCGCCGGGTCGTGCCCAAGGACCGACACCACCCCCGACGTGCGGAGCCGGTACCCCTCGAGGATCTCGACGGTCGTGGTCTTGCCCGCGCCGTTGGGTCCGAGGAGGGCAAAGACCTCACCCGCGTCCACCGACAGGTCGATCCCGGCGACGGCCTCGACGTCGCCGTAGGACTTGTGAAGCTCGGAGACGAAGATCGGGGGGTCGGCCATCTCGATCAGGCTACTCATTCACGACGGAACGTAGCCGCGGGCCTTGTCGACGACGTTCAGCAGGGGGCGACCGGTGAGATAGCGCTCGAGGTTCCGGACGAAGAGTTCGACCACGCCCTCGCGCCACCCGGCGGCGTCCCCGGCCATGTGCGGTGAGACGATCACGTTCGCCACCGCCCAGAGCGGGTCGTCCTCGGGGAGCGGCTCCTCCTCGAAGACGTCGAGCGCGGCGCCGGCGATCGCTCCGGTCTCGAGCGCTCGGAGCAGCGCCTGCTGATCGACCGTGCTCCCCCGGCCGACGTTTACGAACCTGGCCCAGGGCTCCATCGCCTCGAACACCACGTGGTCGAACAGGTGATGGGTCTCGTCCGTTGCGGGCAGCGCGTCGATCACATAGTCCGCCGATCGGACGGCGTCGGCGAGCTGCTCGGCGCCGAAGATCTCGACCAGCACGTCGTCACCGGGTCGGGGCGTTCGAGCGACGCCACGGACGGACATCCGGAGCGCGGCGCACGTGCGAGCGATCGCGCGTCCGATCGGTCCGATGCCGACGACGAGGACTCGCTTGCGCTCGAGCCGTTCGGTCTCGCTGTGCCGCCACTCGCGGCGCCCCTGCCGGTCGAAGACCCCGCCGAGACCTTTCGCGAACACGAGCAGCAACCCGAGGACGTACTCGGCGATCGCGTCCTCGTAGACGCCGCGAGCGTTCGTGAGGACGACGTGGCTCGCCGCCAGCTCGGGGAAGAGCAGGTTGTCGACGCCCGCAGACGCCGACTGGATCCACTGCAGGTCGGCCGCGCTCCCCCACGCCCCGGAGAGCAGAGCGCTCCGCGGACGCCAGGCGAACAGCACGTCCCTGCCCTCGAGCGCGCCGGCGAGCGACGGGACGTCGTCGGCGAACGCGAGGTCGACGGTATCGGCGATCGCCCCGATGCCCGGGGGCGGGTCCTCGGCGGTCGCACCCATGACCGCCACCCGGGCGCGGGCGCTCACAGCGGACGCCGACTCCAGAAGCCGGTGTCGAGCGGATGCCAGTTGGCGACGGCCTCCTCGCCGACTCGCCAGCAGAGGTAGATCCGCTCGCCGTCGCGTTGGCCGGGGAAGTCCACGAGCCCGGTCTCCGGGTCGCGCAGCAGGATGTTCTCCGCGGCCAGGCGCTCGAGCTCGGTCCGCAGCGTCGCGCTCGCGTCCCAGTACTCTCGCCCAGCGTTGCTCCCGCCGCCGTCCGCGACGACCCGTTCCTTCACCACCTCGGCCTCCCGCAGCATCACCTGCCGGGCGTCGCGGATCCTCGCCAGCCGCTCCCGGAGCTCGGGCAGCATCGCGTTGGCCTCCTCGACATCGTAGGAACGCTCCTCGGACATCACGCCACCCCGAGCAGTGCGGGCAACTGGTCCATGGCGGTGATGCGCGCGCCCGGCGCGTCCGCGAAGCGCTCGCGCCGATCGATCAGCACGGGGAACATGCCGACCGCGTGCGCCGGGTTGACGTCGAACTCCGGGTTGTCCCCAACGTAGACCGACCGCTCGGGGGTTACGCCCGCCCTGGTCATCGCGAGCCGGAAGATCCGCGGGTCGGGCTTCTCGAACCCCACCACGCCTGAGACGACGCTCACCTTGAAGTACCCACGGACGCCGAGATCCTCAAGGAGCCGCTCGAGCCACTCCTCGAAGTTCGACACCACGCCGAGCAGCAGGCCGGCGTCGCGCAGCCGGTCGAGGACGGGCGCGACGTCGTCGAACAGACGGTAGTTCCCGAGGTCGGTGAACTCGGTGTACACGACGTCGATCAGACCGTTGGCGTCGGGGATCCCGAGCTCGCGCAGGAAGATGCCGTACACGTCGTGCCAGAACCGGCGCGAGCGTTCGGGCGAGGTGGTCCAGAGCTCGTTCGCCTCGGCCGCCGCGCGGAACCGATCGAACACGACGTGCCCGCGCTCGCGGATCGTCTCGGGCGAGACGTCGTGACCCTCGCGGCGCAGGATCTCGGCGAACAGGTCGGGGAAGGTGGGGTGCGGGTGGACGAGCGTCTCGCCGGCGTCGAAGAACACCGCCGCGAACCCGGAGGAGGTCACGGCACCAGGATAGCGACGGATCGGGCGCGGTCCCGTCCGGCCCTCAGGCAACCACGCGGGCGGACAGGTCGTTCCAGAGCCGCTCGACCTGGCTCTCGAGCTCGTCGAGCGTGCCCTCGTTATCGACGAGGAAGTCCGCCACCGCGGCCTTGTCCTCGAGCGGCGCCTGGGCGTCGATGCGCGCACGGATCGAGGCCTCGGACATGCCGCGTTGACGCATCAGGCGCTCGATCTGCGTTGCGACGGTGGCCGAGACGACGACGAGGATCTCGAACGCCGTGTGCATCCCGGTCTCGACGAGCAGCGGGGCGCTGAACACCACGACCCGATCGGTGTCCCGGTACGCCTCGGAGCCCTCGGCGAAGAGCCGCCGGACCTCGGGGTGGACGATCTGCTCGAGATCGCGTCGGGCCGAGGGGTCGGCGAACACGATGCTCGCGAGCGCCTCGCGGTCGAGCTCACCACCGGGCGCAAGGACGTCCGCGCCGAACCGCTCGATCACGGCGGTATGGCCGGGGGTGCCGGGTTCGACGGCCTCGCGCGCGAGCAGATCCGCGTCGAAGACGACGGCGCCCCGATCCTCCAGCAGGCGGGCGACGGTCGACTTGCCCGACCCGATCCCGCCGGTCAGCCCGACCAGCAGCACCGGGTTATCCCGCGCGCCCTTCGCGCCGCTTCAGGTCCTCCAGGATCGCCTCGAGCGAGATGTCCTCCTCGCTCGCCTCCTCTGTCCCCTCCGTGGCCTCTTCGGTCGCGGGCTCGGCCGTGGCGTCGGCGGCAGTCGCCGCCGGCTCTTCGTCGACGGCATCGTCCGTGCTCGGCAGGGTTTCGACCGTCGAGGAGTCGCCGGTCGGCGCCTCCGCCTGCGCCACGTCCGCGGACCCGGAGGATGCGGCGACCTCGGCGGGGGCGGGCTCGGAAGCGCCCGACCCGGCGCCCCCGTCGGGTGTCACCTCGGCCGGAGCGATCTCGGAGTCCGCCGCAGCGAGCGGCGCCGAAGGGGGCGAAGCCGAGCCCGCCCCCGCAGCCACCGCATCAGCCGCCTCCTCCTCGATCTCGGTCGCCGGACGAGGCATCGCGCCGCCGACCTGGCGCATCGAAAGGCTGATGCGCCGGCGCGGCACGTCCACCTCGATCACCTTGACGCGCACCTCGTCGCCGACCGACAGAACGCTCTCGGGCGTCTCGATGTGCTGTTCGGAGATCTCGGAGATGTGCACCAGACCCTCGATCCCCGGGGCGACGCGGACGAACGCCCCGAACGGCACCAGCTTGGTGACCTGGCCGTCGATGATCTCGCCGGCCGAGTACTTCCGCTCGAACTCCTTCCACGGGTCCTCCTGCGTCGCCTTGAGCGAGAGCGACACGCGCTCGCGCTCCAGATCGACGTCGAGCACCTCGACCTCGACCTCCTGGCCGACCTGGACGACCTCGCTCGGGTGGTCGACGTGCTTCCACGAGAGCTCGGACACGTGCACGAGCCCGTCGACGCCGCCGAGATCCACGAACGCACCGAAGTTCACGATCGAGGAGACCGTGCCCTTGCGGCGTTCGCCCTTCTGCAGCGACTCGAGGAACTTCTTGCGGCCTTCGCTCTGCGACTCCTCCAGGAAAGCGCGGCGCGAGAGCACCACGTTGTTGCGGTTGCGGTCGAGCTCGATGATCTTGGCCTCGAGCTCGGTCCCGACGAAGGGGTGCAGGTCCCGGACCCGCCGGAGGTCGACGAGCGACGCGGGCAGGAACCCGCGGAGCCCGATGTCCAGGATGAGGCCGCCCTTGACGACCTCGATCACCGGGCCCTTGATCGTGCCGCCCGACTGCATGACCTCCTCGATCCGGCCCCAGGCGCGCTCGTACTGCGCGCGCTTCTTCGACAGGATCAGGCGGCCCTCCTTGTCCTCCTTCTGGAGCACGAGGGCCTCGACCTCGTCGCCCACCTTCACGACCTGGCCGGGGTCGACATCATGGCGGATCGACAGTTCCTTGGTGGGGATGACGCCTTCGGACTTGTAGCCGATGTCCAGCAGGACCTCGTCCCGGTCGATCTTCACGACCGTCCCCTCGAGGATGTCCCCCTCCTTGAAGTCCCGCAGCGAGGCCTCGATGGCCTCACGGAGCTCGTCGGGGGTGAAGTCCCGCATCTCGCTCGCCGTCTCGATCTGAACCAACTCCTCCCGCACACGAAGCGCGCACCGACCGACCCTTGGGATTCGCCGGGATGCTGGTGCGCCTCGCGGCTCAGGGATGGTAGGTGAGCAGCGGAAACAGCGTCAACGCCACCCCCGTTTCAGTGCCCGGCGGGCACGGCCTCGGCCCAGTTCGGGCCCCAGCCGATGTCCGCCCGCAGCGGCACGTCGAGGTCGTAGGCGGCCTCCATCTCCTTCTTGACGACCTCGGCCGCCTCCTCGACCCGGTCCTTCGGGACCTCGAACACGAGCTCGTCGTGCACCGTGAGGAGCATCCGGCATTCCAGATCGGAGCCCCGGAGCGCGGCGTCCACCCGGATCATCCCGAGCTTGAACACGTCGGCCGCGCTGCCCTGGATCGGCGCGTTGAGCGCCATCCGCCGCCCCATGTCACGTACCCGCGGGTTGGCAGCCTGGAGCTCGGGGATGTAGCGGCGGCGGCCGAGCAGCGTCTCGGTGAACCCCTCGGCGGCCGCCCGCGCCACCTGGCGGTCGAGGTAGTCCCGGATCTGCGGGAAGCTCTCGAAATAGGCGTCGATGAATTCCTGCGCCTCGTCGGGCGTGATCTCCAGGCGCGACGCCAGGCCCCACGCGTTCATCCCGTACGCGAGCCCGTAGTTGATGGCCTTGGCCCGGCTTCGCGTGGCGGGATCGACCTGGTCCTCGGGGAGCCCGAACACCCGGGCGGACGTCGCCGTGTGGATGTCGGCCCCGGACTCGAACGCGGCCTTCAGGCCCTGGTCCTCCGCTAGGTGGGCCAGGATCCGGAGCTCGATCTGCGAGTAGTCCGCCACGAGCAGGAGTTGACTCTTGGATCCCGGCACGAACGCGCGCCGGATCTGCCTGCCGAGCTCGCCCCGCACCGGGATGTTCTGCAGGTTCGGGTTGGTCGAGGACAGCCGGCCGGTCGCCGCCCCCGTCTGGTTGAACGTCGTGTGCACGCGGCCGTCGCGAGGATCGACCTGCTTGGGCAGCGCGTCGAGGTAGGTCGAGTTCAGCTTGTCGAGCTCGCGCCAGGACAGGATCGCGTCGACGATCGGGTGGACGTCGCGGAGCTTCTCGAGCACGCTCGCGTCGGTGGAGAGCTGCCCCTTTGGCGTCTTCTTGCCAGGTGAGAGTTTGAGCTTGTCGTACAGGATCGCACGGAGCTGGGGCGGCGAGTTCAGGTTGAACTCCTCCCCGGCGAGCTCATAGATCCGGACCTGCAGCGTCGCCATCGTGTCCCGCACGCCCTCGGCCATCTCCTGGAGGTAGGTGACGTCGAGGGCGACGCCGTTCGCCTGCATCCGCGCCAGGACCGAGGACAGCGGGAGCTCGACCTCGTCGAGCAGGCGACGGAGCCCGGCCTTGTCGATGCGTTCGTCGAGCACTGGAGCGAGCAGCGCCACCGCAGCGGCTTCGGCAGCGGTCCGTTGCCACGCGTCGCCGAACAGCTGGCCCTCGGCCTCCTCGGCGACCGAGCCGAGCACGTCGGTTCCGAGGTACTGCTCGCTCAGCGGTTGGAGCTCGAAGCTCGGGGCGGCAGGGTCGAGCAGGTACGCCGCCAGCATCGTGTCGGTCCGGACCCCCTCCAGCGATCGGCCCTCCGCGACCACGGCCGTCTCGAGATCCTTCGCGTCGTGGATCCACTTGGCCGCCGCGTCATCGCCGAGGGACGCCGCGAACGCCTCGAGGTTCCGGACCTCCGCGAACGCGGCCTGTCCACCCCCCATCGAGACGGCGACGCCCCGAATCTCGCGGTCGTCCAGATCGAGCCGAATCGCCTTCGGCTCGTTCCCCGCGACGAGCTCGACCGCCTCGGCCACGTCGACCTTGCGAAGGTCGAGCTCGGCCACCTCGACAGCGGGCTTCGCGCTCCGGCCCACCTCCTCGAGCCGCTCGAACAGCGTTCGAAACTCCAGCGAGGTGAACAGCCGTCGCACCGCCTCCAGGTCCCACTCCCCCATCACCGCGTCCTCGGGCTCGAGGTCCACGTCGACGTCGGTGTTGAGCTCGGCCAGCTCCTTGTTGAGCGCGAGCTGGTCACCGGCCGCCGAGATCGACTCCTTCAGCTTCCCCCTGAGCTCGTCGGTCCGGGTCAGCAGCTCCTCGACCGAGCCGAAGTCCTGCAGGAGCTTGGACGCCGTCTTCTCGCCGACGCCGGGGACCCCCGGGATGTTGTCCGAGGCGTCCCCCTTGAGGGCGACGTAATCGAGGTACTTCTCCGGCGCGAGCCCGAACCGCTCGGTCACCGCCTCGACGTCGTACCTGCGGATATCGGAGATGCCCTTGACGTTGAACATCACGGTCAGCCCGGGCCGTACAAGCTGGAAGAAGTCCCGGTCCGCGGTCACGATGACCACCTCGATGCCCTGTTCGAGCGCCCGCAGGGCCAGCGTCGCGATCGCGTCATCCGCCTCGTGGCCCGCGATGCCGATCACCGGGATCCGCAGGGTCTCCAGCACCTCGACGATCAGCCCGAGCTGCTGGCGAAACTCGTCGGGCGTCTCGGGCCGGCCCGCCTTGTACTCCGCGTACTTGTCCAGCCGCACCGTGGGCTTGCCGACGTCGAACGCCACCGCGATCAGGTCCGGACGCTCCTCCGCCAGGAGCTTGATCAGCATTGACGTGAAGCCGTAGACCGCGTTCGTCACCTGGCCGGACGTCGTCGCCAGCGAGGGTGGGAGCGCGAAGAACGCGCGGTAGGAGAGGCTGTGGCCGTCGAGGAGGAACAGCCGCCTCGGCGGATCGGCGGCGCGAGGGGTCACGCGCGGCATCCTAGCGCGGCCGAACGACAGGCATCGCGCGTGCGGATCTCGGTCGGCGACGTCGGGTTCGGAACGGATACCCGCTGGTCGTGGCGCGACGGCGAAGGTTCCACGACGTCTCCGAGACGTACATCGCAAACGCGACGTCGTTTGTCACTCTTTCTTCGTCGTGACCGCGCGCGCCGCTACCAGCAACGTCGTTCGGCTCTCCTTGCAGCCCAACCGTTCTCATCGCGTTGACAGGTCCAAGGCGCGTCGCTACATTTCGCCCCGGTCCCGAGCGGCCGCTGGGACCGGGAGGCGGCAAGCGCCTCCGCGGACGTGGATCGGAGGAGGGGGCGCGAGCCCCCGAACCTGTTCCACCGAGACGGAGGAGGCGCCGGTTCCCGGGAGTCCGGGTCGCTTGGGGCCACCCTTTGACGGGTCGAGGAACCGAGTAGACAACGCTCGCGTATGGGGAAGGCGTGAGCGGATCCAAAGGTTCCTCGGCCCGTCGATCCTTGTCTGGGGCGTTCCAGGACGGCGCGACCCCGGATCGAACACGCTCAAACTCACTCCGACGCGATGACGATCACGCCCTTCATGCCGAACGCCTCCAGATGGATCCGGCAGAAGAGCTGGTAGCGACCCGGCGCGAGCCGGTCCGCGATCGAGCGGATCACGACCTGCTCGCCGGGACGAACGTCCCGCGAGAGCCCCAGCGCCGGGATCGTCACGTTGTGGAGGTTCCGGCCCTGGTTCCGGACGATCAGGTCGCGCCCCGGACCGATCGGCAGCGTGGGATGGGCGTCGTGGAAGTGGTAGTCGATCGCCGTTACGACGTAAGGCCGAACCTCGCTCCCCGTCAGGGCAGCGACCAGGATGAGGGTCGCGACGGCGGCGACGAGCGCCACGAGCCGAGCCGAGGACGAACGCATCGCGCCCGGTCTACAACACCTTGGCCAGGAACTGGCGGAGTCGGTCGCTCTGGGGGTGGAAGAACATCTCCTTCGGCTCGCCCTCCTCGGCGATCCGGCCCTCGTCCAGGAAGAGCATCCTCGTCCCCACCTCGCGAGCGAAACCCATCTCGTGGGTGACCACCATCATCGTCATGCCCTCGCCCGCCAGACGGGTCATGACCTCGAGGACCTCCCCCACCAGCTCGGGGTCCAGCGCGGAGGTGACTTCGTCGAAGAGCATCACCTTCGGCTCCATCGCCAAGGCCCGGGCGATCGCGACTCGCTGCTGCTGGCCCCCCGAGAGCTGCCCCGGGAAGGCACTGGCCTTGTGGCCCATCCCGACCCGAGCCATCTGGTCCATGGCGCGATCCTGGGCCTCGTCGTCCGACAGGCCGAGGACTTTCTCGAGCGCCAGGGTGACGTTGCGCAGAGCGGTCATGTGCGGGAACAGGTTGTAGGCCTGGAACACGATCCCGATGTGCGTTCGGACCTCGTTGAGGTTCGTCCGGATGTCGGTGATGTCCCGGTCCTCGAAAAACACCCGGCCCGTCGTGGGAACCTCCAGCAGGCTGACGCACCGCAGGAGTGTCGACTTCCCCCCGCCGGAGGGGCCAACGACCACGACGACGTCGCGCTGGACCATCGCCAGGTCCACGCCCTTGAGGACGTGCAGGTTCCCGAACCACTTGTGGACGTCGTCCAGCCGGATCAGGGGTTCCCGCGCGCCCATCGGGCGAGCGGCTCCGACCGGTCCGGTCACCCTCCGGCCCCGGCGATCCCGACCAGACCACTGCGGAGGCGCTTCTCGGCGGCGTTCACCAGTCGGATCAGCGGGAGCGTCACGATCAGGTAGGCGATGGCCGCCACCGTGAAGAAGGTGGCGTTGAACGTAGCCGACTGGCCCTCGCGGGCAGTCGTGAAGATGTCGTACTCGTTCGCGGTCAGTCCGAGGACCACCACCAGCGCCGTGTCTTTGATCAGGATCACGAACTCGTTCATCAGCGGCGGGATCACGCGACGGACCGCCTGCGGGACGATCGCGTACCGCATCGCCTGGACGTAGCTCATCCCGAGTGAGCGGGCGGCCTCGATCTGCCCGCGTTCGATCGACTGGATCCCGGCGCGGAACACCTCGGCAGCGTACGCGCCGGTGTTCAGCGCGAACACGATGATGGCTACCGAGAACGCCGACAGACGGATACCGAACCCGAAGAGCAGCAGGAAGTACCCGGTGACCAGCTGCCAGATCAGCGGCGTCCCGCGGAAGAAATTGATGTAGGTCCGTGCCGGGGCCCGGACCGCCCGCCGCTGGGAGAGCACGAGGATCCCGAGGACGAGGCCGATCACGATGCCGCCCATCTCGCCGGCGAACGCCAGGATCAAGGTGTTCCGTGCGCCCCGGACGAACGCGCCCCCATATCCCTGGAGATCCGCGAAGTTGAGGAAGTGTTTCGCGAACAACCCGGGCGTCGCCGACCGGAACCATAGGATGACGATCGCCAGGAGCACGGCCTGCGACCCGAGCACGGCTCCGGTGATCGCATGATCGCGCCGACGCTTGCTGTCCATCCTACGGTAGGTCGAGCCCCCGAGCACCAGCGCGAGACCCCCGAGGCCCATCCCCAGGTAGAGCGATCCCGTGGTGAGGGGATCCCCGAGCGCCTCGACGATGTTGCAGACACCGATCGCGCCGTTGTCCTCGGGCGAGATCTGCTCGTCGATGCAGTTCTGCGTCAGGACGCGATCGGAGAGCGCGTAGTTCACCTGCGCGACGACCACCCCGAGCGCGATCACGATGAGCGCCGCGATGCCCAAGGCGAAGATCGTCGCCGGCAGCGGGGCCGTCGGTCCTCGCACGTCCGGTGCGACCTCGGGCTCGAACGTCGGAGCTTCCACGACCGCCATGCTCCACACCTCCCAGGATGAGGGGCCCGCGCGAGTTCGCGCGGGGCCCTCCGACCGAACCGTTCGTCAGGACGTCGGTGCGAACTCCGGCGGCAGGGAGTCGGGCGGGAAGTACGTCCCGTAGATCGTCGCGTACGTCCCGTCCGCTACCATCTGGGCGAACACGAAGTTCACGGCATCCCGCAGGTCGGGGTTCGAGGGCGAGAACGCGAGCCCGTAGTGCTCGTTCGTATCGATCTGCTGGACGACCTCGAGCGCCGGCAGGTTCTTGACGATCTCGACCGATGCTGTCGCGTCGTTGATTACCCCAACGACGTTACCCGCCTCCAGGTCGCGGAACGAGTCGGGCGACGCCGTGAAGGTCTTCAGCTCGACCCCTTGCGGCACGAGGTTCTCCTCCGCCCAGATCTTGCCCGTCGTGCCCTTCTGGACCCCGACCACGTCGCCGTCGCCGAGCTGATCGGTCGAGGTGATGTCGGGCGTCTCCTGCGTGTTCACGGTCAGGGCCTGCAGCGCGTTGTAGTACGGGACCGAGAAGTCCACGACCTGCTCGCGCTCGTCGGTGATCGTCGAGGCCGCGGCCACCATGTCAAACTGGTCACCGGCCACGGCGGTGAAGATCGTGTCGAAGTCGGCCTTCACCCACACGACCTCGAGGCCGAGCCGCCTGGCGATCTCCTCGGAGATGTCCACGTCGAAGCCGGTCTCGACACCCCCCTGGACCGATTCGAACGGCGGGTAGTCCAGGCACGAGCCGACCGTGAGCTTGCCCTCCTCGATCGTCGTGAACGTGGGGATCCCGGTCGTCCCGGTGGCGCCGCTCGTCCCCGTCGCCGCCGTTGTGCCCGACCCGGCGGTCGCGCCCTCGTCGTCGTTGCTCGCGCAGGCAGCCACGACCAGCGCGAACACCGCGATCAGCGCTGCCAGCCAGACCCTCGTCCGCTTCACCGCGTCCTCCTCCTCGTCGATCCGTGCTCGAATGTGCGAAGCCTATCCTCCCCTGAATCGGGTCGCTCGCTCAACCTTTTGCCGCGCACCGGTTTCTTCAGACCT
>Ga0207981_1000115_pt1 | contig 11737 bp, 10 predicted proteins | sample SoimicmetaGmgLPC_FD_188327 | JGI IMG/M metagenome (GOLD analysis project Ga0207981, IMG submission 188327) | Soil and rhizosphere microbial communities from Laval, Canada - mgLPC (SPAdes) (version 2) | ecosystem: Environmental > Terrestrial > Deep subsurface > Rock core/Sediment | place: Laval... | reverse complement strand
GTCATCGAGGCGTCGCGCAGCGGTCATACACTTGTCGCGCAAACGGCGGAGCCTCCGTGGAACGCCGCTGCCGGAAATCGCATGCGCCACCGCGCTGCCTTCCTCTCCGACACCCACCTCGGGGCGAAACACTGCCACGCCGCCGAGCTCGCCACCTTCCTCGAAACACTCCAGTGCGATCGCCTCTACCTGGTCGGCGACATCGTCGATCTGTGGTGGATGACGTGCCGGCGCGCGCACTGGGACGCCGCGCACCTGCGCGTGGTCGAAGCGCTGCACGCCCTGCGGCGCGCAGGCACCGAGCTGATCTACATCCCGGGCAACCACGATCGGCCCGCGCGCCGCCTGTGCGGGTTGGCGCTGCCCGCGATGCGCGTGCGGCGGCGCGCCATCCACGTGACCGCCGATGGGCGCCGGTTGCTGGTCGTGCACGGCGACGAGTTCGATGCGCAGACCCAGTTCGGCGGATTGCAGGAACGCGTGGGCGATTGGCTGTACTACAAGATCCTGACCGGCAATGCGCTGGTGAATCGCGTGCGCCGCCGCCTGGGCATGCGTTACTGGTCGCTCGCCGAATTCCTCAAGCAGCGCAGCGGTGCGGCGGAGCGCTACATCGAGCGCTATCGGCAGGCCGGCCTCGATGAAGCGCGGCGCCGCGGGCTCGACGGCATCGTCTGCGGGCACATCCATCGCGCCGCGCTGGAGGTGCGCAAAGGCCTGGTCTACGCCAACGATGGCGATTGGGTCGAATCGCTGACCGCGCTGGTCGAGGACCAGGACGGCACGCTGCGGCTGCTGTCGCACCACCACGCCACGCTCGCGCGCGTCGCGCCCCGGCCGGTGCTGCCGCCGCGCGCCTGGGAGCGGGCCGCCGCCTGAGTCTCGAAACGGTCACATGCGTGCAATAGCGTGCGGCGCATGAACATCCTGATGGTGTCGGACGTGTATTTCCCCCGCGTCAACGGGGTATCCACGTCGATCCGCACGTTCGTGCGCGCGCTCGTGCAGATGGGGCATCGCGTGACCCTGGTGGCGCCCGACTACGGGGCAGGCGAAGAGCAGCGCGCGCGCGACGCCGAATTCGGCGATGCGTTCCAGGTGCTGCGCCTGCCCGCACGCGTGTTGTTCTTCGATCCGGAAGACCGCCTGGTCACGCGGCGCGCGATGCGCGAGGCATTCGACACCTTGTCGACGGGACAGTGGGATGTCGTGCACGTGCACACGCCGTTCCGCGGCCACGCCCTGGGCGTGCGCATCGCGCGCGCGCGTGGCGTGCCGGTGGTGGAGACCTACCACACCTATTTCGAGGAATACGCGGCGCATTACCTGCCGTGGCTGCCGGCGCCCGTGCTGCGGATGCTCGCAAGGCGCCTGTCGCGGAAGCTGTGCCACGAGGTGGATCACCTGATCGTGCCGACCGACGAGATGATCGCGGTGCTGCGCCGCTACGGCATTCGCACGCCCGCGACGGTGTTGCCGACGGGCATCGACCTGGACGAATTCGCCGGCGGCGATGGCAAGCACTTCCGTGCCGCGATGGGGCTGCGCGACGACCAGCCCGTGGTCGCGACGGTGAGCCGCCTGGCGATCGAAAAGAACATCCCGTTCCTGCTGGACGTGGCGCGGCGCCTCGTGCCCGAGTTCCCGAGGCTCGCGTTCGTCATCGCCGGCGAAGGGCCGGACGCGAAACGCCTGCGCGGGCTCGCCACCTCGCATGGGTTGTCGCAACACGTGTTGTTCGTGGGCAACCTGGATCGGCGCACCACGCTGCTGGATTGCTATCGCGCCGCGGATGTCTTCCTGTTCGCCTCGCCCACCGAGACGCAGGGGCTGGTGTTGATCGAAGCGATGGCGCTCGGCGTGCCGATCGTGTCGACGGCGGTGATGGGCACCGCGACCGTGCTGCGCGATGCGCGCGGGGCGGTGACGAGCCAGGAAGATCCGGAGATCTTCGCCGGCCACGTCGCACGCGTGTTGCGTGACGACGCATTGCGCGCGTCGCTCGCCGCCGCCGGCCCGCGCGACGCGCAGGCCTGGAGCCACGCCCGCATGATGCAGCGCGTGCTGGAGGTGTACGCTGGCACGCGCCCGGCCACCGCGTCGTCGGCCCTTCCTCTGCAGGAGCGCGCATGAAGCGTTGGATGTGGTGCGTGGTGTTGGCGTGCGCGTCGTTCGCGGTCGTCGCGGCTGCGCAATGGGTCGACCTCGAACAGCGCTTCACGCGCGAACAGATGCACGCGACGGGGCTGGATACGCTGACGGCGCAACAGCTCGCGACGCTCAACCGCCTGTTGCGCGAGGACGCGGAAACCCCGGCGGCCGTGCAACCGGCGGCCGCGCAACCGGCGGCAGCGCCGGTCGCCGCAGCGAGCGACGATGCTGCACCCGTCGGCGCAGGCGCGCCGCAGGCAGGCCACGGCAACTGGGTGGGCTTCAACGACGAACCCGTGGTGAGCACCCTCGTCGGCACGCTCACCGGGTGGGACCCCGGCACCGAATTCGTCCTCGCCAACGGCCAGCGCTGGAAAGTGCTCAAGGGCCACTTCACCTTGAACAAGCCGCTGGTGAATCCGCAGGTCAAGGTCGTGCCCGGCGCCGTCGGCCGCTGGTTCTTCCGCATCGACGACGACACACCCGGCGCGCGCGTCTACCGCATCGACTGACGCCGCCAACCGACTCAATGGTGGGCGAACACCTGCGTGGTCCCGTCCGCCTTCACCAGCACCACGTCGTAGCGCATGGTGCGGCCGCCGGGCACTTCCATGCCGGGCGAGCCCATCGGCATGCCGGCCACGGCGATGCCGCGCGCTTTCGGCTTCTCCTTCAGCAACCGGCGCACATCGTCGGCGGGCACGTGGCCTTCGACGAAGTAACCGCCGATCTGCGCCGTGTGGCAGGAGCGCTGGTCGTCCGGCACGCCGGCCTCCTTCTTCACCGCATCCAGGCCATCGGTCTCGCGGACGTCCACCTGGAAGCCCTGCTTGCGCATGTAGTCGACCCACGCCTTGCAGCAACTGCAGTACGCATCCTTGTAGACGACCATCGAGGGCAGTGCCGCGGCCGCAGTGGCGGCGAACGAGGCGAGCGCGAGCGCAGCGGCGAGGAAGAATCGATGGAATCGCATGGTCATGGGCTCCGTTGATGCCAGTGCAGCGCGGTTTCGAGGATGGGCGCGAGGGTCGTGTATGCCGGTTGCCAACCCAGCTGCGCGCGTGCGCGCTCGCTGGAAGCGACGAGCACGGCAGGATCGCCGGGACGCCGCGCCGCGATCGAATGCGGCACCTCGCGTCCCGACACCTGCGCGATCGCCGCGATGACTTCGCGCACGGAGAAACCCCGCCCGTTGCCGAGGTTGAACGCGTGCGCACCCGGGTTCGCGTCGAGGTAATCGAGCGCGAGCAAATGCGCCTGCGCGAGGTCGTCCACGTGCACGTAGTCGCGGATGCAGGTGCCGTCGGGCGTCGGATAGTCGTCGCCGAACAGCGTCAATGCCGGGCCCGTGCCGAGTGCGGCGCGGATCGCGTTGGGCACCAGGTGCGTTTCCGGATCGTGCGCTTCGCCGATCGTGCCGTCGGGTGCGGCGCCCGCGGCGTTGAAGTAACGCAGCGCCACCGAGCGCAGACCGTACGCGGAGGCCGCATCGGCGAGGATGCGCTCCACCATCAGCTTGCTGGCGCCGTAGGGATTGATCGGCTTCTGCGGATGGTCCTCGTCGATGCGATCGGCCTGCGGATGGCCGAACACCGCCGCCGTCGACGAGAACACGAGCCGGTCCACGCCATGCGCACGCATCGCCTGCAGCAGCGTGAGCGTGCCGCCGACGTTGCTGGCGTAGTAAGCGTAGGGATCGGCCACCGATTCGCCGACGAGCGAGCGCGCGCAGAAATGCATCACGGCATCGAAGCGCTGCGCACCGAACACGCGATCGAGGGCGGAGCGGTCGCGAATGTCGGCTTCGACCAGCTCGCCCCATTGCACGAAGCCGCGGTGCCCCGTCGACAGGTCGTCGAGCACGGTGACGCGGATGTCGCGCAGGGCGAGCCAACGCGCCATGTGGCTTCCGATGTAACCCGCACCGCCGCAGACGAGGATATGCATGGCGCACAGGATACCGGCGGGGCCCGGGGCTGAACACTTCAGGTGAACCCTTCAGGCCCGGCGCCCGGCGGCGGGGCATGACTTCCGGATTGTTGTGACGCAGTTGGAGCAATCGCTGCGCGCGAAGCGGTGAAGTAGCGCCCATGCAGTCGTCGTTCCTGGCAGGCCTCCGGGCCGCCGCTTTCCCCTCCACACCGTTCGTCAGCGCATCGAAAGGATTCATGCGTGCATCACGGGCAGCAGACCCATGCTGCCGGCGCGTCAACACTCTCCCCATGTCCCGCACGGATGCCACCGCGATGTTGGTCGCCCTGCCCCTCGCGGCGCTGCTCGCGTGCGGGGACGCGCGGGCGGCGCAGGGGACGCTGCGGATCGGCGTGCGCGTGGTCTCCGCCACGCACGACCGCGCCGCCGAACTCGACCGTCTGCCCGCGCCCTCGGGCGCGATGCGCCTGACCCGCACGCACGATGCCGACAGCTATTGGTGCGACGGAACGCCGGCCGACGTGGCGGGCCGCTACCACCAGGCGCTGTCCGCGCAGGGCTATTCGCTCGCGTGGAAGAGCGCGGACGGCCTGTCCGCGACCTACACACGCGCACGGCAGCGCGTGGATCTGCAACTGGATCCGGTGCTGGGAACACACCCGGCCACGCGCATCGTGGTGAAGGTCGACACGGCGAGCTGAGGGCGGGCGTATGCTCCGCCGCACCCCCGGTGCGATGGATGCGCACGCATGAAATATTGCGACCTGGTCATGAAAGGCGGCATCACCAGCGGCATCGTGTATCCCAATGCGGTGCTCGCGCTGGCGAAGTCCTTCCGGTTCAAGTCCGTCGGCGGCACCTCGGCCGGCGCGATCGCGGCGGCGGTGACGGCCGCGGCGGCGCTGGGCGATCGCACCAGGCAAGCCGGCGCATCGATGGCGCACGCGGATGCACAGGTGGGATTCGAAGGCCTGGCGCAGGTGTCCGCGCAACTGGCCACGCAGGGTTTCATCTTCTCGCTGTTCCAGCCCGCGCGTGGCGCACGCAATGCGTATCGCGCACTCGTGGTGATGGCGGGCAAGGCGTCGACGCTGCGCAAGTTCGCGACGTTGCTGGTCGCCGTGTTGGCGATCGCACCGCTGGAATTCCTGCTGGTCGCGGGGATGCTGCTCGCGCTCGGGTTTGCGTTCGCGGGCGGCGCGGGCGTGCTCGCCACGTTGCTGCCGTCGCTCGCGTGCGCGTATGGCGCGGCCACCTTGTCCGCGCTGCTGCGGGTCGCACGCGTGGCCCGCGGCAACCTGCTCGGCCTGTGTTCGGGGCTGCGCACCGGCCACGGCGCGAGGCCCGCGTTGACCGAGTGGCTGCACGAGACCTTGCAGCGCCTCGCCGGCAAGCCGATGGACGCGCCGCTGACCTTCGCGGACCTGCGCGATGCGCCGCGCTATCCCGACGAACCGGCCACGCCCGGTGCGATCGCCCTGCGCATGATCACCACTGGCGTGTCGCATCGCGAGCCGCGCACCCTGCCCTTCCGCGACGTGCAGTTCTGGTTCCTGCGCGAGGAATTCGATCGCCTGTTCCCGACGTCCATCGTCGACTGGATGGTCGCCCACGGCGGCAAGGCGCCCGAGAGCGTCGCAGGCAAGACCTATTACCCCTTGCCCGCCGACGACGCGCTGCCCGTGCTCGTCGCCACGCGCATGAGCCTGAGTTTCCCGCTGCTCGTGAGTGCGGTGCCCTTGCACGAACCCGCGCGCCGCTTGCCCGCAAGCGAAAGCAGCGTGCAGGACGCTGCGCCCGCGACGGAAAAGAACGTCGCCGAAAGCGCCGACCATCTCGCAACGGGCGGAACGCCCAGCGCTTCGCCGCCCGCACGCATCGCCGCCTTCCGCACGTGCTGGTTCAGCGACGGCGGCATCTCCAGCAACTTCCCGATCCATCTGTTCGATGCGGCCATGCCCCTGTGGCCGACCTTCGCGATCGACCTGGTGTATCCCGGCAGCGACGATCGCGCCGCCGGCGAGCGCGAAGACCAGGACAGCGTCTCCATGCCCGAGCACAACGCACAGGGCTGGCAACGCACCTACCAGCCCATCGGCGAACGCATGGCGGTGTCCGAGCTCGTCAACTTCCTGTTCGGCATCATCGCCACGATGCAGAACTGGCGAGACCTGTTGCTCGCGCGCGCGCCGGGCCAGCGCGACCGCATCGTGCATGTCGCGCTCTCGCCGCAGGAAGGCGGCATGCACCTGGACATGCCGCGCGAGGTGCTGGAAAGCATCGCCGCGAAAGGCACGGCGGCGGGCGAGCGCCTGCGCGAGTTCCGCTTCGACAACCATTACTGGATCCGCTGGCGCTGCCTGGCCTCCGCGCTGCAGCAGTACACGCAGTCGGTGGCCCGCACCGCCGATCCGCGCCTGCGCGTGGCGGATTACGCGCCCGTGTACATGCTCCCGGAATCGGCGGAGACCGAGCCGCCTTCGTACGCCTTCGCGTCGTACTTCCAGCGCGTGGAATCCACGCGCCTGCTGCAATCGTTGATCGCGCAGGGGGAAATCTGGAACGACATGCACCCCGACCTCGCGCAGGGCGCGCCACGCCCCGCACCGCAAATGAAGGTCACGCCGATCTACTGATCGATCGGTCGCAAGCCGATCAGGCCGGGTCGCCGTGCAGGGTGAAGCCGACCTTCAGCGTCACCTGCCAGTACGCGACTTCGCCGCCTTCGATGTAGCCGCGGGTTTCGACGACCTGGAACCACTTGAGGTCGCGCATCGTCTTCGACGCCCGCTCGATCGCGGTGCGGATCGCATCGTCGGAGCTGCGGCTCGAGGAGCCCGTCAGCTCGATGGTCTTGTACACATGGTCGCTCATGTCATTCACGGTCCTTGGAGATGCGCACGCCCTGCACGTTGACCTGGAGATCGACGATATCCAGGTCGGGCTGCCCGCGCTTCTTCTTCACCAGCACGTCTTCGCCATCGTCCACTTCGAACTTGCAGCAGGCCGAGGCCTGCGCGCGGAGCGCATCGCGGATCTGCTTGGCCACCGCGTTCTCGCCGGTGCCCTTCTTGATCGCAACGTTGACCGGCAGTTTCTGGCCGTCGTCGAGCGCCAGCGTCATGGTGATCGTGCCGTCGCTTTCCGCACCGCCACTCACCTGCAGGCGCCATTTGTTGGAACCGGCGACGGCGGCGCCGGCAGCGATGCACAACAACAGGACCAGGGCGATGCGTTTCATGCGGCTCCTTCGACTCACGGCGCGGTCCACGGCATGTTCCAGACGATCGACTTGAACTTGCTGCCCGCGGCCGTGCAACTGGCGATCGTGGCCAACTGTGGACTGCCGGCCTGTTCGGCGAGCGTGACGAGGACCAGCGCCCCTTGCGCGATGCTGGAGAAGGTGAGCGTGGTGGACTCCGTGCGCTTCGCGTCGTTGACGGCCGCCCCGATCACGCCGGGCACGCCGTTGACGGTCGCGGCGGTCACCACGAAGTTGCGGAAGGTCGGCGTGGGATAGGTGTCCGTCACGACCTTGTTCCCGCAGGTCACGTTGGTATAGGACACCGTTGTCAGCGACTCGATCCAGTAGTTGGATGCGGTGACCGTGCCCGGTTGCGGCAACACGGTGCCGGTGGTGGTGACGCAATGGTTGTCCGACCCCGCGGGCTTCAGGCACTCGACGTTGTTGTCCACGCCGAGGGTGAAGAACACGAAGGGATTGGAACCACCGCCGCTCACGCGCACGTCGAACGCAGGCCCGCCACCGCCGCCGACCTGGAAGGACTGCGAATCGGTGAGCAGCACCGCGTCCGGATCGTTGGGGTTGGGGTCGCCGTTGTCGGCGGGGTCCACGCCCTTGATGTTCGTCAGCGTCGAGTTCACGGCCACGCCGGAGTTGGAACGCCGCATCTGGGTCTGGTTGGTCGTCGTGCCGTTCGCCTTGCCGATCGTGCGGCCACCGGAGGGTTGCAGCGGATTGAGCGACAGCAGGTTGCCGCTGTTGACGGTGATGACCGCCGGATTCACCGCGGTCCACTGCGCGATCTCGGTGAGGTTGGCGGTGGTGAACGGCAGGAACGGCATCACGCAGTCTTCCGCGTTGGAACCCTGCGGGCACAAGCCCTGGGGGCCGGTGTCGGCGAGGACGTCGGTGAGCTTCTGCCGCGCCTTCTGTTCCAGGTAGTCGACGTAGAGGCCGCGCCCGTGCAGGTAGCGGTAGTCGGTGTTCGATGCCGAGGAAATCACGATCGTCGGCACGTCGAAGCTGGGCGAGGCGCCGTTGAATGCGGCTTGTCCATCGGTGGCCGGCGTCCCGCTCGTCCCGTTGTAGCTGCGCAGGAAGGCCTTGACGTAGTTGGTGTAGTTGGTCACCGCCGCCGTGGTGGGCAGGCCGCTCTTCGCCGCGACGTTGGCCACCGGTTGTGTCTCCAGCAAGCCGTACTGGCGTTCGTAGAGATCGGCGGACGTGCGCCAGAAACCGTCGATGCGCACCAGGCGGCAGCTGTCGACGTAGTCCGAGTTGTTCGTGTTGGGCGCCGCGGTCAGCACGCCCTGGTTGTTGACATCGTACTTCTGGGTGCCCGTGCGTTCCGGATCGAAGCGCACCTGCCCGCTGACACCCGTGTCGTGGTGGTCGCGGCAGCATTCCTGGCACAGCGCGCTCTGGTCGACACCGGACTTCGGACCGGAGCTGAGGGATTGCCCCGGCGCCGCCGGATTTCCGTTCGGCGTGGCGACTTCATACCCCTCGCCCGTCCACACCGCCGGCCACATCGCGGTGCGATAGATTTCAGGCAGGTTGTTGCCGCCCGCGCCGTACTTGCACTTGCACTTCACCACTTCGTTGTCGAAGCGCTTCTGGATGATCACCGAGCCGCTACCCGCGGAGGTGTAGTTGAGCACGCTGAAGCGCGTGCCCACGATGGTCTGGTTGTTCTGCTGGCCGACGAGTTCGGGCACCGGGTTGGTCGTGGCGGAGTCGGTGTCGGTGGTGCCCAGTGCGATGGGAATGACGCCCGCGGTCGCAGGACTGGTGGTGCGCACGATCGGGCCGCCGGTCGGGGCGGCGGTGGGATCGGGCGGCACGAGGATGTTGCTGGTCAGCGTCATCGAGCTCACGTCGGACGCGAGCGATTGGTTGTGCGGGATGCCTGCCGCGTCGGTCCAGGTGGACGTGAGCGTGACCCGCTTGAACTGCGGGAGCGCGGGATCCTGTTCGGTGGTGGAGGACGCGAAGCCGCCGGCGCCGTACCAGACGTTGATGGTTTGCGTCACTGTGAGAGAACCGAGTCCGGCCTGTTCGCGCGCGCAATCAAGCCAATCGTTGTTCAGCCCGTCGTTGCAAGACATGGCCGTATTAGACACAAAAGGCGGAGCCGTACCGAGCGGACTGAGGTTGCCGTACCCCCCGTTGCGCAACGCATCCATCCGCGCGCTCAACATCGCGGCCACGCGTCCGCGCACCTTCGCGTCGGCCGAATGCCGCGTCATGTTGCCCTGCAGCGCGGCCAGCGCGAGCAGTCCGACCGACAGCACGACGACGGCGATCAACACTTCCAGCAGGCTGAAGCCGCGGTCTCGTCGAATGATCCTCATGGCTGCGCTCCTGCCTCAGTACGACCGTGCATCGGTCCACGCGCCAGGCAAGGTCGAATAGACCATGCCGCCGTCCTCGACGATGCCCTTGAGCACGTTGCCGTCGTAGATGACGGCCGAGGTTCCGTTCACCTTGATCTGGCCCTGGATCACCAGGCCGCCGTAGATCGCGCTGCCTCCGTTCATGCGCAGCATCTCGGCGCCCGTGCTCGTGCCCGTGTCCGGATCCAGCGGCGAGCCACTGTCGCGGATGAAGACGAAGCCGAAGATCACGCCATGGATCGTCACGGGTCCATCGAGGATCAACACCACCGGATTGCTGGGCGTGCCGACCTGCGCGTTGCCGATGTCGCAGCCCTGCTGGCACCAGATGATGCCGTGCGAGGCGGACGAGGCCAGCAGCGCGCTCGTCCCCAACTGGCTCACGCGCACGAGCGGACGATTGGCGTCGGTCGGGATGATCTTGTCCGCGATCTTGTACAGGTAGGCCTCGTCGGGACCGACCGATGCGATCGCCGCGGTGTTGTCGGGATTCTGGTAGATCACGTTCGCCATGCGCGTTTCGGCGAAGCAATCGTTGTCGTTGTCCTGCCACGCCGAGACACCGAAGGTGAAGCGGAACAGATCGGGCGGGAATTCGCAGATCGGGAAGGACTGCGCATCCGAGCGGACGTTGTAGTTGGCGCCTTCATGTCCGCCCGTGTTGTAGCCGGCGGTGGAGTTGGTGCCCGCGTCGACGTCGAGCACATCGATGCCTTCGCAATCCGCCGTGGGCGTGGCGCAGCGGTTGATGCCGCTGGCGTCGAAGCTCAGCGTCTCCGGCGAGCCGTTCGCGTCGCACCTGCAATCGTCGCAACGGATGTCGCCGTCGTAGATGCTGGGCGTGTGGTTGCCCTGCGTGTAGCGGAAGAACTCGTCGGCGTAGCAGGTGTTGGGCGTGCCGTGCTTGTCCACGTCGTGGCGCGTCCACACCGACACGGGCACGCCGGTGCCGCCGGCGTTCGGGTTGGTCACGATTTCCAGGCCGCCGGTGACGTCCGCCGTGCCCGAGGTCGTGATCGGCGGCTTGTTGACCAGGTTGTCCGGGATCTTCGGATACTGGCCCACCGTCTGCACCAGCGTGCTGCCCGCGTTTTCGCCGGGGATGCGCGCGACGCTGACGAAGGTGACCAGGCTCGTGCTGGTGAGCGTGGCGCCCACACCGTTGCCGCACGGAATGCCCGTGTTGCCGGCGTTTGCAGGCGCCCGCGCAAAGCAGACGACGGGCGCGACGCCATAGGCCACCGTCTCGCCGTTCGGCATCGTGCTGATCTTCGAGCCGGCCGCCAACGGCAGCATGTACTGCGACAGCGCCGCGTCCAGGCCGGCGATGGTGTTGGTGTTGTCGGCCTTCAGCCGGTACATCGTGCCGCGCCGCACGACGGGCGCCGTATTCGGATCGCCGTCGTCGTCGAACGTGTCGTCGCTGATCGCGCCGCACGGGAAGGTCGTGTCGTTGTCGGCGCACTTCTCCCACAGCGCGGGGTTGATCAGCATGTCGCGGTGCTGGCGGATGAGGTATTCGAAGCCTTGCGCCAGGCCCGCCTCGGCGACATCCGCGACTTCCTTGCTGCGCATGTCGTTGCCGGTGCTGCGCTGCTCGAACAGGCCCACCTTCAGCGCGAACAACGCGAGGATGCCGGCGAGCAGCAGCAGGACGATCGCGACCACCAACACCATGCCGGATTGGCGGCGACGGGCAAGCAGGCCTTTGGTGCGCATGGCACTTCCTCGGATGTCGTTCAGATGCCGGTGCCGACCGATCGAACGTAGACGGTCTGGCTCATCGTGCGGCTGACCCCGGAGACGTTCGCATCGTCGTCGACCAGGTGTCCGGTGATGGAGATTTCGAACTGGCGCACCACCGTTTCGTCGGTGGCCAGCGGGGGCACGCTCGATGTCGTCGTGGGCGTGAAGGTGAGGTCGGTGATCTCGACCTGGTTCGATCCGATCTGCGTCGCGGTGCCGCCGGGCGTACAGGTCGCGGGGTTGGTGGCGGATCCTTCCAACCGGATGT
>Ga0207981_1000114_pt1 | contig 11753 bp, 10 predicted proteins | sample SoimicmetaGmgLPC_FD_188327 | JGI IMG/M metagenome (GOLD analysis project Ga0207981, IMG submission 188327) | Soil and rhizosphere microbial communities from Laval, Canada - mgLPC (SPAdes) (version 2) | ecosystem: Environmental > Terrestrial > Deep subsurface > Rock core/Sediment | place: Laval... | reverse complement strand
GGGCACTTCTTCGACTGGCAAGGGCAGGCGGTGGCCTGGTAGCGGGCGTCGATCGGCCGGACAACGGGCGAGGCGGGGCGCGGACGTCCGCGGACACCGGTTTGTCGCGTGTCCACCCTTGTTGAATCAATGAGTTGCGATTGGCACGAGTCCTGCGTTGATACAGGCATCGAGTGTCGGATGTCCGGCACGCCAAGGAGCCAAGGATGTCCATGCAAACCCACCTGACGCGCGGCCTGATCGCCCTCCCCGTCACCGCCCTGCTGCTCGCCGTCGGCGCGCTCGCCCCCGACCGGTCCCCGCTGCCCGTGCCGGTGCCCGGTGCCGCGACCGCCGAAGCCGTCGTCGTGCTCCCGCGCACGGTCGAGTTCCATTCGATGCTGCCGGGTGCGCTGCACATCGTGAAGCGCGTGAAGGTGGGCACCGGTTCCTGAGGCAGAAGGCCGGGCGCATTCGATAATGCGCCCATGTTCGACGTCCTCCTCTACCAGCCCGAGATCCCGCCCAACACGGGCAATGCCATCCGCCTCTGCGCCAACGCCGGCGCGCGGTTGCACCTGATCAAACCCCTGGGCTTCACGCTCGAAGACGCGCAACTGCGGCGCGCGGGGCTGGATTACCACGAGTACGCGGAGCTGCGGGTGCACGAGACGCTCGATGCGGCGTTGGCAGCGATCGCGCCGAAGCGCTTGTTTGCGTTGAGCACGCGCAACAGCGTGCGATACGACACGCCGGCGTTCGCCGCAGGGGATGCGTTCCTGTTCGGGCCGGAGACGCGCGGGTTGCCCGACGAGGTGCTGGCGCTTGTTCCCGATACGCAGCGCTTGCGCCTGCCGATGCGGCCGGGGAATCGCAGTCTGAATCTGTCGAATGCGATTGCGGTCGTCGTGTTCGAGGCGTGGCGGCAGAACGGATTCGACGGCGGCGCCTGATGCGAGGGAATAGGGAATAGGGAGGATTTGCCGAGCTGGCCGACAGGGCGTTGAAGGAAGCGCGGCTCGCGAAAGACGGTCTTCGGTCGACGCCAATGCGTCACGACGACTTCGATCTCCCTATTCCCCATTCCCCATTCCCTGCTCCCAGGGTTACCCCGCCAGCGCCTCCAGGAATTTCTTCCGCCACAACGTGATGTCGTGCCGCTGCAGGCGCTTGAACAACGCGCGCCAGCGCTCCTTGCGTTCCTCCAGCGGCATGCCGTGCGCATACGCGATGGCATCGGCCACGCCGTCGAGGTCGTAGGGGTTGACGATCAACGCCTCGTGCATCTCCGCCGCCGCACCCGCGAAGCGCGAGAGCACCAGCACGCCCGGATCGCGCGGATCCTGCGCGGCGACGAATTCCTTCGCCACCAGGTTCATGCCATCGCGCAGCGGCGTGACGAGCGCAAGTTGCGCCTGCCGATAGAAACCCGTGAGCACGCCATGGGAGAAGTCGCGGTTGACGTAGCGCACCGGCGTCCAGTCCGGCGCGGCATGGCGGCCGTTGATGTGGCCGGCGAGGCCTTCGAGTTCGCGCCGCAAGGCCTGGTACTCCGGCACTTCGCTGCGCGAAACCGGCGCGAGCTGCAGGAACGTCATCTGTCCGTGCAGTTCCGGATAGCGATCGAGGAAGCGCTCGAAGGCACGGAAGCGATCCGGCAATCCCTTCGAATAATCCAGGCGATCCACGCCAATGGCGAGCACGCGCGAACCCAGGCTCTCGCGCAGGCGCAACACCGAGGCGCGCGACACCGCGGCTTCGGCCTGGCGTGCGATGAGGTTGGCATCGATGCTGATGGGAAAGGCGCCCGCGCGGAATTCGCGCCCGTCGGCCGAGCGCATGCGGCCATCCGCGAAGGCCTTGCCGCCGCCGTACAGGCGCACGTAGCTCTGGTAGCGATCGAGGTCGCGCTCGGTCTGGAAGCCGACGAGGTCGTAGGAGGACAGCGCACCGAACAACACCTCGTGGTTCGGCATCGCCGCCAGCAACTCGGACGAGGGCATCGGCACGTGCAGGAAGAAGCCGATGCGATTGCCCACGCCCAGCTCGCGCAGCCGTTGCGCGAACGGAATGAGGTGGTAGTCGTGCACCCAGACCACGTCGTCGGCGCGCAGCAGCGGCGCGAGCTTGTCCGCGAACAGCGCATTGACGCGCCGATAGCCGTCGTAGGTATCGCGCCGGTAATCGACCAGGTCCAGGCGGAAGTGCAGCAGCGGCCACAGCGTGCGATTGGAGAAGCCGTTGTAGTAGTGGTCGAAGTCCTCGTACGACAGGTCCATCGTCGTGTAGGTCATGTTGGCGTCGCGCACCGTGTGCAGCGCGCCGGACGCATCGCGCACGCGCTTGCCGCTCCAGCCGAACCACAGGCCTTCGGATTCGCGCAGCGCCGCGCGCATGGCCACGGCCAGTCCACCCGCGCGATGCTCCGACGGGAGTGCGACGCGGTTGGAGACCACGACGAGGCGACTCATCCCCGCCTCGCGATCACGTCGCGTCCTGCCAGGGGCGCGAGAGGCGCATGGCCGCGCTGATCAGACCCACGTGCGAATAGGTCTGCGGGAAGTTGCCCCAGGCCTCGCCATCCTCGAAGCCCAGGTCCTCCGACAGCAGGCCCAGCGGGTTGCGCCGCGCCAGCACGCTTTCGAACAAGGCGCGGGCTTCGTCGTGGCGGCCGATCGAAGCGAGCGCTTCGACGTACCAGAACGTGCAGATCGTGAAGCTGGTTTCCGGCGCGCCGAAATCGTCCGGTGCGATGTAACGATACAGGCCGTGGCCGCGGCGCAGCTTCTTGCCGATCGCTTCGACCGTGGCGATGTAGCGCGGATCGTCGGTGGCGATGAAGCCCGTATCGGCGAGCAACAACAAACTCGCATCGAGGCGGTCGCCACCGAAGGCATCGGCGAAGTGGCCGTGCTCCTCGTTCCAGGCGGACGACAGGATCTTCTCGCGGATGCGATCGGCACGCCCGCGCCAATGCTGCGCGCGTTCGGTGAGGCCGAAGCGCAGGGCGACCTTCGCCAGGCGATCGCACGCCGCCCAGCACATCACCGACGAATAGGTGTGCACGGATGCGCGGCCGCGGAATTCCCACAACCCCGCGTCGGGTTGGTCGTGCATCAGCCACGCCTGTTCGCCCAGCGGTTCCAGCCGCTCGAAGGTCGCCGCATCGCCCGGGTTCTGCAGGCGCTGGTCGAAGAACAATTGCGTGGAAGCCAGCATCACGCTGCCGTACACGTCGTGCTGCACCTGCTTCCAGGCCAGGTTGCCCACGCGCACCGGGCCCATGCCGCGATAGCCCGCCAGGTGTTCGGCTTCCTCCTCGTGCAGTTCCGCCTCGAAGCCGATGCCGTAGCACGGCTGCAGATCCGGGCGATCGGTGGTGACGAGGTTGAAGATGTAGCGGATGTATTCCTCCATCGTCAGCGTCGCGCCCAGGCGATTGAGCGCGCGCACGACGAAGGCGGCGTCGCGCAGCCAGCAATAGCGGTAGTCCCAGTTGCGCACGGTGCCCGGCGCCTCGGGGATCGAGGTGGTCATCGCGGCGATGATCGCGCCGGTGTCTTCGTACTGGCACAGCTTGAGCGTGATCGCGCTGCGGATCACGGCGTCCTGCCATTCCAGCGGGATGGACAGGTAGCGCACCCAGTCGCGCCAATAGAGGGCCGTGCGTTCCTCCGCGTCGCGGAAGAACGCGCCGATCGGTTGCGTGAGCGTTTCGTCCGGACCGAGCACGAAGTGCAGATCGCGATCGAGCACGAACGGGAGATCGTCGCGCACCATGCGCAGCGACAGATCGGTGGTCAGGCGCAGTACGTGGCCGGGCAACAGCCAGCGCATGTGGTTGCTGCCCCAGGTGCGTTCGGGTTCGCGCGCGCCCCACTCGGCGAGCGGTTGCAGGCGCACGCGGATGCGGGGCGATCCCGAGAGCAGTCGCACGCGCCGGAACAGGCCCACGGGCCGGTACAGGCGGCTGTAGTGCCGCCAGCGCGGCGCGAAGTCGGTGATCTCCAACGCCCCGCCGTGCGTGTCGCGCAGGATCGTCTTGAGGATCGCGGTGTTCTGCACGTAGTGCTGTTCGCTGGAGGCGAAGTGCTCCATCTCGATCGACCACACGCCGCCATCGCGCTTGGGCGAGAGCAGGCCGCAGAACGCGGGATCGCCATCGAAGGCCGGCAGGCAGCACCACACCACGCTGCCGATGCTGTCGATCAGCGCACCGAAGGTGCCGTTGCCGATGACGCCCAGGTCCAGGTTCGCCGGTTGCTTCATGCATGCACTCCATCAGGGACGACGGCGCGCGCGATCCACGCACGCACGGCCGCGGGATCGGCCAGGTGCCAGCCCGCCGCGCTGCCCGGGCGCGGGCCGACGAGCACGCTCAATCCGCTGCGCGCGTTGACGACGGTGAAGGCGTGCTCGTCGGTGAGGTCGTCGCCGACGAAGACCGGCGTGCGACCGCGGAACGGGGGCTGCGCGAGGAAGCCTTCGACCGCGCTGCCCTTGTCGGGCGTCGCGCCGCCGGGGCGCAGTTCGAGCACGTGGTCGCCGCCCTGCACGCGGTAATCGGGCAGCACGCGCAGCGCCGCCGCGGCGAAGGCGCGGAAGGCATCCTGCGCGATGGGTGCGCCGCGCCAATGCAACGCGAGGTTCGGTCCCTTGCGTTCGGCGATCGCGCCGGGATAGCCGGCGGCGATGCGCTTGGCTTCGGCTTCCACGGTCTTCAGCGAGTCCGGTGCATCGGGCGCATCCGTGCGGCGCCCATCGGATTCGCGGCGCTCCAATCCATGCATGCCGGCGGCGGGAAGCGCGCGGAGTTCGTCGAACACCGTGTCGATCGCATCGAGCGAGCGCCCGCTCACCAACGCGAGGGCACCATCGAGTTTCGCGGCCAGGCGCAGGATGTGCTGCTGCAGCCCGGCGGGCACGATCACGCCGGAGGGATGCGGCGCGAAGTCGAGCAGGCAGCCGTCGACGTCGAGGAACAAGGCCCAATCGTGCGCGGGCAAGGGGGGCGACGGTCGTTGAAGCTCCGATTCCATCCGACCGATTCTGGTGACGGCGCCGTGAGAACCGGGTGCACGCCGAACGGAATCACCGCTCAGGGCGTCGGATCCTCCACGCCTTGTGCACCGGTATCGCTGAGCCGACGATCGTCCATCGAGACGCGATCGGAACTGGAGAAGCCGCTGCCCTGCTGGTCATGGCCGCTGCGCACGGCTTCGCCCGGGGGCCCGAAGGCGCGCGGATCGCCGCCGACGCGGATGTGGTTGTCGACCTCCAACACGCCCGCGACACGATGCGCAATTTCTTCCGCATCGTGTTTCATCGAACGTTCCGGCACCCAACCGCTGAGCGTCACGTGCCCTTCGGTCACGGCCACGATCACCGCACTGGCATCGATCGTATCGGCGCCCGTGAGGCGCTCGTGCATGTCTTCTTCGATGCGCCAATCCGCGCGCCAGCGATCCTTGGGACCGACGCCCGCGTAACCGCCCATCTTCAGGTTCTCGCCGTAGCCGCCCTGGCCCGCGTAACCGAAGCTGTCGCCGGCATCCATCTCGCCGAAGCTGCGATTGGTCACCGACGGCATGTTTTCGTAGAGGGCGCGGCGGTCCATCCGGACGTCACGGTCGCGCGGATGGGAGGCGTCGCGGGGATCGCGGTATTCGACGGGCCGGTGGCCGTGGCGGTGGTCGCCGCCCTGCGATTCGCGTGGCATGGACGTGCTCCATGTTTTTTGGTCGGCGGCGACGCTAGCGAAGCGTGCGTGATGACGCGGCGATCATGTTGTGCGTTCGCGGCGGCGCGCCCGCTCATGCAAATTCGACGCCGCCGGCGCTAGCGTCCTGCCCTCGGTGCGATGCGGGAGCGATGCGATGGCAAGCAGGAAAACGACCGGTGCGAAGGCGCCTGGCACGAAGAGCGCGGGCGGTGAAGCGGCAGCACGCACGCAGCGCGCCCTGCAGGACGAGATCGAGGCCAAGGACGCCAAGTCCGCGAAGGGCAAGGACGACGGGAAGCAGAAGCCCGCCGTCCAGGCCGGTGCGCGCAGGCAACCGGACAAGCTCCCCGCCCAACACCTGTCGAAGCCCGGCAACGAACACGAACTCGACCTGGCGCCGCGCTTCCTCGCGCCCGACTACATCGGCAGCGGCAAGCTCGACGGCATGGCGGCGCTCATCACCGGTGGCGACTCGGGCATCGGGCGTGCGGTGGCGGTGCTGTTCGCGCGCGAAGGCGCGGACGTGGCCATCGTCTACCTCGACGAGCACGAGGACGCCAGGCAAACGCAACAGTGGGTGGAGAAGGAGGGCAAGCGTTGCCTGCTGATCCCGGGCGACGTGAAGTCCGTGCGCTTCTGCGAACAGGCGGTGGAACAGACGGTGGAGGCCTACGGGCGCCTGGACGTGCTGGTCAACAACGCCGCTTTCCAGCTCCACAGCGAGAAGATCGAAGACATCAGCGAGGCGCACCTGCAGGAAACGCTGCAGACCAACATCGGCGGCTACTTCCACATGGCGCGCGCCGCGCTGCCCTACATGGAAGAAGGCGGCAGCATCATCAATTGCGGATCGGAGACGGCGCTGTTCGGCAACAAGGAGTTGCTGGACTATGCCGCGACCAAGGGCGCGATCCATGCGTTCACCAAATCGCTCGCGGCCAACCTGCTGGAGCGCGGCATCCGCGTGAACGCCGTGGCGCCGGGCCCGGTGTGGACGCCGCTCAATCCCGCCGACCGCGAGGCCGACAAGGTCGCCGAGTTCGGCAAGAAGAGCGACATGGCACGGCCGGCGCAACCGGAAGAGATTTCCCCTGCGTTCGTGTTCCTCGCCTCGCCGGTCACCGCGTCCTACATCAGCGGCGCGATCCTGCCGGTGATGGGCGGACCGCGCGGCTGAATACGCCAACGAAGCGATCCTCGTCTTTCGCGCACGCTGGCTTTACGGTCCGCCTTCTAGCCTGCGAGTCCGGCCGCTCAGGGGCGGCACAGGAAGTTGAAGCTTGAAAATCGCGCAGATCACACCGCTCTATGAGGCCGTTCCACCGAAACTGTATGGCGGTACCGAACGTGTCGTTGCCTGGCTCAGCGATGCGCTCGTGGATGCGGGTCACGACGTCACGCTTTTCGCCTCCGCCGATGCGGAAACCAAGGCCGCGCTGGTGCCGGTGCGCGACCAGGCCATCCGCCTGGACCCGGCCGAGCTCAAGTCCGATCTCGCCGCGCACATGACGATGCTGCAGGAAGTGCGCGCGCGCATGTCCGAGTTCGACGTGCTGCATTTCCATGTCGACATGATCCACTTCCCGTTCTTCGAGGAATGCGCCGAGCGCACGCTCACCACGCTGCACGGGCGGTTGGACCTGAAGGACCTGCCTGGCGTGTACCGGCGCTGGCGGCAGTTCCCGCTCGCGTCGATTTCGATGGACCAGCGTCGACCGCTGCGCAACGCGAACTGGCTGGGCTGCGTGCACCACGGCATGCCCGATTCGCTGTGCGGGTTCACCGAGCATCCGCAGGGCGATTACCTCGCCTTCCTCGGCCGCATCTCGCCGGAGAAGCGCGTGGATCGCGCGATCGCGATCGCGCGGCGCGTCGGCCTCCCGCTGAAGGTGGCGGCGAAGGTGGACACGGCGGACAAGGCGTACTTCGAGCGCGAGATCGAACCCTTGCTCGCACACGCGAACGTCGAATTCGTGGGCGAAATCAACGATGCGCAGAAGCCGGCCTTCCTCGGCAATGCGCGCGCGTTGCTGTTCCCGATCGACTGGCCGGAGCCCTTCGGCCTGGTGATGATCGAAGCGATGGCCTGCGGCACGCCGGTGGTGGCGTGGAATTGCGGCTCGGTGCCGGAAGTGATCGACGAACATGTCACCGGCCGCATCGTCGACAACGAAGACGATGCCGTAGCCGCGACCCGCGAGGTGATCGGTTACGACCGCCGGGCGGTGCGCGCCACGTTCGAGCGCCGCTTCACCGCGCGCGCCATGGCCGATCGCTACGTGCAACTGTATGACCGCCTCGCGCAGGGACGGGAATCGGATTTCGGGCTGCGGTTGGCCTGACCGATGGATCCGGCGGCAACCGCAGCGTTGTATGCAAGCCATGTGCTGAAGGACGGCGACAGCTTCCTCGTCGCCAACGGCTATGGCGACATCGAGGAAGGCAGCACGGGCCTGTTCCGCGACGACACCCGCTTGTTGTCCATGTTCCGGCTGCGCCTGGCGGAGACGCAACCCGCGCTGCTCAGCGCGGCGGTGACGGACGACAACGTGTTCTTCATGGCGCACATGACGAACCGGCCCTTGCCGGAGCTCGGTGCCCCGCCTGCGCCGCATGGCCTCATCCACTTGCTGCGCTCGCGCTTCCTGTTCGAGGAGCGCCTGTACGAGCGCATCGCCTTCGTGAACTACGGCAACCAACCCGTCATCGCGCCGCTGCGCATCGAACTGGCGGCGGACTTCCGCGACATGTTCGAAGTGCGCGGGCAGGTGCGCCCCGCGCGCGGCAAGCTGCTGGACCAGCAGACGTTGTGCGGCCCGCAGGGCGTCGTGTTCCGTTACCAGGGACTCGACGATGTGGTGCGGCGGTCGGCTGTCGCATTCTCGCGCCCGGCCTCGCGCATCGACGGCGACGTGTACGAGTTCCTGATCCAGCTGTCGCCCGGCGCCAAGGACGAGATCTTCATCGAGGTCGGCGCCGAACCCGACGAGCCGCCTTCGCGCGTGCGCTATCGCACCGCGGCCGCGCATGCACGGCGCCGCATGCGCGCGCGCAGCCGGCGCGGCGCGCGCGTGCGCAGTCGCGGCCCCTTGTTCGATGCGTGGATGGAGCGCTCGCGCTCGGACCTGGCGTTGTTGACGAGCGAGCTGGCCACCGGGCCGTATCCGTACGCAGGCATTCCGTGGTTCTCCACGCCCTTCGGCCGCGATGCGGTCATCACCGCCTTGCAGACGCTGTGGCTGGATCCGGGCATCGCGCGCGGCGTGCTCGGCTTCCTCGCGGCGCACCAGGCGCAGGAGGAGTCCTCGTTCCTGGATGCGGCGCCCGGCAAGATCATGCACGAGACGCGGCGCGGCGAGATGTCGGCGCTGAAGGAGTTGCCGTTCGGCCGCTATTACGGCGGCGTGGATACGACGCCCTTGTTCGTCATGCTCGCGGGCGCGTATGCACGGCGCACGGGCGAGTCCGGATTCATCGAATCGCTGTGGCCGGCGCTGCTCGCGGCCACCGCGTGGATCGAGCGCGTGTGCGATGCGAATCGCTTCGGCCTGCTCGATTACGCGCGCGGCGAGGACAGCGGCCTGTCCAACCAGGGGTGGAAGGACAGCGAGGATTCGGTCTTCCACGCCGATGGTCGTTTTCCGCCAGGCCCGATCGCACTGGTCGAAGTGCAGGGCTATGCGTACGCCGCCTTCCGCGCGATGGCCGAGATGTCCATGCGCCGCCACGACCCGGAGGCGGCCAACCATTGGGAAGCGCGCGCCGAACGCCTGCGCGACATGGTGGAAGACAAGTTCTGGATGCCGGACAAGGGCTTCTACGGGATTGCGATCGATGGCGAGGGTGCGCTGTGCGCGGTGCGTTCGAGCAATCCCGGGCACCTGCTGTATTGCGGCCTGCCGTCGGTGGAACGCGCGAACCTGGTGGCGGAGCGGCTGATGACGCCGGCCTTCCACACCGGCTGGGGCCTGCGCACGCTCGCCATGGGCGAGGCGCGCTACAACCCGATGTCGTACCACAACGGATCGGTGTGGCCGCACGACAGCGCGTTGTGCGCGGCGGGCATTTCCCGTTACGGGCATCGCGATGCGGTGGTGCTGCTGTTGCGCAGCGCGTTCGAGGCGGCGGTGAACTTCGACATGCGGCTGCCGGAGTTGTTCTGCGGTTTTCCGCGCGTGCAGGGCGCGCCGCCGATCGCCTATCCGGTGGCGTGCATGCCGCAGGCATGGGCGGCCGGCGCACCATTCATGCTGCTGCGTTCGTGCCTGGGCGTGAAGATCGACGGCATGCGCAACGAGATCGATGTCGATCGGCCGCGCCTGCCGGTGGGCATCGACGAGGTGCGCGTGCACGACATCGCGTTGGGCGATGGACGCATCGACCTGACGTTCCGCCGCGTGGGCGCGCGCGTGGGCGTGTTCGTCGACAGCCGTGGCGGCGCGGTGCCGCCGGTGCGCCTGCGCGCCTGATCTCGGTGCCGATCAGATCTCGTACGCGTTCTCGCCGTGCGCGCTGATGTCGAGCCCTTCGCGCTCCGCATCATGGTCCACGCGCAGCCCGCGCACGCGGCGTGCGATGCGGAAGGCAAGCAGCGCGACCACACCGGACCACGCGATGGTCACCATCACGCCGAGCAGCTGCACGCCGAGTTGGTGGTAGATGGAGAAGTCTGCAGCGCCGGTGCCGCCGAGCGCCGGCGCGGTGAACACGCCGGTGAGCATCGCACCGACGATGCCGCAGACGCCGTGGATGCCGAACACATCGAGCGAGTCGTCCGCGCGCAGGTGCCGCTTCAATGCATTCACGCCCCAGAAGCCCGCCACGCCGCCGCACGCGCCGATCACCAGCGCACCGCCGACGCCAACGGTTCCGCACGCGGGCGTGATCGCGACGAGGCCCGCGACCGCACCGGACGCAGCACCGAGCATCGACGCGCGACCGCGCAACGTCGCTTCCACCGCACTCCACGCCAGCACCGCGGCCGCCGCGGCAAACAGCGTGTTGACGAACGCCAGCGCCGCGACGCCGTTGGCTTCGAGCGCCGAACCCGCGTTGAAGCCGAACCACCCGACCCACAGCAACGACGCGCCCACGAACGTCAGCGGCAGGTTGTGCGGCGACAGCCGCTCGCGCCCGAAGCCGATGCGCGGCCCCAACATGTAAGCGCCCACGAGCCCGGCCACGCCCGCGTTGATGTGCACGACGGTGCCGCCCGCGAAATCCAGCGCGCCCACGCCGAACAGGTAGCCATTGCCCGCCCACACCATGTGCGCGAGCGGAAGGTAGGCGAAGGTGAACCAGATCGCGGCGAACAACAGCACCGCGGCGAACTTCGCACGCTCGGCGATCGCGCCCACCACGAGCGCGCAGCTGATCGCGGCGAACGCGCCCTGGAAGGCGACGTAGGCGAGCTCGGGAATGCGCACGTGGGCGCTGAATGTCGCGATCGTCGAATCCGGCCCGACACCGGCGAGCATCGCCTTGCCGAACCCCCCGATCCACGCGTTGCCGCCGTCGAAGGCGAGCGAGTATCCGTAGGCCACCCACAACACGAGTGCGAGCGAGGCCACGACCAGCACCTGCATCAGCACCGAGAGGATGTTCTTCGCGCGGACGAGGCCGCCGTAGAAGAGCGCGAGCCCGGGGACGATCATGAGCATGACGAGCACGGTCGCCATGAACATCCATGCGGTGTCGCCCTTGTCGACCATCGCAGCTCCCCGGGATGTCCCACCAACCCTCCCCTGCATGGCGCAGGGGAGGGAGCGAAGCGGATTACAGCGTGTAGTACATCTGGTACTCGAGCGGATGCGTCGCCGCGCGGAAGCGCGTGACTTCCTGCATCTTCAGCGCGATGTAGCCGTCGATGAAGTCGTCGGTGAACACGCCACCGGCCTTGAGGAACTCGCGGTCCTTGTCGAGCGCTTCCAGCGCCTGGTCCAGCGAGTGGCACACGGTCGGGATGTTCTTCTCTTCTTCCGGCGGCAGGTCGTACAGGTCCTTGTCGCTCGGCGCGCCCGGATCGATCTGGTTCTTGATGCCGTCCAGGCCG
>Ga0207981_1000113_pt1 | contig 11773 bp, 13 predicted proteins | sample SoimicmetaGmgLPC_FD_188327 | JGI IMG/M metagenome (GOLD analysis project Ga0207981, IMG submission 188327) | Soil and rhizosphere microbial communities from Laval, Canada - mgLPC (SPAdes) (version 2) | ecosystem: Environmental > Terrestrial > Deep subsurface > Rock core/Sediment | place: Laval... | reverse complement strand
GGCACGAAGTTCGAGCGCTCGCCGGAAGAGGACATCCGCGCCTTCCAGAAAACCTTGCAGGAAGCGCGCGTGCTGGCGACGGTGCGCCGCACCCGCGGCGACGACATCGATGCCGCTTGCGGACAGTTGAAGGGGCAGGTGCTCGACCGCACCCGCAGGCAGGCGGAATTCCGCCGTCGCCTGGCCGAACAGGGGATTGGCGATGCGGCCGCGTAAGGCCGTCGCACTCGCCTTGATCGTGGCCCTTGCCGGGGCCGGCTGTTCGCGCGTTGCGTTCATCAAGACCGATCCCGCGCGCGGGGACTTCGAGCGCACGACCGACCCGGTCGTCGTCCACGACACCCCGGAAATGCGCAACCGCGACGTGGCGCGCACCTCGCTCGACCTGTCGCAGCAGCGCCTGTCCGAAGGCAACCTCAACGCCGCGCAGGACTACGCACGCAAGGCGCTGAAGGCCGACCCGAACTCGGGCGACGCCTACACCATGCTGGCCGTCATCGCCGACGAGCAGGGCAAGGACGCGGAAGCCGGCGCCGACTACAAGCGCGCGACCGAGCTCGATCCCAGCGGCGGCACCTACAACAACTTCGGTGCCTGGCTGTGCGCGAACAATCGCTCGGCCGAGTCGCTGGGCTGGTTCGACCAGGCGCTCACCGATCCTTCGTACACCACGCCCGCCGCCGCGCTGGCCAACGCCGGGCGCTGCGCGCTCGACGCCGGCCAGGCCGACCGTGCCCAGCGCGACCTGCACAAGGCGATCGAGCTGGAACCGAACAATCCGGTCGCGCTCGACGCGCTTGCGCGCACTGCGTACAAGGCCGGCAACTACATGGAAGCGCGGGCGTTTTCCGAGCGCCGGCTCGGCGCGGCACCGGCCACCGCCGAAGCGCTACAACTTGCGTCACAGATCGAAGAGAAACTCGGCGACAGTGCCGCGGCGGCGCGATACGTTCGCCGCCTGAGGGAGGAATTCCCCGGCGCGTCGCAGGGGAATGCACGGGGATCGAAGTCGCCATGATCGGTTCGAACGAATTCGCGCCTGAGAGCGGTGTCGGCCTGCGCTTGCGCACTGCGCGCGAAGCACAGGGGCTTTCGCTCGAGGAAGTCGCCTCGCGCCTGAAGATGCCCACGCGCGTGGTGCAGTCGCTGGAAGAAGAGGACTGGAGCCGCCTGGGCGCACCGGTGTTCGTGCGCGGCCAGCTGCGCAGCTATTCGCGCCTGCTGGGCCTGGTGACCTCCACGACGATCGCCGCCTCCGGCGTCGCACCGATCGAACCCACCAAGCTCGAACCGCGCAGTTACACCCCGCGCATGACGCGCCTGTTCGAACAGGGCACGCGCCGCCTCGTGTACATCGTGCTGACCGCCGCGATCGTCGTGCCGGTGTGGCTCGCAACCAAACCGCACCTGACCGGTCGCAGCGAGCCGGCCACGGTCCAATCGCTCGATGCGCCCGCCGATTCGGTGCGCAAGCTCGGCGATGCGACGCCCGCCACGCCGGCACGTCCGGCGCCGGAGCAGGCGCCGGTGGTCGCTTCCATGACACCCAACCTCTCGCCGCGTCCTTCGGCGAGCGCCGCGCTCGTGCTGCGTTTTTCGGGCGACAGCTGGGTGCAGGTGCAGGCGCCGGATGGGCGCACGCTGGAAAAGGGCCTGCTTCCGGCAGGCACCTCACGCAGCTACGCGGCGGGTGAAGTGGGCCGCGTCACGCTGGGCAATGCATCGGCCGTGGTCGTGCAGCAGGGCGATCGCCCGCAGGACCTGACGCCCTTCCGCCGCGCGAACGTCGCGCGCTTTACGGTATCCTCTGACGGCTCCCTGGCGCCGGTCGGCGACTAAACGACCGCAACGGGGCCGCGCAAGGCCGGTCTGCACAGTGGTGCGACACGCGCGCATGCGTGCGCAATTCCTGTTTTTTCCCTATTCGGGATTCCCCACTTCGAGGCAGCATGGCGATCGACGACTTGCTCGACGAGCACGAACAAAGCGAACGCGTCCGCGGTTGGTTGCGACAGAACGGAGCCGGGCTGTTCGCCGGCGTGGTGCTCGGCCTGGGCGTCATCGGCGGCTGGCAGTGGTGGCAACAGCACACCCTGGGCCAGCAGGCCGCCGCCGGGCGCGAGTACGCCGCCGTCGTCGACAGCCTGAAATCCAACAAGCTCGGCCAGGCGAAGGCGCAGTCCGCCGCGCTGGCCAGCAGCGGCTCCGACTTCGCCGCGCTCGCGGCCATGCAGGTGGCCAAGGCGCAGGTCGATGCCCAGGACCGCGATGGTGCCATCGCCACGCTGCGTGGCGTGCAGGCGAAGGACCCGGCGATCGGCGTCGTCGTCAACGCGCGCCTGGCGCGCCTGTTGCTCGATGCAGGCAAGCCGAAGGACGCGCTCGCGCTGCTCGGCGACAAGCCCGAAGGCGCGGCCGCGATCGAAGCCCGCGGCGATGCGCTGTTCGCGCTCGGTCGCACCGAAGAAGCGCGAACCGCCTACACCCAGGCGATGTCCAAGCTGGACGTCGCGACGCCGCAGCGTCGCCTCGTCGAACTCAAGCTCATCCAGGTCGGCGGCAGCCCGGCCCGTCCGGAGATCCGCGGCTGATGAAGGTCCAGACCAATTTGATGCGCGCCACGCTCGCGAAGACCGCCATCGTCCTGGCCTGCGTCGTCGCGCTCGCCGGTTGCAAGACCGTCGGCGGCTGGTTCGGCGCCGATCCGGCCAAACATGCCAACGACCCCGCCGAACTCACCGACATCACGCCCACCGTCAAGGTGCAGAAGATGTGGTCGGCCGGCGTGGGCAAGGGCGAAGACAAGATCGGCGTCCGCCAGGGCCCGGTGGTTGCCGATGGCCACGTCTACGCGGCGGCGATCAAGGGCGGCGTGCACGCCTTCGACCTGCAGACCGGTGCGAAGCAGTGGACGTGGGAACCGGAGAAGGTGAAGGACAAGGATCCGATCCGCCTGTCCGGTGGTCCGGGCGCGGGCGGCGGCCTGGTCGTCGTCGGCGGCCTGGATGGTGAAGTCATTGCGCTCGACGCCGCCAACGGCGCCGAGAAGTGGCACGCGAAGGTCGGTTCCGAAGTCATCGCCGCGCCCGTCGTGGGCGATGGCCTGGTGATCGTGCACAGCGTGGATGGCCGCGTCACCGCATTCGGCGCGGAAGACGGCAAGCGCCGCTGGTTCTGGCAGCGCGACCTGCCCGCGCTCACCGTGCGCGGCAACGATGCCGTGCTGATCGGCCCGGGCTTCGTGTTCGTCGGCAACGACGACGGCACGGTCACCGCGCTCGCCGAACAGGACGGCCGCCTGCTGTGGGAACAGGCCGTCGCGCAGCCCGAAGGCCGCAGCGAACTCGACCGCATGGCCGATGTCGACGGCACGCCCGTGCTGGACGGCACCACGCTCTACGCGACCAGCTTCAAGCGCCAGACCATGGCCATCGATGGCCCGACCGGTCGTCCGTTGTGGCAGAAGGACAACGGCGGCGCGGGCCGCGTGGGCAATGCGAGCGATCGCATCGTCGTCTCCGATCCTTCCGGCACTGTGTGGGCGATCGACAAGGCCAGCGGCGGCGCCCTGTGGTCGCAGCCCGTGCTGGCGCGCCGCAGCCTGACCGGCGTGGCGGTGCAGGGCGATTACGCCGTGGTCGCCGATTACGACGGTTACGTGCATTGGCTGCGCCTGGACACCGGTGCCATCGCCGCGCGCGCACGCGTCGGCGGCGATGAGGTGAAGGCGGCCCCGGTCGTTGCCGACGGCGTGCTGCTGGTGCAGAACATCGACGGCGAAGTCACGGCGTTCCGCCTGCAGTAACCCTGCAGGCCGAACCGCATCCCCATGCTCCCTCTCGTCGCACTCGTCGGTCGCCCCAATGTCGGCAAGTCGACGCTGTTCAATGCGCTGACGCGCTCGCGCGACGCCCTGGTCCATGACGAACCGGGCGTCACGCGCGATCGCAACTACGGCGTATGCCGCCTGGAGCCCGAGCGCCCGTTCGTGCTCGTGGACACCGGCGGCATCGCGGGCATCGAGGAAGGCCTGGCCGGCGCCACCGCGCGCCAGTCGCGCGCCGCGGCGGAAGAGGCCGACCTGATCCTGTTCGTCGTCGATGGCCGCGAAGGCGCGTCCTCGATCGACGATGAAATCCTCGCGTGGCTGCGCAAGGTCGACACGCCGACCTTCCTGGTCGTCAACAAGATCGACGGCCTCGACGCACAGGCCGCGCTGGCCGACTTCGCGCGCTACGGCATCAAGACCGTGCTCGGCGTGTCCTCGTCCCACAAGACGGGCCTGGACACGTTGCTGGCGCAATCGCTGGCCGTGCTGCCGAAGGATGGCGACACGCAGATCCTGGACGAGGATCCCGAGCGCGTGCGCATCGCCTTCGTCGGCCGCCCGAACGTGGGCAAGTCGACGCTGGTCAATCGCATCCTCGGCGAGGAACGCATGATCGCGTCCGACGTGCCGGGCACCACGCGCGATTCGATCGCGGTGGACCTGGAACGCGATGGCCGCAAGTATCGCCTGATCGACACCGCCGGCCTGCGCCGCCGCGGCCGCGTGGAAGAGGCCGTGGAGAAGTTCTCCATCGTCAAGACGCTGCAGGCGATCGAACATTGCCAGGTCGCGGTGATCATGCTCGACGCGTCCGAAGGCGTGACCGAGCAGGACGCCTCCGTGCTGGGCGCGGTCCTCGATGCGGGCCGCGCGCTCGTCGTCGCGGTCAACAAGTGGGACCACCAGACCGACTACCAGCGCCAGCAGACCGAAGCGCTGCTCGCGCGCAAGCTCTCGTTCGTCGAGTGGGCCGAAGCGGTGCGCATCTCCGCGCTGCACGGCTCGGGCCTGCGCGAACTGTTCAAGGCGATCCATCGTGCGCACGCCTCGGCCACGCACAAGTTCAACACCGCCGAGATCACCAAGGCGCTCGAGATCGCCTACGAAACCAATCCGCCGCCGGTGGTGCGCGGCCACGTCGCCAAGCTGCGCTTCGCGCACCCGGGCGGCGAGAACCCGCCGACGTTCATCGTGCATGGCACGCGCCTGCGCACGCTGTCGGACAGCTATCGCCGGTACCTCGAGAACTTCTTCCGCAAGCGCTTCAAGCTCGTCGGCACGCCGGTGCGGTTCGTCTTCAAGGAAGGCGACAACCCGTACAAGGACAAGCCGAAGAACGCGCTGACCGAGCGCCAGGTCGCGAAGAAGCGCCGCCTGATGCGGCACGTCAAGCGCGGCAAGTAAGGCGGCGGCACATGGACACCGCCATCGCGCGGGAGGCCCTGACGCTCGGCGTGCTCGCCGGCGGGCAGGGGACGCGGCTGGGCGGATGCGGCAAGGCCTGGATCGTGCGCGACGGCATGACGCAGGTCGAGCGATTGGTGCGGCGTTTCGAACGCGACGTGGCGCATGTGCTGCTGAGTGCGAATCGCGATGTCGCGCGTTATGCATCGCTCGGGCTGGCGGTCGTCGCCGATCGCGTGCCGGACCAGGGCCCGCTTGGTGGCCTCGAAGCCTTGGCCGCCGCATGCACCACGCCGTGGTTGCTCACCGTTCCGGTGGATCTCGTGTTCGTCAACGATGGCCTCGTTCCGACGCTGTCGAGCGCACGCGAAACCGGCGCGAGCGTGGAGGACGAGGACGGCCCGCAACCGCTCGTCGCGCTCTGGAACGTCGCCACGCTGCGCACCGCGCTTCCCTCGGAAGCCGCCGTCATTCCTGCGAAAGCCGCCGTCATTCCTGCGAAAGCAGGAATCCACGACCTCTCCGTGCAAGGCCTGCAAGCCCGCCTGCACATGCCCCGCATCCGCCTGCCGGGCGTGCGCTTCGGCAACCTCAACACCTTCGACGACCTGGCCAACGCCGGCGCGCGCCTGCCCGATGCGTAACGACATTCCGACCCAACTGCTGTTCGACGAGGCGGCCGCGATCATTGATCGCGTCGCAGCCGACCGGCGCCTGCCGCACGAACGCCTCGCGCTCGCCCGCTTGCACGGCCGCATCGCCGCGCAGGACGCGCACGCGCCCATCGCGCAGCCGCCGTTCGACAACAGTGCAATGGATGGCTACGCATTGCGCCACGCAGACCTGTTGCACGACAGCGACACGGCCTTGCAGCTGGCCGGCGAGCAGTTCGCGGGCCGCGCGCTCGGCCTGCGCGTCGACGAAGGCCAATGCATCCGCATCACCACCGGCGCGCCGATGCCCGAAAGCGCGGACACCGTCGTCATCCGCGAAGTCGTGCGCGTGGAAGGCGATCGCATCGTCGTGCCGGCGAACGTCGCACGCGGCGCCAACGTGCGGCACGCAGGCGAAGACGTGCAGGTCGGCGACCGTGTGCTCGAAGCGGGGCACGTGCTCACGCCTGCACGCGTGGCCACGCTGGCGTCGGTCGGCATCGATGCCTTGTCGGTGTTTTCGCGCCCCACGATCGCGGTCTTCACCACGGGCGACGAACTCGTTCCACCCGGCATGCCGCTCGCACCCGGCCAGATCCACGACAGCAACCGCGAACTGCTGATGGGCCTGCTGCGCGCCGACGGCCTGGAGCCCACCGCGTGGCCCGTGCTGCCGGACGATCCTGCGCGCCTGCAATCGATGTTGCTCGATGCCGCGTCGAGCTTCGACGTGGTGATCACCTGCGGCGCGGTGTCGGCGGGCGAGAAGGACCACATTCCTGCGTTGCTGGGTGCGCACGGCCGCGTGCATTTCTGGAAGGTGCGCATGAAGCCGGGCATGCCGCTGCTGTTCGGCGCGCTCGATCGTGCGTTGTTCCTCGGATTGCCCGGCAATCCCGTGTCGGTGTTCGCGACCTATGCGACGCTCGGGCGTCGCCTGCTCGATGGCCTGCAGGGGCGCACCGAACCACGCCGCCGCTGGCGCGCGCGCCTGTCCGCTCCGATCGAGAAGCCGCACGCGCGCCGCGAGTTCATGCGCGGTCGTCTCGACGCAGGCGACGATGGCGTCCTCCATGTCGCACCCGACGCCGTCACCGGCTCGCATCGCCTGCACGCGGCCGCGCAGGCCGACGCGCTGATCGTCGTTCCCGACGGCCCGCAATCGCTGGCCGTGGGCGCGGTGGTCGACGTCATCCCGTATTGAACGCTGCCCCTCACGCCCCCCAAGCGATCATTCCCCCATGTCCACGCACGAACGCACTCCCGCCCAGGCACTCGCACGGCAACAGGCCGGTGCGCTGCTGATCGACGTCCGCGACGCGCACGAACGCGCGCTGGGTACGGCGAAGGACGCGCGCGGCATCGCGCGCGGCGACCTCGAAGCCGATCCGGCGGCGCATCTCCCCGATCGCGATGCGGAAGTCCTGCTGATCTGCCAGAGCGGCCGGCGTTCGCAATTCGCCGCCGAAGCCTTGCGCGCGCGCGGCTATCGCAAGGTCGCGTCCGTCGTGGGCGGCACCATGGCCTGGGCCGACGCCGGGCTGCCGATGGACGCACCGCAGCTCGACGAGGATTTCAGCGAACGCTATTCGCGCCACCTGCGCTTGCCCGAAGTCGGCCTGGCGGGGCAGAAGCGACTCGAAGCGGCGACGGTGCTCGTCGTCGGCGCGGGCGGGCTGGGCTCGCCGGCGGCGTATTACCTCGCGGCCGCGGGCATCGGCACGCTGCGCATCGCCGACGACGATGTCGTCGACCGCAGCAACCTGCAGCGCCAGATCCTGCACACCGACGCGCGCATCGGCACGCCGAAAGTCGACTCGGCGCGCGTCGCGCTCTCTGCGCTCAACCCGCGCACGCGCATCGAAACGTTCGCCGAACGCGTGACCTCGGCGAACGTCGAACGCCTGCTCGACGGCGTCGACGTGGTCGTCGACGGCGCCGACAACTTCGCCGCGCGCTACCTGCTCAACGATGCGTGCGTGAAACTCGGCAAGCCGCTGGTCTACGGCGCGGTGCATCGGTTCGAAGGGCAGGTGAGCGTGTTCGATGCCGGGCGCCACCGCGGGCAATCGCCGTGCTATCGCTGCCTGTTCCCGGAACCGCCGCCGCCGGAAGCCGCGCCCAATTGCGCGGAGGCCGGCGTGCTCGGCGTGGTGCCCGGCATCGTCGGGCTGCTGCAGGCCACCGAGGCCTTGAAACTCGTCCTGGGCGTGGGCGAAAGCTTGAGCGGCCGCTTGCTCCACATCGATGCCATGGGCCTGCGGTTCCGCGAAACGCGGCTTGCCCCGGATCCGGAATGCCCCGTGTGTCCGCCCGGGCGTGATTTTCCCGGTTACATCGATTATGCGAGGTTCTGCGCCGGGGGCTGATCGATCGGCCCCGATCGGGAAGGGGGTCGACATGGATCGTGCTGTCCTCGCGTTCGCGCTGTTCGCATTCGGCGCATGGCGCAGCGCGCACGCGGCCGGGCCCTGCGACGCCGCGGCACCACCAGCCAACACCTGGGGCGGGCGCGTCGCGGCCGCGGCCTGCGCGGAGTCGCGGCTGTGGTTCTCGCCATTCCTCGACGACAAGGGAAGGCTGGCCAGCATCTCCATCGGCGAGGCCGAGAGCGCGCGCCTGGCCGACCAGCAGACGCCTGCATGGCGCCGCGTCGTGCAGTACTGGCAGAGCAGTGGATTGCTGTCGTCGATGTCGGCGCGCCCGGGCGCGAGCGACTGCAACGCGCCGGATGCCTGGCCCACCTCCGCCGAGTGCCGCGCGTTCGTGGTCGATACGCCCTGGTCGGCGGTGTTCGTTTCCTATGCGTACGTGCGCGCGGGCATTCCGGGTTTCGCGCCGGCGGCGAGCCATCTGGATTTCGTGCGGCAGGCGTTGCGCAACGACGGCGTGTCGCCCTTGCGCTTCGCCGATCCCGATTCGGAAGCACCCGCCGTCGGCGATCTGCTGTGCTTCACGCGCGGGTTGTCCACGCCGATGGGCGCGGCGGGCATCCGGTCCTACATCGCCAAAGGCGGCGCCGGGCTCGCGATGCATTGCGACATCGTCGTCGACGCCAATGCCGCGGGCGATGGGCGCATGTACACCATCGGCGGCAACATCCTGCAGGGCGTCACGCTGCGCACGCTGCACGTCAACAAGAACGGCACGCTGTGGCAGTTGCCGCGCAAGGGCGAAACCTTCCTGTGCAAGCCCGGCGACGATGCGGGCTGCACGTTCAATCGCCAGGATTGGGTGGCGCTGCTCAAGCTCGAACCGAAGGCCGCGGCGCCCGCACCTACGCCGGGCCTGCAGTGCTGCACCGTGTGCACGCTGCCGATGCCGCCCGGCATGCATCGCTGTCCGGCCACGGCGCCGGTGGAACCGCTCGTGCAACCGGTGGCGCCGACGACTCCCTGATCGCGCTCACAGCTCCGGCTGACGGTGCTTCGGCCGCGGCTTCCCGCGCGGGTCCAACTGCACGCCGAGCACGACGTTGCAGTGGATGCACGAGAACGTCAGGACACGGCCCTTGGTTTCCTCGTCCACGGTGGCGATGGCCTGCTCGATGCGCACGTGCAGCACGCGCTTGCCGCACTTGGGGCACTCGCCCTGGTGGATCATGGCAGCGCGACCGCGGAGCCGACGAAGGCCGACAGCGACCGCGCATACGCGCGATCGGTGTTGACCGAAGCATGATCCGCCTGCGGCAAATCCAGCACTTCCGCCTTGCGCGAAAGCGATGCGATGAGCTGGTCGGTGCACGACGCCGGCACGACGTCGTCGCGCCCGGCGCGCACGATCAGCAGCGGCCCGTTGTATTTCGCGAGGAAGCTGGCCTGGTCGTACTTGTCCTGCAGCAGCCACTTCACCGGGAGCCACGGATAGTGCGACTGCGCGACGTTGGCCATGCTGTCGAACGGCGTGACGAGCACGAGTTTCGCGACAGGCCGCTTGGAGGCGACGTAACTCGCCACCGCGCTGCCCAGGCTGCGCCCGATCACCACGATGTGCGCGCCCGGTTGGCGCGCCTGCACCTGGTCGAACACCGCCAGCGCATCCTCGAGGATGTCCGCCTGCGTGGGCGTGCCTTCGCTCGCGCCGTAACCGCGGTAGGGCACCAAGTAGGTGCTGCTGTTGGGGAACCACTTCGCGAAATCCGCGCGGCGGTCCTCGATGCGCTCGGCGTTGCCGCCGAAGTACACCACTGCGCCCGGCTGGCCGATGTTCACCAGCCAGCCGTTGAGCATCACGCCGTTGCGCGCGATGCCGAAGTCGGTCTCCTTCGCGTCGGCCTTGGTGTCCTGCGGGACGTAGAGCAGCTCGCGCTGCTTGGCGTACATCCAGCCGCACACGCCGGCATAGGTGACCACGGGCGTGGCCACGAGCGCGGCGATCAACAGTTTCTTCTTCATGGCTGCACTCCCTTGCGTTGTGCGGCGTCGAAGGCCGCGAGCTGTTCGGCCGTCGCTTCGCGCTGGTGCTTGTCCTTCCAGCGGGCGAAGGGCTCGCCGTAGATCGCCTCGCGCGCTTCGTCCTTCGTCATGCCGATGCCGCGCTGCTCGGCGGCCTCGCGATACCAGTCGGCCAGGCAATTGCGGCAGAAGCCGGCGGCGATCATCAGGTCGATGTTCTGCACGTCGGGCCGCTCGTGCACCAGGTGCGCGACCAGGCGGCGGAAGGCCGCGGCCTGGATCTGGGTGGTCTCGAAATCCTCTGTCGACATGGGAGCTTTCCAATCTGGATGTCGCGAGGCTACAACGGGTCGGCAATAATGCGCAGCCGCACTCCAGCACAGATCCGGTGGCCCTCGCATGACGACCGCACCACCCGCAGCCCGAATCCTCGACGGCAAGCGCATCGCAGACGACCTGCTGGATTCGCTCGCCGGGCGGGTGAGGGCACGCGTGGAGGCCGGCAAGGCGCCTCCGGGGCTGGCGGTGGTCCTGGTGGGCAACGATCCGGCCTCGGCGGTGTATGTCCGGAACAAACGGCGCGCCGCGGAAAAGGTGGGCATCCGGGCCATCGACTACGACCTGCCGGCCGACACCAGCGACGCCGAACTCCATGCCCTGGTCGACCGCCTCAACGCCGACCCCGCGGTCCACGGGATCCTGGTCCAGCTGCCGCTGCCCGACCGGCGCGATGCGACCCAGCTGATCCATCGCATCGACCCGCGCAAGGACGTCGACGGCTTCCATCCGGAGAACGTCGGCCACCTGGCGCTGCGCCAGTTCGGCCTGCGTCCCTGCACGCCGCGCGGCATCACGACCCTGCTGGCCTACACCGACCGCCCCGTGCGCGGCGCCAGCGCCACGATCGTGGGGGTGTCCAACCATGTGGGCCGCCCGATGGCGCTGGAGTTGCTGATCGCCGGCTGCACCACCACGTGCTGCCACAAGTTCACGCCGCCGGAGGTCCTGAAGGCCTCGGTGGAGGGCGCCGACATCCTCGTCGTCGCCGTCGGCCGCCCCGGCCTGATCCCCGGCGAATGGGTGAAGCCCGGCGCCGTGGTGATCGACGTGGGCATCAACCGCCTCGACGACGGCCGCCTGGTCGGCGACGTCGGCTTCGAAGCGGCCGCGCAGCGCGCCAGCTGGATCACCCCCGTCCCCGGCGGCGTCGGCCCCATGACCGTGGCCACCCTGATGCAGAACACTCTAGAGGCAGCGGAAGCATCAGACGGAGGGTGAATCCGGGCTACAATGTCGCGCTTCCCAAGCATACGGACTGCTGCATGCTCCGCATCCAAGCCGAAGCCCTCACGTACGACGACGTCTCGCTCGTCCCCGCGCATTCCGTCGTCCTCCCCAAAGACGTCTCGCTCGCCACGCGCCTCACGCGCAACCTGCGCCTGAACCTCCCGATCGTGTCCGCCGCCATGGACACCGTCACCGAAGCGCGGCTG
>Ga0207981_1000112_pt1 | contig 11795 bp, 1 predicted proteins | sample SoimicmetaGmgLPC_FD_188327 | JGI IMG/M metagenome (GOLD analysis project Ga0207981, IMG submission 188327) | Soil and rhizosphere microbial communities from Laval, Canada - mgLPC (SPAdes) (version 2) | ecosystem: Environmental > Terrestrial > Deep subsurface > Rock core/Sediment | place: Laval... | reverse complement strand
TCAACATCTTCGCCGAGCAGGACCATCTCGTGCCGCCGGCGGCATCGAAGGCCCTGCGCGGGCTGGTGGGCACGACCGATTACACCGAGCTGTCGTTCAAGGGCGGCCACATCGGCATCTACGTGTCGGGCCGCGCGCAGAAGGAAGTGCCGCAGACCATCCACGACTGGCTCGACCAGCGCTGAGGCCCATGGCGCCGACCTGGCTGCGCGCGCTGCAGGTCGTCGGCATGGCGTGGACCCTGCCGAATACGCTGGTGGGATTGATCGCGGGCACGGTGGGCATCGCGTTCGGCGCGCATGCCCACGTGCGCGTACGCGAACGCGCGATCGTCTTCCATCGCTGGCCCTGGGGCCCGGGCGGCGCGATCACCTTCGGCAACACCATCCTGCACACGGGCGATTCGCTGGAGTCGCCCTGCGTGACCTATGCGCACCGCGCCGGCCTGGGGGAGGAGCCGGCGATCCTGATGTCGGACCACGAGCGTGCACATGTCTTCCAATACATGGTGCTGGGTCCGCTTTTCCTGCCGATGTATCTGCTGTCGGGCGGGATCAGCGCCCGCAACCGCTTCGAACGCGCCGCCGACCGTTACGCGCTCACGGGACATGGATGGTGGCCGTGGAGCGACGAAGTGCGCATTTCGCACAAGAACGAAAACGTCCGACGCTGATTCGCTCCCCGGTCTGAACGCATGGCGAGAACTTTCCTCGTCGCATCGAGTGAGATTCTGATTCTTTAGCGCGCGGCGACTGCCGACACTGCCGGCCATTTCACGGCCAGCCAGTGGAGCGCCTTCGCATGAACGCCAACCGTTACCGCCTGATCTTCGACAAACGCACCGGCATGTTGATCCCGGTTGCGGAATTCACCCCCGCCGCGCGAAAGGGCAATGGCCGTGGCGCGGGCGAGGGGATGGGCGACACCACGTCGCCGAAGTGGAATCGCATGTTCGTCGCGATGACGCTCGCCGCCGGCGGACTGGGCAGCTCGTGGTCGCTGCACTCGCAGAACATGCCGACGCCCGATGGCAGCACCAACACCACCGTGACGCAAACGATCAACGGCACGCCGCTGATCAACATCGCGAATCCCAACAACGGGCTTTCGCACAACCGCTTCACCGACTTCAACGTGGGCGCGCAGGGCGTGGTGTTCAACAACAGTCGCGTCGACGGCGTCAGCCAGATCGGCGGCAGCGCGATGAAGAACCCGCACCTGCAGCAGAACGCGACCGGCATCCTCGCCGAGGTCACCGGCACCGATATCTCGCGCCTGCAGGGCACGATGGAAGTGTTCGGCCCCGCGGCGGACCTCCTGATCGCCAATCCGAACGGCCTGTACGTGAATGGTGTGTCGGTGCTCAATGCCAACAGCCTGACGCTCACGACCGGCACGCCCGACGCCACGGGCCGCAAGTTCGAAGTGCGCCGTGGCCATGTCGAAATCGGCGCCGGTGGCTTGAACACGACGGGCCTGGGCTACTTCGACATCGTTGCACGCAGCATCGCGCTGCACGGCGATGTGACCGGCGAGAACACGACCGCGCGCCTGGCCGCGGGCCTCAACACGCTCGATCGCACCACCGCCGCGCGAACGATCACCAAGCGCGAGAACGGCGGCGGCGCCGGTGCGCCGGCCTTCGGTATCAGCGGCAGCGAAGTCGGCGCCATGCACGGCGGCCACGTGACGCTGATGAGCACCGAATCGGGCCTCGGCGTGCGCCACGAAGGGCGCCTGACCTCGATGACGGACATCGCGATCACCGCCGACGGCGACCTGCGCTTGCGTCGCGTCGAAGCCGGCGGCAGCGCCTACCTGTCCGGCGACGACGTGTCGCTGGGCGGTGCCGGCGACACCGTGCAATCGCAGAGCGGCGAGATCCGCCACTGGCTGCGCGTGGATTCGCGCGGCGACTTCGCATTGGAAGGCCTGCACAACGTCGAGCGGGCGCAGTTCAACGTCGGTGGCACGCTGACCTCCACCGCCAACCTCCTCGCCGAGAACCGCGCATGGAATACCGAAGGCCGCATCGACGTCATCGCCGGCGCCATCGACATCCTCGGCGGGCAGTGGTCGGCCAACCATGATCTCGACATCGCCGCCGGCCGCTTCGACATGCGCGCGGGTGCCGACGTCATCGCGCGCCACGGCAGCATCGATGTCGCCGGGGTGTTCCAGAACGCCGGCAACCTCAGCGTGCACAACGGCGGCACGTACGACATCGCGGCGGTTGAGTTCGACAACGACGGCAACGTGCAGGCCGAACGCCTGTGGATCGACGCGGGCCGCCTCGACAACAGCCGGACCATCGTCGGTCGCGCCGGGCTCGACATCGCGCTGGGCGCCGGCGAATCGCGCAACAGCGGCACGCTGAATTCCCACCAGGGCCCGACGACGATCGACGGTGCGCAGGCCACGCTGGTCAACACGGACAGCGGCCGCATCACGTCGCGCCTGCTCACCGACCTCACGCTGGACGGCCTGCACAACCTCGGCACCATCGAAAGCCGTGGCGGCGTCGCCGGTTGGGACGACTACGTGCAGTTGCGCATCGCCCAAGGCCTGGACAACAGCGGCGTGATCCAGGCGACCGACATCGACATCGTGTCCGGCTGGCTGCGCAACGCCGGCGAGGATCGCGGCATCTTCGCGCACGACACGCTCAGCGTGGCGGTGGCGGGCAACGTCGACAACCTCGACAAGGGCTCGATGCTCGGCGGGCAGGCGGTGTACATCGACGCCGACGGCAACCTCGCCAACCGCGGCGGCGCGGCCATCGGCGCGGGCAGCGACACGGTCGAAGGCACGCTGCTGGTGCGCGCCGACGGCGACATCGACAACACCGGCGGCGCAGAGATGTTCGCGTCGTTGGTCGACGTCGCCAGCGACGGCGCCCTGCGCAACACCGGCGGCACGATCCGCGGCGACGAAACACTGCTCGACATCGGCGGCGGCATCGACAACCGGGGCGGCACACTGCGAGGCGACAAGTGGATCGACATCGCGGCCGGCGGCGACATCGACAACACCGGTGGGCTGGTGCAGGGCGGCATCGTCGCCATCGCCGGCACCGATGCACTCGACAACACGGACGGCCGTATCCTCGGCAGCCGCATCGACGTGGTCGTGGGCGGCGAAATCCTGAACCAGGGCGCCGGCAAGATCATCGCCGACGACCTGGTCTCGCTCGAAGGCAAGCGCCTGGACAACACGGGCACCGTGCAGGGCGGCGGTCATGTGCTGGTCACGACCGTCGGCGATGTGCGCAACGCGCGCGGCGGCACAATCGCGGCCGGCAAGTCGCTCGACATACAGGCCGAGCGAATCGACAACCACGGCGGGCGCATGACCGCCGTCGACGACGTGCTCCTCGACGTGCAGACGGACCTGGTCAACGATGGCGGCGGCGAGATCCGCGCCGGCGACCTGCTGACCGCCGATGTCGGCCGCAACCTCGTCAGCCGCGATGCGAACACGAAGATGCTCGCGCGCGAGGCGTACCTGGAGGTCGGCGGCAACGCCGACAACCTGGACGGCGCCCTGATCCAGGCCAGCGACTTCCTGTCGCTGGAGGCACAGCGCCTGAACAACCGCAACGCCCGCCTGCTCGCCGGCACGATCGACGAGGCGACCGGCGACGTGCATTCGGGCGACATGATGCTCAAGGCCACGGCCGGCGACGTCGTCAACACCGACAGTGCGCAGATCGTCGCCACCGGCCAGGCGTGGATCGACACCGCCGGCAACCTGCACAACACGGACAAGGCGAAGATCGCCGCCAACACGGTGATCGTGCGCGCGGAACAGGGCGGCGCGACCAACGACGCGACCTCGACCATCGACGGCATCGACATGGTCGACATGAAGCTCGGCACGAAGCTCGCCAACCAGGGCCGCATCGCCGCCGACTACGTCTACATCGACGCGACCGATCGCGTCGACAACACCGGCCGCATCGTCGGCGGCAAGCAGGTGTGGATCGATACGACGCACATCGACAACACCGCGACCGGTGCGATCGAAGCCCGCGACCTGGTCGACATCAAGACCATCGGGTTCAAGAACGTCGGCAAGATCTTCTCCGAGAACTACGTGACCCTGACGATCAAGGACGGCCACGACCTGACGATCGACGACACCGCGCACGGCCCCATCGCGCTGGAACGCCTGTGGATGCTGGCCGACGACGTCACCATCAACCGCGAACTGGCCAACCCGGGCAGCATCTGGATCGATGCGACGGGCTTCCTGACGAACAACCAGGGGATCATTTCCGGCAAGACCTTCCGCGCCGACGTGGCGAAGGACTTCACCAACAACACCCTGGCGTGGGCGCAGCAGCACGTCGACGTGAAGGCGAAGAACCTGTTCAACAACAACCTCGCGGAGATGGAAGCGGGGCAGCACATGTGGCTCGAACTGGAGGGCGTGCTGCGCAACACGGCGCGCGCACGCATCGCCGCCGGCGGGGACATGGAGATCGATGCCGCGACGCTGGAGAACCAGGCGATCTACGAAGGCGGGATGTCGCTCGGCAGCGAGTTCAGCCGGAATGTCGGGGAGAACATCACCTGGCAGGGCAACCAATGGGGAAACTGGCACGGCTTCCACTTCGGCATCGGCTTCCGGCTGCCGGAGGGCCCGCTGTCCAACTTCAATTGGCGGATGCATGCAGGTGATTACGAAACCGACAACGGTCTTCGCAAGGCGCAATCCAACCTGAGAGTCGTGGCGCGCGGCGAAATCGAAGCCGGCGGCACCATGCGCATCAACGAAGGCGTGCGCAAGGGCACGGGCGCGACCGTCCGGAACGAGGGCCACATCAGTGCCGGCGGCACGATGGTGATCGACGGCCACGTGCACAACCAGGGACGCACGGACGCGATGAACGCCGGCGAGTACCTGCGGGCGCCGGTCGACGTCGTCTTCACAAACCGGCAGAACTGCTTCATGGGCCAGATCTGCAGCCGCCACGTCACCTACGACTCGCTGCTGCGGGCGTTGATCGCCGTGTTCGACCACGACGACAAGATCATGGAGATCAACCTCAACGGATGGAACGAGGCGTATCAAATCTACGACGCGATGAGGAACAGCACCGATCCTCAATTCCTCCAGGTGATGAGCTTCGCCCTCGGCGCCGACTGGCGGAACATCGAGTTCGAAGAGGCGCAGGAGCGCTGGTGGAACTTCGATTGGTCCGCGGTGGACATTTTCACGGAAGTCGCCGGCGATGCCGCCATTTCGGCCGGCGGCACCATCCTGCACGAAGGCGGCGGCTTCCATAACGGCAGCGGCGCGACCCGGCAGGAGAACCGCACGGTCATCGTGGAGATCGACGACCAGACGATCCAGACGATCGGCGGCGAATTCGACGTCCTGCGCGACCTCAAGGACCTGACGCAGGCCATCGATCCCTCGCGCGCGCTCGAACAGATCACCCGCGAGGGCAACAAGAAGTTCCGCCCGGCGCCGCCGCCGGCCGTGGCCGTGCCCGACATCGATTGGGGTGCGCTGCCCAGCATGGGCGGGCGCGTGGACGTGACCGCGCCGCCGGTGCCCGTGCATCCGGTGTTCGAAACGCGCTTCGAGTTCATCGACCAGTCGAAGTTCTTCGGCAGCGATTACTTTTTCCGCTCGGTCGGCTACATCACCGACAGGACGGTGACGGTCATCGGCGACAACTACTTCATCAACGAGTTGATCACCAAGCAGATCAGTGGCCACGTCGGCAGCTTCATGACCTCCACGCACAAGGTCAACGGCGCGACGCTGGTGCAGAAGCTGATGGACAACGCCGGCATCGAGGCGAAGAACCTGGGCCTGATGCTCGGCCGCGCGCCGTCGGAAAACCAGCTCGCGCAGCTCGAGAACGACATCGTGTGGTTCGTCGAACAGACGGTGGACGGCGTCAAGGCGCTGGTGCCCCAGGTGTTCCTGTCGAAGAAGACGATCGCCGCCGCGACGGAGCAGCGCGGTGCGGGCGTCGCCTCGGTCGCCGCGGGCGAGAACGTCCTCATCGACGCCGACGAGAGCGGCGTGACCAACAACGACGGCAGCATCCGCGCCGGCAAGTCGATGCTGGTCACCTCGAAGGGCAAGGTGGACAACACCACGCGCGCCGGATTCAAGAACGGTGGCATGCGCGCGGGCGAAGACCTGCTGATCGATGCCAAGGGCGACGTCACCAACATCGGTGCCGACATCATCGCCGGCCGCCACGGCCAGGTGCTGACCGAGGGCGATTTCACCGACACCGTGCGCATGGGCTTCGACGAACAGGGCCGCCAGATCGTGTCCAACCGCGGCAAGCTGCGCGGCGGCGGTGCCGAGGAAGGCCCGTCGCGCGAGGTACCGAAGTTCGAGGAAGACAAGCCGAAGACGGGAACCGCGACGATGCAGGTCGGCGCGCACGGGCAGGAAGGTGCCGTGGCAGTCGCCCGTGAGGATGCGCAGCCGGCGATGGCCGGCGGGCTGATGGGCACCAGCGCGGGGGTCGGCTCGGTGTCGAAGTCCAGCGCCGGTGTCGGCGTCGCAGTCGACGCACCGCAAGCGGCGGTCGGACAGAGCATGGTCAGCACGCGCGGCGCTGCCGTCGCCATCTCGGTCGATGCACCGCCGCCAGCGGTCGCGCAAGGCATGGTCAGCACGCGCGGTGCCGGTGTCGCCATCTCGGTCGATGCACCGCCGCCTGCGGCCGGGCAGGCCATGGTCAGCAAGCGCGGGTCCCACGCGTCGCTGTCGGAGGGCGCGCTCGTGTCCATGGGCAATGAATCGCGTGGCGAGGCGACGGATGGCCGACTGTCCGGCGCGGACCTGGTCGCGATCGACCAGCGTGCGCCCGTCACCGAGCCGGCGCCCACCACGCGGCCGGCCCCGGCCGATGAGCCCGACGCCGTCGCGAACACCGACGCGAAATCCACCGGCCCAGAAGGCAGCTTCAGCATCCACGCCAAGGGCAGCATCAAGCTCACCGCGTCCGACATCCGCGCGAAGGATGTCGCGCTCAAGGCGGGCAAGGACATCCTGGTTGGCGACGTGCATGAAGTGCGGTCCACTTTCGAGCGCAAGAGCGAAAAGGCGGGAACGATCATCGAGCGCCGCACTGCGGAAGCCAGGGCGGTCGGGGCGCGCATCCAGGGCGCCAACAACGGCGGCACGCTGGTGATGCACGCCGACAACAACGTCGTGCTGAAGGGCGGCGAATACGGCGCAGACCTGGGCTCGATCCGCGGCAAGAACGTCATCACCACGACATCGAAGGACTACAAGAGCGTCGTCGACAAGTCGTCGATCCACGGCCTTGCAATCGGTGGCCGCGTCGGCCTCGCCGGCTATGGCGCGGGTGGCCAGGCCGGCGGCGACAGTTGGGGCGGCACCTCGGTCGATGGCCAGGAGTCGGGCAACGGCCATTACGCCGGACAACCGGGCGACGACGGAGAAGAGCGCCTGTCGCAGGACGGCCGTCCCAACGCGTCGGGCAAGGCGGTGCTCGGCGAAACCGCCGGTGGCCGCGTGGGCGTGCAGACGGTGACCCTCACCGAGACGAAGACCACGGTCAAGAACAAGAACGCGCAGCTCAACTTCGGCACGGGCGTGGAGATCAAGGCCGACAACCGCGTGGACATCGGCGGCGCGGACATCCGTGCCTGGACGGGCGAGGGCAAGAACGCGAAGAAGGGCGACGTCTACATCGAAGGCGGCGAAGTGGTCGCGACGAAGTACCGCGACATCGACCGCACCACCACGCACGTGCGCGACGAGTTCTACGGCTTCCAGGGCTCGGCCAGCAGTTCGGTCGCCGACTTCGTGAACAAGCGCGCCGATACCGCGCGATCGGCCCGCGACGGGCTGCAGATCGACGGCGGCCTGGAAGCGCTGTCGGTCGCCGGCGATCTGTCGAACATCGCGATGAACGATCTCGGCAACGCGTCGGCCGGCATCACCTACCAGGTGACCGAATCGTCGACGACCAGCGATGTCGGCAAGCAGAACGTCAACACGGTGCTGGGCAACATCGCGATCAAGTCGACGAAGGGCGACATCGACCTGGCGGGCGTGATCCTCGACGGCCGCGGCGGCTACGTGGTGCTCGACAGCGCGAAGGACCTGCGCCTGGCCTCCAGCCAGTCCACGAAGAAGGGCACGCACGAATCGAAGATGGAGAACTACACGGCCTCCGTCGATGTCGGCATCGGCCCCACCGGCGGCGGCCCGAGCGGCGGTTTCGCCTACAACCAGCAGACCACCAAGGGCAGCAGCGCGGGCGTGACCAACGAGAACTCGCAGGTGCTCGGCGACGTCGTGGTCCTGCGCAGCAAGGGCGACACCACGCTCGCGGGCGCCAATGTCATCGGCGGCCGCGTGGCGACCGAAATCGGCGGCAAGCTGCAGATCTTCAGCCAGCAGGACACGTACGACGCCGAATCCACGCGCGAGGACTTCGGTGTCAACGGCGCCCTCGGTCCCTCCGACGTGGACGCCGGCTTCAACCGCGGCTCCGGCAAGGATTGGGAGAAGCGCCGCGAGACCAAGCAGCAGTCCGGCATCGTCGCCGGCCACCTGGACCTCAACGTCGCCGGCGACGTGCACATGAAGGGCAGCCACATCATCACCCAGACCGGCACGTCGCAGGTCGGCGGCAAGCTGATCGCCGAAAGCATCAAGGACATCATCGACAAGGACGGCAGCTACACCGGCGGCGGCACCAACATCGGCGCCAACCAGGCGCGCGGCGCCCGCAACGCGGCCAAGGGCAAGGGCGGCAACCCGATGGGCATGCTGCCGGATGCCGGCAACATCCAGCACGACCGCTCCGAGCGGCACCAGTACGACGCCGACCAACTCGTCACGATCTCCGGCATCGAGATCAACGCCAAGGGCGGCACCGAAGGCGAGATCAACACGGATATCGAAAACATGGTCCGCGTGAACCGCGACGACCGCATCGCCGGGGCCAACATCTCGGCGACGATCGCGCCGAAGGCCATGTTCGACAAGGCCAGGGGGATGATGGGCAAGGGCCGCGGGTCGTACGATCTGAAGGACATCCCCGGTGCGGGCGGCACCTACACGCGCCGTCCGAGCGACGCCGGCTTCGGCACGATTCCCGATTCGCCGCGTCCGTCGATCTCCGAACCATCCGACCTGCGCAATGCGGGGCCGTCGATCGATCGCGTCGCACCGATCCAGCGCCCCGACGACATCGCACGCATCGAGCGCCCCACGTTCGTCGAGCGCACGCCGGACACCGACGCGCCGCAGCGCAACCCGGTGGATGTCGACGACGTGCGCGTCGACGTGGGCGAAATGCAGGGCCGCGAGCGGCCGACCGACGGCATCGATGGGCGCCCGGACCACGACGTCGACGTACCTTCGATCGACGACAACACCCAGCGCCAGCAGCCGGATTGGGGCATGCGCCTGAGTGCGCCGATCCAGCGCCAGGCCGACCAGGTGCAGGACATCAACGGCGTCCTGTTCGTGAAAAGGCCGGACGGCAGCCTGACCAATCGTTACGCGGAACGCGGCAAGGACGGCAAGCTCTACGAGATGGGCGTCGTGAAGAACGCGGCTGCGTTGCAGGCGCAGGCGCCGATCGATGTCGCCATCCGCGAGCCGCATCGCAACAAGCCGCTGCAGCGCGATCGCGGCAGCGCGATGATCGACACGAGCCCGACGCCGCGCCTGGACGCGCGCCGCGAACAGGCCGAAGCCGCCCTCAACAAGCCGGACATGGGCGGCCACCTGGCCGAGCGCATCGTGCCGGTGGATCCGTCGCGCGTCGGCATCGACGACGACGGCATCGCTCGCGTGATCAAGCCCGACGGCGAGCTCAGCAATCGCTACGTGGTCGAGAATGGCCAGGGGTATTTCGAAGCCGGCGTCATCGGCCGCGATGCGCAGGGCGCGATCCTCGGACCCAAGCCGGACGCGCGCGTGCCGGAGGGCACGAGCACCGTGCAGGGCGGCTTCGTCCACAACCCGGACAACGTGCCTGTGGCCCGGACGAACCCAGCCGAACCGTTCCGTTCGCTGCAGCCCAACTTGCGCGATCCGCGCGAGCGTTCGAGTGCGGCCGTCGACAACGCGGCGCTCTCGAAGGCGCGCACCGGTTCGACGCACACGACCGCGACCGTGGTCCGCGATTCGCTCGTCCAGGCGCAGCATGCGCGCCTGCGGACCCTGGCCGACCTGAAGGCCGGTTCGCCGGACTCGCTGGCGAAGAACGCCGATGCGATTCGTCGCCTGGAGGGCGAGATCGCCGACGCGCAGGATCAGATCGACCAACTCGATGCCAAGCGCATGCCGGCCGATTCGCGATTGGAATTCGGCAGGAACGCATGGTCGCTGCCGGCGCAGCGGAACGACGACGCGCAGGACGCCACGACGCATGCCGACGCCGATGGCGTGGATGTGGCCAACGAGCGACGTCCGCGTTCGGTCTCCGAGCCCAGCATCCCGACGCAGATCCGCGAGCAGGCGCAGCGTGATGCCGCGATCCGCGCGGACGACGGTGCGGTCGACCGCGCGCTCGACGAGGCGTTCTCGTTGCTGGATGCGCAGGCCGATGCGCCGGTGCGTCGTGACGTCGATGATCGAAAGGACATCGACGGCGACGACGACGGTAGCGACGACGACAACAACGGTGGCGGCCAGCGCCCGTTGCGCGAATCGGAGGCGTCGACCGACACCGACATGGCATCGCTCGATCCGGCGCGCGACACGCACGACCTCTCGACGCTCGCCGGCGTCGAGGCTGCGCGACGCGACGCCGAGCGGACGCTGGAGGCGCAGGAAGCCGCGTTGTTCCGCGCCGTGCAGCGCCAGGAGGAAGCGCAGGGCGGCGTGTCGTCCGACAGCAACCTCCGCGCCGACCCCATGTTCGCGAAGCAACGCGCCGACATCGAGGCGAGCATCGACCGCATCGCGTCGCTCGACCTGTTGGCGTCGGATCTGCGCCGCGCGCCGAACACGGCAGCGTCAACGCCCCTCGGCGCGGACCATGCCAACGCCTCCAACGCCGGGTCACCCAAGCGCATGCTGCGCGACGGGACGATTGCCGATGGCAGGGCCAAGCCCGGCCTCGCTGAAACCGCGCGCGGCCTGCTGAAGGGGCAAAGCCCGAACAAGACGGCGAACGAGAAGACGCAGCGCCAACGCTTGCGTTACGCCGAGGCGCAACGCAAGGAAGCATCGCTGGACAGCGTTGACGCGACGAGCGTCCCGCGCACGTCGATCGACTCGCTGGCCAGCAGCGACTCGTCGGAAGCGGCACGTTCGCTGCTCGATGCGCACGGCCTGTACGCGGAGCAGTACGACACCCAGCGTCGCCTGCAGCTGGAGGACGGGGCGGACGCCAGTACGCTGGCGGGTGCACTGAGCGATGCCGAATACATGGCCATCGGCCTGTACACCAACGGCGAGCACGCCCCGCTCAACAAGCGCCTGCGTAACGGCACGTCGAACGCTGCCGATCGCGAACTCGCGGATCTTCTTTCCTCGGCGTTGCGCAACGCGCCGGGCGAAACGATCCACAGCGCACCGACCTTCCGCGGACTGAACATGAGCGATGCGGAAATCGCAGGCATCGAGGCCAACCGGACGTTCAGCGACGCTGGCTTCCTGTCGACGACGACGGATCCGGCCGTGGGCCGCAAGTTCGCCAAGGCGGCCGACGGCCGCAAGCCCGTGCTGATGGAGATCCAGGGCCGCGGCGTGGATGTCAGCGACGCGTCGATCGAGAGCATCATCGAATCCGAAATCCTGTTCGATCGGAACACACAGTTCGA
>Ga0207981_1000111_pt1 | contig 11799 bp, 11 predicted proteins | sample SoimicmetaGmgLPC_FD_188327 | JGI IMG/M metagenome (GOLD analysis project Ga0207981, IMG submission 188327) | Soil and rhizosphere microbial communities from Laval, Canada - mgLPC (SPAdes) (version 2) | ecosystem: Environmental > Terrestrial > Deep subsurface > Rock core/Sediment | place: Laval... | reverse complement strand
CGGCATCGACACGAAGACGCTCGACCTCGCCTTCCGCAACGATGGCAACGGGTTTGCGCCGCCGGCTCCGGCGAAGCTGCGCATCCTCGACGACAACAATCGCCCCCTGCACGACGGCGACGCCACCACGGTGTACGTCCTCGCCGGTGCGCAGGCGCCGATGCATGCACAAGTCCCCGCTTCGGTCTGCGCGCGCGCGGCCAGCGTCGAACTGACAATCGGCAACGCCAAGCCCCTCGTCGCCGCGATCGCACCGGGTGTGCGCCGATGCGTCCGCTGACCAAGCCGTCCATCGCGCCTCGCGGGACCCACATCGCTTCGTCTTCCTTGCTTCCGCGCGCCGCCCTGGCGATCGCGCTCGCTTTCGCACTCGCCGGCAACGCACGCGCCCTGCCCGGCGACGAGCCGCTGCTGCTCGACATCTGCATCAACGACCACTGCATCGGTGTCGCGGCGGTCATCGCGCGCGGCGACGACGTGCTGGTGGATCGCACCGCGCTCGACACGGCGGGCCTGGACACGTCCGGCGTGGCCAGCGAACGCCTCGGCGAACGCGACTTCATTTCCCTCCACGCCCTCAACCACGGCAGCACCTTCGCCCTCGACCGCACGCTGCTGCGCCTGGACCTCAAGCTTCGTCCGGATCGCCTGCCGCGCCAGCGCATGTCGATGGCCACGCGCCCGCAGATGGAAGTGGGCCTGCAGCCGTGGAGTGCGTTCCTCAACTACGGCGCCAACTTCGGTTCCGTGCACGATCGCAGCCTGTTCCTCGATGGCGCGATCGGCAAGGGCAACGGCGCGCTGCGCACCGCCGTGCAGTGGACCTCCTACGACCAGTGGGAACGCGGCCTGACGCGCTTCGAACTCGACCAGCCGGAAGCGCGCCGTCGGTGGACGGTGGGTGACCAGTACGCCACGCCGCGCGATCCGCTCGGTGGTGGTCGTTTGATCGGCGGCGTCGGCGTCGAGCGCGCCTTCGACACCGATCCGTATCTCGTCACCTTCCCGCAGCCCTACTACTCCGGCGTGCTCGAAACGCCCGGCACCGTCGAGATCTACTCGAACGGCACGCTGATCGGCCGCCGCGATGTCGGCGCCGGTCCCTTCACGCTCGAGCAACTCGGCATCCAGCCCGGCCGCAACGACGTGCGCGTGATCGTGCGCGATCCGTTCGGCAATCGCAGCGAACTCGCCACGCGCAACTACTACGGTGGCACGCCGCGCCTGCTCGCCAAGGGGCTGACCGAATACGCGGCCCGCATCGGTGCGCCGCGCGAAGACGGCGGCATCGGCGGCGGCTATGAAGGCCGTGCGGCCTGGCAAGGGTGGTATCGCCGCGGCATGTCCGATTGGCTGACGCTCGGCGGCCGCGCCGAAGGCGACGAATTCGTGCGCAACGCGGGCCTCGATGCCGCGGTGACCACGCCGATCGGCGAATTCGCCTTCGCCGTCGCCGGCAGCGACACCGATGGCCTCGGCCGCGCGAACGCACACGCGGTCAACTACAGCCTCAACCTGCAGATGTTCTCGCTTGGCCTCGGCTCGCGTCGCGCCGGCAACGCTTATCGCAACCTCGACGATCCGACAGCGAGCTTCCTCGGCGCGCTGCGCGTGGACGACTACGTGTCCGTTTCCATCGCGCCCACCGGCCCGTTGATGCTGCAGTTCAACGCCGGCCGCCAGCAGCGCGCGCTTGCGCCGGAAGAACGCACCTGGGGCATGACCGGCAGCCTGCAACTGTGGAATCGCGGCCAGCTGTTCCTCAGCGCACAACGCACGGACTCCGATCTGTTTCGCGATACGAGCGTGCAGCTCAGCCTCAACATCGCGCTGGACCGCGATTCGATCAACGTCAGCGCGCGTCGTGCCGAAACCAACGATGTCACGCACGATGGCTACAGCATCGATGCGCGCCGTTCGCGCCCGCCGGGCAGCGGCTGGGGTTACGCCGCGAACCTGAGCCGCGACGACGCCTTCGACACCGGCTACGGCATGGTCGAATACCAGGGCGACTACGGCCGCGTCGGCCTGGAAGCGCAATCCTTCGACGGCCACGACACCGGGCGTTTCCTCGCCAGCGGTGCGCTCGTGGGCATCGGTGGCCGCGCGTTCTTCACGCCGCCGGTGGAATCGGGCTTCGCGCTGGTGCGCGTGCCGGGCCTGGCCAACGTGCCGATCCTGCGCGAGAACCAGGTGGTCGGCCGCACCGATTCGCACGGCGACCTGCTCGTGCGCGAGCTGATGCCCTTCCACGCGAACAAGCTCGGCCTCGACGTCGCGCACGTCCCCGCCGGTTACGACGTGCGTACGCCCACGCGCAACCTGCTGGTCTCGCGCAACACCGGCTCGGTGGCGATGCTCGACGCACCGGGCGTGCACGCGGTCAAGGGCCACTTCCACTACACGGGACTGGAAGCCGGCGACATCGTGCACCTGGCGCAGGATGACGAAGGCATGCCGATCGGCAGCGACGGGTTGTTCTACTTCGACAACCTCGTCGCCGGGCGCCATGTCGCGACCATCCAGCGCGACGATGGTGCCGTCACGTGCGCGATCGACGTCCCCGCGGCGTCCAGCATGGGCGTGACGGATGTCGGCGACATCACATGCGAGGTCGCACGATGAACGGCATGTCCGCCCCGAAGGCCCTTTTGTTGCTGCTCGCGCTGGGCGCAGCCTGCCTGTTCGCGCCGCGCGCATTCGCCGCAGACGCCTGCAGCGTGGCGGCCTCGGTCGTGGACTTCGGCACGTACGACCCCACTTCATCGACGCCGCTCGATGGCCAGGGCTCCGTCACCATCACATGCACGGGCGGCAACAACCTTCCGGTGGCGATCGGCGTGACCACGGGCGGCTCCAATTCCTTCGCGCAGCGGCGCATGACCAGCGGCGCCGAGATCCTCAACTACAATCTGTACACGTCCTCGGCGCGCTCGACGATCCTGGGGACCGGCACCGGCGGGAGCTCCACCGTGAACTGCACGGTCGGCCAGAGTTCCACCGACTGCGTGGGCAGCAACCCCTCCGGCGGCACGCGCGTGGCCGTGCGCACGCTCTACGGCCGCGTCACCGAGTTGCAGAACGTGACGGGAGCGGGCGGCCAGTTCACCGACACGCTCACCGTCAACGTCACCTTCTGACGAACCGCAGGATCACGGCTCGAACCAGGCCCCCTGCTCCGCATACCCCGCCGGCAACTGCGTCAACGCGCGCGTGTTCGCATCCACGATCCGCAGCGCTTCGATCGCGTGCGTCAGCGAGCCGTCGGTCCAGGTGCGGCGGTTCACCAGCACGTGCACGTTGTCCTTCGACCACTGCGCCGGCAGGTACGCGTGGTTGTCCACGCGCGAGTCGGTGAGGCGGCGCACGTGCGTGCCGTCGGCGTTCATCACGTAGAGCGGCTCGTAGTAACGGAAGGTCGCGCCGGTTTCGTAGATCTCGCCGCTGTAGGCGATGCGCTTGCCGTCGGGCGACCAGGACGGTGCATGGCCGCGCGGCAACGCCGTGGTGGCGCCGTTGCGGAAATCCACCAGCGTCATGTCGTTGGCCACGACGTCGGCGTACACGCCGCGCGTGCCGTCCGGCGAGAAGGCCAGCTGCAGCGGCTCGAACATCACGATGTCGCTGAGCAAGGTGGCGCGGCCGGTGGCCACGTCGATGCGGTAGGCCTGCGCGTGGAAGACGGGTTCGAGCTCGCCTTCGGGGGCGTTGGCCGCAACGAACAATTGGCTTCCGTCCTTCGACCACTGCGGGCGCGCCAGTTCGGTGGCGGCCGCCACGCAGAACAACGAGCGATGCACGCGCCCGGTGGCGTCGGTCAGCGACACGCAATTGCCCGTGCGCGCGTTGGCGATATAGGCGATGCGATCGCCCGTGGGGCCCCACGCCGGCAGGGAGAAGCTGCCCATTCCGCGCAGCACCGCACGCTGGTGCGTGCCGTCGGCGCGCAGGTATTGCAGCGTGTGCGTTTCATCCGCGCGGATGCGCGTGGACCCGCGATCGAACACGAAGCCCGAACCGTTCGGCGCCCAGGTGGCGACCGCATCGAACACGCGATCGGTCGACGTCGTGAGGGCGCGCACCTGCCCGCTGTCCAAGTCCAGCATCCACAAGTCGCGCGATCGTGGGAACGCATCGTCCGCGCCCTGCTGCGCGCGGGAAAACACGATCTTGCCGTGCGGCGTGGCAGCCTGGGCGGAAAGGGAGGCGCCGGTGGAAGCGGCGACGACGGCGGCCGCCACGGCGGCGTGGCGGAACGATTTCGAGATCATTGGTGTTTCCCCTGCGGCACTGCGAATGACGGGCTCAGGTTGCTTCCCGAAAACTCAAGTGCACGTGAAGACGCGCGCGTTCAGCGAAGGCCCGCACGACTGGAACGGTTCTCACCTGAAGCGCTCAGCGAGCACTCGCGTTGCGACGAGCGTCGCAAGTCGCCGGGTCGTTCGGTGAACAGGGGCGCGAGGGCCGGTGTAGGATTTGCCATCGCCTCACCCACGGAAGGCCCATGGGCGTCCGCTCGATCATCCGCCTGCTCCTGCTCCTGGTCCTCCTCGTCCTCGCGGGTGGCTACGCGACGGCGTTCCTCTCGCGCGATGCATGCATCGACCAGGCCTGGAGCGAGCTCGCCCCGCTCGGCATCCGTGGGCACGCGCTCGGCGGCTCCGATCGCCCGCTGCTGAAATCGGACCTGGAAGCGCGCGTGGTCGGCCCGTTCCGCGTCGAAGTGAGTTACCTCGTGCTCGACGGGCTCCAGAGCACCGTGTACGCGCGCCGCTACGAAGCCTTGCCGTGGGAGCGCAAGAAGGTGTCCGAAGAGTCGCACCGGATCGAGGCGCTGTGAACGCGCGCGTCGCGCTTGCAGCGCTCGTGGTCGCGTCGCTCGGCGCGTGCTCGGTCGGCAGTGACACAACGCAATGGAACGAGGTGTCGACGGCCAGCGGTGTCGTCGATGGGCTGACGCAGGCCGAAGCGGCGCACCAGGTCGAACAGTTCCTCGATGCCCAGGGCTACCCGCGCCGCGGCGGCGACGATGCCGGCGGTGCCGTGCATCGCTATTACCAGAATCCCGGCGCGCCGCAGGTGCTGGTCGGGTTGAACAACGACGCGAGCCGCTATTGCTTCAACTTCACGGTGTCGGTGGAGGCGAAGTCGAACGTCGCGAGCCAGGCCAGCGCGATCCAGTCGGCGTTCCTGTCGGAGTTCGGGTCGAAGCCAGGGTGGCGGTTGTCTTCGGGCGCGTGCCCGGTCGGACAATAGTCGACAGCACAGTCAGCGCCGCAGCTCCGCTTCCAGTCGTGCCTTGAGCCGGAGTGCATCGCGCCTGTCCTCCGAGGAATTCAGCGCAGCGACGCGTTGGTTGGACAGCCAGAAGCGCAGCTCGCGCGCCAGCGTCGGGAATTCGCCATAGCTGGCCAGGATGCGGCGCGCCTGCGCGTCATCGACGGGCGACCGGCAATCGACCATGCGCTGGTCCCGTTCGCTGGGCAGCAGCTGGAAGCAGTGCAACCAGATGTAGTCCTGCACCGCGATCGGCGTGACGCTGCGGATGTCCTGCCGATACTGCGGGACCAGGTTCATGATCATCGAATCGGCCATGCGGTTGGTGCTGGACTCGTAGTAGAACGCCAGCTCGCTGCGCAAGCGCGGATCCGTGATGAGGCCAAGGTCGCCGGCATCGCGCATTTCGGCGAACGCATTGTCCTCGCGCGAATAGGCATAGAACTGGCCCGCCTGGAAATACGCGAGCACGGTCTTCCATGCCGAGCCTTGCACCAGCGCGCCCGTTTCCGCATGCGCGATCGCCTGTTCGCCGTACCGGCGGACTTGCACCAGGAAGCGTCCGCGGTTTGCGTTGACGTCGAGGTCGGTGTCGAGGTCGGCGAGCATGCGGTCCACGTAGGCAACCTTGCGCCTGGCGTCGAACCGGTCCTGGTTCCAGTTGCTGACCTGCAGCGCGATCAGGATGCCGGCGACGACGATCACCAGGTCGATGAAAGCCTCGACCCAATCGTGGTTGCGCAGGCGGCGGGCGATGCGTTGGCGCATGCAGCAGGCCAACGCTCGGGGACAACGCGCACGGCCATGCCCGTGGCGCCTTGGCTCCATCGAACATGCCGGCGCTGTCCGCCGCCGGGGCGCGCTCGCGTTATGGCTGGGTGTCGTTCACCTGCCACGTGCGCTGATCAGGTCGCCAATCCTCGTCGCCATTTCTTCGAAGCCCGGCCCATCGAAGCGCACGCCATTGATGAAGAACGACGGCGTCCCGTTGACGCCGCTACGCACCCCGCCCGTGAAGTCGGCCTGGATCCTTTCCTCGAACGCACCGGACTCGAGGGCGTCACGCAGATCGGCCGGAGCAAGGCCGAGGTTGGTGACGATCTCCTCATACAGGGGCATGCCCAGCCGCTTCTGATGCTCGTACAACGCGTCGTGTGCCTCCCAGAACCGCCCCTTGCTCGCCGCAAACTCGGCGGTGGCGGCCGCGCTCAAGGCGTTGGGGTGGATTTCGCTGATCGGGAAGTTGCGGAAAACGAACCGGAGATCACTCCCGAACGCTTCCTGGAACCGCTTGACGATGGGGTACGCGGCGCCGCAATAGGGGCACTGATAATCCCCGTATTCGACCAGTGTGACTGCAGCGTTTTCGTCGCCTTGAACATGATCCTGTGGGCCGACGGGGTTCCTGAGTGTGGACATTTGTGCCGCTCCTCGTGATTGACTACGGCTGCAAACTATCCAGTGCATCGAGAATGCCGTCGGCACCCGGATTGACGGCGGTTGGCGACAGATAGCTCCACGCGATCACGCCCGCCCTGTCCACCACGAACAGGGCCCGCTTGCTCGATCCGTGCTGCGAGTCGTACGCGCCGTACCGACGCGCCACCTCTCCCTTGGGCTCGAAGTCAGCCAGGAGGTTGAAGTGAAGATGCCGCGCTTCAGCGAACGCCTGGTGGCACCAGACACTGTCGACCGAGATCCCCAGCAACGTCGCCCCGGCCTGCTGGAACGCAGGAAGCACTTCGTTGTAAAGCGCCATCTGATCACCACAGACCGGACTCCAGTCGGCGGGGTAGAAGGCGAGGATGACGGGCTTGCCGCGAAGCTCGCTCAAGGTCAGCGTCTGGTCGGGGGTGGCGTTGAGGATGAAATCCGGAGCCACCACGCCCGCAGGAAGGATCTCGTCAGACATTGCAAACTTCGACGCTTCTGCGCATGACTGAAACTCTCCCGCCGCTCGGATCCGACATCGAAGCCGGACCAAATCGCAGCTTGCGCCAGCCAAGGTTAAATCTACGCGCGCATCCACGCCTTATTGGCTGACGACGCGCCTGCGGAACGACGAAGACGCCCCGCCCGTCTGAAACAGCTGGGTTCCAGGTATTACAGGTCCATAGTGGGCGTGCTTGGATGGGTGAATCCATTTAGCGACGGCGACGGACGCCCCGCCTTGGCACCTCGATGACTCGCCCGATATCTGGAAACGCTGATCGACCTACAGAAGGTGGACGTTCATGCACGCGCAACACGCTCTCATCACGGTGGAATCCGAGATCCAGGAATTCGCTGCAACGCTCCACCGCTGCTTTCGCGGCGTCAGCTGGGATGTCGTCAATTACTACGCGGCGCAGACGTGGACAGGCAGGGCGGACGTTCAATGGTCGGAAGTCAGGTCTCGTGTCCGAACTGCGTGGGAAGCGGGGCAACCCGTTTAGCGGTTGCCATGCCGCAGGGTCTCACGCGGATTCACACTGCTGAGCGTATAAACAACTGGCACAGCGGCGAGCAGAAGCCGCCGCTGATCCCGGGCCTCCGTGCAGCTCCTTTCTGGATGCTGCCATGTCCCCCGATCTACCCGACTACGACCGCCTCGCGATGGCAATCAGCGAGAGCAGGCGCCTGATCGACGAAACGAAGCGCCTTCTGGAAAAATCCTCGGAGATCCTTGTGCCGCCCTGTGGTGGCCTCGCCGTACAGGACCGCGATCAACCCATGGTGCCCGGAGTGGGGATCGAACCCACATGACCTTGCGGTCGAGGGATTTTAAGTCCCTTGCGTATACCAGTTTCGCCATCCGGGCCTGTTCCCGCGGATTCTAGCGGGCTCGGCTCAATACACGCAGCGCTGGCCCTGCGGCAGGCCCGCCATCAACGCCAGGGGGTTGTCGGAGAACACGCCCTGCACGCCGAGCCCCATCAGGTGGTCGCGCTCTTCGTGGTCGTCGACGGTATAGGCGATGACGCGAAACCCCGCGTCGATCCAGGCGCGAAAGACCGCGTCGGCCGCCTTCTTCCAGATGCCGGCCCACGCCACGCCCGCGGCCTTCGCTGCGGCGATGTCGTCGGCGTTGCGCGACAGGAAGATCGCCGGATACCCCGCCGCGACCGCAGGTGCCAGCTCGGGCAGGATGAACGACTGCACCAGCGCATGCTCTCGCGCGATGCCTGCGCGTTGCAGCGCCGCGACCAACGGCGCACCGCTCCCCGCATCCTTCGCCTCGGGAATGAAGGCCGCACGCCCGCGAAACTCCACGAGCACATCGTCGAACAGCGTCGGCGAGATCTCCTGGCTCGCGTACGCCGGCCAACGCTGCGTCCTGAACCGCAACGCCTGATACGCCGCGCTGTCGAAATCGCGCACCCGCCCTCGCCCATCGGTCAGGCGCTCGACGGTCTCGTCATGCATCACCGCCAGCGCCCCATCGGCCAGCAACCGCACATCCTGTTCGAGCAACCGCAACCCCGACGCATACGCCGCGCGATACGCGACCAGCGTGTTCTCCGGCGCCAACGACGCCGCACCGCGATGCGCGATGCACACGAAGTCGCCTGGGCCGATGGCGTCGAACGCAGGCACGTCGGCCACGGGCGTCGCCTCGCTCAATCGAGCAGGTTCCGCTGCCAGAACAGGATCGCGGCCGCCCCGTAGTAATCGGCGTTGGCCTTCTTCTGGAAGCCATGGCCCTCGTCGGCATACAGCAGGTACCAAACCGGCTGCCCGTTGCCACGCACGGCCTTCACGATCTGCTCGGCCTCGGTGTACGGCACGCGCGGGTCGTTCTTGCCCTGGGCGACGAACAGCGGCGAGGTGATCTTCGAGGCGTTGTTGAGCGGCGAGATGCGGTCGAAGACTTTCTTCATCTGCGGATTGCGCTCGTCGCCGTACTCGGCGCGGCGCAGGTCGCGGCGATAGCTTTCGGTGTTGTTGAGGAAGGTGCCGAAGTGCGAGATGCCCACGATGTCCACGCCCGCCTTGATGCGCTGCGGGTAGTGCATCAGCGAGGCCAGCACCATGTAACCGCCGTAGCTGCCGCCCTGCACGCCCACGCGCGAGGCATCGAGCTCGGGTTGCTTCGCGATCCAGTCGAGCAGCGCCCCGATGTCCTTCACCGAGTCCTCGCGCTTTTCGCCGTTGTCGAGCGTCAGGTAGGTCTTGCCGTAGCCGCTGGAGCCGCGCACGTTGGGCACGAGCACCGCGACACCGAGTTCATTGGCGAGGAACTGCGCGTTCGGGCTGAAGTTGGGCAGCGCCTGCGATTCCGGGCCGCCGTGGATGTTGATGACGACGGGGTACCTGCCGTTCTTCGCAGGTTTGGTCGGCTTGTAATAGAAGGCCGGGATGGTGCGCGGCTTGCCGTTCACCGTATCGAACGTCGGGAAGCGCACCAGCGTGGGCGCGACGAATTTCGACGCATCCAGGCCGCCCACTTCGCTGCGCGTCCAGCGCGCGAGCTTGGCGCCGGCCAGATCGATCACGTACGCATCGCTCGGCGAGGTCGCGGTGTTCAGCGTCAACGCCAGGCGCTTGCCATCCGGCGAGAACGACACGCCGCCGATCAGGCCGACCGGCAACTCGGGCAAGCGCACCGCCTTGTGGCCCGGCAGCGTGAGCACGTGCAGGCGCTGGATGCCGTCTTCGTTGGTCGTGTAGGCGAGGTAATGGCCGTCGTCGGAAATGTCGATCGACTCGACGTCCCACGGGATGTCGGCACTGAGTTCCTTGAACGCATGCGTCTGCGGGTTGTGCCAGCGCAGCGTCTGGAATTCGCGCGCCTTGCCTTCGAAAGGTTCGTCGGAGACGTAGTAGACCGACTTGCCGTCCGGCGAGAATTTGAACCCGCCGAACGCCGCCTTCCCCCCATCCACCGGGAACTGCTCCACCTTGCCGCTGGCGAGATCGACCAAGCCCGGGTACATCTCGTTGGCCGACACGTACTTGAGCACCAGCAACTGCTTGCCGTCGGGCGAGAAATCCATCGCGCTCCAGCTGCCGCCCTGGGTCACGACGGGCTTGGCCACGCCCGACTTCACATCGCGCACCCACACGTCGGTGTCCTTCCCGTTGCGCGCGGTGCTGCTGTACGCGAGCTGCGTGCCATCGTGGGAGAACAGCGCGCCGTTGTTCTGGCTGCGCTTGCCGTCGGTGAGCATCGTGATGGCGCGCGTGCCGAAATCGAACCAGTACAACTGCGAGAACTCGTTGCCGCCCACGTCCTTCGCGAACACGAAGCCATCCTGCTTCGCCGCCGCGGGCGCGGTGGTGAGGCCATTCACCGGCTCGGGATAGAACGTGAGCTGCTCGCGCATGCCCATCGGCTCGCACACGCGGTGCGCCTGCGCGGTTTCGGCGAAGCGCGTGGAGACCAGCAGGCAACCGTCCTTCGTCCAACCGGCCACGCCGGCGCCGCGGGTGTTCTGGTAGCGATTGAGCTGATCGAGCAACTCGGCGGGGATTGCCGGGATGTTTTCGCTCGTGCGCGTGCCGACGACTTCGCGTTGCACCGTTGCGGTGGGCGCATCGGCCGCGGAGGCGCCGGCACTGATCGCCATAAGGGTCGAAAGGAACAGGACATGCTGGCGCTGCATCGCGGTCTCCCCGGCCATTGGTTGCAGCCGAGCTTAACGCGGCCGCCGCACGGCACGGCGGCCAAAGGTCACGGCCAGACAATGGATCAGCCACGCGGGCCGATTCGCGCACACCAGTAGTTTTGCCTAGCCGGCTGGAGGGTTTTTGCGGAGGCGCCCGCCCCCGGCCGCGCGGACACTGGCGCTCTCGACGAGGGCCGTGCCATGACCAAGCGCGCGCTGTTGCTGTGCCTGCTCGCCTGCGTGGCGTGTTCGAAGAACGCACCCCAGGCGCCCACCACCCCGGCGGCACCCGCCGCCTCCGCGACGCGTGCCGCGGCGCCTGCCCCGGCTGCGACGGCGGCGGCCGCACCCGTTGCGCCAGCGGCCGAGGATCGCGTGTTCGTTGTCGAAGAGCTCGACCAGATGGTCGCGCCCATCGCGCTGTATCCCGACCCCCTGCTCGCGCAGGTGTTGATGGCCGCGACGTATCCGGGCGATGTCGCCGACGCCTCCAAGTGGTCGGCCGCCAACCCGAAGGCCACCGGCGATGCCGCCGTGCGCCAGGTCGCCGATCAACCGTGGGATCCGAGCGTGCAATCGCTCGTCGCCTTCCCGCAGGTGCTGGCCACGCTGGGCCAGGATCCGGGCTGGGTGCAGAAGCTGGGCGATGCCTTCCTCGCGCAACCCGACGACGTGATGGATGCCGTGCAGCGCCTGCGCCACAAGGCCAAGGACGCGGGCAACCTGGATTCCAACAAGTACCAGAAGGTGAGCGTGGAGCCTGCTGCGGCGCCTGCGGCCGGCGAAGCGGCGCCGATGGAAGCGCCTGCAGCAGGCGGCTACGACACCGTGACGGGCGCGGGCAGCACCGACACGATCGTCATCCAATCGGCCGACCCGCAGGTGGTTTACGTGCCGTCCTACAACCCGACGACGGCCTACGGCACGTGGGCGT
>Ga0207981_1000110_pt1 | contig 11806 bp, 9 predicted proteins | sample SoimicmetaGmgLPC_FD_188327 | JGI IMG/M metagenome (GOLD analysis project Ga0207981, IMG submission 188327) | Soil and rhizosphere microbial communities from Laval, Canada - mgLPC (SPAdes) (version 2) | ecosystem: Environmental > Terrestrial > Deep subsurface > Rock core/Sediment | place: Laval... | reverse complement strand
CCAACCTCGCGAAACTCAGCCCTGCCCCGCTCGCGGACAAGGCGCTGGCCGATCGCATCGTGCCCGCCAACTACGACACCGGGCTCGAACTGTTGCGCGACTGCGACCTGGTGATCGAAGCGATCGCCGAACGCATGGACTGGAAGCAGGACCTGTACAAGAAGATCGCCGCGTACGTGCCCGAGCACGCGGTGCTCGCGAGCAACACGTCCGGTCTGGGCATCAATGCGCTCGCCGGCGTGCTGCCCGAAGCGCTGCGCCATCGCTTCTGCGGGGTGCACTTCTTCAACCCGCCGCGCTACATGCATCTGGCCGAACTGATCCCGGCAACGACCACCGACCCCGCGATCCTCGCGGGCCTGGAAACCTTCCTCGTCACCACCCTCGGCAAGGGCGTGGTGTACGCGAAGGACACGCCGAACTTCATCGGCAACCGCATCGGCGTGTTCTCGATGCTGGCGGCGATGCACCACACGGTGGAGTACAAGCTGGGCTTCGACGCCGTCGATGCGCTGACGGGCCCGGCGATCGGCCGCCCGAAGTCGGCGACCTATCGCACGGCCGACGTCGTGGGCCTGGACACCATGGCGCACGTCATCAAGACGATGGCCGACACGCTGCCCAACGATCCGTGGCATGCGTATTTCGCCGTGCCCGCGTGGCTGCAGGCGCTGGTCGGCAAGGGCGCGCTGGGCGCCAAGACCGGCGCGGGCTTCTACACCAAGCGCGGCAAGGACATCCTGGTGCTCGACCTCGCGGCGCAGGATTACGTGCCGAGCGCGGGCGATCTGGATCCCGACGTCGCGGCGCTGCTGAAGGAACGCGATCCGACGAAGAAGTTCGCCGCCCTGCGCGCCAGCGAACATCCGCAGGCGAAGTTCCTGTGGGCCTGCTTCCGCGACACGTTCCATTACAGCGCCTACCACCTGGCCGACATCGCCGATACCGCGCGCGACGTCGACTTCGCGATCCGCTGGGGCTACGGCTGGTCGCTCGGTCCGTTCGAAACCTGGCAGGCCGCGGGCTGGAAGCAGGTGGCCGATTGGATCGCCGAGGACATCGTCGCCGGCAAGGCGATGAGCAACGCGCCGCTGCCCGATTGGGTGTTCGACGGCCGCGACGGCGTGCACGCACCGAACGGCAGCTACAGCCCCGCGCGCAATGCGATCGTGCCGCGCTCCGACAACCCCGTGTACGCGCGCCAGCGCTTCCCCGATGCGCTCATCGGTGAGAAGTTCTCGCAGGGCCGCACGGTGTTCGAGAACGACGGCGTGCGCATGTGGGTGGATGAAGGCGACGACATCGCGGTGGTCGGCTTCAAGACCAAGATGCAGACGGTCAACGACCAGGTGATGGCGGGCCTGCAGGAAGCGGTGGCCATCGCCGAACGCGACTTCCGCGGCCTGGTGATCTGGCAGCCGAAGGAGCCCTTCTCCGCCGGCGCGGATCTCGCCGGTGCGCTCGGCCTGTTGCAGGCGGGCGACGTCAAGGGCTTCGAAGCGATGGTCGCGAACTTCCAGGCGACCAGCCAACGCATCAAGTATGCGCTCGTGCCGGTGGTCGCCGCGGTGCGTGGCCTCGCGCTGGGCGGCGGTTGCGAATTCCAGATGCACGCGGCGCGCAGCGTATTCGCGCTGGAGAGCTATATCGGCCTGGTGGAAGCCGGCGTGGGCTTGTTGCCCGCGGGCGGCGGCCTGAAGGAACTCGCACTGCGCGCGTCCGACGCCGCGGGCCCGGGCGGCGATGTGTTCGCCCAGCTCAAGACCGCGTTCGAAAGCGTGGCGATGGGCAAGGTGTCGACCTCCGCGTTCGAAGCGAAGCAACTCAAGCTCGCGCGCGATGAGGACCTCGTCGTGTTCAACGCCTTCGAACTGCTGCACGTCGCACGCGCGCAGGCCCGTGCGCTGGCCGAGTCCGGCTACCGGCCGCCCCTGCCCGCCCGCCGCATCCAGGTCGCGGGCGACGTGGGCATCGCGACGTTCAAGATGCTGCTGGTCAACATGCTCGAAGGCCGTTTCATCTCGCCGTACGACTACGAGATCGCCTCGCGCATCGCCACCGTGCTGTGCGGCGGCGAAGTGGACCGCGGTGCGCTCGTCGACGAGGCGTGGCTGCTGCGCCTGGAACGCGAACACTTCGTCGCGCTCGCGCAGATGCCCAAGACCCAGGAACGCATCGCGCACATGTTGAAGACCGGCAAGCCGCTCAGGAACTGATTCCATGACCAAGCAAATGCAAGACGCGTACATCGTCGCCGCCACCCGCACGCCGGTGGGCAAGGCCCCGCGTGGCGTGTTCCGCAACACCCGTCCCGACGACATGCTCGCGCACGTGCTGCGCAGTGTCGTCGCGCAGGCGCCGGGCATCGACGTCAACCGCATCGACGACGCGATCATCGGCTGCGCCATGCCCGAGGGCGAGCAAGGCATGAACGTGGCGCGCATCGGCGTGCTGCTCGCCGGCCTGCCGCATACGTTGGCGGCGCAGACCATCAATCGTTTCTGTTCGTCGGGCCTGCAGGCCGTGGCGCTGGCCGCCGACCAGATCCGCATGGGCCACGCGGACCTGATGCTCGCCGGCGGCACCGAATCGATGTCGATGGTGCCGATGATGGGCAACAAGGTGGCGCTGAGCCCGCAGGTGTTCGCGAAGGACGAGAACGTCGCGATCGCCTACGGCATGGGCATCACCGCCGAGAAGGTCGCCGAGCGCTGGAAGGTCTCGCGCGAGGACCAGGACGCGTTCGCCCTCGCCTCGCACCAGAAGGCCCTGGCCGCGATCCAGGCGGGCGATTTCGTTTCGGAGATCTCGCCCTACGAAGTGATCTCGCACCTGCCCGATGGCAGCACGATCCGGGAAGTGCGGCGCATCGTGGGCGTCGATGAAGGCCCGCGCCTGGACACCACGGCCGAAGGCCTGGCGAAGCTGAAGCCCGTCTTCCGCAACGGCCAGTTCGGCGGCACGGTCACCGCGGGCAACAGTTCGCAGATGAGCGACGGTGCGGCGGCGGTGCTGCTCGCGTCCGAACAGGCGATCAAGGATTACGGCCTCACCCCGCTCGCGAAGTTCAGCAGTTTCGCCGTCGCCGGCGTCGAACCGGAAGTCATGGGCATCGGCCCCATCGCCGCGATCCCGAAGGCGCTGCAGCGCGCCGGGCTCACGATCGATGCGATCGACTGGATCGAACTCAACGAAGCCTTCGCCGCGCAGGCGCTGGCCGTGATCCGCGACAGCAAGCTGGATCCCTCGAAGGTCAATCCGCTCGGCGGCGCGATCGCGCTCGGCCATCCGCTGGGCGCCACCGGCGCGGTGCGCACCGCGACCATCGTGCATGGCCTCCAGCGCCGCAAGCAGAAGTACGGCCTGGTGACGATGTGCATCGGCACCGGCATGGGCGCGGCGGGCGTGTTCGAAGCGGTCTGAGCGTGAGGGGGCATCGCCCCCTCACACCCCATGCTTACTTGACTTCGACGACGCCGAGTTCGTCCAGGGCCGTCTGCATCGTGCGTGCGGCGGCTTCGCTCAGCGCCTCGTGGTCGAGCGCGTAACGGATCGTCGCTTCGATCAGGCCGATGTGCGTGCCGCAGTCGAAACGCGTGCCCTGGAAGCGGTACGCATCGACGGGCTGCTCCTGCAGCAATGCGGCGATGGCATCGGTGAGCTGGATTTCGCCGCCGGCGCCGGGCTTCACCTGTTCCAGCAGATCGAAGATGCGGCCGTCGAGCACGTAACGCCCGACCACCGCCAGCGTGCTCGGGGCATCCTCGGGCTTGGGCTTTTCGACGATCGCGCTGATGCGGCCGTTGCGGCCGGCGAAGTTCTCGGTGGCCACGATGCCGTAGCTGCCGGTCTTCTCGGGCGCGACGTCCTGCACCGCCAGCACGCTCGCACCGGTGGCCTGTGCGTGGTCGGCCATCTGCTTGAGCGCGCCGGGGCCGCGGTTCCAGATCAGGTCGTCGGGCAGCAGCACGGCGAAGGGTTCGTTGCCGACCACCGGCTTCGCGCACAGCACCGCATGGCCCAGGCCGAGGGCTTCGGCCTGCGTGACGAACACCGCGCGCACGTGCGCGGGCAGCACGTTGCGCACCAGTTCCAGTTGTTCCTGCTTGCCGGCGCGTTCGAGCTTCTGTTCGAGCTCGTAGGCCTTGTCGAAGTAATCGGCGACAGCGTGCTTGTAGCGATTGGTGACGAACACCAGCGTGTCGCAGCCGGCTTCGATCGCCTCGTCGACGGCGTACTGGATCAGCGGTTTGTCGATGATCGGCAGCATTTCCTTCGGCACCGTCTTGGTGGCGGGAAGGAAGCGGGTGCCGAGGCCGGCGACCGGGAACACCGCTTTGCGAATGCGGGCGGTCTTGCGAATAGGGGTAGCCATCAGGTCCTGCGTGCGTTGCGGGCGGGGAACGCCACCACGGTGGCGTGCGTCGCGTGCACGGGCGGTGCAGGCGCGAATTCCGGGACCGCTGCGCGCAGCAGCGAGGACAGTGCGTCGAGGTCGTAGCGCGCGGTCGCTTCGCGCATCCGATCCACGGCCAGCCGCGTGGTCTCGGCCGACACGGCGCGTGCTTCGGCCTGCAGGATCTTGGGATGCACGGTCGGCCGATAGCGTTCGTCGGCGTGGAAGAGCGTTTCGTGCAGCTTCTCGCCCGGGCGCAGGCCCGAATAGACGATGGCGATGTCGCGGCCGGGCTGCTTGCCGGCCAGGCGGATCATCTGCTCGGCCAGCACGCGGATCGCCACCGGCTCGCCCATGTCGAGCGTGTACACCGCCTCGTGCGATCCGATGGCCGAGGCCTGCAGGATCAGCTGGCACGCTTCGGGGATGGTCATGAAGAAGCGCGTGACTTCCGGATCGGTGACCGTGACCGGCCCGCCCTTGCGGATCTGTTCGCGGAACAGCGGCACCACGCTGCCGGCGGAATCGAGCACGTTGCCGAAGCGCACGGTGACGAAGCGCGTGGAGCGGCGATCGGCGAGCGCCTGGCAGGCCATCTCGGCCAGGCGCTTGGTGGCGCCCAGGACGTTGACCGGATCGACGGCCTTGTCGGTGGAGATGAGCACGAAGGTGCCGACGCCCCGTTCGCGGCAAGCGTTCGCCACGGTGACGGTGGACAGCACGTTGTTGCGCACGGCTTCGCGCAACTGCTCTTCGAGCAACGGCACCTGCTTGTACGCGGCGGCGTGGAAGACCGCATCGGGTTCGGCCAGGCGCAGCGCGTAGTCGATCGCCGCGGAATCGCCGCAATCGCCCAGCACGGGCACCAGGTCGAGGTCCGGGAAGTCGCGCTGCATTTCGGCGATGGTGGTGGTGAGCGCGAGCTCGTCGATCTCCAGCACGGCCACGCGCCGCGCGCCATGCTTCGCGCACTGGCGGCACAACTCCGCACCGATCGAACCGCCGCCGCCGGTGACGAGCACCGACCGCCCGCCGAGCCAACCGCGGATCGCCTTCCAGTCCGGCATCACCGGGCTGCGGCCGAGCAGGTCCTCGATGGCGACTTCCTTCAGCTCGCCGGGCAGCGAACGGCCTTCGAGCATGTCGTCCAGGCGCGGCACCATGCGGAACGGCAGCCCGGTGCGCTCGCATGCGGCCACCACGGCCTGCAGCAGCGAAGCGTGCACGGACGGCATCGCGATGACGAGCAGCCGCGCCGCGGTTTCGCGCGCGATCGTCTCGACTTCCGCAATCTGGCCGAGCACCGGCACGCCCTGCACCTTGCTGCCGCGCAATTGCGCCGCGTCGTCCAGGAAGCCGACGGGCTCGTAGGCACCGGTGCGGCGCAGGTCGCGCACCAATGCTTCACCGGCGCGACCGGCGCCGAGGATCAGCACGCGCACCGACGCGGCATGGTTGCGCGCGAGCGCGTGCTCCTTCCATGCGCGATACAGCAACCGCGGCGCGCCGAGCAGGCCCACGAGTGCGAAGGGATAGAGCAACAGGACGGTGCGCGGGACTTCGTCGAGGCGGTTGTAGACGAACAGGCCAAGGCCGATCGCGATCACGCCGAACAGGCCGGCCTTCGCGAGGTTGACCAGGTCCGGCACGCTCGCGAAGCGCCACAGGCCGCGATACAGGCCCACGCGCCACAGCACGAGCGCCTGCGCGGCGAGGACCACGAAGGTTTCGGTGGACCACAGCGGAGGGAGGTTGGCCGGCGTGCCGGAGAGGCCATAGCGCACGAGCCGCAGGCCATTCCATGCCAGCCAGACCATCGCCAGGTCATGGACGACGACGGCGGTGCGCGGAAGCGCGGACGCCCATCGTTGGCGCCAGGCCGTCATACGGTGCATTCCTTCACCGCGGTACTCCTTTGTCCGATGGCTTCTGCAACAGAAGCCAGATCCCTGCCCCCGTCATATACCACGAGGCGACGACCACCAGTACGCCGGCCATTCTAAGCGGCGAGGCCGAGAGGACGTTCATCAAGATGATCGCGACGAGCGTCCATGCAGCGTACGTACAGGTGACGGCCACGTGCGAGCCACGCCGCCGAGCCCACTTCTGGTAGGCGTGCAACGCATGGGGTTCCCACCATCGCTCACCGCGGCGCATGCGGCCCAGCAGCGTGAGCGAGGCATCGATCAGGAAGGCCGACGGAGGCAAGGCCCAGAGTGCCCAATGGATGGGCTGCGCACCGATGAGTCCCTGCATCAGCAATGCGGCCAGTGCGAAGCCCAGTGCGCCGCTCGCCACGTCGCCCATGAAGACGCGCGCCTTCGGGAAGTTGAAGGGCAGGAATCCCAGCGTCCCCGCCACCAGTGCCCACGCCCACCACGCCCCTGGACCGGCCTGCAGGATCGCGATGGCGAGCCCGACCAGGATCGCCTGCGTCGCCGCGATGCCGTTGATGCCATCCATGAAATTCCAGATGTTCGCCAGGATCATCGACAGCACGAATGCCGCAACGGCGAGGACCGGTTCATGGCTCTGCCGGTACATCGCACAGGCCAGCAATGCCGCGGCGATGCCCTGCACCGCCAGGCGCGTCCATGGAGAGAGCGGTCGATGGTCGTCGACCCATCCGACGAACGCGACCAGCGCGAAGCCGATGAGCATCGCGCCGAAGGCCACCGGATCGACGACCACGCGCAACAACCACAGCCCCGCGAGCAGGAGCGCCACGACGATGCCGATGCCGCCTCCGCGCGGCGTGGGCTGCGTGTGCGCACGTCGCTCACCCGGGGCATCGAGCAACGCATGCCGCAACGCATAGCGACGCGCGAGCCATGTCCCGCCCGCGCCGATCGCCAGCGACACCAGCAGCCAGGCCGCGAACATCAGACCACCGCGTAGTTCAGCAGCGGCTTGATCGAGCCCCACTCCTTGCAGCTGGGGCATTGCCAGTGGTGCGCGCGTGCGCCGAAGCCGCAACGGTTGCACCGGTAGCTCGGATTGCGCACGAGCAACTGATCGGTGATGTGCTTGAGGTCCTGCAAGGTGGCGAGCGGATCGCCACCATCGGCCAGGGTGAGGTCGATCAGTGCCGCCTCGCCGCGCACCGAAGGCCGGTCCTTGAGTTGTTGCGCGAGCCACATGCGTGCGGCGGGTACGCCTTCGTTCGACTCGACCATCTGCGTGAGCGCGAGCACCGGGGCGACGCCGCGATAGTGTTCGATCATCTCGGCCAGGAAGCTGCGCGCGCCGGGGCCGTCGCCGACCCGGTCGTAGCACGGCAGCAACTGCGGCAGGATCTCCGGCAGGTAATCCGGATCGATGCGCGCGACGCGTTCGAACGCGCGGATCGCGGCGGCGTCGTTGCCGGCGTCCAATTCGATGCGCCCTTCCAGGATGCCCGCGCGCACGGAGTTCGCATCGGCCTGGTAGGCGCGCGCGACGCACGCCCGCGTGGCTTCGACTTCGCCCGCGGCGCGATGGCGATCGGCGAGTTCGCATTCGAACTGCGCGATCAGCTTGCCCATCGGTTCGGCGGTGATCTCCTCGTAGCGCGTGGCGTTTTCGATCGCCTTGCCCCAGTCGCGCTCGGCCTGGTAGATGCCGATGAGATGCTTGAGCGCCTGCGGCGCGCGCATGTCCAGGCGCACGAGGTCGCTGAAGACCGTTTCGGCGCGATCGAGCAGGCCCGAGCGCATGTAGTCCTCGCCCAGGGCGAGCAGCGCCTGCACCTTCTGCTGGTCGTTGAGGTCGGCGCGCTGCACGAGCGCCTGGTGCAGGCGGATCGCGCGGTCCACTTCGCCGCGGCGGCGGAACAGGTGGCCCAGCGCGACCTGCGTTTCGAACGTGTCCTTGTCCAGCTCGGCGATGCGCAGGAAGACTTCGATCGCCTTGTCGGGCTGCTCGTTGAGCAGGTAGTTCAGGCCGCGGAAGTACGTGGTGGACAGGCGGCTGACCTGCGTGTCGCTATGGCGTTCACCGCCGCGCCGGCCGATGAGCCAGCCGCTCGCGGCCGCCAGCGGCAGCAGCAGGAAGAACCAGAACCATTGGTCGACGACGGCGAGCATGCGTCAGGGCCCTTCCATGGGTTTGCGTGCATTGCGCGCGTCGAGTTCGGCGCGGCGCAGGCGTTGGCGCAGCGGCAGCACGACGCTCGCGGAGAGCGCCAGGCCACCGAGCACGACCCCGATCAGCAAGGCGATGAGGACGAGCACGCCGAGTGCGATCGGGACCTGGGCGAAACCGAGGTCGAGCACTGCCCGCTGCGGATTGAGCGCGCCCACGACGATGCCTGCCACGAGGCAGGCCAGGGCGACGATGAGTCGGAGGGGGCGGATCATTCGGCGCTGCGGCTCCTTCGCGGGTCGAGGGATCATCGTCCGGGGACGAGACCGTCAGCTTAGCCGAGGGTCAGGCATCCGGTTCCATGGGAACGACGCTGCTGACGCGTTCGCGGAGTTCCTTGCCCGGCTTGAAATGCGGTACGTGCTTGCCCGGCAGCGCGACGGAATCGCCCGTCTTGGGATTGCGGCCAAGCCGCGGCGGCCGGTAATGCAGCGAGAAGCTGCCGAAGCCGCGGATTTCGATGCGCTCGCCCCCGGACAGCGAGGCGCCCATCATTTCGAGCAAGGACTTCACCGCGAGATCGACGTCGTCCGCCTTCAGGTGGCCCTGGCGCGCGGAAAGGATCTCGATCAGTTCGGACTTGGTCATGCGGGGCGGCTCGTCGGTCGCTTGCGGGACGTGCACAACTACGAATACGGCGTGTGTTGCGTTGTTGCTTGCGATCGGCGGCCCGGGGTTGCCGGGCCGCCGACGCAGGTGACGCTTACTCGGACTTGTTGTTCAGCTGCTCGCGCAGCAGCGCACCAAGCTTCGTCGTGCCGCTGGCGGCATCCGACGACTTGTTGTACTCGGCCAGGGCTTCGGCGGTGTCCGCCTCGTCCTTCGCCTTGATCGACAGCTGCAGCGTGCGGCCCTTGCGGTCCATGCCGATGAACTTGGCTTCGACCTGGTCGCCCACCTTGAGGTGCTGCGAGGCATCGTCGATGCGCTCGTGCGCGATGTCGCGCGCGGACACGTAGCCCTCGACGCCGTCGCCCAGGTCGATGGTGGCACCCTTGGCGTCGACTTCCTTGACCGTGCCCTTGACCTTCGAGCCCTTCGGGTTCGAGGCCATGTACTGGCCGAAGGGATCCTGCTCGAGCTGCTTGACGCCCAGCGAGATGCGCTCGCGTTCCGGATCGACGGCGAGCACGACGGCTTCAAGGGTGTCGCCCTTCTTGAAGTTGCGCGCCACGTCTTCGCCGGTGGAGTTCCAGCTGATGTCCGACAGGTGGATCAGGCCATCGATGCCGCCGTCCAGGCCGATGAAGATGCCGAAGTCGGTGATCGACTTGATCTGGCCCGACACCTTGTCGCCCTTCTTGTGGATCGCGGCGAAGGTTTCCCACGGATTGCTGGTGACCTGCTTCATGCCGAGCGAGATGCGGCGGCGCTCTTCATCCACGTCGAGCACCATGACCTGCACTTCGTCGCCGACCTGCACCACCTTCGACGGGTTGACGTTCTTGTTGGTCCAGTCCATTTCGGACACGTGGACCAGGCCTTCCACGCCCGGCTCGATCTCGACGAACGCGCCGTAATCGGTGACGTTGCTGACCTTGCCGAACACGCGGGTGTTGGCCGGGTAGCGACGGGCGATGTTGTCCCACGGATCCTCGCCCAGCTGCTTCAGGCCGAGGCTGACGCGGTTGCGCTCGCGGTCGTACTTGAGCACGCGGACGTCGAGCTCCTGGCCGACTTCGACCACTTCGCTCGGATGGCGCACGCGCTTCCACGCCATGTCGGTGATGTGCAGCAGGCCGTCGATGCCGCCGAGGTCCACGAACGCGCCGTAATCGGTGAGGTTCTTGACGACGCCCTTGAGCACCGCGCCCTCGACCAGCTTCTCGAGCAGCTGCTCGCGCTCTTCCGAATGCTCGCTCTCGACCACCGCGCGGCGGGAGACGACGACATTGTTGCGCTTGCGATCCAGCTTGATGAGCTTGAACTCGAGTTCCTTGCCCTCGAGGTACACCGGGTCGCGGACCGGGCGAACGTCGACCAGCGAGCCCGGCAGGAACGCGCGGACATCCTTGATGTCGACGGTGAAACCGCCCTTGACCTTGCCGCTGATGCGGCCGGTGATCGTTTCGTTCTTCTCGAGCGCCTGCTCGAGTTCGTCCCACACCATCGCGCGCTTGGCCTTCTCGCGGGACAGCACGGTTTCGCCGAAGCCGTTCTCGAGCGAGTCGAGGGCGACCTTCACTTCGTCGCCCACGCCCACGTCGATCTCGCCGGCGTCGTTGCGGAACTGCTCGATGGGCACGATGCCCTCGGACTTCAGGCCGGCGTTGATCACGACGACGTCGGAGCGGACCTCGACGACGACGCCCGTGACGATGGCGCCGGGCTTGAGCTTGGCGAGGTTCGCCTGGCTCTGTTCGAACAGTTCGGCAAAGGATTCGGTCATTGCAGCGGACATAGGGAAATTCTCAGGTGGTGCCTCGGGATGAAGCGCCAGGGGGTTGGAGGAATGGAACCCGCCCCGTCTCGACGGGTGCAGGCGATGAGCTGAAGCGCGCGACCTGCGCTCAGCGTGCCGGCATGGCAGCCAGCACGCGCGCCACGACCGCATCGATCGAAAGACCGGTGGTATCGATGTGGACGGCGTCATCGGCCGGCCGCAAAGGCGCCACCGCCCGGTTCGCATCGCGGGCGTCGCGGGCGAGGATCTCGCGCAACAGACCGGGCAATGTAACGGAAACTCCTTTTTCGCTCAACTGCTTATAGCGCCTTTCGGCCCTTTCTTCGGCACTGGCGGTCAGGAAGACCTTGTAAGCGGCGTCGGGGAAAATGACGGTCCCCATGTCCCGGCCGTCGGCCACCAGGCCCGGCGGGCGGCGGTAGGCGCGCTGGCGGTCCCGCAGGGCGGCGCGCACCTCGGGGATGGCGGCGATGGCGGAAGCCGCCGCACCGGCCGTTTCGGTCCGCAGCTCGTCAGTGGCGTCGAGCCCGTTCACGATGATGCGGGGCTCGCCGCCGTGGTCTTCCTGGAAGTCGATCTCGGTGTCGAAGGTGCAGCGCACCAGCGCCGAGGCGTCGGACAGGTCGATGTCGGCCCAGCCGGCGGCGATGCCGACCGCCCGGTACAGGGCGCCGGAATCGAGGTAATGCCACCCCAGCCGCTGGGCGACCAGGCGGGTGATGGTCCCCTTGCCGGAGCCGGAGGGGCCATCGATGGTGAGGACGGGAACGTCGGTGTCTTGGGTCATGGCGGGCGATTGTACGTGCAAGCACTTGAGCCGCCGAGGGAAAGGCGGCAGAATGCGCGGCTTCGCGCGGGATCCATGTCGATTCCGCATCCCGTCC
>Ga0207981_1000109_pt1 | contig 11850 bp, 9 predicted proteins | sample SoimicmetaGmgLPC_FD_188327 | JGI IMG/M metagenome (GOLD analysis project Ga0207981, IMG submission 188327) | Soil and rhizosphere microbial communities from Laval, Canada - mgLPC (SPAdes) (version 2) | ecosystem: Environmental > Terrestrial > Deep subsurface > Rock core/Sediment | place: Laval... | reverse complement strand
ACATCGGCGGGGAGCCCGACCCTGCCGAGCAGGTTCGCGATCAGGTCGACGCTCTGGCCCTGGCTGAGCGGCTCGAGGACGATCGTCTCGCCGATGGTGCTCCAGTCCGGACGGGTCTCGCGCAGGTCGGGGCGGGAGGTGCACACGATGACGAGTGGCCGCTCGGCGCTGAACCTCGTGACGTACTGCAGCAGGTCGAGGAACGTCGGCTCGGCCCAGTGGATGTCCTCGAAGAGCAATACGAGCGGCTCATCCGCCGCCAGGATCTCGAGCAGCCGTCGCACCGCCCAGAAGGTCTCCTGGATGTCGCCCCCGCCCGCGCCGTCCTCGCCGAGCCCGATCGCGTCGGAGACGCGTTCGGCGACCTCGGAGCCGTCCTGCGCGTCCGCGACGAGCGCGCGCAGCTTGGAGCGGGCCGCGTCCGGCGCGTCCGTCTCGTCGATCGCCGCGGCCTCCTTGACCAGCTCGGCGACCGGCCAGAACGTGATGCCCTCGCCGTAGGGCAGGCACCGGGCCCAGAGCACCCGGGCGTGATCGCCGACGCGCGCGACGAGCTCGGTCACCAGGCGTGACTTGCCCAGCCCGGCGTCGCCCATGACGGTGACCATCCCGCACACGCGCTCCGCAACCGCCTCGTCGAACCCTCGCCGTAGACGCCCGAGCTCCTCCTCGCGTCCGACGAGCGGCGAGTCCAGCCGCCTCGCGAATGCCGGCGCGCCGGGCGTCACGACAAGGAGCCGGAACGCGGGCACCCGGTCGGTCTTGCCCTTGAGCTCGAGCGGTTCGACGGGCTCGACCTGGACGGCGTCGCGGACCAGCCGGTGCGTCTCCTCGCCGAACACGATCTCGCCCGGTTCGGCGGTCTGCTCGAACCGCGCGGCCACGTTCACCGTGTCCCCGGTCACGAACGCCTCGCCGGCGGAGGGATCGCCGGCGACGACCTCGCCCGTATTGATCCCGATCCTGACCTGGAGGCGGGCGCCGAAGTCCCGCTCGAGCTCGGCGTTCAGCGTGGCCAGGATCTCGCGCATCTGCGACGCGGCGCGAACCGCGCGGAGCGCGTCGTCCTCGTGGACCGTCGGGACGCCGAAGACGGCCATCACGGCGTCGCCGATGAACTTCTCGACGGTCCCGCCGTGCTGCTCGATCGTCCCGCGCATCTCGTCGAAGTAGCGGGACATGATGTCGCGCAGTGACTCGGGGTCGAGCCGTTCGCCCAGCGCGGTCGAGCCGGAGATGTCGGCGAACAGCACCGTGACCGTCTTGCGGACCTCCACGGGCGGGAGTCTACGTTGGCACGCAGCGCCGCCGAAGCGAGCGCGATCGGTCGTGGTTGGGCGGTTCGGGTCAGCCGCGGAGCAGCGGGCGGGTGAGGCAGGTCGGTCCGCCCTCACCCTTGTGCGCGATCTCGAAGCCATCGAACACCGAGACGTCCACGCCGGCCGACTCGATCCGCCGGCGTGTCTCCTCTTCGATCTCGACCGGCCCGAGCAGGACATCATGTCGCGACCACCGACCGACCTTCGGGGGACAGACGCTCGTCGCGCCGCTCCGCCGGGTGCTCGTCCGAGCTCCCGTTCCCGCCGATCTCGCGCGATGGCGCGGGCTCGGATGGCTCGCCGAACCGGACCCCGCGATCGCCGCCGAACAGCACGAGGCCTCTGCGAGCTCCTCCGCGGCGCCGGCGCCGAGGTCGTGTCCGCCCAGAACGACGTGGCAGGCGATCCCGACGCCGTCTATGTGTTCGACCCGGTGATCGTGTCCGACCGCGAGCATGTTGACCGACGACAGCGGCAGTCAACACTCCGTCCCCTCTCACGGCAAACCGTCAGACGAAGGTGGTGTCGACCTCGCCATCCTTCCAGCGGAGCTCGAGGCGGACGACCTCGCCGAGGCTGCCCGTACGAACACGCTCGCCGTTCACCTCCAGCTCGACGGCGCCGGCGCTCCCCAGCTCCAGCTCCAGGATCCGGTCGGCGCGGAACACGAGCCGGTCGCCGGACTCCATCGTCCTCCCCTGCTCGAGCGTCGTTCCATCGGCGATGGCCACCACCCAGCAACGATCCTGCAGCCGTACGACGGCCTTGATGCCCTCGATCGGCGGCGGTGGCGGCGGCCGTGTCAAGGAGGATCGGCCGAGAGACGTATCCGGCGACGCGGCCCGAACCGATGGCGCCGGTCCTTGGTCGCGCCCACCCTCGAGTCGCGCGACCGCCATCGCCAGCAGGGCCAGGATCGAGACGAACACGAGCGCGTTGACGACCGCCCGTCGCCGTGGTCGGGGATCGGGAAGCGGCTGGAGGATCGGATCCTCCTCTGCCGGATGGTCTTCGTCGAACCGGTTGACCATGGTGTCGGTCTCGAGCCCCAGGAACTCCGCATAGGCCCGCAGGAACGACCGGGCGTAGATCGGGGCGGGGAACTCCTCGAGCGGGGCGCTGGCTTCGAGCGCCTGAAGGTACCGATCCCAGATCCGCGTAGCGCTTGCGGCGTCCGACAGGGTGAGTCCTCGGGCCTCTCTGGCCTGCCGAAGCGCGGAGGCGACGCGAGCGGACGTCACCCCGCTCGAACCCTGGATCTCCGGGAGATCGACGGGATCGATCAGCTCGCCGGATATCGGCGTCGGGATGGGTTCGGGAGCGGCGCCCGCGAGGGCGACCGCGGCCGGCGATCGATCGTCTGGCCAACGCAGACCGCACGACCGGCACAGCCACTCGCCCATCGGGCCGCTCTCGCCCGTCGGAGCGCTGCCGCTCCGGAGCTGGAGCACGTACTCCGACGGACCGCCGGGCAGCGCGGGAACGACCAGCGCCGACCCGCAGCGTGGGCATTCGACGCTGGGCGCCGGTCGCTCAAGGCGGCGGGACGTTACCACGCTCGATCCCCCACGGAGTTGCGGACAGCATGCCGCTCACGGGTCGTGCTTGACGTACGGAGTGCGCAGGCCACACCGAACAACTTCCCTCGCATGTGAAACCCCGGCCATGGGGCGACTCGCCTCGACCTTAGGCTGGTACCGCGCTGGAAGTCAACGGAGTACTGGCACTCCTTCGGGCCGCCCCCCCGATCCCACGGGACGCCGGCATGCTCGCTCGATAGGTTGCCTGTGGATCCTCGGACCACGGGGGCCGAAGGAGGCTCGGATGAGGTACTTCGACGACGACGCGCTCGCGTTCCTGCGCGATCTGAAGCGTCACAACGACCGGGCGTGGTTCAACGAGCACAAGGAGCGATACGAGCGGTCGCTCCGGCAGCCGTTCCTCGACTTCATCTCGGACGTCGGCCCCGAACTGCGCACGATCAGCCCCAACCTCGTCGCGGACCCGCGGCCGTCCGGGGGTTCGCTGTTCCGGATCCATCGCGACGTCCGGTTCTCCAAGGACAAGAGCCCCTACAAGACGCACGCGGGCGCGCACTTCCAGCTCGGCGGCAAGGGCGTCCACGGGCCCGGCTACTACCTGCACCTCGAGCCCGGCGAGTGCTTCGTCGCCGGCGGGATGTGGATGCCGGAGCCCGAGGTCCTCCAGGCGATCCGGCAGCGGATCGCCGACGAGCCCTCGGCGTGGACGAAGGCCCGAGGCAAGCTCGACCACTCGGAGGAGACGCTGAAGCGGCCGCCTCGCGGGTTCGACGAGGATCACCCGATGATCGAGGACATCAAGCGCAAGAGCTTCACTGGGTCGGTCCGGCTCACGGACAAGCAGGTCACCTCGAACACGTTCATGGCGACCTTCGTGCGGGACTGCGAACGGATTTCGCCGCTGATGGCGTTCCTCGCGTCGGCCGCCGGCGTCCCCTGGTAGCGGGCGTGCCCCGTTCGGCGCCGGGCCCGGTGGGTAGACCTATCCCGACGGTCGCACCGCCTGACGGTCTCGCCGATGAGTTCCGTCGACCTGCTCCGTCTGGGTTCTCGAGACCCACCGAACGGGGATAGCCTGCCAACAGGGGCAGGTGTCCTAGAGGAGGAAGGAGGCCGCATGAACCTCAACAGCGTCCTGATCGGGAGCGAGGATCCCGCGCCGCTGGTGGCGTACTACACGAAGCTCTTCGGGGCCCCGGCCGGCAGCGAGGGCGGCTACACCTGGTGGCAGCTCGGCACCGGCGGGTTCACCGTCTCCCAGCACACCGAGGTCAAGGGCAAGAACGCTCATCCGGGTCGGGTCATCTGGAACATCGAGACCACCGACGTGAAGGGCGACTTCGAACGCCTGAAGGCGGCCGGCGCGAGGGTCATCCAGGAGCCCTACGCCCCCGACGTCGGCGACGCGGCCGACGCCCCGGAGATGTCGGTCGCCACGTTCGCCGACCCCGACGACAACTACTTCCAGCTCGTCAGCCCGATGTGAGCGAGTCGCCGCGACCCGGGCGGACGGCTACCGGTTGAACAGCCCGGCCACGACGTTGATCGTCATCGCGACGACGACGGTCCCGAACAGGTACGACATGTAGGCGTGGCGCAAGGCCGTTCGCCGGATCGCCTTCGAGGCGATCGACGTGTCCGAGACCTGGTAGGTCATCCCGATCGTGAACGCGAGGTACGCGAAGTCCGTGTAGGTGGGGGCGCGGTCCCCGTTGAAGTCGATACCCCCTCCGGCGGCGTAATAGAGCCTCGCGTAGCGCAAGGTGAACACCGTGTGGACGGTGGCCCAGGACAGGATCACGCTCGCCGAGGCGACCGCGACGATCATGGCTTTCGCGAGGCCCTCGGTGTCGGAGGCCTCGAGGAGCGACAGGCCCACCCCGACCAGGCTCGCCACGCTCGCGAAGATCAGGATCAGGTCGGCGGTGGGCCGCGAGAGGTCCTCGATCGCCGCGTGCCTCGCCGTGGCCTCGCCGTTCATCCCGGCCACCGTGAACCAGATCCAGGCGATGAAGACGGTCGCCGTGACGTTCCATCCGATCAGGCCGGCCGCCTGCCACGGCGTGGCGAGCCAGACGACGCCGAAGGCTGCGATCCCCACCCCGAACGACACCAGCACCCGGATGCCTGCGGCGCCGTGCGCGGTCTCGACGCCACCCTGCGGATCGCTCGCGGACGTCCCCCCCACCGACCCCACGATACGCGTGGCCCTCCCGGCACGCATCGGACACCGAAGCGCGCCGATACGCTGGGCCGATGCCGTTCGGTCGCTACACGGTGCTGGACGATGGAGAGCCGGTCGGGACCGAGGAGTTCCGGTGCGCTCCCGGTCCGATGGGCTGGCGCTCGTTCAGCCAGGTCCAGACCTCGGACCCGTCACCTCACGGCGAGACACTGGACTTCGCAGTGGACGCCGCGTGGCGCCTCGCCCGCGTCCGGATCGACACCGGCGAGCACGACCTGCTGCTCGAACCCGCGCAGGAAGGCGACGCGCTCCGGGGCTTCCGGGACCGCCGGCCGATCGAGATCGGGTACGGCCCCGACGTCCACCTCGACTACTTCACGCCCACCACGAACGCGATCACGACGCACCGCCTCGGCGGCACCGCGGAGATCGACGTCGTCTACCTCGAACCGGTCACGCTCGAGCCGAGCCGCGTCCGCCAGCGCTACGAGCTCGTGGCCGACGAACGCGTCGGGACGCCCGTGGGCACGTTCGACGCGACCCGGTGGCGCTTCACGGCGCTGGAGTCGAGATGGACCTCGGACCTGTGGGTCGCGGGCGACATCGTCGTGCGCTACGAGCGCCTGTTCGAGCTCGAGTGGCTCGACCCGGGCGCCAGCGGCCCACGGCCGATCCCATGAGGAGGACGGCGGTCGACGTCAGGGCACGGGCGCGGTGACGGGCGTCGGCTTGCGCCAGCTCGTGTTCTTGCGCCAGATCACGTAGGTGATCGCTCCGAGCGGGATCTGGATCCCGTAGGTGAGCGCTCGGAAGACCAGCACGGCCGCCGTCACCTGGGCGTGGAAGACGTCGGTCGGGACGTCGGCATGACCCCGGCCGGCGAGGATCAGCCCGCCGATGTACGCGACCTCGACGATCCCGAGTCCGCCCGGCGTGATCGGCACCGCGGTGAGCAACCGAGCGAACGCGAACACGCCCAGCACCTGTGCCCAGTTGACCTCGGCGTCCGACACGCCGACGAACCGGAGCGCGAGCAGCAGCACGAGGTACAGCGAGAGGTGGCTGATGATCGTGGTGCTCGTCAGCCAGAACCAGCGTTCGACGAGGAAGTCGATCGTGTTCCGCCGGAACCGCACCACCGCCTCGCCCCAGTCGAACGTGCGCGATCGGCGGAACCGGCGCGCGACCCACGTCGCCGCTCGCCCGAGGCCGGACCCGATCGCCCTCGCGAACCGCTTCTTCCACATCAAGAGCCCGAACAGCACCACCGCCCCGATCAGGATGAGGATCCCGACGATCGACGCCCCGATCAGCGATCCGCTCGCGCGGCGGGTCACGATGATCAAGAGCAGCGCGATCGCCGGGAGCGCGAGCTTCGCGAAGATGTTCAGGACGGAGGTCACGGCGACCGAGAGGCCGACGTCCGTCTTGGAGAAGCCCCAGGCACGGTACATCTCGTAGCTGACGGCGATCGAGACGTAGCCCCCGCCCGGCATCGTGTTCGCGACCGTCGTCGACGTCTGGTTGTTGACCGCGGCCTGCCACAGACCGAGGTTCGGGATCGACACCATGTTCGCCCACCAGTAGGTGAGGAGGTTCAGGGCCGTCGCCGCGAGCAGGAACAGGAGCTCGAGGGGCGTCATATCCCTGATCTCCGTCCAGACCTCGGAGTAGTTCGCGATCTTGGGGATCGCGTAGAGGAAGCTGATCGCGACGACCGCGACGGCGAGCAGGATCTGGACGACGCGCCAGACCGGACGCTTGCGTTTGGGCGCGCTCATGCCGAGACCGCCGTCCTCCGGCGGTGCGACGACCTCGACGTCGGTCACCTCGAGGCCCGGAAGCGCCGAGGCTCGGTCGCGCCTATGCGTACCGGCCGCACGCGAGGCAGGCGTACCACCCCGCCCGATCCTGCAGCGCGAACGTCGTCTGGCGTCCGCAGTGCCCGCAGGTGCGCGTCTGGAACGCGGGGAGGTCGCTCCCCTGCTGGACGATCCGCTTGGTGACGGCGCGAAGGACTTCGAACGCGGGTGGGTTCGTGGTCCGATCCATCTTCACCTCCGTTCACCTCGTCACGGTGGTCGGTCGGGCACCTCGGCCTTTCGGAGGCCGGTCCGTGTCCGCGATCAGGTGGTCGGTCGCCGTGAGTTCGAAGATCCTGCGAACGGGGGCGGGGGTGTTGACGAGCCGGAGCTCCTTGCCCCAGTCGTGCGCCCGATGCTCGAAGTCCATCACCGCGAGCCACGCGGCGCTGTCCATGAACGTGACGTCGCGCAGATCCATGACGACGTCAAGCCGCTGCGTCTCGCCGATCAGGTCATCGAGTGACGAGATCGCGGACACGTCGAAGCGCCCGGACAGGCGGAGGTGTGCGGCGCCGTTGGACGACTCGACGCGAACGGAGAAGGCTTCCGAGGGAACCCGCATCGCGGCTCCCTTCCTGGAGGACGAGGCCCTCCTGCCTGGGAGCGAGTCTCTGGGCTCCGATGCGCCCCGTCGGCAGGCGCCTGCGGGCCGGGATCTGAGGTCCGCGCAACGTACCCTACGCCTGGTTGTCCGAACGCGCAATGGGACGACCGGCCCGAGACGGCGCACCAGACGCGGTACACAGCGCTGCCGCGCAGGGTTCGCCGTCGCATTGCGAGCGCGTTGCAACGTGAGATGATGGAGTGACGCACCGCCCACAGGAACGTTTGCGCAGAGGCCGTGAGCGCTCCTCCGAATGAGGAGGCACGATGACCACCCTCACGGACCCGGTCGAACTCGACGATCTTGTGAGCCGTTCGTCGGGCGCGCGGTGATGCGGCCTCGAGACCCCGAGGCGACGACGAACTTCTTCCGAACCGAGCTCGGCAAGACACTGCGCGTCGACGAGACCGACGAGGGAGCGATCAGCGTCGACATCCTCAAGGACGGCGTGTGGTCCGAGGCGCCGCGCGGGATGATCGGGCTCCGGTTGTCGCCGGGCAGCCGAGGGCTGACCACCGCCGAGATCCTCGCGCTCCCGACCTAGACACGCGATCGAACGAGCGCCATTGCGCGCATTCGATGCGACGACGATCGTCCCGGACTCGACGACGACATGGCCCCGAACCCCCGGGTGCGGGACACGGGGCTCGTGCTCGGGACACACACCCAGGACCGGGCAGGTCCCGTCCGCCCGCGCCGGCGTCGGCCGTCAGCGCTCGGAAAGCACGGTCCTCACGTCGGGGAGAGCGAGGAAGCTCGCGCGGAGCTCCTCGTCGTCGATCGTCTCCGTGATCGCGGAGACGATCGACGCGGCCTCGGCCCGCAGGGCGGCAGCTTCGGCGGCGTCGCCACGATCGGCCGCGATACGGCTCAGCTCCCAGTCGATCTCCCACAGCAGGCGTCGGTAGCCCATTTCCTCGGCGCGGGACCTCGCCTCCCGAAGCAGGGGCTCCGCCTCCTCCGGGCGCTCGGAGGCGATGAGCGCCCGCGATTTGAGCAGGAGGGCCGCAGGGAGGAACTGACGCAGCTCGTGCCGATGCAGCCACGCGATCACCGCGTCGGCGATCTCCACGGCCCCGACGTGGTCTCCTCGTGCCACCGCAAGCTGCCCTCGGAGGATGTCGACGTGCGCGCCCGCGGCGCCTCGGACCGGGCCGGGCAGCCGCCCCAGGTCCGCGTGGGCGATCACGGACTCCGCCTGATCGGGCTCGCCCGCGACGAACAGGATCTCCGCCTTCGACACCATCGCCATGGGGACGGCGAGGGGGGTCTGACCCTTCGCGATCTCGAGTCCCCGGTCCGCGAGCTCGATCCCCCGCTCGATCTGCCCGAGCCGGGCGTACTGGACGCCCAGATCGGCACGCGCGGCCGACTGCGGGATCAGGAACCCGGCTTCCTCGGACCGCTGGATGCACTCACGCATCCTGGCCATGGCCCGGCCCACGTTGCCCTGTTCCACGTCCACGAGATACGCGTTGAACAGACTGTGAGCCTGCCCCCACGGGTTGCCGATCTCCTCGGAGATCGCGTAGGCCTCGTCGTAGAGGACCAGGGCTTCCTCCGGCTCACCGCCCAACGCCAGCAGCGCCGCGGTGCCGATGAGGTTCTCGCTCAGCATGGGCAGGTTGCCGATCTCCCTCCAGATCGGCCTCGCCTCCTCCAGGCATGCGCGGGCCGCGGCGACGTTGCCGATGGCGGCGTACGGACGCCACAGGTCGTTCAGTGTGAAGGCGATCTGCTCCCGGGCTTGCAGCTCGCGCGCGATCTCCAGGGACCGCTCGCCCGCCTCGACCGCCTCGTCGGCGTCGCCCCCGCCGAAGACGTCGAGGATCATCAGGTTCCACAGGGCCTTGGATTCCGCCGATCGGTCGCCCAGCTCGCGTGCGAGCGCGATCGTCCGCTCCGCCAGCTCGCGGCCCATCGTCGCGTCGAACATCGGGGTCGGTGTCGCGCGGATCGTGGTCAGGGCCATCTCGGCGCCGAGCACCCCGCCGCGGTCGCCGGAGTCCCGCGCGAGCGCCGCCATCTGCTCGTAGTTCGCGACGGCCTCCTCGTAGCGACCGGAGAGCTCGAGCACCCTGCCGCGGCTCGGATACAGGTGCGCGATCGCGTCGGCGGTCTTCCGGAGTCGGACTGCGGCCTCGATCGCGGTCGCGTACTGGGCGGCGGCCTCGGCGTTCGCGTAGAGCCGCGCCGCCTGGTCGCCGGCGAGCGTGGTGTACCGCGACGTCCGCTCGTCGTCGCCCGCCTGATGGAAGTGGTGTGCGAGCACCGGCGCGTATTCGTCGAGCCGGTTGGCGTAGCGCTCCTCGAAGACTTCGCCCACGCGCTGATGCAGCTCGCGCCTGCGCCGAAGCAGGATCGTCCCGTAGGTCGCGTCCTGCGTCAGGCTGTGGTGGAACGCGTACTCGCGGTCGGGGGTCCGGGCGGTCTCGGAGATCAGACCCATCCGCTCGAGCGTCCGCAGCGACGAGGTCAGGTCGGCCTCGCCCGCCACGGCTCGCAGGACCGGCTCGGAGAACGAGCGGCCGATGACCGAGGCGAGCTGCAGCGTGTGCTTGCAGTCCTCGTCGACCGCGTCGAGCCGCGTGGTGAACAGCGCCTGCAGGGTGTCCGGGATCGCCAGCTCGTCGTGTTCGAGCATGGCGACGGCCACCTCCTCGACGAACAGGGGATTGCCGTCGGTGCGCTCGAGGATCTGGGTTCGCACCACGGGGTCCCCGCCGGGGATCAGCGCGTCGATCAGGCGGCCGCTGTCGTCGTCCGAGAGAGGCTCGAGCGCGAGCTCGGTCGAGCGATGCGGGTACTCGGTCTCGAGCCACTGCTTGAGCCGCCAGGACTGCGCCTGTCGGTCCGGGCGGTAGGCAAAGAGGAACAGGCACGGTAGGTCGTCCACGAGCCGCGCGGTCTCGATCAACACGTCCATCGAGGCCTCGTCGCACCAGTGGAGGTCCTCGAAGACCAGCAGACGCGGCTCGTCGGCACCGAACGCACGGGTCGCGGCCGGCACCAGCTCCATGATCGCGTCGCGGAACGCCTGCCCCTCCAGCGGTTCCTCCCCGGGCTCGGTGACGCCGAACAGCGACCGCCACACGCGCATGTGGGGTTCGAGCCACTCCTCCTCCGAACCTGGCTCCATCGTCGCGGCCAGCTTCCGGCGGACCTCGTCGGGTGGGTCGGTGTCCTCGATCGCGGCGAGCCGCGCCAGCACGCGCCGGTACTGCGCGTACGGGCGCGTCGCGTCGTACGAGACGCACTGCCAGGTCTCCCAGAGGCGGTGGATCTCGCCGCCGATGCGCGAGGAGTCCCCGGGCCGCCGGCGGGTCCACTCGGCCACCGTCTCCTGGACCAGCCGGGACTTCCCCAGCCCCGCCTCGCCGATCAGCGAGACGATCCGCCCGCCCCCCGACTGCGCCTCCTCGATCGCGTCCCGGAGCTGCTCCATCTCGCGTTGGCGCCCGACCAGTGGCGAACCGCGGAGGCTCCGGGCCTCCGTCACCCCGGCCTTCCTCCCGAGGACCCGGAACACCGAGACGGGCTCGGCCTTGCCCTTGACTTCGATCCCGCCGCGCGACTCGAGGTCGAAGAAGGGCTCGACCAGCCGGTGCGTCTCCTCGGTGATCTGCACGGTGCCGGGCTCGGCCGTCTGCTCCATGCGAGCGGCGACGTTGACTGCGTCGCCCATCGCCGTGTACTCGAGGCGGAGATCCGAGCCCACCTGCCCGACCATCACCGGGCCCGTGTTGATGCCGACCCGGACGTCGAGATCCAGCCCGCGCTCGGCGCTGATCCGCTCCCTGTACGCAGCGATGCCGGCGATGATGTCGAGCCCCGCCTGGACCGCGCGTTGTGGGTCGTCCTCGTGCGCGATCGGCGCGCCGAAGAACGCGAAGATCGCGTCGCCCATCAGGCGGGCGAGCGTGCCCTCGTACCGGTAGACGGGGGCGATCAGCCGTTCGAACGCCCCGTTCATGATCTCCGCCCAGTCCTCGGGGTCCAGGGTCTCGGCCATCGCGGTCGAACCCTTGACGTCGCAGAACAGCATGGTGACGATCCGCCGCTCACCCTCCATGGCCCGCCCCGCGCGTGCGGCCTCGAGCTTGGCGAGCAGCTCCTTGGGCAGGTAGGGCTCGAGGTGGGTGGCGGGGTCGACCGCGGTGGAGTCGTGGAGCTTCGCGCCGCAGTTCAAGCAGAAGCGGGCCTCCGCCGGATTGGCGGCCGAGCAGTCGGGGCAGGTCCTTGGCGTCGGCATGGGTTGGGCGTGGGTCTGGGCGGTAACGATAGCCCGGGTGCACTTCGCCCCGGCTCGGGTGCGTGCCGGTGGGCCCAGGCGTGG
>Ga0207981_1000108_pt1 | contig 11880 bp, 10 predicted proteins | sample SoimicmetaGmgLPC_FD_188327 | JGI IMG/M metagenome (GOLD analysis project Ga0207981, IMG submission 188327) | Soil and rhizosphere microbial communities from Laval, Canada - mgLPC (SPAdes) (version 2) | ecosystem: Environmental > Terrestrial > Deep subsurface > Rock core/Sediment | place: Laval... | reverse complement strand
CTGCGCCACGCATTGACCACCGATGCGGTAGGGTTGGCGCCGAGGCGGCCCCAGTCGATCGACGCGTGCGCCGCGGTCGCGCACGTCAGCCAGCGTTGCGTTTGCGACTGCGCCGCAGCGCAGACAGCGAGGTCGATGCCGCGCCGGTGAGAGCATCCCGTGCGAGTCGTGGTTGCACTTGGCGCCCTGTTGGCTGCTGCCGGCGCCCATGCCCAGGTTTCGGGCACCGTCACCTTGACGTCGGACTACCGCTGGCGTGGCATTTCGCTGAGCGATGAAGCGCCGGCACTGCAACTGGGTCTCGCCTACGACACGGCGGGGGGCTGGTATGCAGGGGCCATGCTCTCGAGCGTGCGACGCCCGTTCGGCACCGAAGCGGATCTGCAGGCGATTGCGTACGCCGGCTATGCGCGGCGCATGCGCGGCAATCTGAGTTGGGACGCGGGCGCGGAGTATGCGGCGCTGGTGGGGGAGTCGGACTACAACTATCCGGAGTTCCATGTCGGCCTCGCCTCGCAGCGACTGGGTGCGCGGCTCTCGTACGCGCCGCGCTATCCCGACCGGGATGTTCCTGCGGTTTATTTCGAGCTCAACGGCAACCAGCCGATGGGCAGGCGCCTGCGGCTGCTGGGACACCTGGGATGGCAGCGCCGCGGCGAAGATGGAGCCGGTGACGATGGGGGAGACACGCGCGTCGACGCCCAGGTCGGGCTGGGCATCGCGTTCGAACCGTTCGATCTGCGGATAGCCTGGAGCCAGGTCAGCGGCCGAGACGAACGTACGCGCCAGTACCCGACCTACGGCGGTGACGACAGCGGCTGGATCGTGACGCTGTCGCGCGCGTGGTGACCTGACAACCGCGAAAAGCCAAGGCGTAGCCGGGCCCAAGACCCCGGAAAAGCGGCCTCGGCATGCGCCTTTCTGAACTCCCAAGTATTGTTTTGCACTGCAGCGTGCATTGGGAATAACGCTTCCTTCACGATCGGCTCGCATCCCGACGTGGGGGAGGGAGCAAGGCCCGCTACCGGTTCCGACCGATAGCGGGCTTTTTTATGGGCGCTTCCTTGGGCCGGCCCGATGCTGCAATGCAGCGGGCGCCGGGCCGCACCGGCTGTCTAGACTGACCAAAGCGTGATGGGCCGCACGCTTCCCCAGGGGCAATCAAGGATTACTACTCATGAGACAGCTCTCTCGTGCCATTGGCGTGGCACTCGGTGGTGTGGTGTTTGCGTCGTCCGCACACGCGGCGACTTACGTGGTCCAGGCAAAGAACCTCGCGTTCGATACGCAGCTCGCGCGCAAGGTCGAAGCCGCGGGCGGCACGATCACCGCGCGCCTGCCGCAGATCGGCGTCGTCATCGTCGAATCGACGGACGGTGCCTTCAAGGCGCGCGCAGCGAAGGTGCAAGGTGTGCGTTCGGTGGCGCAGGACATCGAGCTGCAGTACGACGTTCCCGAGGCGACTTCTGTCGTCGACGCGGACTTCGCCAATCCACCGGCGTCGGGCGATAACGACACGCGATTCAACCTGGAGTGGGGCAGCGCGGCCGTCGACGTCGCAGGGGCCTGGAATGCCGGCTATCGCGGCGCCGGCGCGACGGTAGCCGTGCTCGATTCGGGCATCGCGTGCCTGCATCCGGATATCGCGGCCAACCTGCTGATGTCGGAATCGACCTCGTTCGTACCGGGGGAGGGCGTCTGCCTGACCCATGTCAACGCGTTCAACCATGGCTCGCACACCGCCGGCACCATCGCATCGCCGGACAATGGCATCGGCACGATCGGCGTCGCTCCGGAAGCCAAGATCCTGGCGGTCAAGGTGCTGTCGGAAGTCTCGGGCAGCGGCAGCTTCCAGGGCATCATCAACGGCATCGTCTATGCCGCCGACCACGGTGCCGATGTCATCAACATGAGCCTGGGCGTGCGTGGCGGGCTCCAGGTCAATGGCCCGGGCGCCAACGACACGGCGGAACTGGTCAATGCCACCAAGCGCGCGGTGGCTTATGCACGCTCGCAGAACGCGATCACGATTGTTTCTGCCGGTAACGACGGGCGCGATCTCGACCACGATTCGGGCGTGCAGATCTGCGATGGCGCCGACTGCTACCGCGCCAACCTGCGTGCGTTCCCGGCGCAGCTGCCCAACGTGGTCAGCGTCGCGGCAACCTCGCCCGTCGGCTGGGCGACCGCTGGCGGCAGCAACCTCGACCTTCCCGCCAGCTACACCAACTACGGGCAGTCGGGAATCTCGGTAGCCGCGCCGGGTGGTGACTTCGCCTATGCGGGCAACGAGAACTGCGTTGTCGCCGGCATCGCCCGTCCGTGCTGGGTGTTCGACGGCGTGTTTGCGGTGGGTGGCTACGCGCAGAACCCGGGCGGTCCGCTGCTGGCGTCCTACAGCTGGTCGTCGGGTACCAGCATGGCGGCGCCGCACGTCTCGGGCGTTGCCGCGCTGATCATCGGCAAGCACGGTGGCGAGCTGGCTCCGTCGGAAGTCGAGCGCATCCTGCGCGCGTCCTCCGACGACCTGGGCAAGCCGGGTAACGACGACTTCTACGGTGCCGGACGCGTCAACGCTGCCAAGGCCGTGCAGTTCTGAGTTTTCCGCTAACGCGTCAGACCATGCGGCCGCCTCCGGGCGGCCGCATTTTTTTGGCGCATGCCAGAATTGCGCGGATGAAGGACGCAACCCGTGATGCCATCGCCGAACGCGCACTGCAGCGCCTGCGCAACCTGCCCGGGTGCGCCGCGGCCCTGGCCGATCCGCAGGCCTGCGATCGCCTGCGCCGCGTCGCGCTGGCCAGCGACTTCGCGATCGAGGCGATGCTGCGCCAGCCCGAACTGCTGCCCCGGTTGCTGGCTGACACGCCGGCGCCGGCGCCGCCGGAGCTGACCGCGGAAAACCGGGCCGACTGGCCTGCCCTGCTGCGGCGTTATCGCGCGGCGGAATCGGCACGGCTGGTGTGGCGCGATGTCCTGGGCATGGACGCGGTGGGCGACACGCTCGCGGGTGCCACGGCCCTGGCCGAAACCTGCCTGCAACGCGCGCTGGGCGCGATCGAGCAGGAATTCGCCCAGCGTCATGGCGTGATCCGCGACCGCCAGGGCCAGCCGCAGCGGCTGGTGGTGTACGGGCTGGGCAAGCTCGGTGGTGGCGAACTGAACTTCAGCTCCGACATCGATCTCGTCTATGCCTACGAGTGCGACGGCGAGTCTGATGGCGCCCGCGCGCTGGCGGCCGAAACCTATTACGCGCGCATCGGCCAGCAGCTGGCGAAGCTGCTCGATGAAGCCACCGCCGACGGCTTCAGTCACCGCGTCGACCTGCGCCTGCGCCCGTATGGCAACGCCGGTCGCGTCGCCTGGTCGTTCGCGGCGATGGAGCAGTACTTCCAGCACGAAGGTCGCGACTGGGAACGCTACGCATGGCAGAAGGCGCGGCCAGTCGCCGGCGACCTCGCGGCGGGCGAACGCTTCCTCGAAACCTTGCGGCCGTTCGTGTATCGGCGTTACCTCGACTATGGCGCGCTCGACGGACTGCGTTCGATGAAGGCGGCGATCAGCGCCGAAGTCGCCCGCCGCGAGCTGGCCGACGACATCAAGCGCGGTCCTGGCGGCATCCGCGAAATCGAATTCCTGGCGCAGGCGTTGCAGCTGATCCGTGGCGGGCGCGAGCCGCACCTGCGCGAGCGCCGCCTGTTGCCGGCGCTGCAGGCCCTGGTCGATGCCGGCCACGTCAGCGCGGACACCGGCCTCGCGCTGGCGGATGCCTATCGCTTCCTGCGCCGCATCGAGAACCGGCTGCAGATGCTTGCCGACGCGCAGACGCACGCGCTGCCGGAACGCGATGAGGATCGCCGGCGCATCGCCATCGCACTGGGCTACGACGGCTGGGACGCCTTGCGGGCCGAGCTCGATGCGCATCGCGCGCGCGTCACCGCCGAGTTCGACGCACTGCTCGCACCCCGGCACAAGGCGCTGACTCCTGGTGCGCTGGCGTCGTACTGGCATGCGTTGCCCGATGCAGGAGATGCCGACGAACTGCGCGCTGCCGGCTTCGCCGAAGCCGAACAGGCCGACGGCCTGCTGCGTGATCTCGCCCGCAGTCCGGGCGTGAAAGGGCTGTCGGATTCGGCGCGCGCGCGCCTCGATCGCGTGCTGCCGGCGTTGCTGCAGGGGGCGGCGGGTTCGCAGCACCCGATGCTGGCGCTGCGCCGGCTCCTGGCCCTGCTGCAGAACATCCTGCGCCGCAGTGCCTACCTGGCACTGCTCGATGAACAACCCGCGGCGCTGCAGCGGCTGGTCGACGTCGTGTCCCGCAGTGCGCTGTTGGCCGAACGCCTCGCAGCATATCCACTCCTGCTGGATGAACTGCTGGATGCCCGCGTGGGTGGCAGCCTGCCCGGTCGCGAGGCCCTGTTCGACGCGTGTGCCGCCGTCGCTGGCGACGACGATACCGAAGCGGTGTTGCAGGAGCTCAACGAGCTTCGGCAGGCGCTGAGTTTCCGCATCGCGATGGCCGTGCGCGATCACCGCCAGCCCGCTGCCGCGAGCGCGCAGCAGCTGGCCTGGCTGGCCGACGGCGTGGTCGCGCGCGTGCTGGCGCTGGCGTGGCAGGAAGTCGGCAGCGCGCACGGCGTCATCGCCGATGCGCGGTTCGTCGTGCTCGGCTACGGCAGTCTTGGCGGCGAGGAGCTCGGCTTCGGCTCCGATCTCGACCTGGTCTTCCTGTACGACGCGCCGCCCGACGCGCACTCGGATGGCGCGCGGCCCCTGGACGCGACGCGCTGGTTCGCAAGGCTGGCGCAGAAGGTCGTGGCGCTGCTGGGCGCGGTCACCGCGGCGGGGCGCCTGTTCGAGGTCGACGTGCGCCTGCGTCCCGACGGTGCCAAGGGCCTGCTGGTGTCGTCGCTCGCCAGCTTCGGCGACTACCAGCGCGAGCGCGCGTGGACCTGGGAACACCAGGCGCTGGTGCGCGCGCGCTTCGTCGCCGGCGACCCGATCCTGCATGCCGACTTCGAGCGCGTGCGCGCGGAAACGCTGGCGCTTGCACGCGATCCCGCGCAGGTGCGCGAGGACGTGGTCGCGATGCGCCGGCGCATGCGCGCCGAGCTGGATCGCAGCGATGCGGCCGTGTTCGATCTCAAGCAGGGCGAGGGCGGGCTGGTCGACCTGGAGTTCGTGCTGCAGGCGCTGGTGCTGATGCATGCGCAATCGCGGCGCGAGCTGCTCGCGCCACGCAACACTCCCGGACTGGTGGACGCGATGCACGCGGCCGGCTTGTTCGACGCCGCGACCACCGCCGCGCTGTTGGAGGCCCACGCTACCTTGTTGTCGCGCGGACTGGAGTGCACGCTGGATCGCCGTGCGCGGCGCCTGCCACTCGATGCCGGTCTCGAAGCCGCGCGCGCAGCCGTGCGTACCGTCGCGCGGGCCAACGGCCTCGCTTTCGAATAGCGCCGAAGCCGCGCGCCTGCGGGGCTACAGTCCCAGGCGGGTGCGGACTTCCGCCGCGACGCGCGCGGTCTCGCGCAGCGGGGTCACCGCAAAGGGAACCAACGACTCGTCCAGGGCGCGGATGCGGCCGCGTGCCATCAGGCTGTCGACGAAGCGGCGCGGCCGCCCGCTGATCGCGTCGTGGCCGGACACGAACACCGGTGCGTTGGTCGCGGCCGCTTCCGACAGCATGTTCACCGAGTCGGCGGTGCAGACGATGCGGTCCGCCCAGCCCAGCAGCCCTGCGTACGGATTGGGGCCATCGCCCGCGTCGCACCACGTGACACCGGCGAGTGTCCCCAGCTTTTCCCGCAGCAGCGCCCGTGCCGGCGCGGGCGTGCGTCGCGACGCGGTCGCCAACACGCTGCCGCCTTCGCGTGCAACGTACGCCGCCAGTGCGTCGAGCCGATGCGCCAGCGCCTCGAGGTCGACGCTGCCATGCGCGCTCGTCCCGCCGAGCAGCACCGCCGTGCGCGGTTGCGGCAACTGGGCGAACGCGGCGAATTGCTGGCGCGATGCCGCCAGCCACAGGTCGTCGACCGGATGCAGGCTGCCGAGCAGGGTGATGACGTTGTCGCCGCCAAGGCCATCGTGTTCGGGGGCGATGACCACGTCCCAATGCCGCGGATCGATGCGCGGATCGAGGATCTGCACCGCGCGTGCGCCGCGTTCGCGCAGCAGCCGCGTCGCCAGGGCGGCCTGGCGACCGCAGCCGATGGCGAGTTGCGGCGGGAACGCCAGCGCGTGTGCGAAGGCAGCGCCGAAGGCGTTGCGCGCCGCCGGCAGCCGCCGCGGCGACAGCCAGCGCCAGGGTGCGCGCGCCTGCAGCGTCCACTCCCGCGGCGATGCCGCGCCCAACGCCGCGACCAGGGCCTGCGCCTGCCGCACATTGCCGGCATGGCCATCGCTGAGCGTCCAGGCATCGGGGCGTTGTTGCATCGGGGAATAGGTCCGTTCCGGCGTCGCCGCCTGTGGTTTCACGCGCCAGACTCTACACTTCCCCGCCTTGGCCGCGACGGCCATGCACCCTGCGCCCGCTGTATCCGTATTCCTGTGTTCTGGAGATCGATTGATGCATTCCGCCTTGCCGGCCGACGCGCTGGACCAGTTGTTCCGCACCGCCCGCACCCACAACGAGATCGGCGGTGAGGTCAGCGACGAGTTGCTGCACCAACTTTACGAGCTGCTCAAGTGGGGGCCGACCACGGCCAATTCCTCCCCGGCGCGCTTTGTGTTCGTGAAGTCGGCGGAGGCCAAGGCCAAGCTTGGTCCGGCGCTGGACGAAGGCAATTACGCCAAGACCATGGCCGCGCCGGTGACGGTGATCGTCGCCTACGACACGACCTTCTTCGAGAAGATGCCGTACCTGTTCCCGCACACCGACGCCAGGAGCTGGTTCGACAGCAAGCCCGCAGCCGCGATCGAGACCATCTGCCTGCGCAACGGCAGCCTGCAGGGTGCCTACCTGCTCCTGGCCGCACGCGCGCTGGGCCTGGATTGCGGGCCGATGTCGGGCTTCGACAATGCCAAGGTCGACGCGGCGTTCTTTGCCGGCACGCCATGGAAATCGAACTTCCTCGTCAACCTCGGTCATGGCGATGCACAAAAGCTGTTCCCGCGTTCGCCCCGCCTCGCCTTCGACGAGGCCGCGCGCATCGTCTGATTCCGCGAATCTTTCCGGCGCGTCGCGCGCCTCCCTTCATCACCACGTTCCCTCGGAGTCCACCATGTTCAAACCCCTGACCCTCGCCGCCGCGCTGTTCCTGGCGGGTAATACCCTGGCCGGTAACGCCTTCGCTGCCCCGGTGTCGTACAAGATCGATCCCAACCACACCAACGTCATCGCCGGCTGGACCCACTTCGGCTTCTCGCACCCGACCGCGCGCTTCGGCGAGGTCGACGGCGTGATCGTCTACGACGCCGCCCATGTCGGCCAGTCGTCGGTCAAGGTCACCATCCCGCTGACCGGCCTCGACACCGGCGTGCCGGATCTGGACGAGCATCTGCGCAGCGGCGATTTCTTCGACGCCGCGACGTACCCGGTCATCACCTTCGCCAGCACCAAGACCGAACCCGCCGGCGACAACAAGCTGCGCGTGATCGGCGACCTCACCGTGCACGGCGTGACCAAGCCGGCGGTGCTCGAGGTGACCCTGAACAAGTCCGGCGAGCATCCGCTGGGCAAGCGTGCGGCCATCGGCTTCGACGCCAGCACCACGATCAAGCGCAGCGAGTTCGGCATCGCCAAGTTCGTCCCCAACGTCAGTGACGACATCACCATCCGCATCACCACCGAAGCGATGGTGCCGAAGCCGGACGCGAGCAAGAAATAAGCCGCGATGATCATCGAGCGTCCCGCCGATGCGCGTGGCCGTGGGGGTGCCGACTGGCTTGCCAGCCGGCACACGTTCTCCTTCGCGAGCTACTACGACCCCGCGTGGATGGGTTTCGGTCCGCTGCGGGTGATCAACGACGATCGCGTCGCCGCCGGTGCGGGCTTCCCCCCGCATCGCCACGCCAACATGGAAATCCTCAGCTACGTGCTCGAGGGCGCGCTGGCGCATCGCGACGACAGCGGCGGTGGCGGCGTGATCCGCGCGGGCGAGTTGCAGTGGATGAGCGCCGGCCATGGCATCGAGCACAGCGAATACAACGCCAGCGATGCCGAGCCCGTGCACTTCCTGCAGATCTGGATCCAGCCCGACCGCCTCAACGCGCGGCCGGCCTATGGGCAACGGGTGACGGCAGGCGACGAATCCCGCGGACGCTGGGCGTTGCTGGCCTCGCCCGACGGCGCCGATGGCAGCCTCGCCATCCGCCAGGACGCGCGGCTGTACCTCACGCGGTTGCAAGCAGGCGCCGGGATCGGGCAGCCGTTGGATCCGCAGCGCCGTTACTGGCTGCAGGTCGTGCGCGGCGCCGTCGAAGCGGCGGGGAGAAAGCTCGCGGCCGGCGATGCCATCGGCCTGGCCGAGGAAAGCGGCACCCTGCAGCTAACGGCCACGGAGGCCAGCGAAGTGCTGCTGTTCGACCTGCCGTAGGCGGCTGCGCGTAGTTCTTACCACGCGCTGCGGCGCATCTGGCGGTGCCGCGGGTTGATTTCCCCGCGGCGCGGCGCGGCCTACAATGCGCCCCCACGCTTCACGAAGTCGCACGCCATGACTGCCGCCCCGATTCATCCGACCCAGGCCAACGCCGAGAAGCGCTACGTCGTCACCCGCGCCGACCTGCCGCTGAGCTGCCCGCTGCCGTCGATGGCGCTGTGGAACTCGCATCCGCGCGTGTACCTGCCGATCGAAGCCGAACGCGAATGCCAGTGCCCCTACTGCGGCTCGCACTTCGTGCTCGAAGATGGCCCGCAGTGAGAGTGAAGCGGCTGGCAAGCGCGCGCCGCGCCCGCGGCCGATCGTGGCGCGACAGCCCGCGTTGATGCGTCCGTGGTCACGGCTCGTTGCTTGAGCGTGCCTCCTTGCGCCGCCTGACAGTTGTGCAGCTGCTGCCCGCGCTGGAATCCGGCGGGGTCGAACGTTCCACGCTCGAGATCGCCGAGGCGCTGGTGCGCGCCGGCCATCGCGCCATCGTCGTCTCCGCCGGCGGTCGGCTGGTGCCGGCATTGCAGGCCTTGGGCGCCGAACACATCACCCTGGACATCGGCCGCAAGTCGCTGCTGACCCTGCGCCATGTCCGCGCGCTGCGCGCCTTGTTCGCGCACGAACGCGTCGACCTTGTGCACGCGCGTTCGCGCCTGCCGGCATGGCTGGCGGTGTTCGCCTTGCGCGGCATGCGCAACCGGCCGCGCTTCGTCACCACCGTGCACGGACTCAATTCGCCCTCGCGCTACAGCGCGGTGATGACGCGCGGCGAGCGCGTGATCTGCGTGTCCGACACCGTGCGCCACTACGTGCTGCAGCATTACCCGGCCACCGACGCGGCCAGGCTGCGCGTGATTCCCCGTGGCATCGACACGGCGATGTTCCCGCGCGCGCCGTATCCGGATGCCGCCGCGCGGGCGTGGGCGGCGACGCAGCATCCGGTCCTGGCGGCGGCGGGGGGGCCGTTGCTGCTGCTGCCCGGACGCGGCACACGCCTCAAGGGCCACGCCGATGCGCTCAGGCTGCTGGCGGGGCTGCGCGGTGCGGGCAGCGCGGCCACGCTGTGGCTGCCGGGCGCGCGCGAGGCCGGGCGCGAGGCCTACATCGCCGAGCTCGAACGCGAAGCCGCTGCGCTCGGCGTCGCCGAGGCGGTCGCCTTCACGCCGCCCACCCACGAGATCGCGCGCGCGTACGCGGCCAGCGACCTAGTGCTGCAACTCTCGCGCAAACCCGAATCCTTCGGCCGCACCGTCGTGGAGGCGTTGTCCGTGGGGCGTCCCGTGCTCGGCTGGGCCCATGGCGGGGTGGGCGAACTGCTCGCACAGTTGCAACCACGCGGCGGCGTCGCACCCTTCGATGCCGACGCACTGCTGCAGGCCGCACGCGACCTGCTGGCGCAGCCGCCGTCGCCTCCGGCTACCATTCCGCACACGCTGCGCGCGATGCAGGAGTCCACGCTTGCCGTCTACACCGAACTCTGTGGCTGAAGCCACTGCCGCCATCCATGCCGACCAGGATGGTGGCTGGCGCTGGGCCCCCGCTTGGATCCTCACCTATGTCGCCCTGTGGCCGGCGCCGGGCTATGCCGAAGCCGTGCTCGTGCTGGGTGCCCTGGCGGCGATCTTCAAACTGCTGGTGTTGCGCTTCCGTGGCGGCGCGCAACTGCTGAGCAACCATGCCTGGGCGCTCACGAGCGTGCTGTTCTGCGCCTACTGGGTACCGGAACTGGTGTCCGCCATCGACAGCATCGATCGAGCGCACTCGTTCGCGCAGACCGCCGAAGACCTGCGCTACCTGCCGTTCCTGTGGCTGGCCGCCTCCGCAGTGGCCAGTCCGCGTGGACGTCGCGTGACCTTCACCGGGCTGGCCGTCATCGTCGGCGTGTGGACGCTGGATGCGCTGGTGCAGGCGTTCACCGGCACGAGTCCGCTGTTCTTCGGCATCGATTCGATCAAGCAGGCCATCAGCCACCATCCGATGTGCACGAGCGCGGAAGTCGCCGCGGCCGACCGCCTCAGCGGCGTGCTGGGGCCGTGCAACCTGAAGTTCGGCCAGGTGCTGGCGAGCATGTCGCCGTTCGCGCTGTACGCCGCGGGTCGCCGCTTCCACGCGCCGGGCTGGCTGGTCGCCGCCGCCATGATCGGCCTGGTGCTGCTGCTGGCCGGGTCGCGCGCATCGTGGATCACCTTCGCCGTGGTGCTGGTGTTGTCGGGCTGGGGCCTGTTGGGATGGAAGCGACTGCTCGGCGTGTTCGCCTTCGGTGCGATCGCGATGGCGGTGATGACGGCGACCGTGCCGCAGGTACGCGAACGCATGTACCGCACCACGCATGCGTTGACCGCGGACGAGACCGGCGTCGACAGCGCGCTGTCGGGTCGTGGTCGCATCTGGGGCGCGGCGCTGTGCATGGCACGCGAACATCCGCTCAACGGCGTGGGCGCGCGCGGCTTTCGCGAAGCCTTCCCCGCCTGCGATCCCGATCCAGCGCAGCCGCCGGCCTGGGGCAGCGGTCCCGCGCTGCACGCGCACCAGATCGTGCTCGAGATCCTCAGCGAAACCGGCGGCATCGGCCTGCTGCTGTGGCTGTCGGGCGTCGCCCTGGCGTGGCGGGCATGGCGCTTCGCCGACGAGGCCGCGCGCGAGGATGCCCGTCCGGCCATGCTCGCGCTGGCCGCGACGGTATTCCCGTTCAACACCCACCTGGCGTTCTACTCCACGTTCTGGGGCGGGCTGACGCTGCTGCTGGCGGCGTTGTACGCCGGCAGCCTGCTCTCGCGCGACGTGCGCGGCGCGGCGGTCGCTAGGTAGTCACCCGCTGCGTTTTGTACGGCGACACCATCCCGGCCGGGCGCCGCTTGAAGCGGCGGTGGATCCACAGGTACTGGCTCGGTGCCTCGCGCACCATCGCTTCGATGCTGGCGTTGACGCGGGCGCTGTCGGCGGTGGCGTCGCTGGAGGGAAAATCCGCCAGCGGTGCGCCCACGCGCAACACATAATCCGCGCCTTCGCGGCGATGGAAGAACGGGATCACCGAGCAGCCGCTCAGGCGTGCGAACTGGTGCGTGGCGGTGATCGTCGCCGCCGGTACGCCGAAGAACGGCGCGAACACGGTGTCCTTGCCGCGCATGTCCTGGTCCGGCGCGTACCAGAGGAAGCCGCCCTGCTTGAGGTGGCGCATCGCCGGGCGGATCTCGTCGTTGCTGTACATCGCGCAGGCATAGCGCAGCCGGCCGCGCTTGACCGCCCACTCCAGCACGGGGCTGCGCAGGCGGCGGTACATGCCGGCGAGCGG
>Ga0207981_1000107_pt1 | contig 11888 bp, 11 predicted proteins | sample SoimicmetaGmgLPC_FD_188327 | JGI IMG/M metagenome (GOLD analysis project Ga0207981, IMG submission 188327) | Soil and rhizosphere microbial communities from Laval, Canada - mgLPC (SPAdes) (version 2) | ecosystem: Environmental > Terrestrial > Deep subsurface > Rock core/Sediment | place: Laval... | reverse complement strand
CCGCTGGAGATGGGCCTGGATTGGGCGGTGCATTTGGACAAGCCGGGTTACTTCGTCGGCCGCCGCGCGCTCGAGCGCGAACAGAAGGCGGGTTCGGCGTGGAAGCTGATGGGCTTCGAAGTCGATTGGGCCGGCATGGAGCCGCTGTTCGCGAAGGTCGGCCTGCCGCCGCAGATCCCCGCGATGGCGGTGCGCGGCAGCCTGCCGGTGAAGCAGGGCGACACGCAGGTCGGTTATGCGTCGACGAGTACGTGGTCGCCCGTGCTGAAGACCTACATCGCACTCGTGCACCTGCAGAAACCCTATTACGAACCCGGCACCGCGCTGACGATGGAAGTCACCGTCGAACACAAGCGCCTGCAGGCGCCTGGCAAGGTCGTGAAGCTGCCGTTCTATGAGCCGGAGTGGAAGAAGAAATGAGCAGCAACCAATACGACGCCATCGTCATCGGCGCCGGCCACAACGGCCTGATCGCAGCGGCCTACCTCGCACGCGCGGGCAAGAAGGTCTGCGTGCTCGAACGGCGCGAAGTCGTCGGCGGCGCCGCGGTCACGTCCGAACCGTTCCCCGGCTATCGCTTCAGCCAGTTCTCCTACGTCGTCAGCCTGCTGCGTCCGGAGATCATCCGCGACCTCGAACTGCCGCGGCACGGTTTGAAGATCCTGCCGCTGCCGAGCACGGTCACGCCGATGGACAACGGCGATTACCTCGCCGCGTGGGACGACCACGACCTCACGCGCCAGGAGTTGTATCGCCACTCGCCGCGCGATGCCGAGGCGAGCGACGAATACGGCCGCGTGATGGCGCGCGCCGCGAAGGCGATCAAGCCGATCCTCGGCCTGGTGCCGCCGGATCCCTCGTCCATGAGCCCGCGCGACATGCTGCGCATGCTCAAGGTCGGCCAATACGCGAAGAGCCTGTCGGAAAAGGAGCTGTACCAGATCGCCAAGCTGCTCACGCAGTCGGCGGCGGACCTGCTCAACGACTGGTTCGAGTTCGATCCGCTCAAGGGCACCAAGTCCGCGAGCGGCATCATCGGCACCTTCCTCGGTCCGAACTCGCCGGGCACGGCCTACGTGCTGCTGCACCACTACATGGGCGAGATCGACGGCGCGTTCCGCGCGTGGGGCTTCTGCAAGAACGGCAACGGCGGCGTGACGCAGGCGATCGCGAGCTCCGCGCGTGCGCTTGGCGTCGAAATCCGCACGAATGCGTCCGTGCAGCAGGTCATCGTGAAGGGCGGCCGCGCTGCGGGCGTTGCGTTGGCCAACGGCGATGAGTTGCAGGCGAAGGTCGTGATCTCCGCCGCCGATCCGAAGCGCAGCTTCCTGCAGTTCGTCGAACAGAAGCATTTGCCCGGCGAGTTCGTCGAGCAGATCAAGAACTTCCGCGTGCGTGGTTCGTCGGGCAAGGTCAACATCGCGCTCAGTGAATTGCCGGATTTCACGTGCTTGCCGGGCGAAGGCCCGCTGCATCGCGGCGCGATCTCGATCAGCCCGAGCATGGAATACATCGAACGCGCCTACGACGAGGCGAAGTACGGCCAGTTCGCCAAGAACCCCTACATCGACATGATCATCCCCTCGATGATCGATCGCGACATGGCACCGCCGGGCCACCACGTGATGTCGTGCTTCGTGCAGTACGCGCCCTACGACATCGAAGGCGGCTGGGACGATGCCAAGCGCGATGCCTTCGGCGAGACGGTGATCTCCACCATCGAGCGTTACGCACCGAACATCCGTCGCGCGATCGTCGGCAAGCAGGTGATCACGCCCAAGGACATCGAGATGATCGCCGGCATCACCGGCGGCAACATCTTCCACGGCGAACTGCTGCTGCACCAATTGTTCTTCCTGCGCCCGGCGCCGCAATGGGCCGATTTCCGCACGCCGCTGCCGGGGTACTACTTCGGCGCGTCCGGCGCGCATCCGGGCGGTGGCGTCATGGGCGCGGCCGGCAAGCTGGCCGCACAGGAAGTCCTGAAGGATTGGAAGTGACGATGAGCGCGAACAAGAGCTACGACACGATCATCGTCGGCGCGGGCCACAACGGCCTGGTCGCTGCGAACTACCTCGCGAAGGCCGGCAGGAAGGTGCTGGTGCTCGAACGGCGCGATCGCGCGGGCGGCCAGCTGGCGGGCGAAGCCTTCGACGGCGCCGCCTTCGATCCGTTGCATGCCGGTGCGCAGTTGCGCCCCGACATCGTGCGCGACCTCGATCTCGTGAAGCACGGGCTCGCGGCGGGCAAGCCCGCGCCCTACGTCTCGCTGCTGCCCGACGGCCGCCGCCTCGTGCTCGACACGGCGAACGAAGCCGCCACGCGCGATTCGATCCGCCAGTGCTCGGAGAGCGACGCAAAGCGCTGGCCCGAGTTCGTCGCCTTCATGGACCGCGCCGCCGCATTCCTGGATGCCGCGTATCGCACGCCGATGCCGCGCCTGCCGCACGTCACGCTGGCCGAAGGCTGGCCGCTGGCGAAACTCGCGTGGACGCTGCGCCGCTTGGGTGGCAAGGACATGTTCCGCGTCATCCGCATGATGTCGATGTCGACGGTGGAGTTCACCGAAGAATGGTTCGAATCCGAGGAACTGAAGGCCGCCATCGGCGCGGTCGGCATCCACGGCTTCACGCTCGGCTCGATGTCGGCGGGCACCGGCTACACGCTGATGCACAACTGGTTGAACCGCGGTGGCCTTGCGCATCGCACGGGGGGCAGCGCGAACATCGCCAACGCCCTCGTCGCCGCGCTCAAGGCGAACGGCGGCGAGCTGCGCACGTCCGCGGGCGTGAAGCGCATCCTCGTCGAGCGTTCGCGCGCGGCGGGCGTGCAGCTCGACAACGGCGAAGAGATCCGCGCCGCGACCGTGTTCTCCGCCGCCGATCCGCGCAACACGCTGCTGAACCTCGTCGGCGCGCCGGAACTGCCGACCGAATTCGTGTGGCACGTGCAGTCGATCAAGATGCGCGGCTCGCTGGCGAAGGTGCACCTGCGCACCGACGGCAGCCATGGGATTCCGGCAGGCACGCTGGCGCTCGCACCGACGCTCAAGTACCTCGAACGCGCCTTCGATGCCGCGAAGTACGGCGAGCTCGCGCAACGCCCGTATCTCGAAGTCACGACCGCGGGCGAAGTCGTCTCGATCCACATGCAGTCGGCTCCGTACAGGCTGCGCGGCACGAACTGGAACGACGCGCGCGCCGAAGTCGAACGCATCGCCATCGACACGCTGGCCGAACAATTCCCGTCGTTGAAAGCCTCGATCCGCGAAGTCCGCACGCTCACGCCGGTGGACCTGGAACGCGAGTACGCCCTCACAGAAGGCGACCTCAACCACGGCCAGCTGATCCTCGACCAGATGTTCTTCATGCGCCCCTTGCCGGGTTGGTCGAACCACGCCACGCCGATCGATGGCCTGTTCCTGTGCGGCAGCGGCGTGCACGGCGGCGCGGGCATCAGCGGTGCCGCGGGACGCAACGCCGCAACCAAGGTGCTGGCCGACAAAGCCTGAGCCCCACGTTCCCCCGGCAGTGACCTGCGCGGGGGACGGCGGTGAGCGAGCAGTTCGACTACGTGATGGCGCCGGTGTCGATCGTGGTCGGCCTGGCGATCGGGCACATCCTCGCTGCGCTCGGCGTGGCGGTGAACCGGCTGCGCGGACACGGCAAACCGATCCACCTGGAAGTGGTGTTCCTCTCGTGGGTCGGCTTCGTGCTCGTGTGGATCGTGTCGTTCTGGTGGTGGGAGTTCAAATTCCACGAGCTCGGCACGACGTGGACGTACGGGCTGTACCTGTTCGTCCTGGGCTACGCGATGGCCTTGTTCCTGCTCGCGGTGATCCTCGTCCCGCGCGGCATGAAGGACCTCGACGATTCCTACGCGTGGTTCATGGCCGACAGGCGCTGGTTCTTCTCGATCATCATCGCCGCCACCCTGCTGGACGTCATCGACTCGTGGGTGAAGAGCAGCGCGTGGGCCTTCAGACCCCTGTACCTGGTGTGGTTCACGACGACGCTGGTCGGCGTGATCGTCGGCATGCGTTCGGAAAGCAGGCGTGTGCAGCAGGTGCTGGCGGTCGGCTTGCTCGCGTACCAGGTGATCTACACCGGGGCGGAGTTGAACGTGTTGGGACGTTGGTAGCGCAAAAATCCTCGGCTCCGGAACGACGGACCGCCACGCACTCGGTTATCGCGCCTGTCGGAGCGCTCATCGAGCGCGTGACAGGCCGTCCTTCCGAAGAGGACGGCTCTTGCTCGCGTCACTCCAGCATCGCAGGCAACCCTTCATTCGCGAGCTTCTCGAGAATGCGCTCCAACTGCCGGCGCTCCTCCGCATCCAGCGTCGCGAGCAACTTGCGCTCGCGGCCCAATGCGAGCGGCACGATCTCGTCGTAGATGCGAATGCCCGCCTCGCTCAACGTCAGCACCGAACGACGGCGATCGTCGCCATGCATCTCGCGCAACAACAACCCACGCTCCAGCAAATGCGCCACCGCGCGACTCACCGCCACCTTGTCCATCGCCGTGCGCTCGGCCACCGCGTTCGCGCTCAACTCCGGATAACGCCCGAGCACCGCGATCACCCGCCACTCGGTGATGCCGAATCCGAAGCGCGCCTGGTAGAGCCGGGCGATCGCTTGGCTGATGCGGTTGGACAGCACGCTCAGCCGGTAGGGCAGGAACCGGTCGAGGTCGAGCTCGGCGTGGTCCTCGGGGCCCGGCGGGACACCAGTATCGGTCGGTTCAGCGCTCATGGTTTCACTTGAAACTATGGGAGTGTAGGATGCCACCTTTCAGTGCACCCGGAACAATGCCATGAACGCCCAGCCCAACCTCGGCATGCAGGTCACCACCTTCGAGAACCCGATGGGGATCGACGGATTCGAGTTCGTCGAATTCGCCGCGCCGCAGGGCCAGGGCGAGTTGCTGCATGACTATTTCCGCCGCATGGGCTTCACCGCCGTGCTGCGCCACAAGACGCGCCCGATCACGGTGTACCGCCAGGGCGGCGTCAATTTCCTCGTGAACGAGGACCCGGATTCCTTCGCCGCCGATTTCGCGGCCGCGCATGGTCCCAGCGCCTGCGGTTTCGCCATCCGCTTCAAGAAGCCGGCGGATGAAGTCTGCAAGGTCGTGCTCGGCAACGGCGGCGAAGCGATCTCGCACAAGCCGCAGTCCAAGGCCGTCGACGCGCCGGTGGTGAAGGGCATCGGCGATTGCATGCTGTACCTGGTCGACAAGTACGGCGACAAGGGTTCGATGTACGAAGACTACCTGCCGGTGCAGGGCGCCGACCAAGACCCGAAGGGCTTCGGCCTGACCTTCATCGACCACCTCACGCACAACCTCTACTTCGGCAACATGCAGAAGTGGTCGGATTACTACGAGCGCCTGTTCAACTTCCGCGAGATCCGCTACTTCGACATCAAGGGCGCGAAGACGGGCCTGGTGTCCAAGGCGATGACCGCGCCGGACGGCATCGTGCGCATTCCGCTCAACGAGTCCAACGATCCGAAGTCGCAGATCAACGAATACCTCGACGCCTACAAGGGCGAGGGCATCCAGCACATCGCCTGCTTCACGGACAACATCTACGACACCGTGGAAGCGATGCGCGCGCAGGGCGTGCAGTTCCTCGACACGCCGGACACGTATTTCGACGTGATCGACCAGCGCGTTCCGAACCACGGCGAAGACGTGCCGCGCCTGGCGCGCAACAAGATCCTGATCGACGCCGACCCGGAGACCAAGCAGCGCAAGCTGCTGCAGATCTTCACGCAGAACGCGATCGGCCCGATCTTCTTCGAGATCATCCAGCGCAAGGGCAACGAAGGCTTCGGCGAAGGCAACTTCCAGGCGCTGTTCGAGAGCATCGAACGCGACCAGATGCGCCGCGGCGTGCTGTAAGAACGCACTCGAAGGGGACGAGGATGCAATCGACCGGTTACCAGACGGGCTTCGCCAACGAGTTCGCCACCGAAGCGGTCGCGGGCGCCTTGCCCGTCGGTCGCAATTCGCCGCAGAAGGTGGCGCACGGTTTGTATGCCGAACAGGTGAGCGGCACGGCGTTCACCGCGCCACGTCGCGAGAACCGCCGCAGCTGGTTGTATCGCATGCGTCCCGCGGCGATGCACGGGGCGTTCGAAGCCTTCGCGCAGCCGACATTCCACAACGACTTCGGCGATGGTCCGGTTTCGCCTGATCAATTGCGCTGGAGTCCGCTGCCGATGCCGGCGTCGCCGACGGATTTCGTCGAGGGCCTCTTCACGATGGCCGGCAATGGGTCGGCCGCGGCGCAGCACGGCGTCGGCATCCACCTGTACGCGGCCAACCGCGACATGGCCGATCGCTTCTTCTACGACGCCGACGCGGAACTGCTGATCGTCCCGCAGCAGGGCCACCTGCACATCGAAACCGAACTCGGCGTGCTCGACCTCGAGCCGCAGGAGATCGCGCTGATCCCGCGCGGCATCCGCTTCCGCGTTGCCTTGCCGGATGGCGAAGCGCGCGGTTACGTCTGCGAGAACTTCGGCGCGCTCGTGCGCCTGCCGGACCTCGGTCCGATCGGCAGCAACGGCCTGGCCAATCCGCGCGACTTCATGACGCCGAACGCCGCGTTCGAAGACCGCGAAGGCGACTTCGAACTGATTGCCAAGTTCCAGGGCCACCTGTGGCGCGCGAAGATCGGCCATTCGCCGCTCGACGTCGTCGCATGGCACGGCAATTACGCGCCGTGCAAGTACGACCTGCGCCGCTTCAACACCATCGGTTCGATCAGCTTCGACCATCCCGATCCGTCGATCTTCACCGTGCTCACCTCGCCGAGCGACACGCCCGGCACGGCGAACCTGGATTTCGTGGTGTTTCCGCCGCGTTGGCTCGTGGCGCAGGACACTTTCCGCCCGCCGTGGTTCCATCGCAACGTCGCGAGCGAATTCATGGGCCTGGTGACGGGTGTGTACGACGCGAAGGCCGAAGGCTTCGCACCGGGCGGCGCATCGCTGCACAACAGCATGAGCGGCCACGGGCCGGATGCGGCGACGTTCGAGAAGGCATCGAATGCCGACCTCGCGAAGCCCGACGTCATCAAGGACACGATGGCTTTCATGTTCGAAACGCGCGCGGTGATCCGCCCCGCGAAACAAGCCATGGACGCTGCGCATCGCCAGCGCGATTACCAGGATTGCTGGACCGGCCTGAAGAAACACTTCGTGGCGCCGCGTTGACGCGCACCCTGTAGGCTCCGCGCATTCGACCCCAAGGAGCTTCGAATGCGCGCCCTGCTGCTGACGACCTGCCTCGCCATCGCCTGCACGGCCTGCACGGGGCGCGAAAGCCCCACAGGCACGACGCCCGCCGCGTCGACCGTCGCCGCGCCCGCGGCCGCCACCGTCGCGCCGCCGCCGGCCGTCACTGCCGCACCGCCCGCCACGACCACCACCACACCGCCGCCCGCCACGGGCCCGATGCCCGCCGAAGGCGCGATCAGCTTCAACGGCTTCGGCCCCGCGCATTGGGGCGCGAGCGAAGAGCAGGTCCGCCAGGCGTGGGGCAAGGACCTGGAAGGCGCGCAGACCGAACCGAACGGCTGCTATTACCTGTTCCCGCAGCCGCGCACGGAGAGCGGGTATCGCCTCGCCTTCATGATCGAAACCGCGAAGTTCGCGCGGATCGACGTGCGCGTGCCCGAGATCGTCGCGCCCGGTGGCGGTCGCGTGGGGATGGACAAGGCCGAGTTGCATCGCCTCTACCCGGCGATCACCGAACAGAAGCACAAGTACGTGGAAGGCGCGCTCAACCTGCGTGCGATGGATCCGCAGGGCGGCCCGGCTGCGATCGTGTTCGAGCTCGACCCGGACGGAAAGGCCACCGCCTGGCGCATCGGCGTGCCGCCGCAGGTCGATTACGTGGAAGGCTGTTCCTGACGTTAGACTCGCAGCGCCTTGTCCACCGGAGGGATGCCGATGTTCGAAGTCTGGGGTTTCTTCCTGCTCGGGCTCGTGTTCCTGATGCTGGGCGGCGATTCGGTGGTGAAGGGGGCCAACGGGCTCGCGAAGCACTACGGGCTGTCGCCCTTCGTCACCGGCCTGGTCCTGGTCGCGTTCGCGACCTCGATCCCCGAGCTCGTCGTCAACGCACGCGCGGCCTACGTCGGTGCGCAATCGCTGGCGGTGGGCAACGCGGTCGGCAGCAACCTCGTCAACTTCGGCCTGACCCTCGGCCTGGCCGCGCTCGCCGCGCCGCTGGTGGTGCGCTGGCGCGCGCTCTCGCCGCTGCTGTTGTGCTTCGTCGCGCTTGGCATCGTCACGATTGGACTGGGATTCGACGGCGTGCTTTCGCGCCTGGACGGCATGCTGCTGTTGCTCGCATTCGTCGCCGTCGTCGCGTTCACCTTCGCGCGTTCGCGCAGCGACAGCGAGGAAGTGCGCAAGGTGCTCGCCGAATACTCCGAGACGCGCGGCGGACTCGGCATGAACATCGCGCGATTCGTCATCGCGGCGATCGTGCTTTGCTTCGGCGCGAAGTGGATCGTGTCCAACGCGCCGGCAGTCGGCGCCTCGCTCGGCATGGGACCGCTCCTCACGGGCCTGGTGCCGGTGGCCATCGGCACGGCCTTGCCGGAAATCGCGGCCGCGGTCCTGGCCGCGCGGCGCGGGCAGGGCGAACTGGTCGCGGGCCATGTCATCGGCTCCAGCCTGTGCAACCTGACGCTCGTGCTGGGCGGCATGGCGAGTTTCCGCGCGCTGCCCTTGCCCGCGTCCTTCGTCCGATTCGAAATGCCGGCCGCGGTGGCTTTCGCGCTCGCGCTGTATCCGATGCTGCGCGGCGACCTGCGCATCAGCAGGCTCGAAGGCGGCATCCTGGTCGCTGCCTACGTGGCATGGCTTGCGTTCGTGCTGGTCTCGCAGACGCTTTGATCGCGCCGGGTCGCGGTTAGACTCCTGCGCATGAACGCTTCGAAGGTTTCCGCGCCCGTCCTCGCACGCGCCATGCGCGCGTTCGCCGAGTTCTTCCGCTACGAGGCGGCGGGCGGCATCATGCTGATCATCGCGGCGGTCGTCGCGCTGCTCTTCGTCAACTCGCCTTGGCGCGAGACCTACCACGCGCTCCTCGACCTGCCGGTGGAAGTCAGCGCAGGCAACGTCGGCATCGCCAAGCCCCTGCTGTTGTGGGTCAACGATGGCCTGATGGCCATCTTCTTCCTGCTCGTTGCGTTGGAGATCAAGCGCGAGATGGTCGGCGGGCAACTCGCCGGACGCGCGCAGATCATCATGCCGATGGTGTGCGCCGTCGCCGGCGTCGCGGTGCCGGCGCTGATCTTCTACGCGCTCAACAGCGAGGACTCGTCGGCGATGCGCGGCTGGGCCGTGCCGACGGCCACCGACATCGCGTTCGCCCTGGGCGTGCTCGCGCTGCTCGGTTCCCGCGTGCCGATCGGGATGAAGCTCCTGCTGTCGACGATCGCAGTGGTGGACGACCTGATCGCGATCGTGATCATCGCGGTCTTCTACTCGCACGGCCTGTCGGTGTGGGCGCTCTCGCTTGCGGCACTGGCGATCGCGTCGATGTTCACGATGAACCGCCTGGGCGTGAAGTCGCTGGTGCCTTACCTGGTGATCGGTGCGGTGTTGTGGGTGTGCGTGCTCAAGTCGGGCGTGCATGCCACCCTCGCCGGCGTCGCCACGGGCCTGTTGATCCCGCATGTCGACAAGCGCAACAAGATCGACGATGCCACCGAGCATTCGCCATTGGAAACGCTGGAGCACGCGCTGCACCCCTGGGTCGCCTTCGCGATCCTCCCGGTGTTCGCCTTCTTCAACGCGGGGCTCGAATTCGGCGACCTGGAAGTCTCGCAGGCCTTCGACAAGTTGCCGCTGGGCATCGCGCTCGGCCTGCTGGTGGGCAAGCCGATCGGCATCGTCGGTGCCGCGCTCGCCCTGCGCGCGCTGGGTTGGGCGCCGTTCCCGCGCGGCATGGACGTGCGCGCGATGCTGGGCCTGGGCCTGCTGTGCGGCATCGGCTTCACGATGAGCCTGTTCATCGGTTCGCTCGCCTACGTCGACGCCGTGCGTTACGAAGAAGCGGTGCTCGGCATCTTCGTCGCCTCGGTGATCTCGGCCGTGCTCGGCATCGCGTGGCTGCGCGCGGTGCTGCCCGATCGCGCGGAGGCCTGAGGTGCGGCATGCGCTCGTGTTCGGCGCGACCGGCCAGATCGGCGAGCCGCTGATCGATCTGCTGGAAGCGGATGGTTGGCGCGTCACGGCCGTGTCGCGGCAGTCGCAGCGCGATCGCCCGGGGCTGCATTGGGTGGAAGGCACGTTGCCTGCGCTCGATGCCGCGGTGCCGCGCCAGGTCGACGCGATCTTCAGTTGCGGGCCGCTGGATGCTTTCGCGCAGTGGTACGAGCGGGCCGCGATCGAATGTCCGCGCGTGGTGGCGTTCGGGTCGACGAGCATCGACGTGAAGCGCGGATCCTCGGATCCGAAGGAACGTGATGTCGCCGCGCGGCTTCGCGAGGGCGAGCGTCGCGTGTTCGATCGCGCCGCCTCGGTGGGCGCGCAGGCCACGATGCTGCGACCCACGCTCGTCTATGGCGTCGGCCGCGACCACACGCTCACGCGCATCGCATCGCTCGCGCATCGCTGGGGCCGCTTCGTGCTGCCGCGCGGTGCGAAAGGCTTGCGCCAGCCCGTGCATGTCGGCGACCTCGCACAGGCCGCCTTCGCCGCGTGCGCTGCGCCGGCCGCGGGCGGGAAGGCTTACGCCTTGCCCGGCGGCGAGCGCATCGCCTACCGCGACATGGTGCAACGCGTGCTCGCCGTCCTCGATCCGCCACCGACTTTGTATGAAGTCCCCGGCCCGCTGTTCGGCCTGGCGTTGCTCGGCGCCCGTGCGATGGGCCGCATCGGCGGCTTCGGCGATGCGGCCGTCGCGCGCATGCGCAGCGACCTGGTGTTCGACCTCGCGCCTGCGCAACGAGACTTCGGTTACGCACCCCGCGCCTTCCGTCCGACGGCGGCGATGTTCATGCAGCGTTGAACGTACGCCCGCACACTCCGCGCATGCGCACCTTCCTCGTCGTCGCTGCACTCCTCGTCGGCCTGCCGATGTCGTCGCACGCCGCCCAACCCGCCGCGAACAGCGCACGCACGCCCGCCGCGGAGATCGACGCGCTGATCGATCGGGTCGCGCACGCGAAGGGCGTCGTCTTCATCCGCAACGGCAGCGACTACACCGCGACCGAAGCCGCCGCGCACCTGCAGCGCAAGCGCGAGGCCGCGGGCGACAAGGTGCGCACGCCGGAGCAGTTCATCGACGCGCTCGGTTCGCGTTCCTCGATGAGCGGCAAGGCGTATCGCGTGCGCCTGGCCGATGGCCGCGAGATGGACAGCGCGGTGTGGCTCAAGGGATTGCTGCACGACCTCCGCACGGGTCGCTGACCCGTCAGATTTCTTCCGGCACCTGCAAGGGCCGCATCTTCGCCAGCGCGCGCAGCGCGATGATCAGCACGCCGCCGAGCACCATCGCACCGCCGATCCACAGGCGCGGGCCCGGATGGTCGCCCCAGAACACCAGGCCGAGCACCACCGCGAGCATGGGCGCGAGCAGCAACCACGGCGTGACCTGCGCGACCGGATGGCGCTGCACCAGCACGTAATACAAACCGTGCCCGAGCATCGACGCGAACACCGCCGAATACAGCGCGCCGCCCCAACCGATCCACGTCGCCTCGCGCAACGCATGCCAGTTGCCCGGTTCGAACACGGTGCTCAGCAACAGCAGCGGCACGACGCTGATGATCGCCGTCCAACCTTGCTGGCTGATCATGTCCACGCCGACCAGTCGCCGCATGAGCACGGTGCCGATGGCGAGGAAGACCGCCGACAC
>Ga0207981_1000106_pt1 | contig 11894 bp, 10 predicted proteins | sample SoimicmetaGmgLPC_FD_188327 | JGI IMG/M metagenome (GOLD analysis project Ga0207981, IMG submission 188327) | Soil and rhizosphere microbial communities from Laval, Canada - mgLPC (SPAdes) (version 2) | ecosystem: Environmental > Terrestrial > Deep subsurface > Rock core/Sediment | place: Laval... | reverse complement strand
TCGGAATGGGGTTGTCGGCGTCGACTCTTATACTCGTAGGTACAGGGAGCGCGTGCTCCCGATGCCAATGACAAGAGGCGAGGCGATGAATGAGATCAGCCACTCACTGAGTGACCGAGACACCGCTGCGATGACCGCGACCTGCGCGGTCTGCGGTCCGGTGCGACTGAAGACCAGGGGCCGTGGCCGGTTCGTGTGCGGCGTCCGCGCCGCCGAGCGCCACGCCGAGTGGGCAGCCCGCAACCCGGAGAAGGCCCGGCGCAACCGCCGGGGCCGCTCCGCCCACCACCTGACTTCCTTCGACGAGTCCACCCTGACCGGCGAGTGCCCCGTGTGCGGCATCGTCGGTGTGGTGCCCAAGGGCCGCGGCTTCATGTGCCGGACCCGGGCCGAGGAGATCTGGACCCAGCAGCAGTCCTCGCCGCAGCAGCGGTGCGGGGTGTGCCGACGGGTGTGGCTGTCCGCGGACGGGACCTGCGCGTACTGCTCGGACCGCGAGGCGCACGACTGGTCGCTGGGTCTGAAGACCGACCAGGACCTCGCCGACCTGAAGCAGCTCGCCCACGACTGGGCTGAGGACATCAAGCCGCTCGAGACGATCGTCGACGAGAAGACCCACTCCGCCTACGCGATGCCGCGCTCCGAGAGCGCCGAGCCGCGGTGGCGGACGCTCGGCACCGGCAGTGCCGCTGACTGGTGGGCCCAGAACGCCCACCTCGTCGAGGGGGCCGGGTCGTGATCGACGAACTGGTGAAGGACCTGATGCGTCGCGAAGAGCGCCACGGGCAGGACCCGTGGTTCTGGACCGACGACCACGACGAGTTCTTCTACCTCGACGAGGAGTGACATGGCGAAGCTGACGATGGAGCAGGCGAAGGCTCGGGTCATCCTGATGATCGGCGCAGGCTCTACCGTCACCGACGCGATGCTCGCCGTCGACCGCTCCCAGAAGTCGTACGAGAACTGGCGGTCCGCGGACCCGGAGTTCAAGGCCGCGATCGACAAGGCCCGGGCCGGCGCCAGCCGCGCCCGGGAGGCCGGCCAGGACCCGGTCGAGCGGGTCAACCTGAAGAACCTGTCGTTCGCCGAGTGGCGCAAGCGGTTCCTCGGCCGCGAGACCTACCCGCACCAGCAGATGTGGATCGACGTCCTCGAGGGCAACGAGCCGAAGCTGTGGCACCCGGCGCTGTACTACAAGCCGGGCAACCCGCGCCGCGTCCTCATCAACACCCCGCCGTTCCACGCGAAGTCCGCGACCATCACGCAGGAGTACGCGACCTACCGGCTGTGCCTGAACCCGGCGATGAGGATCCTCATCATCTCCAAGACCTCGGAGATGGCGCAGTCGTTCCTCTACTCGATCAAGACGATGCTGACCGACCCGGAGTTCTCCGAGCTCCAGGCGGCCTACGGCCCGCCCGGCGGCTTCAAGCCTCAGCGCGGCGAGGGGTCGTGGACCTCCAAGGTCATCTACCTCGCCGACCGTAACCTCGACGCGGCCGACAAGGCCGCGAAGGACCCGACCGTGGCGGTCGCCGGCATCGGCGGCCAGGTGTACGGAAAGCGCGCCGACCTGATCCTGCTCGACGACTGCGTCGACGACGGGAACGCCTCGGCGTTCGCGTCCCAGTTCAACTGGCTGAACCGCACCGTCCTGTCCCGGAACAAGACCGGCATCGTCGCCCTCATCGGCACCCGCGTCGCCGCGCTGGACCTGTACCGCCACGTGCAGAACCCGGACCTCTACGTCACGGGCGAGAGCCCGTGGACGGTGCTGAAGTCCCCGGCGGTCCTGGAGTTCGCCGAGGACCCGAAGGACTGGGTCACCCTGTGGCCGAAGTCCTCGCAGGCCCTCGACGAGAACAACGAGGACGAGCCCGACGAGGACGGCATGTACCCCGCGTGGGACGGCAAGGCCCTCGCCTCGGTGCGGGCGGACAACAACCCGCAGACGTGGGCGATGGTCTACCAGCAGCAGGACGTGTCCGAGGACATGACGTTCCACCCGACCTGCGTTCGCGGGTCGGTGGACGGGCGCCGCAAGCCGGGCCCCCTCGTGGCCGGCGCGTGGGGCCATCCGAAGGACGGCATGGAGGGCAAGCGGATCATCGGGTCTATCGACCCCGCCGGAACCGGCGAGGCGTTCGTCCTGATCTACGCCGTCGACCGGGCCACCCGTGAGCGGTGGGTCCTGAACGCCTGGACCTCGGTGAACACCACGCCCGCGTGGTACGCCGACCAGATCGAGATGCTGACCCCGATGTACGGGGTGCACGAGTGGGTCATCGAGCAGAACGGGTACGCCTCGTGGATCATCCACGACGAGCGGATCCGGGCGTACTGCCAGAACCTCGGCGTCCCGATCGTGCCGCACTTCACCGGCTCCATGAAGCAGGACCCGGACTTCGGTGTGGCCTCGATGTCGACCCTGTTCGGCGCCCTGAAGCGCCGCTCGGACGGGGCCTCCGACTCCGGCCAGCTCGACCACGACGGCAACAACATCATCCACCTGCCCGACCCGGACAAGTCTCCGGGCGTGAAGGCGCTGGTGGAGCAGTTGGTGACGTGGGTGCCGCAGAAGTCTGGCGCGAAGCTGCGCATGGACGGCCCGATGGCGCTGTGGTTCGCGGAGTTGCGGGCCCGCCTGTACGTCATGGGCGGCGAGAAGTCGCCGACCTCGCACGCCTCGTCTCGGTTCCTGAGCCCGCGTGCACGCCGCCGCCAGGGAGTTGTCCCGGCCGGCTACTAGAACTTGCGGCCCTGAAGAAGGAAACCCGTTGATGGCAAGCGGCCCCGTGCACGGGGACCCAGGGACCGGAGGGGAAGGGACGCGGCTCGACCGCGCAACCCACCGCAGGACCACATCCCGAGAGGACGAGCATGGACTACTCCACCGCTACCGATAACGGCTTCGCTGCCGTCGTGCGGTGCGTGCAGTCCGTCAAGGAGCAGTGGCACAGCCGCGACGCCTCGGCGGAGCGCCTCCGCGCCGTGCTGGCGGGAGACTGGGAGCGCGTCGCCCCCGGCGCGTTCACCGAGGACTACCCGGCCCCGATGGTCGCCAACCGCATCGAGGTCATGTCCCGCGACGTGGCCGCCTCGCTGGCGGCCCTGCCGACCATCACCTGCGCCGCCCCCTCCTCCATGAGCGAGTCGGCCAAGAAGTTCGGCGACAACCGATCGAAGATCGCCTCCGGCGGGTACGTCGAGGGCTCCAACCTGGAGCCCCACATGACCGACTTCGGCCGGTCGTTCGACTGCTTCGGCATGGGTGTGTTCTTCATCGAGCCCGACATGAAGGCGAAGATGCCCCGGATCCGGGTGCGCGACGGGTCCACGGTGTACGTCAACTGGGACACCCTCGGCCGCACCATCCGCGGCTTCGAGGAGTTCTCCCTCCCGGCGCACCAGATCAAGGACATGGTCCCGGAGGCCGTCGACGTCCACAGGGCGCTCGACGAGTACCGGCTCAACGACATCAACGTCGTCCGCTACTCGGACGGCAAGCAGACCGTGGTGTACCTGCCGGACTGCAAGAACACCATCCTGCTCCAGTACAAGGCCCCGATCCCCGGCGAGTCGCAGTTCGTGGGCGTCCCGCGCCCGAAGGGCGGCTCGTCCTTCTCCGGCGTCCCCCGCGGCGCGTACGACGACCTCGTGTACCTACTGGTCGCCGACCACGAGTTCAGGATGCTGGCTCTCGAGGCCGCCTCCAAGGCGGTGCAGGGCCCGCTCGCCGTGCCGATGGACGTCACCGACGTCTCCTACGGCCCGGACGCGGTCATCCGCACGAACCAGCCGCAGAACATCCACCGGGTCGGCACCGACTTCCCGCAGGCGGCGATGGCCGCCGGCGAGATGATCCGCCAGGACCTCGCCGTGGGCGGCATGAGCCCGGAGTCCCGGACCGGCAACATCCAGGCGTCCGTCATCACGGGCAAGGGGATCGAGGCGGCCTCGGCCGGCTACTCCGCCCAGATCGCCAACGCCCAGATCGCGTTCACGTTCGGCCTCCGCGAGGCCATCCGCAAGTGCTTCATCATGGACGAGAACCTGTGGCCCAAGGTGGAGAAGGAGATCCGCGGCGTCTCGCAGGGTGTCCCGTACACCCTGAAGTACACCCCGGCGAAGGACATCAAGGGCGACCACACGGTCGACATCTCGTACGGCTTCCTGTCGGGGATGGCGCCCAACAACGCGCTCGTCTTCGTCCTTCAGGCTCAGGCCGCCGGTCTGGTGTCCCGCGACTTCGCGGCCCGCCAGCTCCCGGTGGGCATGAACGTGTCCGACGAGTTCCACAAGATCGACCTGGAGACCATCCGCAACTCCCTCATGCAGGGAATCTCGGCTCTGTCTCAGGGGATTCCGGCGATGGTGCAGGGCGGGCAGGACCCGACCCCGATCATCGCGGGCATCTCGAAGATCGCCGCTGGTATCAAGAAGGGCAAGCAGCTCGAAGACCTCGTCGCCGAGGTGTTCGCTCCCGAGCCGCCCCCCACCCCCGCCGCTCCCGGTTCTGACGCGCTGGACACAGGCGCTCCCGGTGAAGCCGGGGGAGGGGGGCTTTCAGGGAGCCTGGCGCCCGGACTGGCGACCGAGGGGGCTAACGCCCGCCCTGACCTCCAGCAGTTCATGGCCGGGTTGGGCCGCAACGGTGACGCACAGCTTACCGGCGGAGTCTCCCGGATGAATCCTGTGCAGGGCCAGTAGTGGAGTCCGACGCCTACCAGTGGTGGAAGGTCGTCGATCGCGTCTGGTGCCGCCTGTGCCAGAGCCGCGAGGAGAACGGCGATGAGGCCGGGCTGTGCGCCCGGTGTCAAGGCGATCTTGCGCTGTACGAGGCCGAACTTCTGGAGGACTGATGGCGACTAGCCCTTGCCTGCGATTCGCCTACGACGAGACCGACTTCGACTCCTGCCCTCTTGGTGGCCGCGACTCACACGAGGACCGCTGGTGTCCGGCGTGCGAGCGGTACAAGGAGACGTGCGACGACGCCTGCACCGAGTGCGGGGAGGACACCTGATGGCGAAGCTCATCGCGCAGTTGGGCGAGATCACCGTGGTGATCCGCGACGACCGCGCCGTCCTGAAGGGCGCAGCCCTGAAGGAGTGGAAGTCCGCAGCCACCGACCTGATCGCAGGCGCCGCGGCGCTGCTGACGTTCGAAGAGGAGGCCGAGGATGGCTGAGCACGGCGGGTACCGCACCCCATCCCACCCCGCTCCAGTCTCCGGCCCGGGCGCCCACAGCGCCCGCACCGACCGAGGGCCTAAGCAGTACAACGTCACTGGCGGGTCGTACGGCGACGCGCAGCAGTTCCAGCAGCAGCAGGCGTCAAGCCCGCTAGCGCCCAAGCCGGGCGCCCCGGGCGGGACCGCACCCGCCCCCGTGGCGATGCCGACCGCGCTGCACGCACCGTCCGAGTACGCCGACCAGCCGGTCACGGCAGGCGCTGACGCGGGCCTCGGCCCGAGCATGGCCGACATCGGCATCGCGACCCAGCAGCCAGACCAGGAGCTCCGCTCCAAGTTCGGCCCGATGCTGCCGATGCTCCGCCGCATGGCGGACTCCACGTACGCCACGGACGCCTTCAAGGCGCAGGTCCGCGAACTCGAGGCACGAATCACGGGCTGACCCGACAGAGGAGAGACATGGGACTGGGCGATTTCCTGAGTGGGGTCAACGACTCCATCAACAACTTCATCGCCGACCACAACTCCTCCTACGCGACGTACCTGAAGAACGACCAGGCCCGGCTCGACCAGGAGCACCAGGCCAACGTCGCGGCTGGCCGCGACCAGTACGACAACGGCCGCTCGTTCTTCAAGAACTTCACGAGCACCACCGGCGGGGACATGGGCGGCGTCGACGCTGCCATCCGCAACATCCCCGGTGGCGGCGCAGTCCTCGACGCGCCGTCCCGCTCGTGGGACACGCTGTTCATCACCGCGCAGCACGCTCAGGCCGCCGGCCACCAGAACGGCGACCTGAACAACTTCTCGTGGGGCGAGTTCACCAACGGCTCCGTGTGGAGCAAGGCGTGGAACTCGTGGGGCCAGCAGGGTCACGTCACCGCCGGCCAGATCCTCGCGTCGCAGTTCAGCGACAAGGACGGCGTCTACTACGGCGACCCGATGGACTCCATCGACGCTCAGGCGATCCAGAACGGGGCGAAGGACACCTGGTACGGCACGACCGCTGCTGCGGTCACCGACCTCGGCCTGTCCATGACGATGCCCGGCGGCGGTGCCCTGAAGGCTGGCATGAAGGCCGCCCGCGCCGGCAAGGTCATCGAGTCCGGCGCCGAGGCCGAGCGGGTCGCGCAGCGGCTCGCCACCACCGGCCACGAGGGCGCGACGGTCGACAAGGCCGGCGACTTCGCCGACAACCTGCTGCACCGCCCGCGCAACGAGGACTCGATCATCGGCCGGATGGCCCAGTACTCCGAGACCCACCTTCAGGGGATCCACGACGTCGGCACCATGTCCGACCACATCGGCCCCATGATGGAGGACGCCACCCCCGGCGCCCGTGTCGCGGTGGCCGACCTGCTCACGCAGGCCAACCGTCTCGAAGACCCGGCCCTGCGGACGCAGGCCCACCTGAACACGTTCCTCGCCGCGCAGGGATCGCGCACCGCCCGTGAGGCGCTGATCCGCGACTTCCCGCTGCTGGCGAAGAACCTCGAGGAGATGACCTCCAACCCCCGCGCCGTCGCTCTGGCGAGCGACCTGCTGGAGGCCCGCACGCTGGGGGCGTCCGACGACACCATCAACGGCGTCCTCGACCGCCACTTCTCCCGCACGTCCGACGCCGCGGAGCTGGAGGCCCTGAAGCACCAGGTCTCCCTCGACGCGATGGACGCCAAGACGGCGGCCGAGATGCGCAACTCCACCCGCCCGGGCACGGAGGACCGCAAGGTCGGCGAGGAGCTCGTCTCCGACGCGACGAAGCAGGCGCAGTATTCCGCCGACGCCCTGAAGCACAAGCAGGTCACCGCCGACTGGAACGCGGCTCACGCTGACGCGGCGAAGCCAGGTCTCGAGCGGGCCAACGCCCTGCTCAACCGGATCATGTCGCTCGGCGAGTCCGAGTTCGCGACCGGCCGCGTGGTCCCGTCCCACCTCGACAGCGTGAAGACCCGTCTGCGGCTGATGGCCGGTGACGAGACGACGCTGACGTACGGCGACGCGAACACCCCGGTCATCGTGAAGTCGCTCCCGACCCGCGCTGCCCGCTGGATGCTGGCCCCGCACGCCCGTGGCTCGATCTCCCTCGTGGAGCCGGACCTCGGTGCGAAGCAGATGGCCGACGCCATGCGCCGCTCGGGGGTGTACTCGTCCGCCGAGGTGAAGGCCGCCAGCGAGCAGTTGCTCACCACGGAGGCCGCGAAGCGCCAGATCGTCGTGCAGCAGCACCAGCAGGACATGCTGGAGCGCATCGCGATGAAGCACTTCCCCGACGCCGACGACCCGGAGGCTGCCCTGCGGCAGGCGAAGGAAGTCACCCAGTCCGCGATCAAGCACTGGGGTCAGGGCAACGAGTGGGTCACCAAGGCCGCTGGCGAGCAGAAGGGCACGGGCTCCGTCGCGTTCCACACGCCTGACGGCGCGCTGGCTCACTACGACGACGCCATGCTCCAGTCCCAGCTCGCCGACAACGCGCCGTTCCTGGACCCCGAGGTGTTCGAGAAGTCGATCATCGCCCACAAGCCGGGGATCAAGAACAACCTCCGTGCGGGCGTCGACGCCTTCGTCGGCCTCAACGACTCGGCGATCGCGCTGTGGAAGCACGGCGCCCTGCTGCGCCCGGGCCTCGCGGTCCGGGCCGCCCTCGACACCGAACTCCGTGCCGCAGCCCTGATGGGCGCCGGCGGCTCGTGGATGCAGGCCGTCAACGGCGCGTCCAACCTGCTGCGCAACCGGACCTCGGCCGTGAGCCGCGTGCTCCTGTCCGACACCAACGTCGACAAGGCCGCCATGAAGCGGATCTCACTCGACATGCAGCCGGTGGAGGTGGAGATCGGCGGTGGCAAGAAGGCGTCGTTCGCCTTCAGCCGCTCCGCCGAGGAGCGGACCGCCAACCAGATCGCCATGACCAAGGGTGCCGACAGCCCGTGGAAGTTCTACTTCACGGAGACCCAGAAGCACCTGAACCAGTTCCGCACCCAGCGCGCCTCGTGGGCCCGCTTCAAGGCCGACAGCCCCCACTGGGAGGCGTCGTACCTGGAGTACGCCGAGCAGTTGATGGCGTCCCCCACGGCCCGCTGGCTGGCGAAGAACGGTGACGGGCACGGCGACCTGGTGCACGAGCTGCGGGCCCTGCCCGAGTTCGAGCAGGAGTTCGCGAAGGTGGCGCAGCCGAAGGGCTACACCCGCAACGAGTTCGCCAACCAGGTCATGCACGAGGTGGACACCATGTTCCCCGACGGCCAGCTCGCGGACGCGGTGCTGGGCCAGACCCTGACGCCGACGATGGTGAAGCAGACGTTCCCGAAGGGCCAGCGTTTCGACATCCCCGGCCCCGAGCGGTCGGTCATCGACAACTCCTGGCGCGACCACCTGCGGGACCTCACCGGCAAGGCGTACAAGCAGTTCCTCGACAAGCCCGACATGTGGCTGGCCCGCAACCCGGCCGGCACGCAGATCTACCGCACGCACCTCCAGACGGAGGTCGACGCGCTCCGCAAGGGGCTCGGCGAGGGCGAGTCGATCAGCGCACGGGACCTGGCTCTCGCCGACAAGCGGGCCCGGACCAAGGCCATCTCCACCGTTCGCCGGACGTTCTTCGACACCACCCGGCACACGGCCATGCACCAGCAGGTCGCCCGCATCTCCCCGTTCTTCGCAGCGTGGGAGGACGCGATGGTGTCCTGGTCGCGGCTCATCCACGATGACCCGACCCGGCTGGCGAAGCTGTCCGGCGCGTACAACGCGGCGGGGACGCTGAACCCGTACCTGCCGCAGCCGCTGCTGGTGGACAACGACGGGAACCCGCTCCGTCGGGGTCAGGCGCACGACAACGGCTCGTACATCGCGGTCCCCTTCAAGGTGGGCGGCGTGGACTACCGGGTCCGGCTCGACGCGCTGAACTCGATCGCGCAGGGGTCGGTGTGGTGGCTGCCGGGCTTCGGCCCGCAGGCGACCATCGCCACCGACCAGATCCTGACGCGGTTCGTTCCGAAGGACGTCGTGCTCGACCTCGTCGGCACCGACAACTGGCTGGGCAAGACGGTGCTCCAGTCGATGTACCTCGACGGCGAACTGCCGCCGAACGACCTCGGCACCACTGCCGCGTCGGTCCTGCCGTCGTGGGCCCGCAACCTCTACAAGGACACGCTCGGCGACAACTTCGCCGCCAACGTCCAGCGCAACGCCAACTTCCGAATCGCCGAGGCGACCAAGAACGGCAAGCCGCTGAACGACGCGGCGCTGAAGAAGATCTACGACGACGCGGCGAAGACGGCTCACAACGCAGCCGTGGTCCACCTCGTCGCCGGTGGCGGGCTCGGGATGACCGGGACCGCGACGGTCGACGGGCAGTTCTACGTCGAGCAGATGCGGACGATCCAGGCCATCGACCCGAACCAGTTGAAGGCGATGGGCTTCGGCTCGCCCGAGGAGTATTTCGCCCACCTCTACCCGGAGGCGGCGGACCTCGACATGAGCCTGTCGAAGAACGAGACGGGCATCCGTGCGTCGGTCAACGCCGAGAAGGCGTCATCCCGGCTGAACGGGGTCCTGAAGGACCACCCGGGCGACATCGGCTGGATGGTGCTGGGCCGCGAGAACCTGAACGGCTCCGGGATCGACGACTTCTCCCGCACCGCTTACAACATGCAGGTCGCCGAAGGCGCCCGCACCAAGCGGTCGGCACAGGAGATCGAGGACCAGGGCCGCGCAGCGGTCGGCTGGCGGAAGTGGCAGAACGCTCAGGCGCAACTGCTGGCCGCGGCCACCGAGCTCGGTCTGGACCCGAACAGCCCGATCATCGCCGACACCAAGCGGCAGTACAAGGCGCTGCTCATGCAGAACAACGCCGCGTTCGCCCAAGAGGTGTCGACGATGGAGCGCAAGTCGGACTACTACTACTCGCAGGCCAAGGCGCTGTCGACGGACCCGCGGCTGAAGAACCGCTCCGACATGGTCGCGTTCCGCGAGTACGACCAGGCACGACAGGAAATCCTCGCCGAGACCGGACTGGCCTCGCTGGGCGGTTCGAGTGCGACCTCGCAGGCAGCAGCGGCGACGCTGCGGCAGGTGGGCCAGACCCTCGCCGCGAAGGACTACGGCTTCCAGCAGATGTGGGAGAAGTTCCTGAGCAAGGAGACCGACACGGCCACCGCGCCGAAGCAGAACACACCCCCGCCCGACCAGGGCCCGACCTACCAGCAGGCGGTGATGACCAGCAATGGCTGACTCCGAGCTGATGGCCCTACTCCAGCAGAACATGAACAACCAGGCGGCTAGCGGCCTCGTCCAGCAGACGGGGCCGCAGCCGATCGTTCCTCTGTGGCGGGTTCGCCCGAAGGGCAACCGGGAGCGGGTGAACCTCGGCCAGATCGGCGGCGACCTCCGCACTCAAGACGGCGGGCGGGTCACCTCCGGGCGGGAGACCGTCGACCTGAAGCGCGATTACTACACCGCCGACTCGGCGGCGTCCGCGTTCCTGGAGATGGACGACAAGGAGCGGAACGAGTTCCGCGACCTCGCCCTACAGGCCGGTCTGCTGAACATGCCGCAGGACGGGTTCATCTCGCAGGACGACATCTTCAACGCATGGCAGAAGGCCACCGGCTACGCCTCGAAGTACAACGGCCAGCGTGACAAGGACAAGTGGCTCTCCCCGTGGGAGGCCGCGCAGAAGCTGGCGCTGGAGACGAAGGCGGGCAAGAACGGGGCCTACGACCCGTTCGCCCCGCGGACGCAGGACCACACCACGGTCCGCGACTTCACAGCCGGGCAGGACGCCGAGGGCGTCACTCGCTCACTGGAGTCGCTGTTCAACTCCGAGATGGGGCGTGCCCCGACCGCGAAGGAGCGGGCGGTCTACCAGAAGCTGGTGCAGACGGCGTACAACGCCTCGCCGGAGAAGACCCACTCGGTCACCCAGGTGGACGCGCACGGGAACGCCCAGACGACTGAGACCCAGTCGGGCGGCATCGACATGACGGCCACCCTGCTCGACCAAGTCCGCTCCCAGCCGGAGCACCAAGCCCAAGCCGCCTCGACGTTCTTCGACGCAGCCATGCAGTCCCTCGGGGCTATCGCCTAACAGGAGGATCCGTTGGCTTCATTTTCGGACTTCTTCAAGGCGATCGCAGGTCAGGAGTCCGGCGGCAACTACAAGGCCGTCAACGGCCGGACCGGGGCCCTCGGGAAGTACCAGATCCTGCCCGGCAACATCGGTGCGTGGTCGCAGCAGTACCTCGGCTACCGGATAACGCCGGGCCAGTTCCTCAACTCCTCGGCCCTGCAAGACCGGCTCGCCGGTGCGGTGCTCCAGTCGTACTACACCAAGTACGGCGCCCGAGGGGCGGCCGCCGCGTGGTACTCCGGCTCCGCCAGCAACGCGAACAACTACAAGAAGTTCAACGCCAACGAGCCCTCCATCGGCGAGTACGTCGACTCGGTGCTCGGGCGGATGGGCAGCGGTGGCGGCGGGCAGTCGTACGGGTACGTGCAGGACCCGAAGGTCGTGGACAATCGGGTGAAGAGCACCTCGATCCAGGACCTGCTCGCGGACCAGCAGCCGACGGAGAAGCTCGACGCGCTCTCCGGGGTGGACCGCAACGGCCTCGGGCTGAAGCAGGGCGACACCGGGCAGGGCCTGGAGGCCGCCACTGGCGGCGCCGGAGTCGCAGCCCCGCAGGTGGACTCGGTCGCTCACCCGAACG
>Ga0207981_1000105_pt1 | contig 11992 bp, 8 predicted proteins | sample SoimicmetaGmgLPC_FD_188327 | JGI IMG/M metagenome (GOLD analysis project Ga0207981, IMG submission 188327) | Soil and rhizosphere microbial communities from Laval, Canada - mgLPC (SPAdes) (version 2) | ecosystem: Environmental > Terrestrial > Deep subsurface > Rock core/Sediment | place: Laval... | reverse complement strand
GCGGGCGAGGCCGGCCTGACGTTGGTGACGACCGGCAGGTCGGGGATGTTGAGGTGGGCCTTGGTCAGCGCATGCGTCGGCAGCTTGCGCGGGGTGCCGCGGTGGTAGCTGGGCTTGCTCGACTCTTCGCCGAGTTCGTTTTCGCGGATGCGGGTGACTTCGTAGTGCGGCGTGTGCAGCTGGTCGTCGGCGACGATCACGATCGGCGAGTCGTGGCGCTTTTCGATCTCGCTCAGTGCGCGGCGCTTTTCGTTGAGCAGGTAATTGGCGATCTCGGTCGGAGCCTGCACCAGCACCTGGCCGGTGTTCTCCTTCATCGCGTGCTCTTCGGCTAGGCGCAGGATCGACAGTGACAGCGATTCCACGCTGCGCATGCGGCCATGGCCCTCGCAGCGCGGGCATACGATCTGGCTGGATTCGCCCAGCGACGGCCGCAGGCGCTGGCGCGACATCTCCATCAGGCCGAAGCGCGAGATGCGGCCGAGCTGGACGCGGGCACGATCCTGCTTGAGGGAGTTCTGCAGGCGGTTCTCGACCTCGCGCTGGTGCTTGTTCGAGGCCATGTCGATGAAGTCGATCACCACCAGGCCGCCGAGGTCGCGCAGGCGCAGCTGGCGGGCGGCTTCTTCGGCCGCTTCCAGGTTGGTGTGGAACGCGGTTTCCTCGATGTCGCCGCCCTTGGTGGCGCGCGCCGAGTTGACGTCGATCGCGGTCAGGGCTTCGGTCTGGTCGATCACGAGCGCGCCGCCGGAGGGCAGGCGCACTTCGCGTTCGTACGCGTTCTCGATCTGGGATTCGATCTGGAAGCGGTTGAAGAGCGGCGTGTCGTCGGTGTAATGCTTCAGCTTGCGCTGGTTGTGCGGCATCACCTGCTCGACGAACTCGCGGGCCTCGGCGTACATCTCCGGCGTGTCGACGAGGATCTCGCCGATGTCCGGACGCATGTAGTCGCGCAGCGCGCGGATGATCAGGCGTGATTCGGCGTAGATCAGGAACGGCGACGGCTTGGTCAGCGCGGCTTCGGCCACCGCCTTCCACACCTGCAGCAGGTAATCGAGGTCCCACTGCAGCTCTTCGGCATCGCGGCCGACGCCGGCGGTGCGGATGATCACCCCCATGTCGTCGGGGATGGTGAGCTTGTCCATCGCTTCCTTGAGCGCGGCGCGGTCGTCGCCCTCGATGCGGCGCGACACGCCGCCAGCGGTGGGCGAGTTGGGCATCAGCACCATGTAGCGGCCGGCCAGCGAGATGAACGTGGTCAGGGCCGCGCCCTTGTTGCCGCGCTCTTCCTTGTCGACCTGGACGACGATTTCCTGGCCTTCGCGCAGCAGTTCCTTCAGGCCGGCCTTGTTGTGGTCGACGCCCGGCTGGAAATAGTCGCGGGAGATTTCCTTCAGCGGCAGGAAGCCGTGGCGTTCCGCACCGTATTCGACGAAGGCGGCTTCGAGGGAGGGCTCGAGTCGGGTGATCTTGCCCTTGTAGATGTTGGACTTCTTCTGTTCCTTCGACGGCTGTTCGATATCGATGTCGTACAGGGTCTGGCCATCGACGATGGCGACGCGCAGTTCTTCCGCCTGCGTCGCGTTGATGAGCATTCGCTTCATTGTTGCGTCCTCGCGCGCTACACCCTGCCCGAAAGCAGGCCGCGCGGAACGCCGTGGGCGTTTCGCCTCTGGATACCGCAAGCCGACTGGCGCGGGGCTGCATCTCATCGATGTGCCCGACTGCCGAACTGCTTGACCGCGCGTGGCACGCGCAGTCGGCTTCAATTTCCAGCGCTACGACACCACGGCAAACCGCGGGAGCGCTTCTTGTTGCTGTTCCTTAAGGCCGGCGACCATGAAGCGGGAACCGATCGTACGGAGGCGAGCCAGGCATTGCGCTGTTGCTCGTCCCTCGGTGCGTCGTTACCAACTCCCGTCGCACGGGTCGTTGTTCATCTCACGGCGGTTTGACCCGCCGGGCGGGAGCCGGTTCCGCCGGGCCGTCGCTGCTAACATGGCTGCCCCCAGGGCAGTGGTCAGGCGCGGACCGGATCGCAGGAGCGGGGCTTTCGGCCCCAAGCCTTCAAAAGCATGGCTTTTGGAAGCGTGCCTCCGGATCGACCGGGGGTTGTGGCAACTCCAGCGAAATCAAAACCTTATCTCGCGCGCTCAGTGTAGCAGATCAACCAATCCTATGACCCGTTCAGACCCCCCCGCCTCGTCCGGCCCGGGCGCGCGCACCGTTCGCGTGCCCGACGACCGTGATGGCCAGCGCCTCGACAACTTCCTGCTGGGCCAGCTCAAGGGGGCCCCGCGCTCGCTGGTCTACAAACTGGTGCGTTCGGGCCAGGTCCGGGTCAATGGTGGCAGGGCGAAGGCCGAGCGCAAGCTGGCCGCGGGCGATGAAGTCCGCATTCCGCCGGTCCGTCTCGGCGAGCCCAGCGACAAGGGGACGCCACCGACCGGCTTCCTGAAAGCGATGGAAGCGGCGATCGTGTTCGAGGACGCGCGCCTGCTGGCCCTGAACAAGCCCTCCGGCGTCGCCAGCCATGGCGGCAGCGGCATCTCTTTCGGCGCGATCGAGACCATGCGCGCACTGCGCCCCGAGCAGTCGCTGGAGCTGGTGCACCGGCTCGATCGCGACACATCCGGCCTGTTGATCATGGCCAAGAAGCGTTCGGCCCTCACCGAGATGCAGGCCCTGATGCGCGAGGAAGGCGGGATCGCCAAGCGCTATCTCGCACTGCTGACCGGCCGCATGCCCGACGGCGTGATGAGCGTGGACGCGCCGCTGCACGTCGGCCTGCGCCAGGGCGGCGAGCGCCACGTGCAGGTCAATGCCGCCGGCAAGGCCTCACTGAGCCATTTCAGGGTGCTGGAACGCCGCGGCGGGCAGTCCTATTGCGAAGTGCGCATCGAAACCGGCCGCACCCATCAGATCCGCGTGCATTCGCAGCACATCGGCCATCCGATCGCGGGCGACGACAAATACGGCGATGCCGAAGCCAACAAACGCCTGCGCGAGCAGGTCGGCCTGAAACGGATGTTCCTGCATGCCTCGACGCTCGAATTCGCGCTCGACGGCGGTAAGGCCGCTTATCTGTTGAATGCGCCGCTGGTGCCGGAATTGCTCGACGTGCTCGACCGGTTGGCCTGAATGGCGCGTGCCTGATCAGGCACCGCTACAGGTACTGGTTGCACTCGTCCGGCGGCGGATTCGGCGGCGAAAAGGTGACGGGCACCTGCACCTTGCTCGGCGCGGGCTTGCCGCGAACGGTGGCAGGCCGGAACTTCCAGCCGTGCACGGCCGTCACCGCCAGGTCGTCCAGGGCCTTGGTGCCGCTGCCCTTGGAGACGTCGATCTTCACCGGATAGCCGTTTGCCGCCAGCGCCACGTCGAGTACCACCGTGCCGCCGATCCGCTTGCAGGCATATTCCGGAGGGTAGTCGGGTGGCGGTGTGTCCTGAGCCATCGGTGGGGTGGGTGCCGGCGGCGCAGGTTCCTGTGTCTGCGGGCTTTGCTGGCAGGCAGCCAGCAGGACGAGCAGGGACAACATCCACCAGGCACCCGGTCCGCGGAGGACCGTGCCGCCATCGGTTTTCGGGGAGCAGTGCCGGCTGGACATGGTTCCTCGCTCAGCCCCTCAGGGCTTCGGCTTTGGCCGCGCAGATGAAATCATTCTCGCTCAGCCCGCCCACGTCATGCGTGGAGAAGCGCACCACGCAGCGGTTGTAGTGCACGCCGAGATCGGGGTGGTGGTCTTCGCGGTGGGCCATGTAGGCCAGCGCGTTCACGAAGGCCATGGTTTCGTAGTAATTCTTGAAACCGAACGTTTTGTTGATCGCGTGGCCATCCTCCACCAGCTCCCAGCCGGGGACCTCCGGAAGCAGCTCGCGCACCCGCGCCGCGCTGAGGCGGTGTTCGCTGCCGCGGCGGGGCAGGCAATGGGCCTGGGAGAGGGGAACGAGGTCGCTCATCGGAGTCTTCCTGGAATGCAGGTGCGTCCGCTTCAAAACGAAGGTTCTGAACGAAAACGCATCGGCCGGTATCGTAGGGTAGGCACGGGGCGGCTTAAGGCCACGTGGACCCCGGTAGAATAGCCCGATGATCAATATTTCCGAATCCGCCCAGACCCACTTCCGCAAGCTGATCGAGCGCGAAGCGCTGCCCGGCCTTGGCGTGAGGCTGTCGGCAGTGAATCCGGGTACCGCGCGTGCGGACGTGCGCCTGGAATTTGCCGAGCCCGCGGACCTGCAGGGCGACGAATGGGCGGTGGATTGCGCGGGCTTCACCCTCTGGCTCGATGCCGGCAGCGTGAGTTATCTCGACGGGGCGGAAATCGACTATGAAACCCGCGACACCGGCGGCCAGCTGCAGATCCGCGCTCCGAAGATCAAAGGCGTGGTGCCGGGCGATTCGGCATCCCTGGTCGAGCGCGTGCAATGGCTGGTGGAGAACGAGATCAACCCGCAGCTCGCACAGCATCGCGGCCACGTGTCGGTGCAGGAAGTGACTTCGGACGGCGTGGTGGTGTTGCGTTTTGGCGGTGGCTGCCACGGTTGCGGCATGGCTGACGTGACGCTCAAGCAGGGCATCGAGAAGACCCTGCTGGAAAAGGTCCCCGGTGTGATCGCGGTGCGTGACGCGACCGATCACGACACCGGTGCCGCACCTTACATCCCACGCGACGCGGCGTAAGAGGACCGCGGCGCTTGTTCACCGCCGCCGACCTGATCTTCGTTCTGCAGCGGCGGCTGCAGTTACTGCCCTCCCACCTTCGTCGCCCACCCGGTGAATTTCCCCCGGGGTGGAAGCAATGGTTCGAATCCATGCCGGCGCGTGTCGGCGCGGTTACCGGTGCCACCGCGCAGGCCCTGGTCGACATCTTCCTGCAGCGTCCACTCGCCGAGCGCCCGCGACGGATGGGCGAACTCACGCGCTGGCAGGCATTCAATACGCTGTGGCGCCAGGACTGGCATGCGCCCGAGCCGGAAGACCGCAAGGTGCGATGGTTCGCCGGCGCAATCACCGCGGTATGGCACGTGGTGCTGTGCATCCTGCTGTTGTGGTTCTGGTACACGCAGCTGCAATTCATCGAAGAGGCGAGCAAGCGACGCGGCGAGGAAGTGGTGCAGGTCGAATTCATCGGCCGTGGCACGCCGGAAGAAGTCGGCGGCGGCCAGACCCAGGAACCCGCGCAGGAGACCCCGGAGGCTGCGGCCGCTCCGGAGGAAGCAGCTTCCGCTCCGGCAGCACGAGCCGTCGCGACCGAGGTTCCGACCCCGCCGGCGCCTGCGATCGACGCGCCCATCCCGGAAGTCCCGCAGCGTGATGTCCCCGAACCGCAGCTCCCACCGGCGCCCCCGGTGCAGCAGAACGTCGCGGTGAGTGCGCCTGTTCCCGAAGCCAGCGAGTTCGTGCTGACCGCGCCGACGCCGCACGTCGCGCAAGCGCAGATCGCCGTGCCCGAAGTTGCGATGCCGGCCGCGCCGGTACGCGCCATCGAAGTGCCCGAACCCGCGCAGCCCATCCATCGCGAAGTGGCGCAGCGACCGATCACCGCGCCACAGATCGAAGCGCGCATTCCCGAAGTGGTGCAGCGCGAGGTCGCCGCGCCGGTGGCGCGCCGGGAGTTGCCGAAGATCGCAACACCCGCGATCGCACAACCGACCGTGCGTGCGCCCGAAGCCAGCGTGCGCATGCGCGACGTGCCCGCGCCCGCTGCGCCAGCCGCAGCGTCGACATCCACTGCAACGTCGGCGGCTCCGCATCCCGCCGCATCCGGCACGGCGCCGGCATCCAGCGCTAGTAACGCGCCGAAACCGGCGGCAAGCGGTACCGCACCCACGCCGGCGCAACCAGGGAGCACGTCGCCATCCACGGCTGGCGCGGGGCGGGGACCCAAGCCGGTAACGGCGCCCGGCGGTTTCCCCACGCCCGCCAAAGCCGACGATTGGGGCGCCTCCACGCGCAACGTGCCGGGCGGGCAGCGCGGCGAGCCGCTCGGGCTGTACAACGCCGAGGGCGGGCCTCGGCTGACCGAGGAACCGGTGAACACCGGCCAGCCACCAGGCACGTTGGACGACCGCATCGTGGACCTGGACCGCTCGGGTACCTGGCTCAAGCGCAAGCCGACGGGCTACGAACCGACCACGTTCGACAAGTACTGGATTCCCAGCGAAACGCTGCTCGCGGAGTGGGTGCGCAAGGGCATAAAGAAGATGGCGATCCCGATCCCGGGCACCAACAAGAAGATCGACTGCGTGGTGTCGATCCTGCAGCTGGGCGGTGGTTGCGGCATCTCCGACCCCAACCTCAACGACCAGCCCGCGGAGGCGCGTCCGCCGCCGGATATTCCATTCAAACCGCAGCTGCAGGAGGACAACGGCAGCGTGAAGCCGAAGCAGGGCGGGTGACCCGTGTGTGATGTCGACCGAAAAAGAAAAGGCCCGCGATGCGGGCCTTTTGCTTGGCTTCAACCGGATGCTTACTGCACGCCGTGCAGGTCGCGCAGGTTGCCGGTACGCGAACTGAAGTAGGCACCCAGGTCCGAGATCTGCTGGTCGGTCAGGCCGGCGGCCTGGCTCGACATCAGCGCGTGTTCGCGCTTGCCGTCGCGGTAGCCCTGCAGCGAGTGGGCGATGTAGTCGCCGTACTGGCCAGCCAGCTTCGGATAGGACGCATCGATGGGCGCATTGCCTTCGGCACCGTGGCAATCGACGCAGGCCTGGCCGGTCTTGGCGTTCTTGGTGCTGGCGAGCGTTTCGCCGGCAGCAATGTTACCGGCGGGCAGGCCAGCGGACGACGACCTGGCTTCATGCTCGCCCGCTTCAGCGGCGCCTTCGGCGGCTTCTTCGGACTTGCTGCAACCAGTCAGGGCGACGGCTGCGGTGAGCAGGGCGATGGCGAGAATCTTCTTCGTCATGGGGTGTCTGCTCACTTGATGGTCGAGAGGTAGGCGGCGATGTTGGCGATGTCCTGGTCAGAGAAGCTCTGCGCCTGGGCCTGCATCGTCGGGTGCTTGCGCGTTCCCTTCTTGTATTCGCCCAGCGCATTGAGCAGGTACTGCTCGGACTGACCGCCGAGACGGGGCACGTGATAGCTCGGGTAGGCGTTCTTGTATCCCGTGATGCCGTGGCAGCCCTGGCAGGTGTAGGTGAGCTGCTTGCCGGCGGCGGAATCGCCCTTGATGGCTGGCGTAGCCGGAGCGGCCGTGGCGGCGGGTGCGGGCGTTGCCGCGGTGGTGGTGGCGGCCGGCTCCTGCTTCGGTTCGTCGGCAAAAGCGACGGCCGTAGTCAGGGCGAGGCAGGCGGCGATCATCAGCGGTCGCATCATGTAATCCGCACTCTCGAAGGGCTGAGTTGTTGAAGGGCTGCGTTGTGAAGCAGGTAATGCGGCCGTTCCGTTGTCCCGGGGGCGCGCACAAGTCGGAAAGTATAGCGGCCCGTCCCCTCCCGAAGAAACGTACACGCCAACGGGACGCCGGAACCTGCATCGAATCAGTGCAACCCGCGTGCACCATGCTGCATCCATGTAGCAGCCACCACGCCGAAGTGGAAGCCGAGTTACGGCCGACCAGCGGCCGCGCGAAAGCCGTGGCGGCAGTCACCATGACCTTCGGCGGATGGCTGGCGTTAAGGTAGGTGATATACCTATGTACAACACCGGCATACAGCCAGCAAAACAGCCGGAAACCCGCAATTAACCGCTTGCCCCCAGGGACCGATTCCATGCGCCAGACCCCACTCAGCCGCGTACCCACCGTGTTTGCCAGCCTTCTCGTGACCGGGATGCTGGCCCTGTCCGCCTGCAAGGGAGGTGGTGCTGGAGAAGCGGCCGCCGATGGCAAGGATCCGAAGAAGAAGGGCCCGGAAGCGGTCCCGGTCGAAGTCGCGCAGGCCTCGCGCCGCGCCGTGGCGGCCAGCTACACCGGCACCGCGCCCCTGGAAGCCCGTGCCGAGGCCCAGGTCATCGCCAAGGTCTCCGGCGTCGCCCTGCAGGTGCTGGTCGAAGAAGGCCAGTACGTCCATGCCGGCCAGACCCTGGTCCGCCTGGATTCGGCCCGTACCGCCCTGGTCGCCGCCCAGAGCGCCGCCCAGTTGCGCAAGCTCGAAGCCAACTACGCCCGTTCCAAGCAGCTGGGCGACCAGAAGCTGATGAGCGCCAACGACATCGACCTGCTGCGCTATGACCTCGAGAACGCCCTCGCGGCCAACAAGGCCGCGAACCTCGAACTCGCCTACGCCAACGTCACCGCGCCGATCTCCGGCGTGATCGCTTCGCGTTCGATCAAGTCCGGCAACTTCGTGCAGATCAACACGCCGATCATGCGCATCGTCGATGTGTCGCGCCTGGAGGCCGTGCTCAACGTGCCCGAGCGCGAACTGGCCACGCTGAAGGCCGGGCTGCCGGTGCAGCTCGCGGTCGACGCCCTGCCGGGCAAGGGCTTCACCGGCACCGTCGACCGCGTGGCGCCGGTGGTGGATTCGGGCAGCGGCACCTTCCGCGTCGTCTGCACTTTCGCTGACGGCAACCAGCTGCGTCCGGGCATGTTCGGCCGCATCAAGATCGACTACGACCAGCGCGCCGATGCCCTCGTGGTCCCGCGCGCCGCGCTGCTGGAAGACGAAAGCGATCCGGCCGTGTTCGTGGTGCGCAACAAGAAGAGCGCACGCGTTCCGGTCAAGCTCGGTTACATGGACGGCGAATGGGCCGAAGTGCGCAGCGGCATCAAGCAGGGCGACCAGGTCGTGATCGCAGGCAAGAGCGCGCTGCGTGACGGCACCGAAGTGCAGGTGATCGGCCAGCCGGGTGCGAAGAGCCAGACCGCCGCGCCCGCCACTGCTACAGCGCAGCGCTGAGCCGGAGGCTTCACGTGAGCCACACCTCCCAAGCCTCATCCGGCCTGATCGAGTTCGCCACCCGTCGCCGCGTCACCGTGGCGATGGTGACGCTCACCTTCGTGCTGTTCGGCGTGATCGCGCTGTTCGGCCTCAAGGTCAACCTGCTGCCTGACCTCAGCTATCCCACGCTGACGGTGCGCACCGAATACACCGGCGCCGCGCCGACTGAAATCGAAACCCTGATCAGCGAGCCGGTGGAGGAAGCCGTCGGCGTGGTGAAGGGCCTGCGCAAGCTCAAGTCCGTATCGCGCACCGGCCAGAGTGACGTGGTGCTCGAGTTCGCCTGGGGCACCGACATGGACCAGGCCAGCCTGGAGGTGCGCGACAAGATGGAAGTCGTGCAGCTGCCGCTGGAAGCCAAGAAGCCGGTGCTGCTGCGCTTCAATCCGTCGACCGAGCCGGTACTCCGCCTCGCGCTTACCTCCAAGCAGGATGGCGACTCGATCCGGGCGCTGACCTCGCTGCGCCGCTATGCCGACGAAGACCTCAAGAAGAAGCTCGAGCCCGTCGATGGCGTCGCCGCCGTCAAGATCGGTGGTGGCCTGGAAGACGAAATCCAGGTCGACATCGACCAGCAGAAGCTTGCCCAGCTCAACCTGCCCATCGACACCGTGATCCAGCGGTTGCAGCAGGAAAACATCAACATCTCCGGCGGCCGCCTGGAAGAAGGTACGCAGCGTTACCTCGTGCGTACCGTCAACCAGTTCGCCACCATCGACGAAATCCGCGAGATGCTGGTGACGACGCAATCCGCCGGCGCCGGTGCCGCGGCGAATGCGGCCGCGGAGATGGCGCGCGTCGCCGCAGCTACCGGCAATGCGGCGGCCATGGCGGCCGCGCAGTCGGTGCAGAGCGCGAACTCGTCGAGTTCCTCTTCCGTGGCCGGTGGCATGCCGGTCCGGCTCAAGGACATCGCCGACATCCGCCAGGGCTACAAGGAACGCGAAGCGATCATCCGCCTCGGTGGCAAGGAAACGGTCGAACTCGCTATCTACAAGGAAGGTGATGCGAATACCGTAGCCACGGCCGACGCCATCGAGGCCAAGCTGAAGGAAATCAAGGACCAGATTCCGGCCGACGTCGAACTGACCACCATCGACGACCAGTCGCAGTTCATCCGCCACGCCATCAGCGACGTCAAGTGGGATGCCGTGATCGGCGGCTTCCTCGCGATCCTGATCATCTTCCTGTTCCTGCGCGATGGCTGGAGCACCTTCGTCATCGGCCTGTCGCTGCCGGTTTCGATCATCGCGACGTTCTTCTTCATGGGACAGCTCGACCTGAGCCTCAACGTGATGTCGCTGGGCGGCCTCGCGCTGGCCACGGGCCTGGTCGTCGACGACTCGATCGTGGTGCTGGAATCCATCGCCAAGGCGCGCGAACGCGGACTGGGCATCCTCGATGCCGCCATCGCGGGAACCCGCGAAGTCAGCATGGCCGTGGTCGCTTCGACGCTGACCACGATCGCGGTGTTCCTGCCGCTGGTGTTCGTCGAAGGCATCGCAGGCCAGTTGTTCCGCGACCAGGCATTGACCGTGGCACTCGCCATCGCGATCTCGCTGGTTGTGGCGATGACGCTGATTCCGATGCTGAGCGCGCTCAAGGGGCGTGCGCCGATGTCCTTCCCGGAAGAAGCGCCGCATCCGAAGTGGACGCCGACGTCGCGCGTGCTCAAGCCGGTAGCGGCAGTGGAGCACGGCATCGGGGCGGCCTCGCGTGGTGGCTTCTTCGGCATCGCATGGCTCGTCGTGCGGGCCTGGCGCGGCCTCAGTGCCGTCGTCGGTCCGATCATGCGCAAAGCCAGCGACCTGTCGATGGCGCCATACCATCGCGCCGAAAGCGGTTATCTAAAGCTGCTGCCGGCGGCGCTGCGCCGTCCCTGGCTGGTGCTGGGTTCGGCCGCCATCGTGTTCGCGCTCACGCTGCTGGTGGTGCCGATGCTCGGTGCCGACCTGATTCCGCAGCTGGCGCAGGACCGCTTCGAAATGACGGTCAAGCTGCCGCCCGGCACGCCGTTGCGCGACACCGATGCACTGGTGCGCGAACTGCAGCGCCAGCACGCCAAGGACGATGGCATCTCGGTGCTGTACGGCGTGAGTGGTAGCGGCACGCGACTGGATGCCAACCCCACCGAGAGCGGCGAGAACATCGGCAAGCTGACCGTGGTGATGGCCAATGGCGGCAGCAAGGAAATCGAGGCCGCCGAAACCGAACGCCTTCGCAAGACCATGGCCGACCATCCCAGCGCGCAGGTCAACTTCGCGCGTCCCGAGCTCTTCAGCTTCTCGACGCCGCTCGAAATCGAGTTGCGCGGTGCCGACCTGGCGACGATCGAGCGCGCGGGCCAGCAGATGGCGGCGATGCTGCGCAAGAACCCGCACTATGCCGACGTGAAGTCGACGGTGGAGCAGGGCTTCCCTGAAATCCAGATCCGTTTCGACCAGGACCGCGCGGCCTCGCTGGGCCTGACCACGCGCCAGATCGCCGACGTGGTGGTGAAGAAGGTGCGCGGCGACGTCGCCACGCGCTACAGCTTCCGCGATCGCAAGATCGACGTGCTGGTGCGTGCCCGCGAAGCGGATCGTGAATCGGTCGAGAGCATCCGCCACCTGATCGTCAATCCAGGCAGCGCGCGCCAGGTAACGCTCGATTCCGTCGCCGACGTCATCGCCACTACCGGTCCGAGCGAGATCCATCGCGCCGACCAGGAACGCGTGGCGATCGTTTCCTCCAACCTGCGCGACATCGACCTGGGCGGCGCCGTCCAGGAAGTGCAGGACATGGTCGAGAAGCAGCCGCTGGGTGCCGACGTGCGCATGCACATCGGCGGCCAGGGCGAAGAGCTGGACCAGTCGGTGAAGTCGCTGATGTTCGCGTTCGGGCTGGCGATCTTCCTGGTCTACCTGGTGATGGCATCGCAGTTCGAATCGCTGCTGCATCCGTTCGTCATCCTGTTCACCATCCCCCTGGCCCTGGTCGGTGCGGTGCTGGCGCTGCTGCTGACCCGCTCGCCGGTGTCGGTGGTGGTGTTCATCGGCCTGATCCTGCTGGTGGGCCTGGTGGTGAAGAACGCGATCATCCTGATCGACAAGGTCAACCAGCTG
>Ga0207981_1000104_pt1 | contig 12075 bp, 8 predicted proteins | sample SoimicmetaGmgLPC_FD_188327 | JGI IMG/M metagenome (GOLD analysis project Ga0207981, IMG submission 188327) | Soil and rhizosphere microbial communities from Laval, Canada - mgLPC (SPAdes) (version 2) | ecosystem: Environmental > Terrestrial > Deep subsurface > Rock core/Sediment | place: Laval... | reverse complement strand
TCACCTCGCGCACGGTGCTGAGCGAAGCGCTCGATAACCTGGACCTGGACGTGCAGGTGCAGCCGGCGCGCTTCCCGCTGTTCGGCAGCTACATCGCGCGCCACTACGCGCCCGCGCATCCCAACGCCGTCAACGAACCGTGGTTCGGCATGGCGCGTTACGGCTGGGGCGGCGAGTCGGTGCAGATCGCGCGCCTGGACGTGCCGCAGGAACTGGTCGACCAACCGCTGCGCCTGGTCGCCGGCGATGCCAACACCTACACGCTCTACGATCCCGAAGGCCGCGCGCTCATCCGCGGCAACGTGGGCCAGCCCGTGCAGGCCGGCGGCGTGAACATGCTGGTGCGCAGCCTCAACGCCAACCCTGGCATGCGCTTCAACGTCACGCGCCTGAACTCGCTCGCCATCCTCGACAAGCTGCGCAAGGACATCAGCGCGTCCGAACAGGGCCGCGATTCGGGCGTGATCGCGCTGAGCTACGAGAACGAAGACCCGGTGCTCGCGCGCCAGGTGCTCGAGCAGATCAGCCGCGCGTACGTGCACCAGAACGTGGCGCGCAATTCGGCCGAAGCCGCCAAGCGCCTGCAGTTCGTCAAGCGCCAGCTGCCCAACGTGCGCAAGGAACTGGACAAGGCGCAGGCCGCGCTGACCGCGTTCCAGTCGCGCACGCAGACGCTCGATGTCGGCGTGCAGAACCAGTCGCTGCTCAACCAGACGGTGCAGATCGATTCGGCCATCAGCCAGCTCCGCATCCAGCAGGCCGACCTCGCCGCGCGCTTCACGCCGGCGCATCCGATGTACAAGGCGGTGCTGTCGCAGATCGCGCAATTCCAGGCGCAGAAGGGCCAGTTGCAGGGCCGCATCGCCGCGTTGCCGGAAACGCAGCAGGGCTTGTTCCGCCTGACGCGCGACGTGGAAGTGACCAACCAGACCTACGCCAGCCTGCTCGACCAGGCGCAGCAGCTCGACATCGCGCGCGCCAGCGCGGTCGGCAACGCGCGCATCATCGATCCGGCGGCGGTCAACTACGAAAGCCCGGCGTGGCCGAAGCCCGTTCCGGTCATCGCCGGCGGCACGCTGCTCGGCGTGCTGCTGATGATGGGGTTCGTGCTGGTGCGCCAGATGATGCGCCGCGGCGTGGAAGATCCGGCGGACATCGAACTGCTCGGCCTGCCGGTCTACGCCTCGATCCCGTACAGCGAACGCGGCCGCGAGCTCACGCTCAACCCGGCGCGCTTCCCGAACGGCCAGCAGAAGCTGCTCGCGCTCAATGCGCCGACGGACCTTGCGATGGAAGCGCTGCGCAGCCTGCGCACGAGCCTGCACTTCGCGCGCTTCAAGACCAAGAACAACCTGCTGATGATCTCCGCGCCCAGCCCGGGCGTCGGCAAGACCTTCGTCTGCGCCAACCTGGCGGTGACCATGTCGCAGGCCGGCCAGCGCGTGTTGCTGATCGACGCCGACATGCGCCGCGGCACGCTGCACCACGCGGTGGGCGTGCGCTCCGAGGGCGGGCTGTCGGAACTGATCTCCGGCCAGATCCCGGTGGAGGAAGCGATCCGCTCGGTGCAGGGCGCCGACAACCTCTCCTTCATCTCGCGCGGCGAAATCCCTCCGAATCCGTCCGAGCTGCTGATGAACCCCGCGTTCAACGAGCTGCTCGAACAGGTCGGCCCGCGCTACGACATCGTGATCATCGATACGCCGCCGGTGCTGGCGGTGACCGATGCGGCGGTGATCGGCCACCAGGTGGGCACCTGCCTGATGGTCGTGCGCTTCGGCCTGAACCAGCAGCGCGAGATCGCGCTGGCCAAGCAGCGCCTGGAGCAGAACGGCGTGGAAGTGAAGGGCGCGATCTTCAATGGCGTGCAGAAGCGCAGCGGCGGCCATTACGCCTACACCTACTACGAGTACCTCCCCACCACCGGTAGCGGCAAGCACAGGGCGTATCGCTGACAATGAATGTCTCCACGCTCGATTCGCGCAGCTTCGCCCCGCCCGCGGCAGCGGCGGCGGCACCGAAGCAGATCACGATGTCGCCGTACTACGGCACGCCCGATTTCTCCGGGCTGGCCGGCGGTTCCGGGCCCCGCCCCATCGACATGGTCTCGGTGGCCGACATCCTCCGCAACGCGTTCGTCTATCCGCCGCACTCCATCTTCCAGGACGTGAAGCTGGTGACGTTCGGTTTTTCGCCGTCGCAGGACATGCACGCCGCGCCGGAATTCCATTTCAAGTTCCGCGATTCGGGCAAGCGCGGCGAAACCGATGAAGCGCAGGACTGGGTCGGCACGTACCACCGCCTGCTGGTGGAAGCCGTCGCCGAATCCACGCGGCAGTCGCGGCATCCGTGGCTGTTGCAGAGCGGTGGCAAGGATTCCACCACGCTCGCCATCGCCGTCGCCGACGCGCGCCCGGACACCACGTGCATCACCTACCTGGGCGGGCGCGAGGAAGACGAAGTCGAATCGGCGACCTTCGTGGCCAGGACCCTGGGGCTGAAGCACGAAACGCTGCTGTGCGACCCGGGGCGCGCGTACGACCGCTACCTTGCGGTGGCCGATCGCATGCCGCTGCTCACGGCGGATTTCGCGTTGCTGTCCTACGTGGACCTTGCGACCGAGATCACCGGGCGGGGAGGCGATGGCGTCATCGACGGGCTCGGCGCAGACAGCTACTTCGGCACGCCGATGTCGCGGCAGCAGCGCCTCCTCGCGCGGCTCGCGCGGCGCATGCGCTTGCCGGTCAACCTCGCGGAAATGCCGTTCGTCGATCGCAACTTCGAACTGTGCTTCCTGCTCGGTACGCTGCAGATGGAATCCATCGAGCGCGTGTTCCCGGGCTCCCGCTTCACCGATGCGGAAACGGACGAACTTTTCGGCCGCCCCATCTCGCAGGAGTCGTACAAGCGCCTGGATGTCTTCCGCGACGAGATCGCCACCGCCGCCAGCCAGGACGAGTGGCGCGACATCTCCACCTCGATCGCCGGCTCGGCCGGTGCCTTCGCCAAGGGGCTGTACACGTGCAGTGCGCTCGGCATGCACGCGGCCTATCCCTTCTGCGATGTGCGTTTCAGGGAATGGGTGTACCGCGAAGTGCCACCGCACCAGATGATCGATCCGGAAAGCAGGGTGAACAAGGTGCTGGTGCGCAACCATATCGCCACGAAATTCCCGGAACTGCCCTACGTCAGGAAGAAGGGCAGCTTCCGCTTCGACGTGCGCGGCCTGGCGCAGAAGCGTTTCGACACCGTCCATGATTTCGCACTGCAGGCGCGCGACGTGCTGCCGGGTGCGGTGGGTTGGCTCGAACGCAATCGCCATCGGCTCGGCAACAAGTACCACGCCTCGAAGTTCTACCTGCTGGCGGTCGTGCTCCCATGGATCCAACTGCACCGTTCGGACGCAACGCCGCCGTGAGCCTCCTCGCCCCGCAGACAGCGCCAACGCCGGCCCCCGTTGCGTTGCAGGCCGCGGCATTCGCCGACGCGCTACGCATCGATCCGGTGTCGGTGGCCGATGTCCTGCGGAATGGCTTCGTGTATCCGCCGCATTCGATCTTCGAAGGCGTGGACATGCAGGGCCTGTCGGCCAACCTGGCCGGGCGCGATCCCCTGCGCGATGCGTACCGCTTCCGCTTCCGCGACAGCGGCAAGCACCACGATGCGCAGGCGACGGCCACGCCCGATTGGGTGGCGCGCTACCACCGCCGGCTGTGCGAGGCGATCGAAGCGACCTGCGCGAACGTGCGGGCGCCGTGGTCGCTGCAAAGCGGCGGCAAGGATTCGACGACGATGGCGATCGCGCTCGCCGACGTGCGCCCGGACACCACGTGCATCACCTACCTCGGCGGCAGCGAGGAGAACGAGGTCGCATCGGCGCGCATCGTCGCCACCACGCTCGGGCTGCGCCATGAGGCCCTGGTCTGCGATCCGGGGCGCGCCTACGACCGTTACCTTGCCGTCGCCCCGCGCATGCCGTCGCTGACGGCCGATTTCGCCTTGTTGTCCTACGTCGACCTGGCCTATGAAATCCAGGCCAACGATGGCGACGGCATGATCGATGGCCTGGGCTCGGACACGTACTTCGGCATCCCGGTGAATCCGCAATACAAGGTGCTGAAGTGGCTGGCGCGCGGCATCCGCCTGCCGCGCGTGGCGACCGAATTGCCGTGGGTCCGCGACAACTTCGAGTTGTGCTTCGCATTGGGCACGCTGCAGATGAATGCCGTGGAGCGGGTGTTTCCCGGTTCGCGCTTCACCGACGCCGAGGTGGACGAGATGTTCGGCCGCGACGTCGCCCGGCATTCGCGCGAACGCCTGGTGCCGTTCCTCGCCGAGATCCGCTCGGCGACCAGCCCGGAGGAATACCGCGTGCTCTCGCTGTCGATCGCGGCAGCGGCGGGCGGATTCGCCAAGGGCCTCTACACCGCCGAGGCGACGTCGCTGAAGATCGCGTATCCCTTCTGCGACCCGCACTTCTGCGATTGGGTGTACCGCGAGATGCCGGCCGAGCTGCAGATGGATCCGGTGACGCACATGAGCAAGGTGATCGTGCGCCAGCACATCGCCACGCGCTTCCAGAACCTGCCGTATGTCGCGCACAAGGGCAGCTTCCGCTTCGACGTGCGCGGGCTGGCCAATGCGCGCTTCGACCAAGTGCATGCGCAGGCGCTGGAAGCGCGCGCGATGCTGCCCGGTGCTGCACGCTGGCTCGAGCGCAACCGCACGCGCATGGACAACAAGTACCACGCCTCGAAGTTCTACCTGCTGGCGGTGCTGCTGCCGTGGTTGGTGGGCCGGCGTGGCGCCGCCGAGGGGGCGGCGTGAGCGCGGGGCAGGGCGAGGACACTTCCGGGATCGCGCGACGCACGCTTTTGCAGGGCGCGGCGGTGTCCGCGGTGTTGTGGTGCGGGCGAAGCGTTGCGGCAGGCGCGACGCGCGCCGTTGGTGGACCGACTGTCGACGTCCGCAAGTTCGGCGCGAAGGGCGATGGGCGCGCGGACGACACCGACGCATTCGAAGAGGCGATCGAAGCGCTGCCCGGCGGCGGCATCCTCGACGTGCCCGACGGCGATTACCTGATCGACACCTTGCGCAGCATCCGCCTGCGCGACGGCATCCACCTGCGCCTGGCACGCAACGCGCGGCTGATCGCGCAACCCAACGCGGCGCCACGCTCCTACGTGATCCTGCTGCGCGGCGTGCGCGACATCCGCATCACGGGCGGCGCCATCGTCGGCGATCGCGACCGCCACCTCGGCCTCGACGGCGAGTGGGGCCACGGCATCGCGATCTATTCGGTGCGCAACCTCGTCATCTCCGGCATCCACATCTCCAAGTGCTGGGGCGATGGCATGTCGATCGGCGGCAAGGCGGCGCAGAAGGGCCAACCGGCCACGCCCAGCATGGACATCGAGATCGCCAACGTCACCAGCGTCGGCAATCGCCGGCAGGGCTTGTCGATCGGGCGCTCGCGGCGCGTGTGGGTGCACGACAGCGAATTCAGCGGCACCGGCGGCACGCCGCCGCAGGCGGGCATCGACGTGGAACCCGACAAGGGCGACATCGTGCAGGACGTGCGCATCGAACGTTGCGTGATTCGTGGCAACCGCGGCCCCGGCATCCAGGTGTGGAAGGACACCCACGATGTGTCGATCAGCGATTGCACCATCGAGGACAACCGCAACGCGGGCATCCTGGCCGTCGACGCGACCGACGTGACCATTCGCGACAACCGCATTCGCGACAACACGCAAGTCGGCATCGCGTTGCGCAAGGGCACCCGGCAGGTGTCGATCAGCCGCAACGTGTTCGAACGCAATGCACCGGGCCGGCCGCGCGCCTCGCTCAACGGGCGCGATCCCCGCTGGGCGCGGCACCTGGAAGTCGGACCGGACGCCAGTGCGGTACAAATAGCGCCCGACAATCGCCTGGACTGACCCATGCACGCGCTCACGTTCTCCCGGTTCGGTGGCCCCGAGGTCCTCGAATGGAGCGACGTGCCCGATCCGCACACCGCGCCGAACGTGGCGGTGGTGCGCACGCGTGCGATCGGACTGAATTTCGCGGATATCTACCGCCGGCAGGGGCGTTACCACCTCGCCGGTTCGCCGCCGTGGATCGCCGGGTACGAAGGCGCAGGCGAGATCGCGGCGTTGCATCCCGACGACACGCACAATCCCCGCTTCCACGTGGGGCAGCGCGTGGCTTTCGCCGACAGCGCATTCGCCAACGCGGAATTGGTGGCGGTGCCACTGGATCGCTTGATCGCGCTGCCCGACGACATCGCGTTCGACACCGCGGCCGCATTGCTGCTGCAAGGATTGACCGCGCAATTCCTGGTGGAGGACAGCCACGCCGTGCACGCGGGCGAACATGTGCTGGTGCACGCGGCGGGCGGCGGCGTGGGCCAATTGCTCGTGCAACTGGCGCGGGCGAAAGGCGCGCACGTGATCGCGCTGGCGTCGTCCCCGGAGAAGCGCCGCGCCGCGCTCGAAGCCGGCGCGACGCACGCGGTGGAAGCGGGCGCGGGTTGGGTCGAACACGTGCGCGCGATCGCGCCCAACGGCGTCGACGTGGTCTACGACTCGATCGGCCGCACCTTGGCCGACAGCCTGGCGCTGGCGCGTACCGGCGGAACGGTGGTGTTCTACGGCATGGCCGCCGGCGACCCGGATCCGGTGGATCCGCGGGTACTGATGGATCGCTCGCTGACGCTGGTGGGCGGCGACCTCTGGAACGTGCTGACCAGCGCGGAGGTGCGGCAGCAAAAGGCCGACCGGCTCTTCGCCTCGGTCCGCAGCGGCGCGCTGGCGGTGAACGTGGCCGCGCGCTTCGCCTTGCGGGACGGTGCGAAAGCCCACGCATTGCTCGAAGGGCGGGGGACCGCGGGCAAGGTGCTGCTGGTGCCCTGAGCCTTGGCGGATGCTGAATGCGGGGCGAGGACGTCCCTTCAGCTTACGAAATTTTCACACGATCACAGATTCGCATTTCCGCGCGTGACACGCGGCCTGCGCCCTCCGTAGTGTCGGCCCGCCGACGAAGCAATTCGAAGGACGCCGGGGCCCAGCGCGAAGCGCGGACCCGGCGCGGGGCGGACGCGCTGGGGGGCGCTTCCGCCCCTTTTTTTGTCTCGGATTTCTTGTCCCGAATTCGTCCCCGCCGCCATGCGCTGGCCTTCACGCCTGCGCCGCTATCGTCCCGCAGCTCATCCGCAGGGACACACAGGGGCGCATGGAGGAACCGACTGCCACGATGTCGATCGACAAATCGTCGATGGACAAGACGCCCACCGGCAATTCGTCGACGGGAACGGGAGCGCCACCGCCTGCGTCCGATCCCTCGCGCGTCGCGCAATGGTTGATCCCGGGTTGGAAGCGCGGCCTGAAGACCATCTCGATGCTGGGCGCGGCCACCGCGCTCGGTGCGGTGCTGGTGTTCCTCACGCAGACGTTGCTCGCGCGCGAGCTCGGCCCGCAAGCCTACGGTTTGTTCGCTTCGTCGCTGGCCACGGTCACGATGATCGCGCCGCTCGCCGGCTTCGGCCTCGGCCAGTTCCGCTTGCGCGTGTACGGCGTCGAAGGATGGGCGGCGAGCCGATGGGTGAAGCCGTCGCTGCGCTTCAGCGTGGGCACGACGTTGCTGGCGCTGTCGATCATCGTGTTCTGGGCCATCTTCGTCGCGCCGGACGAAGGCACGCGCTTTGCGTTGTTCGTACTGATGCCGGTGGTGCTCAGCGTGCTGGCGATCGAGTTGATGAGCAACCAGACGCGCCTGGAGGACCGCTACGCGAAGATGGCCTCCTGGCAGCTCGCGATTCCCGGGAGCCGCTTCATCGCCGCCGTCATGTTGTTGTTGATCCCGAACCTCACCGAGCGTTTCGTCGCGGTGAGCTACGGCGTCATCTCGCTGTGCATCGTCGCCCTGGCGGTGCCGCAGTTGCGCAACATGCTGCGCGGCGAAATCGACCTCCGCGGCCACGGCCCCAAGCGCGACATCCCCGGCCCGGTCGTGGTGCCGCGCGTGTCGGATGTGTGGGCGCAGTCGTGGGCCTACGGCATGTACGCGGTGCTGTACCCGGTGTTCTTCCAGGTCTCCACCATCCTGCTCAAATACCTCGGAAGCAACACGCAGGCCGGCCGATGGGCGATCGCGCTGGCGGTGATGAGCGCCATCTACCTGATCCCGGCGACCATCTACCAGAAGTTCCTGATGGGAAAGCTGCTGCGCTGGGCGCACCACGATCCTCACAAGTTCTGGCTGGTCTACAAGCGGGGCAACGTGGGCATGACGCTGCTCGGGCTGGCGGTGAGCGTGTCGATGGTGGCCGTCACCCCCATCGTCGTGCCGTTTGTCTTCGGTGAGAAATACCGCGCCGTCGTGGGGATCCTCTTCGTGCTCTCGCTGTGCCCGCCGATCCGTTTCCTCTCCACCTCGATGGGCTCGGCCTTGCTCACCGATGAACACAACCGCTATCGCGTGTATGCGATGGCCTGGGCCACGCTGGTCGCGGTGGCGTTGAACGCGCTGCTGATTCCGCGCTTCGCCGAGCTGGGCGCGGCGTGGGCCACGGTGATCGCCGAACTTGTGCTGCTCGCCGGCACCTGGCACGGCGTCCGCCACTTCCATCGCGCCCGGCGCGAGAAGGGGCACCAATGACGACCCGCTCACGCACGGCTGGTTATTGAGAGATGACCATGCAGGACGTTCCCTACGCCGATCTCGCCGCAGAGCACCGCGCGCCTCCCCAACGCAACACGTTGGGGAAGGCGAGCGTCTACGCGATCTTCATCTGCTGGACCCTGTTCGCGGTCTTCGTCTACAGCCGTTACAGCCAGCTGGGCGACGCGCGCGCCTACATGAGTGGCGGCTACGACGACGAAGCCTCGGCGCGCACCTACATGGTCACGCAGATCGCGACCACGCTCATCGGCCTGTTGCGCGTGGACGTGCTGGCGCACCTGGCGTTCTCGATGTTCGCGGCCACGGGCGTGGCGTACATGGTGGGGCAGGCGCGCGTGCACGGGCATTACCGCTGGCCGCTGCTCGCCTTGCTGATGACGCCGAGTTTCGGCGTGTGGGCATCGGTGGTGGGGCGCGAGTCGCTGTACATCGGCTGCCTGGGATTCTTCATGGGCGCGTTGGTCGGCTATTTCCGCGCGCGCGGCATGCATCGCCTGTTGCTCGCGATGGTGGCCCTGGCGGGCATGGTGTTCATCCGCGCGCCGTTCGGTGGCGCGATGGCGTTGTTCTTCGTGATGGCGTGGATGCTGATGCGCGGGCCGCGCGTGGGCCTGAGCTTGGGCGTGCAGATGATGGTGCTGCTGTCGCTGGGTGCGCTCGCGATCGTGGTCGCGTGGCCGCAGCTGGACGACTACATCGCCGGCGAAGTGCTGCCCAAGGCACGCAGCTACTTCACCATCTATTCCGACTCCACGCGCATGTGGATCAACATCCAGACTTCGCGCGAACTGTTCTCCAGCCTGTGGTGGACCTTGCCGCTCGCGGTGGTCGGACCCACGCCGGGCGAAGTGTTCGCGCGCCCGGTGCTGTTCCCGTTCTTCGTCTCGGGCCTGGTCGTGTTCTTCCTGCTGCTGTACGCGATCCAGCAGGCGTTCCGCGCACCGAAGGGCCTGCCGCGCAAGATCCTCGTGCTGGGCTGGCTGCCGGCGATGATGGTCACGCTGATCTCCTACGTGCCCTTCGGTGTCTACAACGCGGGCAGCGGCATCCGGTACGCCTCGTGCTTCCTGCTCTTCCTCGTCTTTCCCTGGATGTTGCGCTCTGCGCTCGCGGCCACCGCCGAACAGCCGGCCGCGCTGCGGCGCCCGCGCGACTTCCACCAATATCGTCTTGCGGAGCTCCGATGAAGTTCGTCTTCTATGCGAACACCGACTGGTACCTGTACAACTTCCGCCTCTCCACGGCCTTGCAGCTGAAGGAGGAGGGGCACGAAGTCGTCATGCTCTCGCCACCGGGCGAATTCGGCGATCGCTTCGCCGGGCACGGCATGCGTTGGGTCCGTCTGTCGATGGATCGCGCCAGCCTCAATCCGGTGCGCGAAGCCGGCGTACTGCGCGACCTCACGCGCGTGCTGCGCGAGGAGCGACCCGACCTGCTGCACAACTTCACCGTCAAGTGCGCGATCTACGGCGCAATCGCCGCGCGCGCGGCCGGTGTGCCGGCGGTGGTCAACGCGGTGGCCGGCATGGGCTATGTGTTCGCCAGCGATCGCATGCTCGCGCGCACCTTGCGCCCGATGGTCAAGCTGCTGATGCGCGGCACGCTGGGCGGCAAGCAATCGCGGTTGATCCTGCAGAACCCGGACGATGCGGATGCCTTCGTGCGTGCGCGCCTGGTGCCGGAGCACCACATCCGCGTGATCCGCAGCTCGGGCGTGAACCTGGAACGCTTCCTGCCCGTCGTGCCCGTCGCCGAACCCCGCCCGTTGCGCGTGCTGCTCGCCGCGCGCCTGTTGTGGGAGAAGGGCGTCGGCGAATACATCGAGGCCGCGCGCATGCTGCGCGCGCAGGGACGCAACATCGACTTCGTGATCGCCGGTTCGCCCGATCCGGGCAACCCGCGTTCGGTGAGCCGCGAGCAAGTGGAGAGCTGGGTCGGCGAAGGGCTCGTGGACTGGCGCGGCCACGTCGAGGACATGCCGGTGCTGATGCGCTCGATGGATGTCATCGCCTTGCCGAGCTACTACCGCGAAGGCGTGCCCAAGAGCCTGATCGAAGCGGCCGCCTGCGGCCTGGCGGTGATCACCACCAACCTGCCGGGTTGTCGCGAAGTCGTCAGCGAGCACGGGGTGGATGGCCTGCACGTGGAGCCGCGTTGCGCGCGTTCGCTCGCCGAACGCATCGCGCAGCTCGACGACGATCGCCCGTTGGTGCGCCGACTCGGGGATTCCGCGCGCCGCAAGGCGATGGAGCACTTCGACGAGCAGATGGTCATCCGTCGCACCATCGAGGTGTACGACGAGCTGCTCCCGCCCAGCCACGCGTCGCGGGCAAGGGCCCGGGCGGCCTGACCGTGTCGCTGCTGCGCGAAGCGCTGGTCGCGCTGACCTATCCGCTCGCGTTGACGCTGGCGGTGCTGCTGGTCGCACTGGTGTTGCAGAAGTTGCGCTGGAAGCGCACCGCCGGCGTGCTTGCGCTGTGTGCGTTCGCGTGGTCGGCGTTCTGGTCGATCCCGAACAACGCCGAATGGCTGCGCAGCTCGCTCGAGGATCGCTATGTCGTGTCGCCGGATCCCGCCTCGTTGCCGAATGCCGATGCGATCGTCGTGCTCGGCGGCGGCGGTTACACCTGGGTGGACCGGCCGGGCGTGACCCTCGACAAACTCAAGTACAGCCGGCTGGCCGCGGGCGTGCGCCTGTACGAGGCCGGCCGCGCGCCGCGCGTGATCCTCAGCGGCGGCGGCGAAGGCGTGCGTACCGAAGCGCGCAACATGGCGCGCGGCATGGAGAAGCTCGGCGTGCCGCATGCCGCGCTGTTGATCGAAGAGCGCAGCACCGACACGACGACGAACGCGAAGTACAGCGCCAGCATCGCCCGCGCGAACGACATCCACCGCGTGCTGCTGGTGACCTCCGCGCTGCACATGCCGCGCGCAAGCCTGCTGTTCCGCCGCAACGGCATCCAGGTCGTCGAGGTCCCCGTGCCCGAACCGACGGCCGGCGCGGGTTGGGCGGATCGGTGGCTGCCGAGTCCCTACGCCCTGTGGAAAAGCGGCCGCGCGCTCAAGGAATACGCGGGCCTGCTCGCCCTGTGCGTGGAAGGTAAGGCGGCGTGAAGGACCCGCCGACACACGGTGGGGGTGTTTTCACGCGGCGCGCGCATTCCCGTTTGTAAGGTGCCGCGACAACCTGAATTCGGCCCCGCTCGACGCGCGCGCCGCCCCAGCTAGGAGGGCTCCACCTTGAATACCCATCTGTCACGCATCCTCGCATTGGCGACAATGCTGGCGCTGGCGGGCTGCATCCCGGGCCAGAAACTGTCCACGCGCGCCCCGGGCACCACGGTGGCGGGCGGGCAGGAGATTCCCGTGCAGGCGATCACCGCGGAGATGGTG
>Ga0207981_1000103_pt1 | contig 12080 bp, 13 predicted proteins | sample SoimicmetaGmgLPC_FD_188327 | JGI IMG/M metagenome (GOLD analysis project Ga0207981, IMG submission 188327) | Soil and rhizosphere microbial communities from Laval, Canada - mgLPC (SPAdes) (version 2) | ecosystem: Environmental > Terrestrial > Deep subsurface > Rock core/Sediment | place: Laval... | reverse complement strand
ACGGGCCGGATCGATCGCCGGTGGTGTCGCCCGATGGCAAGCGCATCGCCTACCTCGGCTTCGACGACCGCCGCCTGGGTTACCAGAACACGCGCCTGTACGTGATGGACAGCGATGGCCGCAACGCGCGCGTGCTGACCGGCAACCTTGACCGCAGCGTCGGCGATCCGGTGTGGTCCGGCGACGGGCGTTCGGTCTTCGTCGACTACGACGACCATGGCAGCGTGCGCGTGGCACGCGTCGGCCTGGACGGTTCGGTGCGCACGGTCGCGGAAGGATTGACCGGCAGCGGACTCGACCGACCCTACAGCGGTGGCGAATACAGCGTGGCGCGCGACGGCACGCTGGCCATCACCAGCGGCACCCCGCTGCGCCCCTCCGACGTGGCGGTGGTGCGCGGCGGCAAGGCGCGGCGCCTCACCCACCTCAACGAGAGCCTGCTGGCGGCGAAGACGCTCGGCGACGTGCAGCCGTTGCCGGTGAAGGCGTTCGACGGTCGCGAAGTCGATGCGTGGATGGTGACGCCGCCCAACTTCGATGCGTCGCGCAAGTATCCGCTAGTCCTGGAGATCCATGGCGGTCCGTTCGCGGCCTACGGCCCGGCGTTCTCGACCGACGACCAGCTCTACGCCGCGGCCGGCTATGTCGTGGTGTACGTGAACCCGCGCGGCTCGACGTCGTACGGCGAGGATTTCGCCAACCAGATCGACAAGGCGTATCCGGGCCACGACTACGACGACCTGATGAGCGCGGTGGATGCGGCGATCGCCAAGGGCTTCGTCGACAGCGACAACCTGTTCGTCACCGGTGGTTCCGGCGGCGGCGTGCTGACCGCCTGGATCGTCGGCAAGAACGACCGCTTCCGCGCGGCGGCGACGCAGAAGCCGGTGATCGACTGGACCAGCTTCGCGCTTACTTCGGACGGCGCGATCTACTACCACAGCTACTGGTTCGACAAGCTGCCATGGGAAGACCCGCAGGGTTACTGGGCGCGTTCGCCCCTGTCGCTGGTCGGCAACGTGAAGACGCCGACGCTGGTGGTCGTGGGCTCCGAGGATTACCGCACGCCGGTGAGCGAAGCCGAGCAGTACTACACCGCGTTGCAGCTGCGCGGCGTTCCCACGGCGCTGGTCAAGGTGCCGGGCGCGAGCCACGGTGGCATCGCGGCGCGGCCGTCGCAGTCGGCGGCGAAGGCGTCGGCGATCCTGGCCTGGTTCGAACGTTATCGCGGCAAGGACGGAACGAGCACCGCGGCGAAGTAATCCTACGCTTCCGCAAGGCAAAGAGCCGGCATCGCTGCCGGCTCTTTTTGTTTACCGCGATGGCGCGGCTCAGTCGTACTGCGAGGTCTTCACCAGCATGTGCTTGGCCAGCTGCCCGTGCAGGTGGCCGATCGCGCGGGCCAGGTGCAGCGTGGCGAACAGCAGCACCACGCCGACGATGAAGCACAGCGGCAGCGCCCACCAGCCGTCGACGCCGATCACGTTGACGTCGTCCATCCACAGACCGCCGTTGAATCCGCCGAACAGCGCGGCGACTGGTGCCGCGATCAGGCCCAGCGACGTCGCCAGCCCGGTGACCGCCACCGTGAAGTAGGCGATGCCCAGCGGCAGCATCAGCAGGAAGTACAGCTGCGTGGCCCAGGTGCGCGGATCGGTGAAGAGGTCCTTGATGCGTTCCAGCCACGGCCTGCCGCGGGTGGAGTACAGCGGCCGGCGCGGCATGCGTTCGCCGAGCATCACCTCGACGATGCGTCCTTCCACCAGCGACAACACGCGGATCGAACCGAAGTACAGGATCACGAACGGAATGCCGATGATCAGCACCGCGAGGCCGCCCGACAGCGAGATGCCGGTGACGACCCAGGTGAAATAGAAGATGCCCGTGGCCAGCGCCAGCAGCATGTAGAACAGCGCCGCATACGTGCGCGGCTCGGCGATCACGCCGAAGAAGCGGCTGATCCACGAGCGGTTGGCGACGGCCGGCCGCGTGGTCGGCGTGCGCAGCGCGCTCTGCACCTTCACTTCGGTGTCGCGATAGATGTCGGCGACTTCGTCCGGCGCGCCATAGCTGCTGGCCACGGCGGCGATCACCTCGGCCTCGGACTTGCCGGGGTTCTCGGTCAGCTCCGAACGCAGGTATTCCTCGGCGTCGTACAGCGCGTCCTGCACCAGCGCCGGATCGGCGCCGGCCAGCGAGCGGCGCAGCTGCTCGAGGTAGTCGGGAATGGTGGTCGGCAAGGCGGTGGCGTTCATTTGGCTTCCCCAAGGACTGCGTCGACGGAATCACGGGTGGCGCGCCAGGCGGCGGACCAGCCGCGCAGGGCTTCGCGCCCGGCTTCGGTAATGCGGTAGTAGCGGCGCGGCGGGCCGGAGACGGAAGGTTCGACGAAGCTGTCGAGCAGCCCGCTTCCCTCCAGGTTGCGCAGTACGGGGTACAGCGCGCTCTGCTTGCCGCTGAGGACGCCCTCGCCCTCCTGCTCCAGGCGCTTGGCGATCTGGTAGCCGTACATGGGTTCGCCGGCCGTGCCCAGTACGGCGAGCAGGGCCAGCGACACGGTGCCGGCGCTGAGCTCCTTCTGGAACTTGCGCAGGTGGCTGTCGAACGTGGGGGAATCCGGGGTCATGGCGTGTGTCCGGTAACTTGAAGCAAACACTACTGCTAACTTCGCTATACCGTCTCTGCCATTAGTCATGACAGGTCGAAGGTCATGGCCGCCGTCGCCACCGCAAGTCGCCTGCGAACGGTGGACGGCTTTGGCTATCCTCGCTCCTCCCCTGTCAGGATTGGAGCCAGCCATGGACATGCCGCGTCCCGGCGCCGAACACGAGCGCCTGTTCTCCCGCCTGCAAGGCCGCTGGTCAGGGCCCGAACAACTGGCACCCTCGCCCTGGGGCGAAGGCGGCGCCGCGATCGGCCGCACGCATTGCCGCGTCGCCCTCGATGGCATGACGCTGGTCCAGGAGTACGAGGAAGAAAAGGACGGCCGCGTCTGCTTCCGCGGCCACGGCGTCTTCCTGATCGAACCCGGCAGCGGTGACGTGTTGTGGTGGTGGTTCGACAGCATGGGCTTTCCGCCCGAACCCGCGCGTGGCCGCTGGGACGGCGACACGCTGTTGTTCGAGAAGAAGACGCCACGCGGCGAGGCACGCTACCGCTACGACTTCGCCAGCGACGGCTACCGCTTCACCATCGAGAACCGCTTCCCCGGCCAAGTCGAATTCAGTGAATTCATGCACGGCAATTACCGCCGCGATTTGAATAATGATTTCGAATAACTTCGAACAATGATTTCGAACAATCGGGTTTGATCCGTCGCGGACGTCCCTCGCGACCCCTTAGGAGCTTCCATGCATTTCAACCGCGTAGTCCTGCTGTCCGCCATGCTCGGCCTGGCCTGTACCGCACATGCCGCCAAGCCGACAAAGAAGCCGGCCACCCGGTCCTCGACGCAGAAAGCGCCGGCACGGAAAGCGGAACCGGCGACGCCCGGCGCGCAGGCCACCAAGCCGAAGTCGATGCAGGAGATCCTCGACGCGACCCAAGCATCCGACTGGCGCACGCTCGATCCGGCCAACACGCTGTACCTCGATCTCGCCTCCGGCCGCGTCGTGATCGAACTCGCTCCCGGCTTCGCCCCCGCGCATGTCGCCAACATCCGCACGCTGGCGAAGGAAGGGTATTGGAACGGACTGAGCATCAACCGCTCGCAGGACAACTTCGTCGTGCAGTGGGGCGATGCCGCCGAGGACGACCAGCAGAAGAAGCCGCTCGGCACGGCCCAGGCCAAGGTCCCCGCCGAATTCGAACGCACGGGCAAGGGCGTGAAGTTCGATCGCCTGCCCGACAGCGACGGCTGGGCGCCGCAGGTGGGTTTCGCCGAGGGCTTCCCGGCCGCGCGCGATCCACAGGCCGGCAAGACGTGGCTGGCACATTGCTACGGCGCCATCGGCGCGGGGCGTGACGTCGCCGCCGATTCCAGCAACGGCACCGAGTTGTACGTCGTGACCGGCCAGTCGCCGCGCCAGCTCGACCGCAACATCACCGTGGTGGGCCGCGTTGTCCAGGGCATCGAACTGCTCTCGGTGCTGCCGCGCGGCACCGGTCCGCTCGGTTTCTACGAGAAGCCCGAACAGCGCACCGCGATCAAGGCGATCCGCCTTGCATCGGAGGTACCGGAAAACGACCGCGTGCCGCTGGAGCTGCTGCGCACGGACACGCCGGCTTTCACCCAACTGGTGGAAGCGCGCCGCAATCGCCGCGACGAGTGGTACAAGCGGCCCGCGGGGCATATCGACCTGTGCAACGTGCCGTTGCCGGTGCGTCCCGTGAAGAAGTAACGCCAGCGTTTCCTGAAACAGAAAGGCCGCCCGAAGGCGGCCTTTCTGTTTGTAGCGCATGGCCCGGCGGGAACCGGCTCCGGTTCGACAAAGCCCGATCGCTCCGTCACGCACCCTTGCCGCGCCAGCGCCTAGCCTGACCGCGCCCCAGCCTGGACCAGGACAAGGCCGCGCCATGCCCCAACTGCGTTTGCGAATCACCGGCAGCGAGGACGATGCACGCGCGATCGGCAACCTGCTGGCGAGCATCGAAGGCATCGAGCACGTGGAGGAAGTGGCCGACCTCATGGGCCACATGGACGATGACGATTCCAGCTCCGCCGGCCTGCCCGACGACCAGGGCCCCGGCGTGCACGAACTGGAGATCGACGCCCCCAACAACGCCACCGCCGGCAAGGTGCGGGAGGCGGTGGAGGCGCTGGCATTCGAACTCGACGTGCTCGTCGAGTTCGAGTCCGACGCGGAATGGAGCGAATAGCCCGCGGCTTCGTTCGTACCTGCCTTCCGCGCCCACCAACCGTGACGCGTCACAACCCGGACCTGCGGCCCGCGCATCGCCGCGGGCATGGCGATATGCTCGGCCGTCGCAGCTCCGCTGCACGCCCGACCACCCTCCATCCGAGATGCCCGAGACCACCATGCGCCTGCGTCCCGTCCCAACGGCGATCCCACTGTCGATCGCCCTCGCCCTCCTGATTTCCACCGCCGCCTGCCAGAAGCACGAAACGCCCGCTTCCACCGCCACGCCGGCGGCGACGCAGGCATCCACCGCCGCAGCCGACGCGAAGTTCGCCGACGTCTCCAAGCGCTGGCTCGACGGTTGGCTGGAACAGCAACCGGTCAGCGCCACCCAGACCGGCAAGCACGACTTCGACGATCGCATCGATGACCTCAGCGCCGCCGGCCGCCAGAAGTTCACCGATTTCAGCAAGCAGATGCTGGCCGAGGTCGATGCGCTCGACGCCGCCAAGCTCTCGCGCGAGAACCAGGTCGACCTCGCCATCCTGCGCAACCAGATCCGCTACGACATCTGGCAGATGGACACGCTGCAGAGCTGGGCATGGGACCCGCAGGTCTACAACGGCATCGCCGGCGGCGCGCTGTACACGCTGATGGCACGCGACTTCGCGCCGATGCCGCAGCGCCTCAAGGCCGCCACCGCGCGCATGGAGAAGATCCCGGCGCTGTTCGCCCAGATGCGCGAGAACCTCGACCTGGCGCGCGTGCCGAAGATCCACGCCGAAACCGTCGCCAAGCAGAATGCCGGCATCACCAGCATCGTGGACGACATGATCGCCCCGCATGCGGGCGAACTCAGCGGCGCCGACCGCGTCCGCCTGGATGCCGCGATGGCCTCGCTGAAGAAGGCCGTCGCCGAGAACCAGGCCTGGCTCGACAAGACCCTGGTGCCCGGTGCGAAGGGCGACTTCCGCATCGGCCAGAAGCTGTACGACGAGAAGCTCGCTTTCGCGCTGAACTCGCCGCTCTCGCGCCAGGACATCCGCACCCGCGCCGAAGCCGCGATCAAGCAGACGCGCACCGAGATGTACGACATTGCCCGCAAGGTATTGGCCGGCAAGCCGTCCGCGCCCGCGGAGATGCCGGACACGCCGAGCGACGAACAGCAGCAGAAGGCGATCGAAGCCGCACTCGAGCTTGCCTACGCCGATCGCCCGGCACGCGACAAGGTGGTCGAACTCGCCAAGCAGGCCACCGCCGAGGCGACCGCGTTCGTGCGCGAGAAGCAACTGGTATCGGCACCCGATGCGCCGGTGCAGATCATCCTGATGCCGGAATTCCAGCGCGGCGTGTCCGTGGCTTACTGCGATTCGCCCGGCCCGCTGGACAAGGGCCTGGACACGTTCTACGCCGTGTCGCCGATCCCGGATGACTGGAGCAAGGAGCAGGTCGATTCGTTCCTGCGCGAATACAACACCCGTTCGATCCATGAGCTGAGCATCCACGAAGCGATGCCGGGCCACTACCTGCAGCTGTGGCATTCCAACAAGTACCCGTCGACGCTGCGCGCGGTGCTGGGCTCGGGCTCCTTCATCGAAGGCTGGGCGATGTACGGCGAGAAGGTCATGGCCGATGCCGGCTACATGAACAACGATCCGCTGATGCAGCTGATCCAGCGCAAGTGGGCGCTGCGCGCGATGGCCAACGCGATCCTCGACCAGGCCATCCACGTCGACGGCATGAGCCGCGACGACGCGATGAAGCTGATGACCGTGACTACCTTCCAGCAGGAGCGCGAAGCGGCCGGCAAGTGGGTGCGCGCATCGCTGACCTCGGCCCAGCTGCCGACCTACTTCGTCGGCTACAGCGAGCACATGGACCTGCGCAACGAAGTGCAGAAGCGCGAGGGCGACAAGTTCAACATCAAGGCCTACCACGACAAGCTGCTGTCGTTCGGCTCGCCCCCAGGCCGGTTCGCACGCGAACTGATGCTGGACGAACCGATCAAGTGACACGCCGGACCGGCGCGCGTCGCAAGGCGCGCGCCGGCCTACCGTGGTCGGTCAGTCGGACGGACGAACGGACGCCGCCAGGTCCTTGTCACAATTGGGCGGCGCCGCCCGACCCGTCCGGGTGGCGGCCGCCATTGCCCGCTATGCCCGCACTTCGCCGTTCGTTCAGTAGCAACATCCAGCGGTACCATCCCGGGCCCTCCCAAAGTCCCCTGCCTGCATGAGCCGAAAACCCGCCTTGCCCGACGACTGGTCGCGCACCTCGGTGCCCGCCATCGACGGCATCCGTGTCGGCATCGGTGGCTGGAACTACGTGCCCTGGCGCAGCAACTTCTATCCGCCCGGCCTGGTGCAGCGGCGCGAACTGGAATATGCCTCGCGCCACCTCAGCGCGATCGAGATCAACGGCACCTATTACGGCGCGCAGCGGCCCGCGGTCTACGAAAAGTGGGCGTCGGAAACGCCCGACGGTTTCGTGTTCTCGCTCAAGGCGCCGATGCGGATCATGCAGTCGCGCGTGCTCGCCAACACCGGGGCACAGGTCGAGGACTTCCTCGGCGGCATCGCGTCGCTGGGCGATCGCCTGGGGCCGGTGGTGTGGCAATTCGATGTCGGGCGCAAGCTGGAACACCAGGACTTCACCGCCTTCCTCCACCTGCTGCCAGAGGAAGTCGATGGCCGCCGCCTGCGCCACGTGCTGGACGTGCGCGACTCGTCATTCGTCGATGCACGCTTCGTCGCCTTGATGCGCGAGCGTAACCTCGGCACCGTGTTCACCGACTCACGCGACTATCCCTCGTTCGCCGACGTCACCAGCGACTTCGTCTACGCGCGGCTGATGCGCTCGCGCAGCGAGATCGACACCGGCTACACCGCAGAGGAACTGGCTCATTGGGCCGAGCGGGTACGGCTATGGGCGCGGGGCGGGCATCCGGACGACCTGCCGCACATCGCGGCCAACGGCGTGCCACCCACGGAGCAGCGCGACGTGTATGTGTTCTTCATCAGCGCCGCGAAGGAACGCAATCCAGCGGCAGCGATGGCGCTTACCCGCCTGCTCCGGCAATGACCTCGGCGTCAGCCCGCTGAGCGCACCTCGTAGTGCTCCACCTGCGGCTCGCGCGCGAGCAGGAAGCCCTCGTCTTCCGGGTAGTACTTCGCTTTCAACAGGTCATCACCGGCGAACGCGCGGATCGCATCCTCGCTTTCCCAGTAGCTCAGGGTGAGGAAGTGGGCGACTTCGCCTTCGTCGCGCCGCAACACCTGCGCGCCGAGGTTGCCTGGCGTGCCGCGGTAATCGGGCATGGCGCGATCGGAGAGGAACGTCGCATATGCATCGGCGCGATCGAGACGCGTGGTGCCATGCCAGAGTCGGGCGATCATGCCTCACCCCTTGATGAGTGGCGGAATGCCCGCCACTTGTCAGCGCGACGGTTGCTGGCTCATGGCCACACTACCCAGGATGAGCGCGGCCGAGATTGCCATCGTCCAGGTTAAGGATTCGCCAAGCAGCAGCCACGCCCAGGCCACGCCGAACACCGGGATCAGGTAGGTCACCGTCGAAGCACGGCTCGCACCGACACGGGCGATCAGGCGGTAGTACATGACGAAGGCGATGCCCGTGCACAGCACGCCGAGCATGCCCGCGGACAACCACGACTTCAGCGGGATCGCATGCTGTGGCCAGGTGGCGATCGCAAACGGCAGCGTGAGCAGGGTCGAGGTGCCCAGCGTCGCCGACGCCACCGCCGCCGGCGGCAGGCCGGTCAGGTGGCGGCGTACCAGGTTGATGCCGATGCCATAGAGGAACGCCGCCGCGCTGCCCGCCAGGACCGCCCAGCCGATGCTCGCGCCCGCGATCTTGCCGCTGGCCAGCACCACGACGCCGGCGAAGCCGGTGAACAAGGCGACCGCGCGCTTGGCACCGATCTTCTCGCCGAAGAACAGGAAGCCGACGAGCGCGGTGAACAGCACCGTCATCGCATTGGAAATCGCGCCCACGCCCGCGGGGGCCCGCTGCGCCGCCCACGCGAACAGCATGAAGGGCACGGCGGAATTGATCGCACCGATCAGCGCGAGCTTGCCCCACAGCTTCGGCGAGGCGAAGTGCGAACGCGAACGCCACAGGAACGGCAGCAGCACCAGCGAGCCGAGGCCGAGGCGCACTTCCACCAGCGGCATCGGACCGAAGTCGTTGGCGGCCACGCGCATGAACAGGAACGAGGCGCCCCAGATGGCGCCGAGCACCGCCAGTTCCACCGGCGTCAGCCAGGCGCTTTCGCGCAGGCTGCGCAGCGGGCGATCGGTGGCAAGAGTGTTCATGGTGCGAGTCCTCGTTGGAATGCTGTCATGCGGGCCGGTCTGGCGTGATCGCAGCGACAGTCAACCTTGGCTGTAATTGAAACGATGTGCACGGCTTGCGGCTTCGCGCGCGGCGCCCAGCGCCGCCGGATCCAGGTTGAAGCCGAACAGGCGCACGCCGGTCTCGGTCCTCGGCCTGTGGCTCGTGCCCGGCAGGAAGCGCACGTAGGTTCCCGCGCCATGGCGCGCGTGGCCTTCGATCACTTCGCCTGCGATCACGTAGTAGTGCTCGCCGGTGTCGTGGTCGTCGACGTACGGCCAGGTGCTGCCCGGCTCCATGTCGACCACCCACACGCGCACGCTGCCGTCGGACGACAGGTCGCGGCGCGAGCAGCCGGCGCCCACGCGCACTGCCGGAATGTCGTCGATCAACGACGCCTGCAGGGTGGAAAGCGAGATCGCATCCAGTCGGCCCATGTCTTGTTCCGTTGGCGGTGGGCGCATGGCGCCCGTGGGGGAGGTGCACGACACGGCCTGTCGGGCAGCACTGTCGGCATACGCAATTTTCGGCCCATGGCCATCCGGCACAAGCGCATACTTTCGCCGACAGACACAAACCAGATTTGAGGCTCATGATGGCCCTGCGTGCAGACCTGCTCCCGGCGCTGGCGGCATTCGAATCCGCCGCGCGCCACCAGAACTTCGCCCACGCCGCGGAAGAACTGCACCTCACCGCGAGCGCCGTCAGCCACCATGTCCGCAAGCTCGAAGCGCGCCTGGGCGTGGTCCTGTTCCAGCGCCATGCGCGCGGGGTATCGCTGACCGCCGAAGGGCGCCAGCTGGCCGACGCCGCGGGCAGCGCGATGGCCGACATGGAAAGCGTGGTGCGCAGCCTGCGCGTCGCACGCGCGGAGCTGGATCGCGTGCACATCACGACACTGCATTCGCTCACCTACACCTGGCTGCAGCCACGCCTGCCGCAATTCGCCGCGCTGCATCCGAACGTGCGGCTCACCGTCGATACCGAGGTGGCACTGACCCGCTTCGACGATGGCGGGCCGGACCTCGGCATCCGCCATGGCGCGGGGCACTGGCCGGGACTCACCGCCCACCACCTGATGGACGACTACCTGTTCCCGGTGGCGTCGCCCACCCTGCCCGGCGTGGAAGACGTGCGCGATGCCGCCGCGATCACGCGCTTGCCGCTGGTGTCCGACCTCGCCCGCCAGGGCTGGCACGACTGGCTGCGCGCGGCCGACGTGCATGGCGCTTCGATCGAGGAACGCTACCGCTTCAGCGACAGCACGGCCGCCCTGAATGCCGCGGTGCATGGACTGGGTGCCGCCCTGGCGCGGGACAAGATCGTCGCGCCCTATCTCGCCGCCGGCATGCTTGTCCGCCTGCCCGGTCCGGCGTTGAAGGCGCGCTGGGGCTATTACGTGGTGTATCCGGCGCACAAGCGCCTCAAGCCCGCGGCGCGTGCCTTCGTCGACTGGCTGCTCGCCTTGCCCGGCGAATCCGCATAGCCACTTGGCTAACGAGGACGCCTGGAGGCGCGGACGCGCTTCGGCGCTGCGTTGACCTTGCGCAGTGCCGCCTCGTAGGCGAGTTGCGCCCACGGCCGCATGTCCTGCGCGGATTCCATGGCGGCGGCCGGCGCGGACCAGTAACTGAGGGTGATGGGCTCGCGCTGCTTTTCGTACACGAACGGCGCACTGCCCGCCGCCTCGAAACGCGCCTGCGTCTGCGCATCGACTTTCAGGTACAGCGATTCGTCGATCACGAGCGCAAAAAACACGCCATCGCGATAGAGGCCGTGCCCGCCAAACATCCTGCGCGCGGTCACCGGACCGAAGTCGGCGAACAGGTCCTGCAGGTAATCGATGAAGTCATCGCGCATGGAGGATGTACTGCCGGCAGGAACCACTGGCGACGCGCCTTCTTGACGCTGCCTGGCACCAGCTTGCCATGACCGGGGCCGGTCGCGCGCCAGGCGGGCAGGCTCGCGGATAATGCCCCCCATGCCCATGACCGACACCCGCAAGGCCTTCCTGCAAATCCACTTCTGCGTGGTGCTGTGGGGCTTCACCGCCATTCTCGGCAAGATGATCTCGCTGCCGGCGTTGCCGCTGGTGTGGTGGCGCCTGCTGATCGTGGTAGCCGCGCTCGCGCTGGTGCCGCGCGTCTGGCGTGGGCTGCGCGCGATGCCGCCGCGGCTGATCCTCGCCTACGCCGGCATCGGCGCATTGGTGTCGCTGCACTGGCTCACCTTCTACGGCGCGATCAAGCTGTCCAATGCCTCGGTGGGCGCGACCTGCATCGCGCTGGGCACGGTCTTCGTCGCGATGATCGAACCGTGGCTCACGCGCACCCGCTTCTCCAAGCGCGAACTCGCCCTGGGCGTGCTGGTGCTGCCCGGCGTGGTGCTGGTGGTCGGCGGCGTACCGCACGGCATGCGCGCGGGCATCGCGGTCGGCGCGCTGTCGGCGCTTCTGGTCGCGATCTTCGGTTCGCTCAACAAGCGCTTCGTCGAACATGCCGATCCGCTCACCGTCACCGCACTCGAACTCGGCGCCGGCGCGGTCGTGCTCACGGCGCTCGCCCCCGTGATGCCGCTGCTGTTCCCGGCCTTCGCCGGCGACCTGCTGGTACTGCCGAGCACGCGCGACGTCCTGCTGCTGCTGGCCCTGTCGCTGGCCTGCACGCTGTTGCCGTTCACGCTGTCGCTGGTGGCGCTGCGGCACATGAGTGCCTTCGCCCAGCAGCTGGCGGTCAACCTGGAGCCGGTCTATGCCATCGTCCTGGCCATCGTGCTGCTGGGCGAGCAGCGCGAGTTGAGTGCGCAGTTCTATCTCGGCGTCGCGATCATCCTCGCCGCGGTCTTCATCCACCCCTTGCTGGGCACGCCGCATCGCCTGCGCCCGGAAGTGCTGGGCACCGCCGAATCCAAGGGCGCGGCCGAATAGCC
>Ga0207981_1000102_pt1 | contig 12081 bp, 8 predicted proteins | sample SoimicmetaGmgLPC_FD_188327 | JGI IMG/M metagenome (GOLD analysis project Ga0207981, IMG submission 188327) | Soil and rhizosphere microbial communities from Laval, Canada - mgLPC (SPAdes) (version 2) | ecosystem: Environmental > Terrestrial > Deep subsurface > Rock core/Sediment | place: Laval... | reverse complement strand
GACAAGAACAAGAAGAACACGCCGAACAAGATGGAGGTCAAGAAGTACGACCCCGTCGTCCGGAAGCACGTGATCTACAAGGAAGGCAAGATCAAGTAATTGATCTGATCCACCTTCGATGTCATCGGAAGGGGCCCTGTCGGGCCCCTTCTCTTTTTCCGCCCGCGCGAACGCAGGATCGGACGCCTCCGGCAGGAAGCCGCGACGCATCGCGCACCACGCACAGCGATGCCGCCTAGCCGCAGCCCTCGCGCAAAAAATATCGTCGCCGCATCCATCGAGCAGAAAGGAGATCTGCCATGCGTGCGTCCTTCTTCGCCTGGGTGTTGCTTGCGTTTTCCGCGAGCGCGGCCGCGGGCAACCCCACCACCTTCTATCGCGCCGAACACATCGCACCCGCGGACGCCTTCGCCAACGGCATCGCGGCGCCGCCCATGGCGCGGAAGGACCACCCGCCGTCCGCGAACCCCGTCAGCCAACACCTCACCGCCTTCAACCGCAACCGCTCCATGCTGGTGTCGGTGACCGAGTCGGAATCCATCGCGCGCGAATGGAGCGCGTTGATCAGGAACCGGCAGGCCTACGTGTACGTGATCGACGGCGACGACGCGTTCTACAGCGTCGCCACTTCGCTGGAAGCCGAACTCAATCGCGTGGTGGACGCGCCCGAGGACATGCCGGCCTCGCGCAGGAACTGGATCGTCGACCGGATCTTCAACCTGCGGGAGCTCTTCGGGAGCCAGCAGGAGTGGGTGGTGCACGGCGAGATCCCGGGCCGCAACATCAAGGAAGCGCGCTACAACTACCGCGAGGTCGGCGGGCAGCTGGTCTACGACACCGCGGTGAATCCCGGCCATGTGCCGAGCACGCATCCGCCGACGAGCAACCCCTTCCCGCTCGCGGAATTCCTCCACGAGGATCGCGCCGACGTGTTGTCGCTCATCGGCGACGGACGCTACTGGAGCGTGTCCTTCACGCCGACGTACTGCACGCGCCTGCCCACGGGCGCGAACTGCCCGCCCTCGTCGTACGTCGCCATCACGCCCAGCCCGCAACTGGAATTGCAGTTCGGCGTGGAGCAGCAAACCGGACTGCCCGAAGGCGCGAAGCGCTGGTGGGTGGACCTGGATGACGACAACCAGCTCGACTACTGCTGGGCCGACGGCGGCAACACCACGATGGCCTGCGCCTACAACCGCGAGCTGGTGTTCACCGCGGTGCGCGCGACCAGCTCGGGCGTCGACCTGGGCTGGACCGAAGGCGCGGAATGGGTCCGCGTGAGTTCGCTGCAGGCGCCCGATTTCTGCCGGCTCGTCGATTCCTCCACCAAGATCCGCTGCAGCCGCGTCGCCAAGCCCGGCGTCGCCGGCGGCTTGTGGGAGGGCGGGGATTTCGTTTCCGCGCACATCGACGCGGGCTACCCGAGGGATCGGTTCTGGGGCGACGTGGGCAACGCGGCCGGCGCGGCCGACGGCCGCAGCGACTTCTGCCGCATCCTGGATTACGGCCATCCGCAGGGCGGTTACGCGCTCGGTTGCCAGCTCGCCAGCGCCACCGGCACGTTCGGCGGCGAATGGCGTGGCGACGTCCTCCTGCCGCTCACCAACGACATGGTGGGCAACGAGCGCGACAAGGCGCTCGTCGACATCAACGGCGACCAACGCGCGGATTTCTGCGTCGCCGCGTACGACCAGGCGTTCATCAAGTGCATCCTCGCCAGCGGTTCGGGCGCGTCGTTCTGGGGCGGCACGGTGTACCTGGAAACGCCATCGCGCAGCTACGTGCGCGAAACCGCGCAATGGGTCGACTTCAACAAGGACGGCAAGGTGGATTTCTGCGCCGCCTTCCATGCCTCCAACGGCAAGCGACTGGAGTGCTTCACGCAGTGGGACACGGATACGACGCGCTTCGCGCAGTTGCTCGACGCCCCCATCCAGGATGCGGGTTGGCCGGGGTACTCGCAGTTCTCCGACGTCGGCGGCCGCGGGCTCGGCAACTTCTGCACGCAGGTGGACAACCCGCGATCGGTGCAATGCGCGGTGCCGCATCCGAGCCTCAATTCGGTGGCGCTGTCGGTTTCGCCGACGCTGGATGCCGGCTGGGGCGACGTCGCCAACCACAAGCAGGTTTACCTGCCGCGCACGCGCGGTGGCCATGGCGCCTATTGCCGGTCGACGGACATCGGCTTCGGCGGCCAGATCGTGTGCAGGAAGATCTGGTGATGCAACGCGCGCCGCGGGCTCACTGCCCGCGGCGATTGCGGACCAGCGAATCGACCACCGACGGATCCGCCAGCGTCGACGTATCGCCCAGTTGCTCCGGCGCGTCCTCGGCGATCTTGCGCAGGATGCGGCGCATGATCTTGCCCGAGCGCGTCTTCGGCAGGCCCGGCGCCCACTGCACGTGGTCGGGCGTCGCGATCGGGCCGATGAGCTGGCGCACGTGCGCGACGAGTTCGCTGCGCAGCGCATCGCCTTCGACTTCGCCGGCCACCAGCGTCACGTACGCATAGATGCCCTGGCCCTTGATGTCGTGCGGGAAGCCGACCACCGCGGCTTCGGCCACCTTCGGATGCGCCACCAGCGCGCTCTCCACTTCCGCGGTGCCGATGCGGTGGCCGCTGACGTTGATGACATCGTCCACGCGGCCGGTGATCCAGTAATCGCCGTCGGCGTCGCGCCGGCACCCATCGCCGGTGAAGTACATGCCCGGGTACGCGCGGAAGTAGGTGTCGATGAAGCGCGCGTGGTCGCCGTACACCGTGCGCATCTGGCCCGGCCAGGAATCCAGCAGCACGAGGTTGCCTTCGGTTTCGCCTTCGAGCAGTTGGCCGTTCGCATCGACGACGGCCGGACGCACGCCGAAGAAGGGCTTCATCGCCGACCCGGGTTTCTGCGGCGCGTGGATCGGCGGCGCGATGAGGATGCCGCCGGTTTCGGTTTGCCACCACGTGTCGACGACCGGGCAACGGCCGTCGCCCACGACATCGCGGTACCAGCGCCAGGCTTCGGGATTGATCGGTTCGCCGACGGTGCCGAGTACGCGCAGCGATTTGCGCGAAGCCGCCTTCACCGGTGCATCGCCTTCGCGCATGAGCGCGCGGATCGCGGTGGGCGCGGTGTAGAAGATCGTGACCTGGTGCTTGTCGACGACGTGCCAGAAGCGCGAGAAGTCCGGGTAATTCGGCACGCCTTCGAACACGACGGCCGTCGCGCCATTCGCCAGCGGCCCGTACACGATGTAGCTGTGGCCGGTGATCCAGCCCACGTCCGCGGTGCACCACCAGATGTCGTCCGCGCGCAGGTCGAAGACTTCCGCGTGCGTGAAACTCGCGAACACGAGATACCCGCCGGTGGTGTGCAGCACGCCCTTCGGTTTGCCCGTCGAACCGGACGTGTAGAGGATGAAGAGCGGGTCCTCCGCGTTCATCGGCTCCGGCGTGCAGGTGTCGGGCTGGCCTTCGACGACGGCTTCCACCCAGCGATCGCGCGGCATCTGCATCGCGACGGCCGCGCCGGTATGGCGCACGACCAGCACCGTTTCGACGGAGTTCGTGCCGGGCAGGCGCAGCGCCGCATCCACGTTGGCCTTCAGCGGAATGCGCTTGCCGCCGCGCAGGCCTTCGTCGGCGGTGATGACGAGCTTGCTGCCGCAATCGGCGATGCGGTCGGCGATGGATTGCGGCGCGAAACCGCCGAACACCACCGAGTGGATCGCGCCGATGCGCGCGCAGGCGAGCATGGCCACGATCGCCTCGGGGATCATCGGCAGGTAGATGGTGATGCGGTCGCCCTTCTTCACGCCGAGGTTGCGCAAGGCATTGGCGAGGCGGCAGGTGCGCGCGTGCAGCTCGCGATACGAGATGCGTTGCGCGGGGGCGTGCGGATCGTCGGGTTCGAAGATCAGCGCGGTGTGGTCGCCGCGCGTGGCGAGATGGCGGTCGAGGCAATTGACGCTGGCGTTGAGCACACCGTCGTCGTACCAGCGGATGCGGAAATCGTCGGCGTCGAAGCTGACATCGCGGATGCGCGTGGGCGGCGAGATCCAGTCGATGCGTTGGGCGACATCGCGCCAGAAACCTTCTGGATCGCGCAAGGACGCTGCGTAGCGCTGCGCATGCTCGGAATCCGTCGACGCCATGGGGCCGCCCTCGCACTGTGCACCGAATATCGGGACGCCCAGTGTGCCGCCAAGCGGCGCGCGGGGGTACCCGCGATGGCGGAACTCAGCGTGGCGGTGCGGCGAGCTCGGCCGCGCTCAGCATTCCGTCGTGGTTCTTGTCCTGGCGGGAAAACGCATCGGCCAGGCGCGCGCGATGGGCTTCGCGGGTGATCGGCCTGCCGCGGCCGCCGGGTTGTTCGGCGGGCACCAGGATGCCGTCGTGGTCGGCATCCATCGCGTCGAAGGCGTAACTCAGCCAATCCTGGTATTCGACGAGCGAGACGCGGCCGTCGTGGTCGGCGTCCATGCGCGCGAGGTAATCGGCGCTGGCCGTGACCTGGGCGTGGGCGGCGAAGGCCGTCGCGATCGCCAGAAGCAAAAGACCCGCACGGAGGCGTGCGGGTCTTCGTCGTGCTGCGTGGCGTTCCGGCATCACGCAGCGTGCAGCCGGTATCCCTTCAACCGCGCCGAGAAATCCTCCAGCGCGCGGATGCCGCTGGCTTCGGCGTCCTTGCACCAGGCCTGCAGGTTCTGCAGCGTGGCGGCGGCGTCGTTGCCGCGCGCTTCGAGCACGGCGGCCAGGCGCGCGCGGTGTTCGACCAGCGCGCGGATGCTCGGGTTCTGCGCGATCCAGGCCTGCAACTGCTCGCGCGCATCCGGCTTCAGCCAACGGCCGTCGTCGCTCAGGCCCTTGCGCAGCGCGCGCGGCAGCGAGGCGCCCTTGCCCGCTTCGCGCAGCGCCGGCTTGAGCACGTTGCGATGGAAGTCGGTCATCGCCTGGAAGCGATGGGTGAGCAGCGCCTTGATCGTTTCGCCGTCCGGCACGTTGATGTTGGGGCGTACGTCGAGCGAGGGCGCCACGCGCAGGACCTTCGCCATGCCGACCGTCTCGAAGGCCTTGATCGCGGCCCAGCCGATGTCGAATTCGAACTTGCGCAGCGCGAACTTCGCCGAGCTCGGGAACGCATGGTGGTTGTTGTGCAGTTCTTCGCCGCCGATCCAGACGCCCCACGGGGTGAGGTTGGTCGCCGTGTCGGTGGTTTCGAAGTTGCGGTAGCCCCACCAGTGGCCGAGGCCATTGACGACGCCCGCGGCCCAGAAGGGAATCCACGCCATCTGGATCGCCCAGACCGCCACGCCCGGCAGGCCGAACAGGGCAAGGCTGATGAACAACAACAGCGTCGGGCCCATGGTGGCGTGCGGCGTATAGACCTTGCGCTCGATCCAGTCTTCCGGGCAGCCCTTGCCGTACTTCTCGATCGACTCGCGATCGTTGCGCGCTTCGCGATACAGCTCCACGCCGCGCCAGAAGACCGTCCTGATGCCCTTGTACATCGGGCTGTGCGGGTCTTCCTCGGTCTCGCACTTCGCATGGTGCTTGCGATGGATGGCCGCCCATTCCTTCGTGATCATCGACGTGGTCAGCCACGTCCAGAAACGGAAGAAGTGCGCGAGCACCGGATGGAAATCGACACCGCGGTGGGCCTGGCTGCGGTGCAGGTACAAGGTTACTGAGAAGATCGTGAGCTGCGTGGCGACCAGCAGGTAGACCAGCAGGCCGGCCCAGCCGAACTGCAGGAGCCCGCCGGACAGGAATTCGAGGAAAGCGTGCATCGTGACTCCGGGTATACGAACGGGGCGCGAGGGGTCGCCCGAACGGCATATTGCCACCCGCCGCGGCCCGTGCGCGTGCGTATGGCGCGGTTCCGTGATGGGGATGTTCAGACCCGATAACAATCGCGAATCGCGATCTCGTGGGGGCTTCGACGTACGGCCGCCTTCACGCAGGGACCTCCCGCGCGCGTCTGCCAAACTGCCGCCATGCCCGAGTTGCCCGAAGTCGAAACCACCCGCCGCGGCCTGGCGCCGCATGTCGAAGGGCGCACCGTCACCGACGTGGTGCTCCGCCGCCCGGACCTGCGCTGGCCGATTCCCCCCGAAGTCGTGGCGTTGCTGCCCGGCCGCCGCATCGAGGCCGTGCGCCGCCGCGCCAAGTACCTGTTGCTCGACACCGATGCGGGCAGCGCGCTGCTGCACCTGGGCATGTCCGGCAGCCTGCGCGTGCTGCCGGCGACCACGCCGGTGGAGGCGCACGACCATGTCGACATCCTGCTCGACAAGCGCGGGCGCGATCCGGTCCGCGTCCTGCGCTTCAACGATCCGCGCCGCTTCGGCTGCCTGCTCTGGCAGGCGCCGGGGGAAACGCACGAGCTCCTGCGCGGCCTCGGCCCGGAGCCGCTGTCCGACGATTTCGACGGCGATTACCTGTTCGCCCGCAGCCGCGGACGCAAGGCGCCGGTCAAGACCTTCCTGATGGACCAGGGCATCGTGGTCGGCGTGGGCAACATCTACGCCGCCGAGGCGCTGTTCGAAGCGGGCATTTCGCCCCTGCGCGAAGCCGGCCGCGTATCGCGCGATCGCTACCGCTCGCTCGCCGATGCGGTGAAGCGGATCCTCGCCCACGCCATCCAGCGCGGCGGCACGACCCTGCGCGATTTCATCAGCCCGGATGGCCTGCCCGGCTATTTCGAGCTCGAACTGTCGGCCTATGGCCGAGGCGGGGAGCCGTGTCCCCGCTGCGGCCGTCCGCTCAAGGAAGCCTCGATCGGGCAGCGCACGACCGTGTGGTGCACCCGCTGCCAGCGCTGACTCAGCAGGGAAATTCAGGTTTGCGAGGCCGGTGGATGCCCGAAACCCCGTGCCGGGCCTCACAGTCCGGGCTATATTCGGGTCATTGAGGGGGCCATGGCCGAGACTGCCGACATCACCGAGTTGTTGGATGCCGCCCGCGATGGAGATCGCGGCGCGCTCGATCGCGTGCTCGCCACCCTGTACCAGGAGCTGCACGCCATGGCGCGCCGGCAACTGGCCGGGCAGCACGGGCACACGCTCGATGCCACCGCGCTCGTGCACGAGGCCTACCTGAAACTCGTCGGCCGCAACTCCGCGCAGTTCGACGATCGCGCGCACTTCTTCGCCTATGCGGCATCGGCGATGCGCAGCGTCGTCGTCGACTACGCACGCCAACGCTTGGCGCAGAAGCGCGGCGGCGACCTGCACCGTGTCACCGAGTTGCCCGAGGAAGTCGAAGGCGGCCTGCGCCTGGATGAAGAAACGCTGGGCCTGGATACCGCCCTCACGCGGCTGGCCGCGGTCGATGCGCGCCTGGCGCAAGTGGTCGAACTGCGTTATTTCGCCGGGTTGTCGGAACTGGAGATCGCCGCGCTGCTCAAGCGCTCCGAGCGCAGCATCCGCCGCGACTGGCAGAAGGCGCGCCTGTTCCTGCTCGCCTCCTTGAAGGACGGCTGACGCCGGACCCCGATGGATCCCGAGCGCTGGCAACGATTGTCCCCGTTGCTCGATGCTCTCTTCGAGCTCGACGACGACGAGCGCACCCGAAGCCTCGAATTGATGCGCGAAGAGGATCCGCAGACCGCGGACGACCTCGAAGCCTTGCTGCGGCTCGAAACCGATCGCGAGGATTTCCTCTCCGAGCCGCTGGTCGCACCGCTGCCGGGCCCGCGCCCGGGTGCGGATGTCGGCCCGTACCGGCTCGAACGCATGCTCGGCGAAGGCGGCATGGGCCAGGTGTGGCTCGCCGCGCGCGCCGACGGCCTGTACCAGCGGCGCGTCGCACTCAAGCTGCTGCGCCCGGGCCTGGTCGATCCGAACCTGCGCCTGCGCTTCACGCGCGAACGCCAGATCCTCGCGCGCCTGGCGCATCCGCACATCGCGCGATTGCTCGACGCCGGCGTGAGCGGCGACCACCAGCCCTACCTCGCGCTGGAATACATCGAAGGCGAGCCGATCACCGATTACTGCCGCGCGCGCAAGCTGTCCCTCGAATCGCGCCTGGACCTGTTCCACCAGATCTGCGACGCGGTCTCGCACGCGCACGCCAACCTCATCGTCCACCGCGACCTGAAACCGTCGAACATCCTGGTCACGCCCGCGGGCGACGTGCGCCTGCTCGACTTCGGCATCGCGAAACTCATCGACGCCGACGTCGCCGCACCCGAACAGACGCGCACCGGCGTGCGCGCGTTCACGCTGCACTACGCCGCGCCGGAACAGGTGCGCGGCGAGCCCGTGTCCACGATGACCGACGTGTATTCGCTCGGCGTCGTGCTCTACGAGTTGCTCGCCGACGCCAAGCCCTATCGCCTCAAGCGCCAGACCGACGCGGAGTGGGAAGAAGCGATCCTGCAGGGCGATCCCACGCGTCCTTCGCAGGCGCTGCAGCGCCAGGCCGATTCCGGCGAAGGCGAGACCGCGATGCTGCGCCGCCGCGGGCGCATCGTCTCCGGCGACCTCGACAACATCGTGTTGAAGGCGCTGGCGAAGAAGCCCGAGCAGCGCTATCCGTCGGTGGAAGCGATGTCGCTCGACCTGGAGCGCTATCTGGCCGGCAAGCCCGTGCTCGCGCGTCCGCAGAGCGTCGGCTATCGCATGCGCAAGTACTGCACGCGCCACCGCTGGGCGCTGGCCTCGGGCGTCGCGATCACCGGCGTGCTCGGTGCGGCGCTCGCGATCGTCGCCTGGCAGGGCCAGCAGGCGGTGCAGGAGACCGCGCGCGCGCAGGCGCTGCAGGATTTCGTCATCGGATTGTTCGAAGGCGCGGGCGCCGCGCCGCGCGACGATGCGATCGACATGCGCTCGCTGCTCGACAACGGCATCGTGCGCGCCAATCGCGAACTTGCACGGCAACCGCTCGCGCGCGCGGAAGTCTTCGGCATCATCGCCCGCCTGCGATTGGGCCTGGGCGATTACCGCGAAGCGATGTCGCTGCTGGATCGGCAGGCCGCGATCCTGGCGACCTTCGGCGACGACGCACCGGCGAGCCTGCAGCTCGAATCGGCCACGCAGCTCGGCCTTGCGCACCGCCAGCTCGACAACCCGCGCGCCTGCATCAACGTCATGCAACCGATGCTGGAGCGCGCGCGGCGCGAGCAGTCGCAGCTGCCCGCGCAAGTCTCGGAGTTCTACTCGCAGCTCGCGCGCTGCCGCAGCGCCACCGGCGAGTTCAACACCGCGAGGCAGTTGCTCGAATATTCGATGACCTTGCGGCGCGAAGTGCTCGACGATGAAGCCGGCCAGGTGGAAAACCTGCTCGACCTGGCCAACGTCGATGCCGATGCAGGCAAGACCGACGCCGCGCTGCGCAGCCTGCGCAACGCGCTCGCCCAGTTGCAGGTGCGCGTGGGCGAACGGCATCCGCTCGCGATCCAGTTGCAACGCCGCATCGGCACGCTGCTGCGCGAGCAGGGCAAGCCCGACGAAGCCGCCAAGGCCATCGATGCGGCGTTGAACCTCTCCGTCGAGCTGCTCGGCGACCGCCATCCCACGACGCTCGCGCTGCACCGCCAGCGCGCGGCCGTGTACATGGAGCAGGGCTGGCTCGACGTGGCCGAGCGCGACTTGCGCGACACCACGCCGCTGCTGATCGAACGCGTCGGCGAGGAACACGTGGACGTCGGCGCCAGCTTCTACACGCTGGGCATGCTCGCGTGGGAACAGGACCGCCTGGACGAAGCCGAGCGCGAACTCGCGCAGGCGATCACCATCTGGCGTTCGACCTCGGCACGCACGCGCATGGTGCGCGCGATGGCCGACCACGCCGAAGTGCTGCAGGCATTGGGCCGGACGGACGCGGCGGAAACGGAGATCGAGCAGGCGCACCAGCTCGCCGTCGCGCAGCTCGGACTGCGCCATCCGATCACCGCGGACGTGGAGCACATCCAGGGCCGCATGCTCGCGAAAGCCGGGGACCACGCCGGCGCAATCGACCGGCTCGAACGTGCCGTCGGTGACGCGCGCGCGGCGCTGGGCGAGAACAACGTGCGCACGCAGGCGATCTCGCTCACCCTTGCGCGCGAACTCGCGCGCGACGACAACCTCCGCGCGCTGGGCACGATGGAACGCTTGGCGAGCGCGAAGGCGGCCGCCGGCAGCGAGCCGCGCGACCTGCGCTGGCGCGCCCGCGCCTATCTCGGCGAAGCGCGCTGCCGCGGCCCGGAAACCCTGCGCGCGCGCAGCGAGCTGGATGCGTTGTCGGAAGAACTGCACGCCGCGTTGCCGCAGGGCGGACGCCTGCCGCGCGAAGTCGACGCGATCCGCGCCGCGTGCACGCCGCTCGCGTTGAAGTGACGCGCTCGCGCAGCCTCAGTCGAGCAGCGACGGCTGCACCGGCTCGATCCTGCCCTCGCCCCGCATCACCTTCTTGAATTCCGCGCGCGACACCGACACATAACGGTCGTTGCCGCCGATCTCCACCTGCGGCCCCGCCTGCACCGCGCGCCCCTGTTCGTCCACGCGCACGGTCATGGTGGCCTTCTTGCCGGTGTGGCAGATCGTCTTGATCTCGCTCAGTTCGTCCGCCCAGGCGAGCAGGTACTGGCTGCCTTCGAACAGCTCGCCGCGGAAGTCCGTGCGCAACCCGTAACAGAGCACGGGGATGCGCAGGCGGTCGACCACTTCGCTCAACTGCCATACCTGCGCCTTGGACAGGAACTGCGCTTCGTCCACCAACACACAGTCCAGCTTGCCGTGCGCGGCGATGTCGGCTTCCGTGCGCGCCATCAGGTCGTCCCGGCCGCCGAAGGCGGCGCCCTCGGAGCGCAACCCGATGCGCGAAGCGACCACGCCGGCCTTCCCCGCGCGATCGTCCAGCGCGGGCGTGAAGATGAGCGTGCGCATGCCGCGTTCGCGATAGTTGTGCGCGGATTGCAACAGGGTCGTGGTCTTCCCCGCATTCATCGCCGAATAATAGAAATAGAGCTTGGCCATGCCGCAGATTATGCGGGGCCGGGCGGCTACACTGCGCGGCCTTTCGCGCCCCCTTCCGACGGAGCCCGCCTTGCACGGCCTCAATCCTCCCCAACGCCAGGCCGTGCTGCATGTCGACGGGCCGATGCTGGTGCTGGCGGGCGCGGGCAGCGGCAAGACGCGCGTGATCGTGGAGAAGATCGCCCACCTGGTGACCTCCGGCCGCATGCCGGCGCGCCGCATCGCGGCCATCACGTTCACCAACAAGTCCGCGCGCGAAATGCGGGAGCGCGTCGCCAAGCGCCTGAAGGGCGACGCGGCCGAAGGCCTCACGATCTGCACCTTCCACGCGCTGGGCCTGAAGCTGCTGCAGATCGAACACGCCAAGCTCGGCCTGCGCCGCGGGTTTTCGATCTTCGACTCGGACGACACGAACGCGCAGATCAAGGACCTGCTGCCGCCGGGCAGCAAGCCCGACGTGATCGACGCGGCGCGCAACCTCATCTCGCGCGCGAAGAACGCCTGCCTCTCGCCCGAACAGGCCGCCGAAGCCGCGCAAAGCGTGCGCGAGCGCGAGGCCGCCGCGCTGTACGCGCGTTACCAGCAGCGCCTGTCCGCGTTCAACGCCGTCGATTTCGACGACCTGATCCGCCTGCCCGTGCACCTGCTGGAATCCGACGAGGAAGCGGTGCTCGCCTGGCGCGAACGCATCGGGTACCTGCTCGTCGACGAATGCCAGGACACCAACGACGCGCAGTACCGCCTGCTCAAGGCGCTGGCCGGCCCGCGCGGCGACTTCACGTGCGTGGGCGACGACGACCAGTCGATCTATGCCTGGCGCGGCGCGAACCCGGACAACCTGTTGTCGCTCGGCACCGACTACCCCGCGCTGAAGATCGTCAAGCTCGAACAGAACTACCGCTGCAGCAATCGCGTGCTGCGCGCGGCGAATGCGCTGATCGCGCACAACCCGCACGAACATCCGAAGACGCTGTGGAGCGACCAGGCCGACGGCGAGCGCATCCGCGTATGGGAATGCCGCGACAGCGCGCACGAGGCGGAGAAGGTCGCCGACCAGATCCACTTCCTCAACCAGTCGCGCGGCGCGCCGTGGAGCGACTTCTGCATCCTGTTCCGCGGCAACCACCAGTCGCG
>Ga0207981_1000101_pt1 | contig 12116 bp, 9 predicted proteins | sample SoimicmetaGmgLPC_FD_188327 | JGI IMG/M metagenome (GOLD analysis project Ga0207981, IMG submission 188327) | Soil and rhizosphere microbial communities from Laval, Canada - mgLPC (SPAdes) (version 2) | ecosystem: Environmental > Terrestrial > Deep subsurface > Rock core/Sediment | place: Laval... | reverse complement strand
GAACCGACCTTGGGCATGTAGTCGCGCATGATCTTGTAGCGGCCCTTGGGCATCCACGGCATCTCGTCGCGGCGCCACTTGGGCTGGAAGCCCATGCCGAGGAAGCCCAGGCCGAGCTCGTCGGCGACGGTCTTCACTTCATGCAGGTGCGCGTCGACCTCGCAGCAGGTCTGGTGGATGGTTTCCAGTTGCGCGCCGGAGAGTTCGAACTGGCCGGCGGGCTCCAGCGACACCGAAGCACCGTCGCGGGTCAGTGCGATGACGCGGCCGTGTTCTTCGACCGGCTGCCAGCCGAAGCGCACCAGCCCTTTGAGCAGCGCTTCGATGCCGCGCTCGCCATCGAATGTCGGGGGGCGCAGGTCGTCGAGCCGGAACCCGAACTTCTCGTGCTCGGTGCCGATGCGCCAGTCGGTCTTCGCGCGGGCACCGGCAGCCAGGTACTCGACCAGCGCGCGGCGATCGGTGATCGGGGATTCGGCAACGCTGCTCGGACTCGACATCGGAACCACTCGCAGGGGGAAGTGCGAGATGGGGGCGCGGCCCATCGGCGCAAGGAGCGAACTATATCGACTGGCGGCGCTGGACCACGGCTCACGCCCGGAAGGCGCCCGCCGGCGTCAGAGCTCCAGCCATCCGCTCACGACCGCGCGCGCCTCGTCGACGCCCTGTTTCGATTCACCCGAAAAGGCCTGCACGCTGACGGTATCGCCAAACGCGGACGACAGCTCCTTTCGCACCGCGAGCACCGCGTTGCCCTGCGCGCCTCGACTGAGCTTGTCGGCCTTGGTCAGCAACGCGTGTGCCGGCAGGCCGCGCTCGACCGCGTAACCCAGCATCTGCCGGTCGTAGTCCTTGAGTGGATGGCGGATGTCCATCACCACCACCAACCCGCGCAGCGCATCGCGGCTGCCGAAGTAGCCGTCCAGGAATGCCTGCCAGTGCGCCTGCAGATCCTGCGGCACCTTGGCATAGCCGTAACCGGGCAGGTCGACGAGATAGCGGTCGGTGGTGGGCGGAATATCGAAGAACACCAGCTGCTGTGTCCGCCCTGGCGTCTTGGACACGCGGGCGAGTGCGTTCTGCTGGCACAGCGCGTTGAGCGCGCTCGATTTGCCGGCGTTGGAACGACCGGCAAACGCGACCTCATAGCCGCCGTCGGCGGGGAGTTGGCGGAAATTGTGTGCGGCGAGCAGATACTTCGCCCGCGCCAGAGGATTGGGAATGGCCATCGCCATAGGATGGCACGGGCGGCCTCGCACCCGGCCGCGACGCGGTGTCGGTTTGACCGTCAAGCCGCGTGACGACGATAATTCCGCGTCTCTGCGGCCGCCGCCGGCGCCCGCCCCGTGCCATCGGAGCCCTGCATGCGCCACGCCCGCGCTTTCGGTATCGCTGCCTTCGCCGCTTTGGCTGCTTCTGCCATCGGTGCGGCCGCGTTCGCCCAGACCACCGTCACCCCGCTGCCGGACACGGCGCCGGTGCAGGCCGCACCGCTGGATGCCTCGGCGCTGGCGGATCTGGCCAAGGCGCATTGGGGCGACGCGAAGGCCGGCGCGGTGAAGGCTGGCGCCTGCGCCGCATGCCACGGCCTCGACGGCAACCCGACCGATGCGCAGTACCCGCGCCTGGCCGGCATGCCGGAGCGTTACGTCGCCCAGCAGTTGGCGCTGTTCAAGGGCGGCCAGCGCAACAGCGGCATGGCCGCGGTGATGATGCCGATGGCCGCGCCGCTCAGTGCGCAGGACATGCGTGATCTCGGCGCGTATTTCGCGCAGCAGACCGCCGGGTCCGGCATCGCCGACGACACCGCGATCGCCGCCGGCCCGTATGCCGGCATGAAGTATTTCGAAGTGGGCGAAAAGCTCTTCCGCGGCGGCGACGCGACGCGCGGCCTGCCGGCGTGCATGGCCTGCCACGGCCCGACCGGCGCCGGCAATCCGGGCCCGGCCTATCCGCATGTCGCCGGCCAGCAAGCGGCCTACGCGGTGCGCCGCCTGCAGGAATACCGCACGGGCACCACGACCCAGGCCGATCCGCACTCGTTCAACATCATGGCCACTGTCGCCAAATCGTTGACCGACGAGGAGATCCAGGCGCTCGGCAGCTACCTGCAGGGCCTGCACCCGCGCGGACACGAAACCGCAGCAGGCGCAACGTCGCCGGCACCGCCGCAATCCTGAGCCTGGTGAACTTCCGCCGCGGTGCGCGGTCCGAGCGTTCACAGCCCTTGAATCATTGCGCCGGCCAGACTCCTGAGCCGGCGTCTTTTTTTGCGGCGGGCAACGAGTCCGATCCGATTTCGGCGAACTGAGACACCCCGACCCATGCGCAAGTCCCTCGTCCTGTTGTTGCTGCTGGCACTCGCGCTTCCGTGTGTTGCCGCTCCGGCCACTCCGGCGCCGGTGGAGGGCACCGACTACGTCGTGATCGACGACGGCCAGCCCTACGCGCCGCTCGACGGCAGGATCGAGGTCGTCGAAGTGTTTGGCTATTGGTGCCCGCACTGCGCAGAGTTCCAGCCGGCGCTGGCGGCGTGGAAGCGCACCCTGCCCGGGGACGTACGTTTCACCTACGTGCCGGCGGTGTTTACGGCCGGCGACAGCTTCGCGCGCGGTTACTTCGCCGCCGAGCATTTCGGCGCGCTCGGGCGCACCCACGATGCGATGTTCCCCGCCATCCACGTGCAGGGGCTGCTGCCACTCAACGCCAGCGTCGCCGAACTGGCCAGCTATTACGGCCAGCAGGGCCTGGACGCCGGCAAGGTGCAGGCCTACATGCAGAGCCCGGCGGTGGACGCGAAGCTCGAGCACGCGCGCCAGTTCGCGCTGCGCAGCGGCGTCGAAGGCACGCCGACGCTGGTCATCAACGGCCGCTATCGCATCACCGCGCGCAACCACGAAGACGGACTGCGTATCGCCAGCCAGTTGATTGCACAATTGCGCGGCGCACGAACCGCCACAACCCATTCTGATCCGGAGCCGAACCGATGAAGCGCACCGTCCTGATGTCGCTGTCGTTGCTGGTGTTGCTGCCGCTGGCCGCCTGCAACCGTCCCGCGTCCGCGCCCCAGACCGACGTGGCGCCAGCCACGCCAGCCGCCGACGCCAAACCCAGTGCCGCGGCGGAAGCGGCTGCGGCGGCGGCCAATTCCGGCGCGATGCCTGCGGGCGATGCGACGGCCGCGGACGCGCCCGCGTCGAATCCGGCGGCTGACGCTGCCGTGGCTGCCGTCGCGCAGGCCTCCACGGGAGCGCCGGTCGCCGGCACCGATTACGTCCTGATCCAGGGCGGACAGCCGTACGCACCGCTCAACGGCAAGATCGAGGTCGTCGAAGTCTTCAACTTCATCTGCCCGGCCTGCGCGCGCTTCGAGCCGCTGCTGTCCGCGTGGGCGCGCAAGCTGCCCGCCGACGTCCGCCTGACCTACGTGCCGGCGGATTTCAACGCCACGTGGCGCCCCTACGCGCAGGCGTACCTGGTGGCCGATGCGATGGGGCTGGATGCGAAGTCCCATGAAGCCGTCTTCAACGCGATCCACCTGGCGCACACCCTGCCCGGCGAAACCGACAAATCCGACGATGCGAAGATCGGCGCGTTCTACGCCAAGTACGGCACGGACGCCAAGCAGTTCGTCGACGCCATGCACAGCTTCGCCGTCGACGCCAAGCTCAAGCGCGCCAAGCAGTTCATGCTGGCCAGCGGCGTCGAGGGGACGCCGACGGTCATCGTCAACGGCAAGTATCGCGTCACCGGCCAGAGCGACGAAGACGTCCTGCGGATCACCAACCAGCTGATCGCCCAGGAACGCGCGGCCGCTTCCGGCGCCACGGGAGCCGCTGCGGCGGGGCGGTAACCGCCGCGGCATGTCGACCCGCCGGCTCAAGCTGCTCAGCGCCAACATCCAGGCCGGGTCGAGCACGCGTGGCTATCACGACTACTTCGCCCGCAGCTGGTCGCACGTGCTGCCGGCGGGCAACAAGCGCGGCGCGCTGGACACCATCGCCCAGCTCGCCGCGCAGCACGACATCGTCGGTCTGCAGGAGAGCGATCCGGGCAGCCTGAGGTCGGGGTTCACCAACCAGACGCATTACCTGGCCGAACGCGGCGGTTTCGACTACTGGAGCCACCAGCCCAACCGCAGCATGGGCGGCTTCGCCTCCAGCGCGAACGGATTGCTCAGCCGGCTCGAACCGGTTTCGGTCAGTGACCATCCCCTGCCCGGCCGGATTGCAGGGCGTGGCGTGCTGCTCGCGCGTTTCGGCGATGGCGACCACGGCCTGGCCGTCGCCGTCGCACACCTGTCGCTCGGGGCGGCCTCGCGCATGTCGCAACTGGCGTTCATCGCCGAGCTGCTGCACGACGCCCCGCATGCCGTGCTGATGGGCGATTTCAACTGCACGCGCGATCGACCGGAAATGTCGCTGCTCTACCAGCGAACACGGCTGCAACCGCCGCAGCACGACGTGCTGACGTTCCCGAGCTGGCGTCCACAACGCGCGATCGACCACATCCTGATGACCGATACGCTGGATTGCCACAGCGTGCGCGCGATGCCCGCGGCACTTTCGGATCACCTGGCGCTTTCGATCGAACTCGACGTTCCGGCCGTCGCCCTGCGTTGAGCGGGTTGCAAATAAAAACGGGCGGCGATTCGCATCGCCGCCCGTCGCTGTTGCAGCAATCGACTGCTTAGAACTTGTACTGCAGGTCGACGTACCAGAAGCGCCACGGCATGTCGTAGGTACCCGCGTCGTAACCATTGAGCGAGCAGGTCACGCACACCGGCGCCTTCTCCTCGAACAGGTTGTTCACGCCGAAGGTGAGTTTCAGACCCTGCGCGCCGAAGACGTTGTTCCAGCCCGCCTGCACATCGTTGTACCAGGTCGATCCGAGCTCGTGCGTGCCTTCGCCGGTCGCGCAGCCGGTGGCCGGCGTCAACGCGGCGTTGCGGCAGAACTCCTCCACCGCGCTGATGTAGCGCACGGTCCAGGCCACGTCCCAGTCATTCGAGCGCCAGCCGACGGTACCGTTGGTCTGCCAGTCGGGAATGGAGCTGTCGTCGACCTCGATGCCGACCGCACGCTGGGTCTTGTTGCCGTCGGAGTCGACGGCCTCGTACCCGATCGTGTGGGTCGACTGCACCGAGGCGTACAGCTGGCCCCAGGATTGCTGCTGGCCTGCCCAGTTGGCCTTGAGGTCGATGCCGCTGGTGGTGATGGTGCCGAGGTTGGCGAGGAAGTCGGTCGGCGGATTGAGGTTGCCGCCGGCGCCGCGGGTGAAGCCCGAGCACACGGTGCCGGTGACGGTGCCCTGGTAGCAGCCGTTCAACAGCGCCTGCGTGTCCGGCGCCTGGATCGCGTCGGTGATCTTGTAGTGGAAGTAGTCGAACTCGAAGTCGAGGCGCGACGACCAGTCGGACCCGAAGCTCGGCGACCACACCGCACCCACGTTGTAGTTCTTCGACTTCTCGGGGTCGAGGTCCGGATTACCGCCGGTGAAGGTGGTGATCTGGGTGTTGGCCTGCTCGAATCCATTCGGCACGCCGGCGGCGACGCAGTTGGCCTCCAGCCCCGGCGAGACGCCGTTGGCGGTGTCGACCACGGGGGTGCCGGTCGGACCGCAGGGGTCGACGAGCGTCGCGGCGAACTGGGTCAGGCCGTACAGCTCGCCGAGGTTCGGCGCGCGGAAGCCCTCCGACCAGGTACCGCGCAGCACCAGGTCGTCGGTCGGCTGCCAGCGCAGTCCGACTTTGCCGGTGGTTGCGCCGCCGAAGGTCGAATACTGCGAACGGCGCACGGCGAAGTCGGTGCTGAAACTCGCCAGCCACGGCACCAGCAACTCGGCGTAGGCCTCATTGACGTGGTAGGACGCGGAGATCGGCGCGGCGAACGAGTCCTGCGACTCGCCGGTCTGGCGCAGCGGATCCGGGTTGAAGTCGCCCTGGTAGCGGCGGTGCTCGAAGCCGACGGCGAAGCCGGCGTGGCGGTCGTCGCCCATCTGCCACAGGTCGCCGGTGATGTTGGCGGTGACCAGGTCGAGCGCCTGCTTGGACGAGTCGTGCTGGTCGGTGAGGATGTAATCCAGCATGTCCTGCGTCATCGGACGGCCCTGGCCGCCGAACAGGTCAAGCGGCACGCAGCCCGGGCTCGCGGCGCACACCGTGGGGTCGCCCAGCGCGAGCTTGACCTTGCCGATGTTGAAGCCGTTGAAGAACGTCTGCTCGGCCTTGTTCTCGGAATGGACGTAGTCGATGTTCCAGTCGTAGGTGTTCTCGCTGCCGAACGTGCCGTCGAGGCCGAGGTTCACGTACCAGGTGTCGACGTCCTGGTTGAAGATGCGCGGGCCGACCTCGAGCGGACGCTTCGTGATCCAGCCGAAGTTGGTCGCCGGGTCGAGGTCGATGCCGAACGGGTTGTACGGATTGTTCGCCGAAACGACGACGGTGTCGGCCAGGCCCCCGGTGCCGGCGAACGGACCGACGAAGAGCGGCTCCGGCGCAGCCTCGTTGCTCGACTGGCGGTTGTTGTAGAGCGCCTTGGCATGCAGCGAAACGGCGTCGTTGATGTCGTAGGTCGCGCTGGCGAAGATCGACTTGCGCTTGGACGGCGTCAGCAGCAGGTTGTAGGGCGCGTAGTTGAAGCGGTCGGCGCCGCTCCAGTTGTGGTACGTGCCGCCGGCGCCGGCCGGATCGCCGCCGTTGTAGCTCGGCGTGGTGACGCCGTCGTTGAGCGTGATGTCGAACCAGTCGTTGCCGGCCGGGTCGCAGAAGCCGGGCGTGCCGGCGACGAGGATGCGCGGGTCGCAGAAGGTGAAGCGACCCTGCGGCGTGGCCGAGCTGCCCGACCCGATGCCGGCGCCCGGCACCGGCGCTTCGCTCGCCTGGTCCCACTCGGCCGAGCTGATGCCCTTGGACTCGACATAGGCAGCGCTGAACAGGCCAGTGAACTTTTCGCTGCTGCCGCCGAGGGTGAGGTCGGCCTCGGTGTGGTCGCCGCCGTGGCCGTAGCTGCCGTACTTGGCGTGGACCAGGGCGCCGTCGAAATGCTTGCGGGTGATGATGTTGATCACGCCGGCGATGGCGTCGGAACCGTAGATCGCCGAGGCGCCGTCCTCCAGCACTTCGATGCGGTCGACGATCGCCATCGGAATGGTGTTGAGGTCGGCGCTGCCGCTCACGCCGGAGGCGGAGGATTCGTTCACCCAGCGTATGCCGTCGACGAGCACGAGCACGCGGTTGGAGCCCAGGTTGCGCAGGTCGACCTGCGCCGAGCCCGCACCGATGCCGCCGCCGTTGGCCGGATAGCCGAAGTTACCGCTCGAGTTGAACTTGGCGTTCAGCGCCTTGCCGCTGGAGGTGAGGTCCTGCAGGAATTCGCCGATCGAGGTGGCACCGCTCTGGTCGATCTGCGCGCGAGTGATGATCGCGACCGGCTGGCTGGTGACCTTCTCGGTCTGCTTGATGCGCGAACCGGTGACCTCGACGCGCTCCAGCGTCGTGGATGGTTGCGGGGTCGGCGCCGGAGGGGCGGCCTCCTGCGCGGCGGCCAGGCCGGGCAACAGGAGCAGCAAGGACAGGTTGACAGCCGTGGACAGTCGGTTGCGGTGCAGCGCTTGCATGGACACTCTCCCCAGGAAGTTGGCGACCGCCCACGCCCCTGCACGTTGCGGTCTACCGCCTTGTAAACAATTCGTGAACGCGGTTCAAGTGGGCACTACGTGGAAGTTCGCGCGTGAACCCCCTCCCAGTTTGTCGCCCGCCGTCGAAACCCAGGCGGGTCAAGGCCATTCATTTTTCGTCGGCTATAGTCCCGGCCATGTCGTTTCGCCGCTTCCGCCCCGCCCTTTTTGGCGCGCTCGCGCTGTTCCCGCTGTTGTTGGGAGCGCAGACGTCCACTCCCGCTGCGTCCCCCGCTCCCGATCCCGACGCCACCATCCGCAGCGCGCTCGCGGCGGCCGAGCGGGGCCAGTTCAACGAGGGCGACTATCCCGGCCTGGTCGGCCATCCCGGCCATCCGCTCCATGGCTGGGTCCAATACGCGCAGCTGCGCTACGGGATCGCCACCGTGCCCACGGCGCAGGCGACACAATTCCTGCAGGACCATGACGACGAGGCCGTCGCCCAGGCGTTCCGCGAGCTGTGGCTGGCGGAAACCGCACGCCGCGAGGATTGGCCGGCGTTCCGGGCCGCCTGGTCGCCATCGATCACGTCGACGACGCTGCGTTGCGCGGAGCTGGCGGCGCGCCAGGCCACCGGCACGACCGACGCGCAATGGGTGGCCGATGCACAGGCGCTGTGGCGCAGCACCGGCAAGGCGCTGCCGGCCGCCTGCGATACGCCGTTCGCGATCCTTGCGTCGAAGGGCGGCTTGCCGCCGGCGCTGCGTTGGGAACGCATCGACAAGGCCGCCGGCGAGTGGGAATCGTCGGTCATGCGTCTCGCTGCGCAGGGGTTGCCGGCAGAGGATTTCGCGCTGGCGACGGACTATGCCGCGTTCATGGATGCCGTGAACGATCGTGCGCTGGCGTGGCCGAAGACCGAACGCAGCCGGTGGATCGCTTCGCAGGGTCTTGCGCGGTTGGGCAAGTCGAATCCCGACGACGCCGAAACGCAGCTGCCGAAGTTCGCGCAGGCGCTGGGTTTCACCGACGCCGATCGCGGACGCGTGCTGTACCAGGTCGCGTTGTGGACCGTGGCGTCCTACGGTCCTGCCTCCGCGCGCCGGCTGGCGGCGGTTCCCGACGCCGCCTACGACGACAAGCTGCACGAATGGCAGGTTCGCGAGGCGCTCGCGCGCTCGGACTGGCGCACCGCGCTGGCGGCGATCCGGCGCATGCCGGATGCGCAGCGCAGAGATTCGCGCTGGACCTATTTCGAGGGTCGCCTGCTGGAACTGACCGGGGACGCGGCCGACGCCAAGGCGGCGTACCTGCGCGCGGCGCGCGAGCCGCAATTCCATGGCTGGCTCGCCGCCGACCGCGTCGGCCAGCCATACGCGCTGTGCCCGTGGCAACCGCAGGACGGCGGACCGGCGAAAACCGCCGTCGCGCAGGATCCGGCGATGGTGCGCGCGATGGCGTTGTACCGGATCGATCGCAATGCGTGGGCGCAGCGCGAATGGGATGACGCGCTCAGCCGTTTAGACGACACCCAACGGCGACTGGCCGTGGAGGTCGCGCAGGACAATGGCTGGTTCGATCGCGCGGTATTCGCGCTTGGCCGCAAACCCGACGAACTGCGCCTGTACACGCTTCGCTTCCCGCTGCATCACGACCAGGCGATCCGTCGCGAAGCGGAAAAGAACCGCCTGGATCCGGCATGGATGGCGGCCGAAATCCGCGCCGAAAGCGTGTTCAATCCGAACGCGCGCTCCCCGGCCAATGCGCTGGGCCTGATGCAGCTGCTGCCAGGCACGGCGATGACCGTCGCGCGCCGGATCGGCGTGCCATGGGCCGGCGCCGACAGCCTCTACGACCCGGATACCAACATCACGCTCGGCACGGCGTACATGCGCCAGTTGCTGGATACCTACGGCGGACAACCGTATTTCGCGATCGCCGGCTATAACGCCGGGCCGGCGCCGATGCTGCGCTGGCAGTCGCAGCGTCCGGGCATGGATCCGGACTTCTGGGTCGAGACGATCAGCTACAAGGAAACGCGCGAGTACGTCGCACGCGTGCTGGCCTTCAGCACCATCTACGACTGGCGCCTCAACGGCAACGCGGTGCCGCTGGACGACCGCATGCGCGGTCGCCCGACGCTCGCGCGCAAGACGTTCGTGTGTCCGGTCGCGTCGGCGGGAAGCACGAGCAACAAGTGATTTTCCCCCGGTAGCGACGTGGGTGGCGATGACCGCATCGCGCCTGCCGATCGCGCCGACGGCCCGCGCACGAGGCGTGCCATCATCGGCCGATGGAATCGATGCGCAGCTATCTCGTCGGAGGCGCGGTGCGCGACCGGCTGCTCGGGCTGTCGGATCGCGATCGCGCGGCGACCGACCGGGATTACGTCGTCGTCGGCCAAACCCAGGAGGCGATGCTCGCGCGCGGATTCAAGCCGGTCGGCCGCGACTTCCCGGTGTTCCTGCATCCGCAGACCGGCGAGGAATACGCGCTGGCGCGGACCGAGCGCAAATCCGGCCGCGGTTATCGCGGCTTCGTCGTCGATGCCGATCCGGCGGTGACGCTGGAGGAGGATCTCGGCCGTCGCGACTTCACCATCAACGCGATTGCCGAGGACGCCGCCGGCCATCTCATCGACCCGTTCCGTGGCGGCCGCGACATCGACGCGCGCGTGCTGCGCCATGTCGGCCCCGCATTCGTGGAGGATCCGTTGCGCGTGCTGCGCGCGGCGCGGTTCATGGCGCGTTTCGCGCCGCTCGGATTTTCGATCGCGCCGGAGACGCTCGCGCTGATGCGCGCGATGGTCGACAGCGGCGAGCTGGCCGAGCTCGTTCCCGAGCGCGTGTGGCAGGAACTTTCGCGCGCGCTCGCCGCGCCGGCGCCGGCGGCGTTCGTGCAGACATTGCGCGCCTGCGGCGCACTGGCGGCGGTGCTGCCGGAAGTCGATGCGCTTTACGGTGTACCGCAGCGCGCCGACTACCACCCGGAAGTCGATACCGGCGTGCACATCGAACTCGTGCTGGACATGGCGGCGACGCTGGCGCCGGGCGACGGGCTGATCGGCTTCGCGGCGCTGACGCACGACCTGGGCAAGGCCCTGACGCCGGCGGAGGTGCTGCCCCGGCACATCGGCCACGAAGGCGCGGGCATCGCGCCGTTGAACGCGCTGTGCGCGCGCCTGAAGGTGCCGGCCATCCACCGCCAGCTCGCGACGATGGCGTGCCGCGAGCACCTCAACGTCCATCGCCTGTTCGAATTGCGCGCCAGCACCGTGCACGACCTGCTCGCGCGCTGCGACGGCTTCCGGCAACCGGCGCGGATCGCGCAGCTGGCTGTCGTGTGCGAGGCCGACAAGCGCGGTCGCGCCGGACTCTCGGACGCGCCCTACCCGCAGGCCACGGAACTGTTGCGGCTGCAGGCGGCGGCGCTGTCGGTGCGTGCAGCGGACATCGCCGGCGACGGCCTCGAAGGCCCGGCACTGGGCGAGGCATTGCGGCGCGCGCGCATTCGCGCGATCGAATGCGTGCGTGTGGAACCTGGCGACTGATCCGGCGCCAGGTGTCGTACGTCAGCCGCGATTGTCGAAATGCAGCAGCACATCGCGCAGCGGCGTCAGCACCGTCGCAAGTCCCGCGAGCACGCCGGCGGAATTGGCCAGCGCGTCCCACGCATCCATCTGCCGCGTGGTCGTCAGCAGGCCCTGCGCGAACTCGAGTCCCACGCCCAGCAGCACCAGTCCGATTCCCGCGCGCAGCAGCGAACGGCGCGCCGCGTAGAGCTGCACCGCCGCCGCGGCGAGCACGAAGTAGCCGCCCAGGTGTTCGAGCTTGTCGCCGCCGGCCGGGACTTCGGGCAGCAGGAACGCCGGCAGCAGCGAAGCCGCGATCACCACGCCGATCGCGCACCACCACAAGCCGAGCCAGAGCCGGGGCCGTCGTAACGGCTTGAGTGTCGACGTCATGCTCTCCAACAGCATGCGCTTCGGCGGTGTCAAAGCCGCCAGCCCAGGTCGCCGGCGAGGAATGCCGCGCCGAATTCGACATCGCGCGCAAAACCCATGGTCTGGAAGCGTTCGCCCATTTCGCCCGGCAGCGTCAGCCGCTTGGTTTCCTGGCGCAGGCGAAAACGGGCAGCTTCGTCGCGCGCCTTGGCTTCGGCCTCGGCCAGGCGCGCCTCCAGCCCGTTTCCGATCAGGAAGCTCGCCTGCGTGCAGTAGCCGGTGAAGTCGAATCCCGCACCCGCACAGGCTTCGGCGAGCGCGGTGAAATCCACCGATGCGGTCAGGTCCTGCAATCCGGGCAGCGCATGCACATCGTTGGACACGCGATGCCGGTGGAACGCGCGCAGAGTGCCGTCGCGGCGCTGCGGCAGGTAGTACTCGGCGCGCGGGTAACCGTAGTCGATGAACAACATCGCGCCGCTGCGCAGGCCGCCGATCACGGCCTGGATCCAGTACGGCAGTTGCGGCAGGAGTTCGGAGCGATAGCCGTCCGGAA
>Ga0207981_1000100_pt1 | contig 12141 bp, 13 predicted proteins | sample SoimicmetaGmgLPC_FD_188327 | JGI IMG/M metagenome (GOLD analysis project Ga0207981, IMG submission 188327) | Soil and rhizosphere microbial communities from Laval, Canada - mgLPC (SPAdes) (version 2) | ecosystem: Environmental > Terrestrial > Deep subsurface > Rock core/Sediment | place: Laval... | reverse complement strand
TGGTGCTCACGAATGGAATCGAACCATCGACCTCCTCCTTACCAAGGAGGTGCTCTACCGACTGAGCTACGTGAGCGTTGAACGTGTTGTAGCGAAGGGTCGGGCTCCTGCCCGGCTTTCGCGTCGCGGCGCCGGCATGACCGGCGCTCGCTCCCGCCGTTTCGCGGCGAGCCGACGCATCCTGCGCCGGTTGTTGATCTGGTCTTCCTAGTCGCTCAGCGTGCAGCGTTCAATGGAGCGGGAGACGGGAATCGAACCCGCACAATCAGCTTGGAAGGCTGAGGTTCTACCATTGAACTACTCCCGCGCCGGAACTCTAGAACGTGTCGCTTTCCGGCTGGTGGAGGGAGGTGGATTCGAACCACCGAAGGCGTAAGCCAGCAGATTTACAGTCTGCCCCCGTTGGCCGCTTGGGTATCCCTCCGGTTGCCACGCCTGAAACGTCGAAACAGCCCGCGATTTTGACGTGAGTACCACGTCATGTCAACGCGGGCGCCTCCGCGGGCGCTGGCGTCAGACGTTGAACCGGAAGTGGAGGACGTCCCCCTCCTGCACCCGGTATTCCTTGCCCTCCAGGCGCAGGCGCCCGGCATCGCGGGCCCCGGCTTCGCCCCGGTAGCGGATGAAATCGTCGAAGCCGATGGTCTCGGCCCGGATGAAGCCCTTCTCGAAGTCCGTATGGATGACAGCCGCGGCCTGCGGCGCGGTCGAGCCGCCCCGGACCGTCCACGCCCGCACCTCCTTCACGCCGGCAGTGAAGTAGGTCTGCAGGCCCAACAGCTTGTAGGCGGCACGAATCACCCGGTTCAGGCCGGGCTCGTCCAGGCCGAGGTCGGTCAGGAAGGCATCGCGATCGGCATCGTCGAGCTGGCTCAACTCCTCCTCGATCGCTGCCGACACCGGGACCACTTCCGCCCCTTCGCCGACAGCCCGTGCCCGGACGGCCTCCAGGTGCGGGTTGTTCTCGAACCCGTCCTCGAGCACGTTGGCCACGTACATCACCGGCTTGAGCGTGAGGAGGAACAGGTCGCGCACCGCGGCCTTGTCCTCTTCCGACAGGCCGAGCGAACGCGCGGATTTGCCGGCATTGAGCCCGGCGCTGATCCTCGCCAGCACCTCTACCCGCGCCTTGGCGTCCTTGTCGCCGGTCTTGGCCGAACGCTCGGCCCGCTGCAGCGCACGGTCGACGCTGTCCAGGTCGGCCAACGCCAGCTCGGTGTCGATCGTGTCGATATCGGCGAGCGGATCGACCTTGTTGCTGACGTGGATGACGTCAGCGTGCTCGAAGCAGCGCACCACATGGGTGATCGCGTCGACCTCGCGGATGTGGGCCAGGAACTTGTTCCCCAGCCCCTCCCCGCTCGCCGCGCCGGCGACGAGCCCGGCGATGTCGACAAACTCCACCGCCGTCGGGATGACCTTCTGCGGCTTGACGATCTCGGCCAGCGCATTCAGGCGCGGGTCCGGCACCGGCACTACGCCCACGTTGGGTTCGATGGTGCAGAAGGGGAAGTTGGCCGCGGCGATGCCTGCCTTGGTCAGCGCGTTGAAAAGGGTCGACTTGCCGACGTTCGGCAGGCCGACGATGCCGCATTTGATGCCCATTGCGATTCCTGTGAGCGGTGAGCCGTCAGCGGCGGGCGGCAAGAGTGGTCCTTCCACTCACCGCTGGCCACTCACGATGTGGGGGTGTGCAACCGCTTCATCGCTTCGTTGAAGTCGCCGGCGACCGCCAGGGGCAGCACGGCGAGCGCGTCGTCGATGGCGCGTTCGATGGCAGCTTCGTCATCGCGTCCGGCGCGGCCGAGCACCCACGGGGTGACGCGATCCTTGTGCCCCGGGTGACCGATGCCAATCCGCAGGCGGTGAAAGCGGCCGTGTCCAAGCAGTCGCATGGTGTCGCGCAAGCCGTTCTGGCCGCCGTGGCCGCCGTCGAACTTGAGCCGCGCCGTTCCCGGCGGCAGATCCAGTTCGTCGTGGGCCAGCAATGCTTCCTCCGGCTCGATCTTCCAGTAGCGCAATGCCGCGCAGACCGACTTGCCGCTGAGGTTCATGAAGGTCGCCGGCTTGAGCAGCCAGAGCGATTGCCCTGCAATTTCGACCTTGGCCGTCTCGCCGAACAGTTTGGATTCCAGCCCGAAGCGCGCGCCGGCGTGTTCGGCAAGCGCGTCCACGAAACGGAATCCGGCGTTATGCCGCGTCCGTGCATGCTCGGGACCGGGATTACCCAGCCCGACGATGAGTCGCAGACCCGCCATGGACGAAGTCCCCGGCGTGCCGCAAGGGCACGCCGGGGGCAACGCTTACTTGGCTTCGCCTTCGCCACCTTCCGGTGCAGCGGCGGCTTCGTCGGTGGTCTCTTCCACGCGACCGTGGCGTGCGACGACGACCGCGACATCGTGGTCCGCGCCGAGCTTGAGCTCCGGCACTTCCACACCGGCGGGCAGCTTGACCTGCGAGAGGTGGATCGTGTCGCCAGCGTTGATGCTGGAGAGATCGACCTCGATGAATTCCGGCAGGTCCTTCGGCAGGCAGCTGACCTGGATTTCGTTGAGCTCGTGGGTGACGACGACATCGGCGGCCTTGCCGGCCGGCGACTTCTCGACGTTGACGAAGTGCAGCGGCACGGCGACGCGCAGCGCTTCGTTCTCGTTCACGCGCTGGAAGTCCAGGTGCATGATCTGCTGCTTGTACGGGTGGCGCTGCATGTCACGCAGCAGCACGCGCTCGACCTTGCCGTCGATGTCCAGCGAAAGGATCGAGGAATAGAACCACTCGTTCTGGCTGGCGATCCAGGTCTTCTCATGCTCGAGCTGGATGCTTTTCGGAGCGGACTGGCCGCCGTAGACGATGGCCGGGATCTTGGCGGCATGACGCAGGCGGCGGCTCGCACCTTTCCCCTCGTCCTTGCGGCCAGTGGCCTTGATGGAATGTTCGGACATTTTGATTACTCACTCTGCTTGCAATTGACCGCCTCGCGGCGGCGGGTTCACTCACCCGCGACCAGGTGAGCGTTGGAGCCAGTCGCCCTGCCGATACCTAATCGACGTAGAGCGAACTGACGGATTCTCCGAAGGCGATCCGGCGGATCGTCTCGGCCAGCAGCTCGGCGACGCTGAGCTGGCGGATCTTGCCGCAGTTGCGGGCGGCCTCCGACAGCGGAATCGTGTCGGTGACGACCAGCTCGTCGAGCTGCGATTTGGTGATGTTGTCGATCGCCGATCCCGACAGCACCGGATGCGTGCAGTAGGCGACGACCTTGATCGCACCGTGCTGCTTCAACGCCGCCGCGGCCGCGCACAACGTGCCTGCGGTGTCGACGATGTCGTCGACCAGCACGCAGATCTTGCCGCTGACGTCGCCGATGATGTTCATCACCGTGGCGACGTTCGCTTTCGGGCGGCGCTTGTCGATGATGGCGAGGTCGGCATCGTCGAGGCGCTTGGCGATCGCCCGGGCGCGGACCACGCCGCCGACATCAGGCGACACCACGATCAGGTTGTCGGTGCCGTACGCGCGCCAGATGTCGGCGAGCAGCAACGGCGACGCATACACGTTGTCGACCGGGATATCGAAGAATCCCTGGATCTGGTCGGCGTGCAGGTCCACGGTCAGCACCCGGTCGGCGTCGACGGTGGAAAACATCTGCGCGGCGACCTTGGCCGTGATCGGTACCCGCGCCGAACGCGGCCGGCGATCCTGTCGCGCATAGCCGAAATACGGCACGACCGCCGTCACGCTGGAAACCGATGCGCGCTTGAGCGCGTCGATCAGCACCAGCAACTCGACCAGGTTCTCGGCACTCGGCGCGCAGGTGGGCTGCAGCACGAAGACTTCCTGGCGACGGACGTTCTCGTCGATTTCGACCTGGACTTCGCCGTCGGAAAAGCGGCCGACCTGCGCCTTGCCCAGTCGGATTCCCAGTTCCTTGCACACGGCTTCGGCCAGCGGCCGGTTGGCGTTGCCCGTGAACACCAGCAATTTGCGATCTTCTTGCATTGGAAGCCGGGAATCGGGAATGGAGAATCGGGAATTGTAAGAGCGGAGCTACAGCCGGACGTCCTGGAGCGGTAACGCGTGATGCACTTGCCGATTTTCGATTCCCAATCCCGGCGACCGAATCCCGTCTTGGCAGGGGCGGCAGGATTCGAACCTGCGGATGCCGGGATCAAAACCCGGTGCCTTGGGCCACTTGGCGACGCCCCTGCATTGACTCATTGCTTATGTGACCCTCGCACGCCACGCCTCCAGCGCGACATGCAACGCGGACCGCGCCGCGCCTTGCACCAAGCGGGCTCGCATTCCGACAGGCAGCGCGTCCAATGCGGCCTGAGCGCTGGCGCCATCGTCGAACTCGACGAAGCACGCACCGCCCGACCCCGTCAGTCGCGGAACACCGATCCGGGCTAGCGCGGCGAACGCGGCTTCCACGGCCGGTTCGCGCTGGCGCAGCACCGGCTCGAAGGCGTTGCCCCACTGCACCGGATCGAAGGCGCCCGCGCCGGAAACGAAGTCGGACATTTTCACGGGCAGCGCATCCCGCGTCAAATCAGCGGCTTGGAACAGTTCGGCGGTGGGGACATGCACCTGCGGGTCGACCAGGACGTACCACGCCGGCGGCAGGTCGATCGCGGACAGTCGCTCCCCCACGCCTTCCGCCCAGGCATTGTGGCCGCGGACGAAGAGCGGCACGTCGGCGCCCAGGCGAAGGCCAAGCTCGGCCAATCGCTCCATACCCAGATCCAGGCCCCACACGGCATCCAGCGCCACCAGCGTGGTGGCGGCGTCCGACGAACCGCCGCCCAGCCCAGCCCCGCTCGGGATCTCTTTTTCGACGACGATGTCCGCTCCAAGCTCGGTATTCGCCGACGATTGCAGTAATCGCGCGGCCTTAACCGCGAGGTCGTCGGCCTCCGCGACCCCCGCGGCGGAGGCGCCGTGGCGGATGATGCGGCCGTCCATCCGCGAGCGCAGGTTGATCCGGTCGCCCCAGTCCAGCAGCCTGAACAGGGTCTGCAGGGCGTGGTAGCCGTCCGCGCGCCGGCCGGTGATCCGGAGGAACAGGTTGAGCTTGGCCGGCGCAGGCCATTGCGACCAGCCGCCACCCTCGAGCGGGCTCATGGTGTCGCCGCGCCTTCCTGCCACGCGTCGATCACCAGGCGGACCTTGGCATCGCCCTGGTTGGCGTTGAGGTGGTGCGGCAGCCCGATCCCGAGTGCGGGCTGCGGTTGCCAGTCGGAATAGTCGATCGTCCACCCGCCCTGCCGCAGTTCCGACATCTGCCCCTGCGTGTCGAACGCCATGGCGCCCTCCGGCAATCCCGGGGACGCGGCGCCGCGCACCCAAGCCGACAACGCGGACACCGGAATCACCCAGCCGGTCGCCACGCGCAACAGCGCCTCGGCATCGGCGCCTTCGCGGACGCCGCCTTCCAGCCCTTCCAGGCGGGCCCAATGGTTGTCGCCGCTCAACCGCCAGCTCTGCCGGGTGATCGGGGCGCTGAGCGATACCTCGTAACGCGGGCCATCCTGTCGCCAGTCGATGCGGCCGCTGCCGCCGTTACGACCGTTGGACAGGCCGACGCGCCCCTGGAGCGACCATCTCGGATGCTGCGCCAGCACCGCGACACGCCCGGCCTGCGCGTGCAGCGCCTCCGGGGTCGCGACCGCAGGCGCCTGTCGTACCGGTTGCCCGGCGCAAGCGGCGAGCAGCAGGCAGATCGATGCGCGCGCCAGCAACCAACCCCGCGTCATGCGACGGACCTCATCCGCTGATCGCCGTGAGGGCGCGCCGCAGCGAGCGGTTGTCGGGGTCGAGCTTGCGCGCTTCTTCGAGCACCTTGCGTGCCTCGACCTTGTCCCCGCTCACCCACAGCACTTCCCCCAGGTGCGCGGCGATTTCCGGATCCTTCTGCAGGGTGAAGGCGCGGCGCAGTTCCACCAGCGCTTCCCGCGTCCGCCCGAGCCGGTACAGCACCCATCCATAGCTGTCGATGATCGCCGGGTTGTCGGGTTCGGCGACCCGGGCCCGGTCGATCAGTTGCAGCGCTTCCGCGTAGCGGGTGGTGCGGTCGGCCAGCGTGTAGCCAAGCGCATTGAGCGCGGCGACGTTGTCCGGTTCGGCGACCAGCACCTTGCGCAGGTCGGCCTCGGCGCGGGCGATGTCGTCGCGGCGTTCCCAGCTCAGCGAACGCGCATACAACAGCGCGCCGTCGTCCGGAAACGCGGCCAGCCCGCGCGCGAACGCGTCCATCTCACCCTTGGGATCGCCGCCGTCCTGGCGCAGGTCGGCTTCAAGCAGATAGGCGTCGCGACGCGCGTCGGGATCGACGGAGGCGTCGGCCTGCAGCTTGCGCAGATCGGCGAACGCTTCGGGGTCGCGCTTGAGTTCGTGCAGCACGTTCGCCGCACGCAGGCGTGCCTGCCAGCGTTGCGGCCCGCCGGGGACGCCGCGATACCACGCCAGCGCCTCATCCATTCGCTTGAGGAATTCGGCGGTCTGGCCGAGCAGCAGGCGGCGTTCCGGATCGGGCTTGGAAGAATCGCGCTGCAATTGTTCGTAGAGCTGCTGCAGGGCGACCGTGTCGTCGGCCTTGGCGAGCAGGGACGCGCGCAGGCTGTAGCTCTGGTTGTCCTGCGGCCCGCGGGACAGCACGTCGGCGGCCATGCGCGCATCGCCCATTGCGTCGTACTCGGCGGCGACCGCAAGCCGCATGTCCTGGTTCTGGCCGGTCGCGACATCCAACCCTGCCAAGGCCTTGCGCGCCTCGGCGGTCTTGCCGGACTCGCGCAGCTGGCTGGCGCGCAGCAGGGCCACGCGCGGCTCGTTCGGGAAGCGGACGACGACCTCATCGACGATGCGTTCCGCCAGGTCCTGCTGGTCGAGTTTCTGCGCCAGGCCGCCAAAGGCCAGCCAGGCCTGCAGCACGTTCGGGATCGCCTTCGAATCGACCAGCTGTTGCAGCAGGCTGGCAGTCACCTCCGGATCCTTCGAGCCGCTTCCCAGCGCCGCCAGCGCGTAGCGCCAGCCACTGTCGCTTCCATTGCGCAGCAGCGCTTCGAGTTGTACCCGCGCCGTCGCCACGTCGCCACGGCGCAGGGACAGGGTCGCTTCAGCCGCCCCCACCACCGGCGAACCGGGCGCGCGCTGTCGCCAGAGCGCCAGCGCCTGCGCGGCACGCTCGCGATCGTCGGCGAGCAGGGCGATGCGGGCCGCGCGTTCGGCCATCCCGGCATCGCCTTCCGACGCGCGCGCGGCCTCTAAATACCAGCGGGCCGCGTCATCGAGCTTGCCGGCCTGCAGCGCGAACTCGCCGGCGATGGTCGAGGCCAGCGTTCCGTCGGGCGTGCGCGAAGCGGCGCCCGACGCGGCCGACGCCAGGAGCGCCACGCTCGCAAGACAAACGGCCGCTCGCTTCAAAGACAACCATGAACGCAACTGGACGGGCATCGGACGCGGTCGGGCCGTAAAATGGCGGCCCATGGCGTTCAAAGCTTAGCGCAAGCGTCTTAACAGCCCGTCGTCGATGACCCTGCTCGCTCTCGGCATCAACCATCAGACCGCGCCGGTCAGCCTGCGCGAACGGGTGGCGTTTGCCGACGATGTCCTGCCGTCGGCGCTGGCGGCCTTGCGCGCGCTGCCTTCGGTGAGCGAGGTCGCGTTGCTCTCGACCTGCAACCGAACCGAGGTCTATGCCGTCGCCGAGGATGAGGGCCGCTCCATCGGTGATTGGCTGGCGCGCCAGCACGACGAAGCCTCCGAACTGCAGGCCTACCTGTACTGGCATTACGACGCGAACGCCGTGCGTCACCTGTTCCGCGTGGCGACGGGGCTGGATTCCCTGGTGCTCGGCGAGCCGCAGATCCTGGGCCAGGTGAAGCACGCATGGGCCGCGGCGCGTGGCGCGGGGACGCTCGGCGGGCAGCTCGATCGGCTGTTCCAGCAGGCCTTCGTCACCGCCAAGCGTGCGCGCACAGACACCCGCATCGGCGCCAACCCCGTGTCGGTCGCGTCGGCAGCGGTGCGGCTTGCGCAGGGGACGTTCGCGCGGCCCGAGGATGCGTCCGTGCTGCTCATCGGCGCCGGTGAAACCATCGAACTGGTGGCGCGCCATCTCGTGCAGGCTCGGGTCAAGCGCCTCCTTGTCGCCAATCGCACGCTCGCGCATGCGCAGGAACTGGCCAGCCGCCATGGCGGTGTCGCACTTCCGCTGGCGGAGATCGACCGCCATCTCTCCGGCGTCGACATGGTGTTTTCCGCGACCGCCAGCCGCGAACCGATCCTGCGGCGCACGCAGGTCGCCGCGGCGTTGGCGCAGCGTCGCCACCGCCCGATCCTGCTGCTCGACCTCGCCGTGCCGCGGGACATCGCCGCGGATGTCGCAACGCTCAAGGATGCCTTCCTCTATACGGTCGACGACCTCGAACGTGCCGTCGAAGACAACCGGCGCAGCCGGCGTGAAGCCGCGGACGCGGCCGAGGCGATCGTCGACCTGCAGGTCTCGCGTTTCGTCGAATCGCTGGTCCTCAATACCCGCATCGCACCACTCAAGCGCCTGCGCGCACATGGCGAACGCGCGCGGGCGGCGGCACTGTCCAAGGCACGGCAGCAACTGGCCAGCGGCGAGGATCCGCACGCGGTGCTCGACCTGCTCGCGCACACGCTGACCAACCGGCTGCTGCATGCGCCGACGATTGCGCTGCGCGAAGCGGCGCTGTGCGGCGATGGCGACCTCGCTCGCGCAGCCGAGAAGTTGTTCCCGGAAGAGCCGGGAGGCGCGAAGCGGGAGGCGGGAGACACGACGGCGACCGCTGGCGACGATTAGCGTCGCATGCATCGGGTTTCTGCTGTGGCGTCCCTCCTCCCGCATCCCTCATTCCGGCCTTCCATGCTCCCCAGCCTGCGTCGCAAACTCGAAGCGCTGCTTGAACGTCGCGAAGAACTCGAACGCCTGCTCGCCGATCCGGGCGTGGTCGCCGACAACGATCGCTTCCGCACCCTGTCGCGCGAGTTCGCGCAACTCGAACCGGTGGCAGTGGGCCTGGGCGCCGAAACGCAGGCTCGCAATGACCTTGCTGCAGCCGAAGCGATGCGCGGCGATCCGGAAATGCGCGAGCTCGCCGAAGAGGAAATCGCATCGGCAACGGCACGGCTCGCCGAACTCGACGCCGAACTGATGTCGCAACTGGTCCCGAAGGATCCGCGCGACGATGGCAACGTGTACCTCGAAGTGCGTGCGGGAACCGGCGGCGACGAGGCCGCGATCTTCGCCGGCGACCTGTTCCGCATGTACGCGCGCTATGCCGAGCGGCAGGGCTGGAAGCTCGACGTGGAGTCCGCAAATGCCGGCGAACATGGCGGTTATCGCGAGATCGTCGCGCGCGTCGACGGACGCGGCGCGTACTCCAGGCTGAAGTTCGAATCGGGAACCCACCGCGTGCAGCGCGTGCCGGAAACCGAGTCGCAGGGCCGCATCCACACGTCCGCGGCAACGGTGGCGATCATCGCCGAGGACAGCAGCGACATCGCGATCGAGATCAACCCCGCGGACCTGAAGGTCGATACGTTCCGCTCGTCGGGTGCCGGCGGACAGCACGTCAACAAGACCGAATCGGCGATCCGCATCACCCACGTGCCGAGTGGCGTGGTCGTCGAGTCCCAGACCGAGCGCAGCCAGCACGCCAACCGCGACAAGGCGATGAAGCGCCTCAAGGCAATGCTGGTCGAGGCCGAGACCGCCAGGCGCGAGGCCGTGCAGGCGCAGGACCGCAAGCTTCAGGTCGGCAGCGGCGACCGCAGCCAGCGCATCCGCACGTACAACTATCCGCAGGGTCGCATCACCGACCATCGCGTGGAGGGGCTGACGTTGTACGACCTGCCCAACGTGCTCGAGGGCCAACTCGACGCGCTCATCGAACGCCTCAGTCGCGAACACGAAGCCGACGAGCTCGCGCGTCTCACGCAGTCGCCATGAACGCATCCCGCGCCCCTGTTTCGATCCGTCGCGCCACCGGCGCCGACCTCGACGCGATCGCGCCACTGTTCGACGCCTATCGCCAGTTCTACGGGCAGCCGCCTGACCTGCAGCGTGCCCGCGACTGGCTGCGTGAGCGGCTTCAACGCAACGAGTCGATCGTGCTAATCGCCGAGCGTGACCGGGCTGCCATCGGATTCACCCAGCTCTACCCGTCGCTCTCCTCCGTGCGCACCGCGCGCACCTGGCTCCTCAACGATCTGTACGTCGCAGCGAACGCCCGCCGCAGCGGTGCCGCGCGCGCGCTGCTCGACGCGGCGGTCCAATTCGCGCGCGACGACGGAGCGGCCGGGATCGCACTCGAGACGGCCCACGACAACGCACCGGCCCGTGCGCTGTATGTCGCCGCGGGCTGGCATGAGGAGAGCAACCGTTGGTACTCGCTGTCGCTGGCGTGATGCGGACCCGGGCGCATGCGACGGGCTGAAACCCGCCCTACACTGCCGGCATGCATACCGAACGCGAATTCATTCCGCTGCGCCTGTGCGTGCTCACGGTGTCCGACTCGCGCACCGCGGCCGATGACGGTTCCGGCGATTACCTGGTGGCCGCACTGACCGAAGCCGGCCATCGGCTGCATGCACGCGCGTTGCTTCCTGACGACCGCTATCGCCTGCGCGCGCTGGTGTCGCAATGGATCGCCGATGGCGATATCGACGGCGTGCTGGTGACCGGCGGCACCGGATTCACCGGTCGCGATTCCACGCCCGAAGCGCTCCTGCCGTTGCTGGACAAGGCGATGCCGGGGTTCGGCGAACTGTTCCGCGCGATTTCGTCCGAGGAGATCGGGACATCCTCGCTCCAGTCGCGCGCGTTCGCGGGACTGGCCAACGGGACGTTCGTGTTCGCGCTCCCGGGGTCGACGTCCGCGTGCCGCACGGCGTGGGAGCGGATCATCCGCGCGCAACTGGACGCGACCACGCGACCGTGCAACCTCGCGACGCTGCGTCCACGCCTCGGGGAGTGAGATGCCGGACGTGAAGACGCTCAAGCGAAAGCAGTACGAGAAGCTCCTGCGCCCGATGCAGCTGGAGCTGGACGCCGCCGCGCGTTGGGTGCAGTCGACCGGGCAACGGCTCGTGGTGCTGTTCGAGGGACGCGACACGGCGGGAAAGGGGGGCGCCATCGACGCCATCCGCGAACACCTCAATCCGCGCCAATGCCGCGTCGTCGCACTGCCGACGCCGACCGAACGGCAGAAAACGGAGTGGTACTTCCAGCGCTACATCGCCCACCTGCCCGCGGCGGGCGAGATCCGGCTGTTCGATCGCAGCTGGTACAACCGCGCCGGTGTCGAGAAGGTCATGGGATTCGCGACCGGGGACGAAGTCGCGGCGTTCCTGCGGCAAGCACCCCTGTTCGAGAAGCAGCTGGTCGATGACGGAATCCTGCTTTTCAAGTACTGGTTGTGTTGCGACCAGGCCGAGCAGGAGAAGCGCTTCGCCGAGCGCGTCGATGACCCGCTGAAGCGCTGGAAGCTCTCACCGATCGACCTGCAGGCCCGCCAGCAATACGGGGATTACACCCGGGCGCGCGAGGACATGCTGCGCGCGACCCACACCGATCATGCGCCGTGGACGCTGGTGGAGTTCAACGACCAGAAGCGCGGGCGCCTGACACTGGTCCGCAACCTGCTCGATCGGCTTCCGGACACCCGCGTGCCGGAAAAAGCCGTCGATTTCGCGCCGCTCAAGGGCAAGCCGCTGGATGAACACTATTCGGTGATCACGCCGCTGGTGCCGTACGACGCCGATTGATTTCGATCAGCCGATGTCGAAGTCCGTATCGCACGAAGCGGGATCGACCGCTTCGCGCGCGACTGCGTCGACACGCGCCTGCGGTGGTCCGCGTTCGAGCCAGTGACCGAGTGCGTCGACTGCATCCGCCGCACCCGCCGCGAGCACTTCCACGCGCCCATCCGGCAGGTTGCGCGCACGGCCGCCCAAGCCGAGCAGGCGCGCCTGCTCGCGCGTACTGGCGCGGAAGAACACGCCCTGCACCTTGCCGCTCACCAGGAAGCGCGCCGCGACCTCCATCGATCACCCGGCCTTGGGTCCGCCGGCGGCGGCGATCGCGGCTTCGATGTCGTGCGCCGTCACCGGACCGAG
>Ga0207981_1000099_pt1 | contig 12156 bp, 10 predicted proteins | sample SoimicmetaGmgLPC_FD_188327 | JGI IMG/M metagenome (GOLD analysis project Ga0207981, IMG submission 188327) | Soil and rhizosphere microbial communities from Laval, Canada - mgLPC (SPAdes) (version 2) | ecosystem: Environmental > Terrestrial > Deep subsurface > Rock core/Sediment | place: Laval... | reverse complement strand
CGGCACGCCCTGCGCCTTGGCCTTGACGCGATCCACTTCCGCGTCGAGCTGCGGCACGTTGGCCTGGTAGCTGCTGATCGGGAAGCCCATGCCCGGCGTCTGCGAGGCCGCGCCCTGGAAACCCTGCACGGCATTCTGCAGCGCGCCGTAACCGAGGTTGCCGCGGTCTTCGACGAACAGCGAGTAGCCCGAACCATTGCCGAGGCCGAGGATCGGCGGCGGCATCAGCGAGAAGGCGAAGCCCTCCTGGATGCCGGCGATCTTCGCGTTGAGCTGGTCGTTGATCTGCTTCGCGCTCAGGTGACGCTCGGAGAAGGGCTTGAGCGGGAAGAACACCACGCCGCTGTTCGGGGTGTTGGTGAACTGCAGCGGGTTCAGGCCGGGGAAGGCGACTTCATGCGCCACGCCGTCGATGCTGCGTGCGGCTTCGGCGACCTTCTTCAGCGCCGCGTCCGTGCGTTCGATCGACGCGCCTTCCGGCAGCTTCACGCCCGCGATCAGGTACAGCTTGTCCTGGATCGGGATGAAGCCGCGCGGCACCCAAGCGAACACCAGGCCCGTGGCGAGCAGCAGCACGCCGTACACGGCGAACACGCGACCGCGATGGGCGAGCAGGCCCCCGATGCGGCCCTGGTACGCCGACGAGCTGCGCTTGAAGAAGCGGTTGAACGGACGGAACACCCAGCCGAAGGCGCGTTCGATGAAACGCGACAACGCATCCTTCGGCGCATCGTGCGGACGCAGCAGCTTGGCGGCGAGCGCAGGCGACAGCGTGAGCGAGTTGGCCGCCGAGATCACCGTGGAGATGGCGATGGTCACCGCGAACTGCTTGTAGAACGCGCCGGTGACGCCGTTGAGGAAGGCCATCGGCACGAACACGGCGCACAGCACCAACGCGATCGCGATGATCGGGCCGGAGACTTCCTTCATCGCCTGGTGCGCCGCTTCCAATGGCGTGCGGCCTTCTTCGATGTTGCGCTCCACGTTCTCGACCACGACGATCGCGTCGTCCACGACGATGCCGATCGCCAGCACCATGCCGAACAAGGTCAGCGTGTTGATCGAGAAGCCGAGCAGGTGCAGGGCCGCGAAGGTACCGACGATCGACACCGGCACCGCGATCAAGGGAATGATCGAGGCGCGCCAGGTCTGCAGGAACAGGATCACCACCAGCACGACGAGCGCGATGGCTTCCAGCAGCGTGGTGACCACGGACTTGATGGAATCGCGCACGAAGATCGTGGTGTCGTACACCGTCTTGTACTCGACGCCCGGCGGGAACTGCTTCTTCAGCTCCTCCATCTTGGACACGACGCCGTCGCGGATCGCGAGCGCATTCGCGCCCGGCGCCTGGAACACGCCGACCGCGGCCGCGTCGCTGCCGTCCAGGCGCGAGCGCAGGGTGTAGTCGCCCGCGGCGAGTTCGACGCGCGCCACGTCGGCAAGGCGCACGACCTGGCCATCGTCGCCATTCTTCAGCACGACGTTCTTGAACTCTTCCACCGAACGCAGGCGACCCTGCGCGTTGATCAGGGTGAGGAAGTCGCTGCCGTTGGGCATCGGCTCGGCGCCGAGCTGGCCGGCGGAGACCTGGATGTTCTGCTCGCGGATCGCACGCGTGACATCGCCCGCGGTCATCCCGCGCGCGGCCACCTTGTCCGGATCCAGCCAGATGCGCATGGCGTAGTCGCCGCCGCCGAAGGTCTGCGCGTCGCCCACGCCCGGCAGGCGCGCGAGTTCGTCGCGCACGTGCAGGCGCATGTAGTTGCGCAGGTAGAGCGTGTCGTACTTGCCGCTCGGCGAGACCAGGTGCACGACCATCAGGAACACGGGCGACTGCTTCTGCGTCGTCACGCCCTGGCGGCGCACGTCTTCCGGCAAGCGGGCCAGCGCCTGCGCGACGCGGTTCTGCACGCGCACCGCGGCGTCGTCGGCGTTGGTGCCGGGCTTGAAGGTCACCGTCATCTGCAGCACGCCGTCGGAGCCGGCGACGGACTTGAGGTACATCATGTCCTCGACGCCGTTGATGGCTTCCTCCAGCGGCGTGGCCACCGTTTCGGCGATCACCTTCGGGTTCGCGCCCGGATACACGGTGCGCACGACCACCGAAGGCGGCACCACTTCCGGGTATTCGCTGATGGGCAGCAGCGGGATGGCGATCAGGCCCGCGGCGAAGATCACGATCGACAACACCGCCGCGAAGATCGGCCGGTCGATGAAGAATTTGGAAAAGTCCATGAGGGGTTCCTCAGGCAAAAGAGCGGTCCTCCTCTCCCTGTATGCGGGAGAGGACGGAGACGAGTGAAGCGGGCCGCGGCGTGCCCGTTACTTCATGGCGACCTTTTCAGGCTGCGGCGGCGCACCCATCGCGATCGTCTGCGGCGTGACCGGCATGCCCGGCATGAAGATCTTCTGCACGCCGTGGACGATGACCTTGTCGGTCGGCGCCAGGCCCGATTCGACGACGCGCAGTCCGTCGTTCATGCGGCCCGCCACGATGTCCTTGCGCACCGCCGTGTTGTGCGGACCGAGCACGTAGACGTACTTGCGATCCTGGTCGGTGAGCACGGCCTTGTCGTCGATCAGCATGGCCTTGAACTGGCCGCTGCCTTGCAACTGCACGCGTGCGAACAGGCCCGGCGTGAACACGCGATCCGGGTTGGACACGACGGCGCGCGCACGGATGGTGCCGGTCTGCGAATCGACCTGGTTGTCGATGAAGTCGACCGTGCCCTTGTGCGGATACCCGTCTTCATCGGCGAGGCCGACGCGCACCGGGTTGCGCACGCCATCGCGTTCGCCCTTGCGTGCGAGCGCGGCGTAGCGGAGGAAGGCCTGCTCGTCGCTTTCGAAGTACACGTACATCGGGTCCTGCGAGACGAGCGTGGTGAGCAGCGTCGCATCGGCCTGGGCGAGGTTGCCTTCGGTCACCATCGCGCGGCCGGCGCGGCCGTCGATGGGCGAACGCACCTGCGTGAACTGCAGGTCCAGGCGCGCGGCGGCCACGGCGGCTTCGGCGGCGCGCACGCCAGCGTTGCCCTGCGAGGAAGCAGCCTTGCGGATCTCGAACTCTTCGCGCGAGATCGCCTTCGCATCGATCAGCGTCTGCGCGCGCTTGTCCTGGGTCTGCGCAAGCAACTGTTCGGCGCGTGCCTTCTCCAGATTGGCCTGCGCCTGGTCCAGAGCGGCCTTGTAGGGACGCGGGTCGATCACGAACAGCAGGTCGCCCTTGTGCACGTCCTGGCCTTCGCGATACGCCACCTGCTGCACGTAACCGCTGACGCGCGGACGCAACTCGACGGTTTCCACCGCGGCCACGCGACCGGTGAATTCATCCCACTGCGCGACTTCCTTGGTCAGCACCTGCGCGACGCTGACCTGCGGCGGAGGCGGCATGCCGCCCGGCGCGGCCGCTTCGCTGGAGCAGGCGGCGATGGCGATCGGCAACAACGCAGCAAGCGCCAGCGCCACGAGGGGCGCCGGATGCCGGGCGCGCGTGCGTTCAACGGCGGGTCGGAGGTTCATGGCTGTCTTCCTTGTTCTCGAGGGGGGAGGGCGAATGGGTGCGGGAGAGCGAGCCGAGCAGCGTGCGCGCGTCCTGCAGACAGCGTGATGTCAGCAGGGCTGGGTCGCTATCCGATGTTTGTGCCGTGTCGTCGTCGCTTGCGTCGGAGCACGGGCCCGCGCAATGCACGATGGCTTCGGCCGGCGCGCGATCGCGGCGATCGAGCATGGCGAGCACGCGACGGCCCACGCCGTTCGCGCTGGGCCACTGCGAACAGGCATGGCGTGCGTTCTCGCGCGTGCGCACCGGCCAGTCGAGCGACAGCAGCTGCAGGCGCACCGACAGGGCGCGCGCTTCGTCGTGCAGCACGCGCGCGAGCATCTGCAGCGCGGCGCCGCCGACGGAGCGATGGCCGTAACCGGCCCAGGGATTCGAAGCGCCCGGACCGTCGACCAGGATGTAACCGCCGCCGCGGCCGCTTTCGACCAGCAGTGGCAACAGGTGGCGCGCGGCGGCGAGGTGCGCGACGACGTTGGCATCGAGCGCATCGCGCAGTTCGCTCGCCGGCTTGTCGAGGATGCGGCCACGTTCGCGCTCGGTGCACAGGGCGGCGACGATGCCGTCGATCGGACGGTCGAGCTTGCGGACCTCGCGCGCCAGGGCGGCCGCGTTGTGCTCGTCGCCGGGGTGCGCGACGAGGATGGAAAGGTCGGCGTGCGCATGCGATCCCTGCAGTGCGCGCAACCCGTCGCGGTCGGGGGAGATCGCGACGACGGGCCGACCGGCTTCGACGGCGGCGCGGACCACGCCGCGGCCGATGGCGCCGGTCGCGCCGAGAACGAGAAGGGCGGGCTTCAACACCGCGGGCTTCGAGGATTTCATTGTCCCGCCCCCGGGATGGTTTCTCCCGAATATGGGACGAGGTCGCGGGCCAATGTGTGGCGCTGCGCCGCACCGGCCACGGCCAGGCCGAGGACCAGCAGCGGCATCCCGACGAGGAAGGCCAGCACCCACGCCATCAGCCACGCGACCCCGCCACCGTTGAGGATGGACTCGCGGATCGCCACGAAACCCAGCCATGCCAACACGCCGAGGGCGATGGGCAGGAGCGGGAGGACGGCGAGGCGGGCTTTTTGCCGGGTGGACATGGCAGGGGGCTCGGGGAGGATGGCGCACACCGTACGCCCGAGGACCCCTCTTGATTAGCTGGCAAAACGGGGAATAATTGTCCCGGCTCCGGTCCAATCGGCAGCGGCCGATTCGGTTCCCCCACCGGCGCCCACAATGGGAGCGTCCGCATGGCCCGCGATCTCAACGACACCCTGGTCTTCGTCAAGGTGGTCGAGCACGGCAGCTTCATTTCCGCAGCGCGCGCATTGCGACTGCCCAAGACCACGGTGAGCCGCAAGGTGCAGGACCTCGAGCAGCGCCTGGGCGCGCAGCTCCTGCATCGCACCACGCGCAAGCTCGGGCTCACCGAAGCCGGCAACGTGTATTACGAACATTGCCAGCGCATCGCGCGCGAACTCGACGAAGCCGAAAGCGCCGTCGGCCAGTTGCAGGGCGGTCCGCGCGGTTGGCTGCGCATCACCACGCCGTATTCGATGGGCATCGAATGGATCGCGCCGCTGTTGAGCGAGTTCCATGCGCGCCATCCCGAAGTGCGCGTGGAGATGGTGCTCAACAACGAGCCGCTGGATTTGATCGACAAGGAAATCGATGTCGCCTTGCGCATCGGCAACCTGCCGGATTCCAACCTCGTCGCGCGCCGCCTGGCGGTGTTGCGCACGCAGGTGTATGCGAGCCAGCGTTACCTGGAACGCCACGGCGAGCCGCTGCATCCCGACGACCTGCAGCACCACCGCACGCTGGCGATGGTGAAGCAGCGGCGCAACGGTTTCGGTTTCTCCTGGCCGTTGCACGATGGCACCCGCAGCACCGAGTTCCGCATCGATCCGGTATTCGTCGCCAACGATCCGGCGGGATTGCGCGGTGCCTTGCTGTGTGGCGAGGGCCTGATGCTCGCCAACGACATCATGATGAAGCCGTATGCGGAAGCCGGTTACGTGCGTCGCGTGCTGCCGGCCTGGAACGGGCCGGAGTACGAGATGAACGCCGTGTTCCCCCGCGGCCGCGTGCAGTCGCCGAAAGTGCGCGCGTTCGTCGATTTCCTAGTCGAGCGCCTGGACTTCGACGCAGGCTTCATGCAGCAGGCGGTGTGCCCGGGCAGCAGCTGCAGCGAGGTGGGCAAGCAGGTGAAGGTGGTCGACAACGCGTATCGCCTCGCGCTGCGCAAGGTGGGTGGCGAGAAGCCGGCGCCGGCGGTGGAAGAGGAAGTGGAAGTGGTCGAGGGCTGATCGCCGCCCGGCACATGGGGAGCATGAGGGGGCGCTGCCCCGTCAGACCCCGGTGACGGTTGCGATCCACCGCGATTTGCGGCGCGCGAGGCGGTCTTCCGTCGCCTCGCCGTCGAAATCGCTCGTGCTGCGATCGAACATCGCGGGGTCGACGCCTTCGAAGGTGTTGATGTTGACCACCGCGTAGTCGCGCCCGTCGATGCGGCTGGTCGCCAGCGCCGGCACGCCGCAGCGCTTGCACACGTGGAAGTCCGCGGTGCGCGTGCCGAAGTTGTAGCGCTCCACCTGCGCCGGGTCCTGCACGATCACGCGCAGGCGCGCCTCCGGGTTCGATGTCCACGACGCACCATGCTTGCGGCAGAACGTGCAGCCGCATGCGCGCGCGGGGATGCGCGCCGCCGCATACGGCCAATCGAGTTCGAACACCAGGTTGCCGCAATGGCACGCGCCGCGGATCTGCATCACTTTCTCCCCGGCGGCGTCAGGCGCAGCAGCTTCCCGTCTTCCTCGTCCGTGAGCACGTACACCTTGCCGTCCTTGCCCACGCGCACGTCGCGGATGCGCGCGCCCAGGTCCTGCAACAATCGCTCTTCACCGACGATCGCGTCGCCCTTCAACGTCAGCCGGATCAGGTTGGACTGCGCCAGCGATCCGAGGAACAGGCTGTCGTTCCATGCCGATCCTGGCCGCCCCGTGTAGAACGCCATCCCGGAAAGGCCCGGCGACACCGGCCAGTAGTGGTGCGGTTGCTCCATGCCCGGCTTGGAGGTCCCCACCGATTCGGAAATCTTCAATCCCGAATAATCGATGCCATACGTGATGATCGGCCACCCGTAATTCTTGCCTGCCTGCGGCAGGTTGATTTCGTCGCCGCCGCGCGGGCCATGTTCGCTTTCCCACAGCGTGCCCGTGCGCGGATCGATCGCCAGCCCCTGCATGTTGCGATGGCCGTAACTCCAGATCTCCGGCCGCGCATCCTTGCGGTCGACGAAGGGATTGTCCTTCGGGATGCTGCCGTCCAGGTTGAGGCGCACGACCTTGCCCTGCAGCATGTCGAGCTTCTGCGCCGTGGGGCGATGGTTGCGCTCGCCCTGGCTGATGAACACGTGGCCGTGTCCGTCGAAGGCGATGCGCGAACCGAAATGGTTGCCGCCATCGAGCTTAGGCATCTGGCGATAGAACACGCGCACGTCCTTCAACGCGTTGCCCTCGAGCGTCGCCATCGCGGCGGCGGTGCCCGCGGTGTCGTCCGCGCCGGGTTCGGCGAAGCTGAAATAGATGCGGTGCGACGTGGCGAAATCCGGTGCGAGCTCCACGTCGAGCAGGCCGCCCTGGCCTTCCGCGAACACCGTCGGCACGCCGCTGATCGGCGGGGACAGCGCGCCTTTCGCATCGACGTAACGCAATCGCCCCGGGCGTTCGGTGACGAGGAAACGCCCATCGGGCAGCAACGCCACCGCCCACGGATGTTCGAGGCCATGCGCGATCGTCTCGACCTGCATGCCGGCGGGCGAGGGCGCGGCGGGCGTGCTCGCATCGCTCACCTGCGCGTTCTGCTGGCCGGCGCTGCAGCCACTCACGAGCATGAGGCAGAGTGCGAATCCCGGGCTGCGTTTCATCGTCGTCGAATCCTGCATTGGGGGGCATGTCGGATAGGCGCTGGGCGCAGGGTACTACCGATAACCGGCGGCCTGCAGTTCGAACAGTTCCGCGTAGCGCCCACCCTGCGCAAGCAATTGCGCATGCGTGCCGCTGGCTTCCAGCCGTCCTTCGGCCAACACGAGGATGCGGTCGGCCATGCGCACGCTCGAGAAGCGATGCGAAATGAGCACGGCGGTGCGATCCGACGACAGCTCCTTGAACCGCTGGAAGACTTCGAACTCGCTGCGGGCATCCAGCGCCGCGGTGGGTTCGTCGAGGATCATCACCTGCGCATCGCGCATGTAGGCGCGCGCGATCGCGATCTTCTGCCACTGCCCGCCCGACAGGTCCACGCCGCTGCGCCAGCGCCGTCCGATCACCTGGTCGTACTGCTCCGGCAGCGACGCGACGACCTCGTCGGCGTATGCGCGGCGCGCCGCCTCCTCGATGCGCGCACGGTCGTCCATGGCGTCGATCTGGCCCACGCCGATGTTTTCCGCGACGGTGAGGTGGTAGCGCACGAAGTCCTGGAAGATCACGCCGATGTTGGCGCGCAGGTCGTCGAGGTCGTAGTCCTTCAGGTCGCGGCCGTCCAGCAGGATGCGGCCTTCGTCGGGGTCGTACAGGCGTGCGAGCAGCTTCACCAGCGTGGTCTTGCCCGCGCCGTTCTCGCCGACCAGCGCCAGCACTTCGCCCGCGCGCAATTCGAAGTCGAGGTGGCGCAGCGCCCAGCGCTCCGCGTCGGGGTAGCGGAAGCCGACATCCTCGAACACGAAGCCGCGCGCGATGGGGCGCGGGATCGGCGCGGCATCGGGCTTCGAACGGATTTCCGGCTCGATCTCGAAGAACGAATACAGATCGTCCAGGTACATCGCTTGCCCCGCGACCTGCGAGAAGCCGACCAGCAAGCCTTCGAGCAGTTGCCGCAACCGGCGGAAGCTGCCGGCCAGGAACGTGAGGTCGCCGATGCTGAAATCGCCTTTGACCGTGCGCCACGCGATGTAGGCATACGCCAGGTAGTACGCCATCGTGCCCAGTGCCGCGAGCAGCGTGCCCCAGATCGCGCGGCGTCGCGCCAGGCTGCGGTTGGCGTCCAGGAATTGTTTCGACAGCGTGCGATAGCGCGCAATGAAGTATCGATGGAGATCGAAGATCTTCACTTCCTTCGCGGTCTCGACGCTCGCGCCCATCTGGCGCAGGTACTCGAGTTGCCGGCGCTCCGGCGTCCACTGGAAGTTGAGCGAATAGTTCAGCGCGTTGAAATGCGACTCGCCGACGAAGGCGGGCACCAGCGCGACCGCGAGCAGGGCGATCAGCCACGGCGCATACACGATCAGGCCCGCGGCGAAGCTGACGACGGTGATCGCATCCTGCGCCTGCCCGAACAATTGGCTGAGCAGGTTCATCCGCCCCATCGTCTGCCGGCGTGCGCGATCGAGGCGATCCTGCAGGTCGGGATCCTCGAAGTCCTCCAGGTCCAGCGTCGCCGCGTGTTCCATCAGGCGCACGCTGGTGGCGTTGGTGAACATCTCCGACAACACCGCATCGGCGTAGCTCACGATGCGGCCGAGCAGGTCGGACAGCATCGCCAGCGCGAATTCCGCGAGCAGCAGCACGATCAGGTGGTCGAGCGCTCCGCTGTGCCAGGCCGCCGGCAGCGAATCGAAGCCCAGGCCGCGGCCGACCAGGCGCACGGCTTCGTCGATGATCAACTTGCCGACGTAGAGCGTGGCGATCGGCAGCATCGCGCGAATCACGCGCAACCCGAGCGAGACCAGCGTCAGGGCGCGGCTCGTCCCCCAGATCTCGCGCAGGAACGGCGGCAGGTTGCGCAACGCACCGACGCGTTCGCGCAGGGAAGGGTTCGCGGAGCGGGGGGGCGCAGCCATGGCCGCCCAGTCTCCGGATCAGCCGGTGACGACGGCAAAAAAAGGGGCGCGGAATCTCCGCGCCCAGTAGGGGTACCGGTCAGGGGGGAAACCGGCAGTCTTTCGACTACGCGATGCCCCGGAAGTTCATTCGAAGACCAGTTCGGCGTTGCCCGAGAAGGTTTCGATGTGGATCTGCCCGTTGCCGGCGCCGTAGCGCTGCTCGAAGCTCGCGCCCGGGCCGTACTTCGGCCGCTCGATCGTCGCGCCCGGTGCCTTGAGGTCGCCGCTGAAGGTTTCGCCGGAGGCGCGCGCCGAGGTGTCCTTCGGCAGGCGCAGGTGCAGGTCGCCGCTCACCGACTCCGCCTTCAATTCGCCGCCATCGACCAGGCCGGCGCGCACGGTGACATCGCCGGAGACCGTCGAGGCCGAGATGCGGCGCAGGCGCATGCCGTTGGTTTCCGCTTCGATGTTGCCCGACACGGTTTCCACCGACATCTCGCCATTGAGCTTGCCCTTCAGGCGCAGATCGCCGCTCACCGTGGAGGCGGTGACTTCCTTGGTGTTGAGCGTGAGCTGGAGATCGCCGCTCACCGCTTCGATCTTGGCTTCGCGCGGCGCGGCGGCCACGGTGACATCGCCGCTGACGCTGTCGATTTCCAGCGATTCGCCGGCGACGCCGACGACATCCACCGTCGCGGACACCGAATCGATTTCCAGCTCCGCGAGCACCGGCACGTTGATCACCAGGTCCGTCGGCTCGGTCTTCTCGTCGCGGCCCCAGCCACTGTCGCGGCGCGGGTACTCGACCTTGATGACGAGATCGTTCTCGTCGCCTTCGATCGTGAGCTTCTCCACGCCCTTGCCGAGGCTGCCGCCGATGTGGACTTCCTTCTTGTCCCAGGTGCGGACCTGGATGCTGCCCTTGACGTTGTCGATCTCGACATGGCCGCGCGCATCCAGCGGGCGGGTCTGGTTGATCGGCGTGGCGGCCCACGCCGCCGGTGCGGCCACCAGGGCGGCCAGGAGGGAGAGGGTGAGCGGTGTGCGGATCATCGGGACTTCTCCAAAAAATGCAGCAAAAGGCGTTCGCATGCGTCAGCTGGCGAGCGAATCGTCGCGCGTGGCCAGGCGCTGGGTGAGTTCGAGGCGGCGCGTGTAGGTGCGTTGCAACTGGTTCAACAGGAAGCGCGCACTCGGATCGCGCGCCAGGGCGGTGCGGATCTGCGCGGCGCTCTGGTCGAGCACCTGCAGTTCCTTCGAGGCGGTCTGCGGGACGCCCGTGCTGCGATCGGCACCGAGCACCTTCAGGGCGGCCTGGTATTCGAGCGTCATGGCGTCGGCTTCCTTCGCGATCAATTGACCGTGTGCATCGTTGGATGCAGGCACGCCCGCCGGGGTTTGCACGGGTCGCAATTGCCATGCGATGCCGATGGCGAGCGCGAGCGAGGCCGCGGTGGCCAGCGGTGCGAAGCGGCGCCACGCCGAACGCGGTGCCGCGACCGGTGCGGGCTTCACCTGCGGCGTGCTCGCCAGGCGATGCGCGATCGCGGGCCAGAGGTCGTTCGCGGGCGCCACGTCCTTGCGCAGGGCGCGCAGTTCCCAACGCAGGGCATCGGGCAGGCGGGCGTCGTTTTCGTTGTTCATGTCATGCGTCATGGGAACCTCCGAGCCGCGTGCGCAGCAATCCGCGCGCGCGATGCAACTGTGCTTTCGAACTGCCGACCGCCATGCCGAGTTCGGCGGCGATCTCTTCGTGCTTCCAACCTTCGACGTCGTGCAGCACCAGCACGGCGCGCGCCCGCGGGGGCAGGGTGGCCACCGCGCGTTCCAGGTCCATCGTCAGTGCGGTGACATGGCCCGCCGAATCGAGCGTGCCGATCGAATCCAGGGCGTCCTCGTCGTCGCTCGCCTGCGGGCGGCTGCGGCGTGCGCGCAGTTCCATCAGCGCGGTGTTCACCGCGAGCCGATGCAGCCAGGTCGAGAACGCGCTTTCGAACCGATACGAGGGCAGGGCCTGCCAGGCGCGCACGAAGGCTTCCTGGGTCAGGTCCTCCGCGCGGCCTGCGTTGCCGCCGACCAGGCGCAGGATCACGCCGTGCACGCGGCCGCTATGGCGACGGTAGAGCGCCTCGAAAGCGATCGCGTCGCCGGCACCGGCGGAACGGACGAGCGGCCCGTCGACATCCTCGGCGGGAGGCGGCACGACGGGCGCGGTGGGTGTCCATTCGGTCACGGCGGAGGTCAGCATACCCACTCCGATGCGGGGGCCGGCCGCAAGGTTTAAGGCCAGCGGGCCGTCGACGAGGCGGTGAAGGAGGACCGTGAAGGGCTAGAATCGTCGCTTTCCTGCCGTCCCCCTCCCTCCGTGACCTCCCATTCCTCCGCTACGCGGGCTTCCGGCCCGGTCTCCATTCGCCAGGAAGACCTGGTCCAGTCGATCGCCGACGCCCTGCAGTACATCTCGTACTACCACCCGGTCGACTACATCCGGAACCTCGCCGCCGCCTACGAGCGCGAGGAGAGTCCGGCCGCGAAGGACGCCATCGCGCAGATCCTGATCAATTCGCGCATGTGCGCCGAAGGCCATCGCCCGATCTGCCAGGACACCGGCATCGTCACCGTCTTCCTCACCATCGGCATGGACGTGCGCTGGGACGACGCCACGATCGGCGTGGAGGACATGGTCCACGAAGGCGTGCGCCGCGCCTACAACCACCCCGACAACAAGCTGCGCGCCAGCGTGCTCGCAGACCCGGCGGGCAAGCGCACCAACACCAAGGAC
>Ga0207981_1000098_pt1 | contig 12206 bp, 7 predicted proteins | sample SoimicmetaGmgLPC_FD_188327 | JGI IMG/M metagenome (GOLD analysis project Ga0207981, IMG submission 188327) | Soil and rhizosphere microbial communities from Laval, Canada - mgLPC (SPAdes) (version 2) | ecosystem: Environmental > Terrestrial > Deep subsurface > Rock core/Sediment | place: Laval... | reverse complement strand
TGCGAGGCGACGTTGACGATCAGCAGCGCCTTGCCGCGGTAATCCGCAAGCGCCTTGGGCTGGCCGTCGATATCGGTGGCTGAGAAGTCGTAGGCGGTGGTCATGACGGCGTCCCTGGATGCGTTGGCGCGAGCATAGCGCGCCACGGCGCCAGGCGATGACCCCAAGAAAAACGCCGGGGTGGGCCCCGGCGTTCTTCGTTGCATCGTGTGCGTCGGTCAGAACGTGGCTTTGAATTCCGCGCCGACGACACGCGGCTCATTGACGAAGCCGGTCAGGTTGTTGAAGTCGATACCGCCGACGACCTGGACTTCGTCGGTGATGTTGCGTCCATACACGGCGACGTCATACCTGCCACTGTCCCAGGTGTAGCCCAGGCGCAGGCCACCTTCGACCAGCGACTTGCCGGTGAATTCGACAGAGTCGTACAGGAAGAAATTCACTTCGCTGCGGTAGGTCCAGTCGGTGAAGACATAGAACTCGCCGCCGTTGTCCATCGGCAGGCCCCAGCGCAGGGTGAGGTTGTGCGACCACTTCGGTGCCTGCGGCAGCGAGTTGCCGTCGATCAGGGCTTTACCGTCGGCGTCGATCGGATCGGTGACGGTGCACGCGGCGCACACGGAGACCGCCAGATCGTTGTCCTTGATCTCGGTGTCGTTGTAGCTGCTGCCGAGGGTGAACAGCAGGGTATCGGTGAGATAGGCCTGGAAGTCCATCTCGAAGCCCTGACCGACGGTCTTGTCCGCGTTGAGCAGGATGTTGGCATTGGACGAACCACCCACGGCGGTGAGCTGCTGGTCCTTGACCTCGTAGTAGAAGACGTCGGCGTTGAGGCGCGCGCGCTTGTCCCAGAAATCAGCCTTCACACCGGCCTCGAACGAGGTGGAGCTTTCGGGCTCGGCCACCGACTTGAAGTTGAAGGCGCTGGCGGCCTGGATGCTGCTGCCACGGTAGCCGGTGGCGACGCGCGCATAGACGTTGACGTCGTCGTTGATCTCGTAGGTAGCCGACAGGTCCCAGCTGAACTTCTGGTCGTCCGTCGAGGCCGACAGATCGCCATCGGGCTCGGCCGCGGCCAGGTCGGCGAGCGTGCAGCGCACCGGCGGCGGCAGGATGCCGAGCGACGGCCCGATGCACGGCGCGAAGCCGCTGTTGAAGTAGTCCTCGACCTTCAGGTCCTTCTGGTCCCAGGTGTAGCGCATGCCGGCGCGCAGTTCGAGCTTGTCGGTGGCCTGCCAGGTCGCGGCACCGAACACGGCCCACGAGTCGTTGGTCTGGTTGATGCGCTCGTAGCCGTCCTGCGCACCGCCGTTGAGCGAGTCGTAGCTGAAGCTTTCGACGTCGTAGTCTTCATTGAAGTAGAACAGGCCGGCCTGCCAGTTCCAGGCGGTACCGGTCTCGGACTCGATGCGGAACTCCTGCGTCCACTGCGAGTGGTCGGGGATGCCGTCGGCGGTTTCCGAGGCGAACGGGATGAAGCCTGGGCCGGAGTTGCCTGGACCCAGGAACGCCGCGCCGAAGCCGCCGTCGATGTCGCCGCGGCTGTAGGTATCCAGCGTCTCGTAGCCGGTGATCGAGTAGAGCGTGTAGCCACCACCCAGCTTCCAGCTCAGGCGGGCATTGGCGCCGGAACTGTCGAGCTCGGAGTGGTTCAAGCCGTCCAGCGAGACCTTGTCTTCGTCGAAACCATCGACCAGGTCGTTGGTGCCCGGCTTGATGATGTTGGCGCGGAACAGGCGCGCCGTGCCGTTGAGGTGGCGCGCGTGCGCGTTGAGCAATGCCTCGAAGCTCTCGCCCTCGTACAGGGCCTGCACGCGGGCGGCGGATTCGTCATAGCCCTCGAAACCGTCGTTCGGGCCCGGGAAGGTGTTGTCCACCCAGTCGTCGCGGCGCTGGAACAGCACCGACGCGCGCCCCGACCACTGGTCGGTCAGGCCGCCGCCGATGGCGCCTTCGAGGTTCCACATGTTGTCGCTGCCGACCCCGACCTTGCCGTAGCCGCTGAGATCCTGCGAGGGGCGGGTCGAATCGAACTTCACCACGCCGGCCGGGCTGTTGCGGCCGAACAGCGAACCCTGCGGGCCGCGCAGCACTTCGACCTGGTCGACGTCGAACACGGGGAAGCCCTTGAGGATCGGGTTCTCCTGGACGACATCGTCATAGACCAGCGAAACAGGCTGCGACGTGTTGAGGCGGAAGTCGGTGTTGCCGTAACCGCGGATGTAGAAGCGCGGGAAGGCGCGACCGAACGAGGACTCGATGTTGAGGCTGGGCACGCGGCCGGACAGGAAGCGCACGTCGGTGCCGCCCGAGACCAGTGCGTCCAGCTTCTCGCCACTCACGGTGCTGACCGAGACCGGCACGTCCTGGATGTTCTCGACCTTGCGCTGTGCGGTGACCTGCACGGCGTCGAGGGTAGTGGCGGTCTTCTGCGCCGGAGTGGTGGCGTCCTGGGCGAGTGCGGCCTGCGCTGGCAGCAGCAGGGCGATGGCGGCAGCCAGGGCGTGGCGGGACAGCGGACGAGCGTGAAGCTTCGTAGGCATGGTCGATCTCGCGGCAGGACGGCACGGGGCCGCCGGGGTCGGAAAAAGCCAGGTCGGGTTTTTTGCACGATCTGGCGCTTGGGACAGCGGTCATCCCCTGATGACCGGCGCGGGCAAGCCCGCCACGACGCGTCGATTGGTGGGCAAATGTTACAACAGGGTTAAGCCCCCCGTACGCCATGGGATGTGACGCCCGGAATCCCGGGCGTCACCCCCAAGGTTCAAGGTGCTGCGGCCTTTACCGGCTGGGCGAAGGGCCGGATGCCCATCGCATCGAAGATCTCGCTCGGGTAGTAGGCGGTATCCCCCTTCAGGACCAGCGCCACCTTGCGGATGTCGGAAATGTTCCGGGTGGGGTCGCCGTCGACCAGCACCAGGTCCGACAACTTGCCGGGCGTGATCGAACCGCGGTCGTTGAGGGTCCGCGAATACTTGGCCCCGTTCCAGGTCGCGATCTGCAGCACCTGCGCCGGGGTCATGCCGGCCCGCACGTACCACTCCAGTTCGCTCTGCACGGTGAAGCCGGGGATGCTGTCGGTGCCGGCCACGATCGGCACGCCCGCCTTGTACATGCGGCCGACGAACTCGACCATCTTCAGGTACGACTTGTTGTAGCGCGCCGCGGTGGCCTCGTCCGGGATCTTCATCTCGGCGACCTTCAGGCCGCGCTGGATGTCCGGCGGCATGTGGTCGGCGACCGGTGCATAGCTTTCCGCCACCTCGCCCGCACGCTGGCGGATGAACTCGAATGTCGACAGGGTCGGGTCGATCGCGATCTGCTTCTTCGCCAGCGTCGCGATGAAGTCCTGCACCGGCTTGCTGTCGAAATCCAGGTCGGCGACTTTCTCGGCCGGCAGGTAGAAGCGCTGCAGCGTGCGCGTATCGGTCTTGTCGTCGACGAGGAAGTTCAGCATCACCTGGTTGATGTGCTGGATTTCGTCGTAGCCCTGGTCCACCGCATCCTGGGCGCGCAGGAACGCGGGAATGTGTCCGCTGACGCGCAGGCCCTTGCTGTGCGCGTACGCCGCGGTCTCGCGCAGGATGTCCTTCGGGAAGGAGTTGTAGATCTTGATCTGCGGGTAGCCGTGCGCGGCGTACCAGTCGACGGCCTTCTTGGCCTCGTCGAGGTTCTTGATCACGAAGCCGTTGCGCGCCGACATCTCGCTCTCGCCTTCGATGAAGCCGGCCGGGACGATGTGCGTGGCCAGCAGGGTTCCCGCCTTCTCCTCGGCGATGATCTGCTGCAGCGTGGCGTTGTCGTTGCCCATGTCGCGCACGGTGGTGACGCCGGTGGCGATGTTCAGGCCGCCGTCCCAGCGGCCCAGGTGGCCATGCATGTCGAACATGCCCGGCAGCAGCACGCGCCCGCCCGCATCGATGACGTTGTCGGCCTTGCCCTTGCCCGCCTTGCCGACGGAAACGATGCGGCCGTCGCGTACCAGCACATCGGAAGCGGCACCGAGCGTGGCGTGTTCGCTGTCGAAGACGCGCGCGTTGCGGATGAGGGTCGTGCCCTTGAGCGGATGCGCCAGGCGCTGCTGGAAGGCCAGCAGCGTTTCGGCTTCCGCCTGTTTCTGCCGGGTCTCGAGCGCGGCGGCGTTGCCCGCCCAGCCGTCCTCGATCAGCTGCACGAAACCGGGGAAGATGAAGGCGAACAGGCGCGGCGATTCTCCTTGTGACGGCTCGCCTTGGGTCGCCCAGGCAAAGGTCGGCGCCAGGCCAACGCCGGTGATCGCCAGCAGGTCCACCTTGCGGGTCTGGCTGCCGTTGGTGACTTCGGCTTCGGCGACCTTGCGCGTGCTCAGCGTGCCGCTGGGAATCAGTGGCAGCTTGCCATCGGGACGCTTGGCCAATGCGGCGAAGGCGACCGAGAACCCGGCCGGCGTCCCGCCCAGCGGCGAATACAACGCGGTGCCGGCGACGTCCTGCTCGCCCTTGTCGGAGGTCGACTTCCACCACGTCTTGTTGCCGTCGCGTCCGAACGATTCATCCACCGGCGCGCCGAACGTGGTGGTGCCGGTGACGTGGTAGCGGGTGAACGTGCCATCCGCCGCGAGCTGGTATTCCTCCTTCAGCTCGGGACCGCGGCCGTTGTCCTTGAAAATGTAGTCGACGTGGGTCACGCCATCGTCGCCGGTGGTCACGACCTGGTGGCCGGCTTCCTTGCCGTTGTCGACGAGGGCGACGTAGCGCAGCGTTTCGGCGGCGTATGCGGGACTGGCGAGGATCATCGCCAGGGACAGGGCCAGTGCACGTTTCATTCCCGGTATTCCTTGTCAGGGTCGAGTGGAGCCCGCAGCATCGCCGCAAAACGGCACGCATGCCCAGGCCATAAGTTGGGACGCGACACAGCTTCACGCCATGTCGGCTGACGAACCATGGAAATCCCCCGGCCACCCTGCCTGGCGTGTCACGCCACGCCAGGCTGCAACCTGCGCCCCGCGTCGGATCGTACCCGCCATTGCTCCCGATGGAACGCCGGGCGACTCACACTTACACGGCTTGCACGGCTTATACGGCTTGCACGGCGCGTCGCGCGCGAATGCGGGCGGGCCATGGCCCGCCCTTGCCGACACTTCAATGCCGCATCGGTGCCGATACTTCCCTCACCACTTCCGCCGTGGCCTTCGGTTTGCCGGCAAGGGCCAGGTCGGCGATCGCGACGATGCCGACGAGCTTCCCGTTGGCATCGACCACCGGCACGCGGCGGATCTGGTCGGCTTCCATCAGGTGGACGCAATCGGCAAGGCTGGTATCGGTGCTGACTGTACGCACCGGCATGGTCATCGCATCGGCGGCGGTGGCGCCGTTGCTGTCGCGTCCCTCGGCGACCACGCGCATGGCGATGTCGCGATCGGTGACCACGCCGATGGGCCGCTGTGACGCGTCCACCACGGGGATCTGCCCACAATCGTGGTCGCGCATCATCCGGGCCACGTCACGCAACGGCGTGGTGGGCGTGCAGCAGGCCGGATTGGGTGTCATCACGGACACGACGGTCATGGCATATCTCCTCGGGCGTGGGACGCCAGCATGGAAGCGGCCCGGTTTTCACGGCGTGACAGGGCCATGAACAGCCCGCCGCCCCTGCCTTTTGTCATGGGCATCGCCAATGCCCCATCGGTTACCCTCCGGCTCCCGCTCCACTCCACTGAGACCCACCCGATGAAGCACCGTCTCGCGCTGGCCGTCGCCATCGCCCTGGCCTCGGCAGCCGCCCCGGCCCTTGCCCACAACTCCAAACCAGCACCCAGCGCCGTGAACGAACAGGCCAATCCCTTCTTCAGCGAAAGCCCGCTGCCGCTGCACTACCCGCAGTTCGACAAGATCAAGGACAGCGACTTCGCGCCGGCCTTCGATCGCGGCATGGCCGACCAGAAGAAGGAAATCGATGCGATCGCCAACAACAAGGCGAAGCCGACCTTCGACAACACGATCATCGCGATGGAGAAGTCGGGCCGCATCCTGACCCGCGCGGCGACCGTGTTCGGCAACCTCGTCGGCGCCGACACCAACGACACGCGCGACAAGCTCGATGCCGACTACTCGCCGAAGTTCGCCGCGCACCGCGACGCGATCTACCTCAACCCGAAGCTGTTCGCGCGCGTCAAGGCGCTGTACGACACCCGCGCGACGCTCGGCCTCGACGCCGAAGGCGTGCGCCTGGTCGAGAAGTACTACACCGACTTCGTCCGCGCCGGCGCCAACCTCACCGCCGAGCAGCAGGCACGCCTGAAGCAGATCAACGGCGAGCTCGCCTCGCTGGGCACGCAGTTCGGCCAGAACGTGCTGAACGAAAAGAACGACCTCGCCGTGGTGGTCGACAACAAGGCAGACCTCGCCGGCCTGCCCGACGACCAGATCGCCGCTGCCGTCGAAGCCGCCAAGGCCCGCAAGCTCGAAGGCAAGTACGTGCTGCCGCTGATGAACTTCAGCCAGCAGCCGCAGGAAACCTACCTGCAGAACCGCGCCCTGCGCCAGAAGCTGCAGGAAGCCTCGCTCATCCGCAACGAACGCGGCAACAAGTACGACAACCGCGAGATCGTGTCGAAGGTCGTGAAGCTGCGCACCGAGCGCGCGCAGATGCTGGGTTACCCGACCTACGCCGCCTACGCGCTGGAGAACGAAACGGCGAAGAATCCGGAAGCGGTCAACGCCATGCTCGGCAAGCTCGCCCCGGCCGCCGTCGCCAACGCGCGCAAGGAAGCGGCCGACATGCAGGCCATCATCGACAAGGAAGGCGGCAAGTTCCAGCTGCAGTCGTGGGACTGGGCCTACTACGCCGAGAAGGTGCGCCAGGCCAAGTACAACTTCGACGAATCGCAGCTCAAGCCCTACCTCGAACTCGACCGCGTGCAGCAGGACGGCGTCTTCTACGCCGCGGGCAAGCTGTACGGCCTGACCTTCAAGGAGCGCAAGGACCTGCCGGTCTACCACGACGACGTGCGCGTGTTCGACGTCTTCGACAAGGACGGCAAGCAGCTGGCGATCTTCATCTCCGACATGTACGCCCGTCCGTCCAAGCAGGGCGGCGCGTGGATGAACTCGTACATCGACCAGTCCGCAATGACCGGCTTCCTGCCGGTGGTCGCCAACCACCTCAACATCCCCAAGCCGCCGGCCGGCCAGCCGACCCTGCTGACGTGGGATGAAGTGACCACGATGTTCCATGAGTTCGGCCATGCGCTGCACGGCATGTTCTCGAACGTGAAGTACCCGTACTTCTCGGGCACCAGCGTTCCGCGCGACTTCGTCGAATACCCGTCGCAGGTCAACGAGATGTGGGCCGACTGGCCGGAAGTGCTGGCCAACTACGCCAAGCATTACCAGACCGGCGCCCCGATGCCGAAGGAACTGCTGGACAAGGTGCTGGCGAGCGCCAAGTTCAACCAGGGCTTCACCACGACCGAATACCTCGGCGCGGCGATGCTCGACCAGCGCTGGCACCAGGTGAAGACGGCCAACGAGGTTCCCGCCGCCGACGGCGTGATGGGCTTCGAAGCCGAGGCCCTGAAGAAGGACGGCCTCGATTTCGCGCCGGTGCCGCCGCGTTACCGCACGCCGTACTTCAGCCACATCATGGGCGGCTACGCAGCCGGCTACTACGCCTACATCTGGTCGGAAGTGCTCGACGCCGACAGCGTGGAATGGATGAAGCAGAACGGCGGCCTGACCCGCGCCAACGGCGACCACTTCCGCGACACCCTGCTCTCGCGTGGCGGCAGCAAGGACGCGCTGGCGCTGTTCCATGACTTCACCGGCCGCGATCCGTACATCGAGCCGCTGCTGGTGCGCCGTGGCCTGGTCGCCACGCCGGCGGCCGACGACACCCAGCCGGCGACGAAGGCCGACAAGGGCGGCAAGGGTAATAAGGGCAGCAAGGGTTCGAAGTAATCCCTGCCAGTGGAAAATCGACAGGACGCCCGGAGAAATCCGGGCGTTCTGCGTTTCCGGGACAGCGCGGTACCAGTCGCCGGGGTACGGCCACGCCCGGTTCTCTGCGATAATTCCGCGCCTTACGGCCCCGTAGCTCAGCTGGATAGAGCGGTCCCCTCCTAAGGGACAGGTCGCACGTTCGAATCGTGTCGGGGCCGCCATTCATGGATCGCACGTCCGTGTGCGCAACCCGCACATCCATGTGCGGACTCCCAAATGCTTTGGTTTCCCCCTCCTGGAGCTGCATCAATGACCCACCCCGTCCTGACCGCCCTCGGCCTGACCGACAACGAATCCGGCACCTACCTCGGCAGCGGCCAGTGGTCGGCCACGAAGGACGCGGGCGTCATCGAACCGATCAACCCGACCACGGGCGAGGTGCTTGGCCGCGTGCAGGCCTCCTCCAGGGCCGACTACGACACGATCGTCGAGCGCGCCCAGGCCGTCTTCAAAGTCTGGCGCACCACCCCGGCCCCGCGCCGCGGCGAAGCCATCCGCCTGTGCGCCGACGCGCTGCGGACGAACAAGGACGCGCTGGGCTCGCTGGTCGCGCTGGAGATGGGCAAGTCGAAGCCGGAAGGCGACGGCGAAGTGCAGGAAATGATCGACATCGGCGAATTCGCCGTCGGCCTGTCGCGCCAGCTCTACGGCCTGACCATGCACTCCGAGCGCCCGGGCCACCGCATGTACGAGCAGTGGCACCCGATTGGGATCGTCGGCGTGATCTCCGCCTTCAACTTCCCGGTCGCGGTGTGGGCATGGAACTCGTTCGTCGCCGCCATCTGCGGTGACATCACCGTGTGGAAGCCCTCGCCGAAGACGCCGCTCTCGGCCATCGCGGCGATGAAGATCTGCAACGAAGCGCTGAAGAAGGGCGGCTTCCCCGACATCTTCTTCCTGTTCAACGACGCCGGCAGCGACCTCGCGCAGCAGTTCGTCGACGACCGCCGCATCCCGCTGATCAGCTTCACCGGTTCGACCAAGGTCGGCCGCATGGTCGGCGAGCGCGTCGCCCAGCGCATGGGCCGTTCGCTGCTGGAACTCGGCGGCAACAACGCGATCATCGTCGACCAGAGCGCCGACCTGAAGCTGGCGATTCCGGCCATCGCGTTCGGCGCGGTCGGCACCGCCGGCCAGCGCTGCACCACCACGCGCCGCCTGTTCGTGCACGAGTCGATCCATGACGACGTGCTCGCCAAGCTGGTCGCCGCCTACAAGCAGGTCGAGAAGAAGATCGGCGACCCGACCGACCCGGCCAACCTGATGGGCCCGCTCAACAGCAAGGACGGCGTCGACGCCTACCTCGATGCGATCGAGAAGGCCAAGGCCGCGGGCGGCAAGATCGAAACCGGCGGCGCCGCGATCGAGGGCAAGGGCAACTTCGTCCTGCCGACGATCGTCACCGGCCTCACCAACGACGCCCAGATCGTCCAGCACGAGACCTTTGCGCCGATCCTCTACGTGATGAAGTTCAAGACGATCGACGAGGCCATCGACATGCAGAACGCCGTGCCGCAGGGCCTGTCGTCGTCGATCTTCACCCAGAACCTCAAGGCCGCCGAAGCTTTCCTGGCCGCGTCGGGCTCGGATTGCGGCATCGCCAACGTCAACATCGGCACCAGCGGTGCGGAAATCGGCGGCGCCTTCGGCGGCGAGAAGGAAACCGGCGGTGGCCGGGAATCCGGCTCGGATGCGTGGAAGGCCTATATGCGTCGCCAGACCAACACGATCAACTACTCCGATGCGCTGCCGCTGGCGCAGGGCATCAAGTTCGATCTGTAACCCATGTACGGACTCGCGCGCCCCTTCCTGTTCGGTCTTGATGCCGAGACCGCACATGGCCTTGGCCTGTCGGCCATGGAAGCTGCCTACCGCAGCGGGCTCAACCCGCTGCTGGCGCGCAAGCCCGAACCGCTGCCGACCAAGGCCTTCGGACTGACCTTCCCGAATCCGGTCGGCCTGGCCGCCGGCCTCGACAAGAACGGCGCGCATATCGATGCGCTGATGTCGCTGGGCTTCGGCTTCGTCGAGATCGGTACGGTCACGCCCAAGCCGCAGGCGGGCAATCCCAAGCCGCGCATGTTCCGCCTGCCGGGGCATCGCGCAGTGATCAACCGCCTCGGCTTCAACAACGACGGCATCGAAGCGCTGGTGCGCAACGTCGAACGCGCCGAATGTCGCGGCCTGCTCGGCATCAACATCGGCAAGAACAAGGACACCCCCAACGAGGCGGCCGCGGGCGACTACATGTACTGCCTGTCGCGGGTGTTTCCGCTTGCCGACTACGTCACCATCAACATCTCCTCGCCCAATACCGCCGGCCTGCGTGAGTTGCAGGAAGAACAGGCGCTGCGGCGCCTGATCGGCACGCTGCGCGAGGAACAGGAACGCCTGCAGGCCAAGCATGGCAAATGCGTGCCGATGCTGGTGAAGGTCGCACCCGACCTGAGCGAAAGCGACGTCGACGCCGCAGCGCGCGTGCTCACCGACCTTGAGGTCGATGGCGTGATCGCCACCAACACCACCGTCCAGCGCCTACTGGTCGAGGGTGCACCGCACGCGGATGAAACCGGCGGTCTTTCGGGGCAGCCGCTGATGGGCCCGGCCACCACGGTGCTGCGCATGATGCGCACGCGCCTGCCCGAGTCGATCGACCTGATCGGCGTGGGCGGCATCATGAGCGGTGCCGATGCCGCGACCAAGCAGGCCGCGGGGGCGTCGCTGGTGCAGCTGTACACCGGCCTGGTCTACCAGGGCCCGAAACTCGTGTACGAATGCGTCGAAGCGATGCGTCGCCGCAAGGAAGCGCCCAGCCGCGGCAACCTGCCGCCGGAAGTCTGAGAGCAACCGCACACTCCATGACCGACTACATCCGCATCGCCCGCGACGCGCCGCTGCAATCCCGCAATACCTTCGGCGTCGCAGCGACCGCGCCGGTGCTGGTGGAAGTCGCCGATTCGGCTGCCCTGCCCGCCCTGCTCGCCGATCGCGAATTCGGCGAACGGTTGTCGCTGGTACTCGGTGGCGGCAGCAACCTGTTGTTCGCGGGCAATCCGGAAGGCGTGGTGCTGGCCCTGACCGGCAAGCGCGTGACCCATGTCGACGATGTCCCCACCGAAGCCGGCGTGCGCACCATCGTGCGCGCCGATGCCGGCGTGGAATGGCACGACTTCGTGATGCGCACGTTGCGCCATGGTTTTGCCGGGCTGGAAAACCTCGCGCTGATTCCCGGCACCGTCGGCGCCGCTCCGATCCAGAATATCGGCGCCTACGGCGCGGAAGTGCGCGAGTTCATCCACGCGGTGGAAGCCTTCGAGCCGGCAACGGGCCTGGTGCAGCGCTTCGACGCGCCCGGATGCCGTTTTTCCTATCGCGACAGCCTGTTCAAGCAGCAGCCCGATCGCTACATCGTCACCGCCGTCGAATTCGCCCTGTCGCGGGTACCGGCGCTGAAACTCGACTACGCGGGCATCCGCGAGGAACTCGACAGCATGGGCGTCGCTTCCCCGCTGCCCAGGCATGTCGCAGACGCGGTCATCGCGATCCGTCGCCGCAAGCTGCCCGACCCCGCCGTGATCGGCAACGCGGGCAGCTTCTTCAAGAATCCGATCGTGGCCGTGGCGCAGGCCGACGTGCTCAAGGCCGAGCACGACGCGTTGCCGGTGTTCCGCGGCAACGACGACAGCACCCGCAAGCTGTCCGCCGCATGGCTGATCGACCAGTGCGGCTGGAAGGGGCATCGCGACGGCGATGCGGGGGTGGCCGCCACCCACGCCCTGGTGCTGGTCAACCATGGCCAGGCGACCGGCGCACAATTGCTGACGCTTGCGCGGCGCATCGCCGATTCGGTGCGCAGGCGCTTTGGCGTGGTCCTGGAGCCGGAACCGCGCGTCATCGGCGCGGCCTGGTGACGGCGCGGTGGTGACTGCAACGGCAACGCCGCAACATCGTTTCCTCCGCGCCGCGGGCCTGATGCTCGTCAGCACCCTGTTCTTCGGCCTGATGGCGATCACCATACGTTTCGCCTCGCGCACGTTGTCGACCTACGAGATCGCCTTCTTCCGCAATGCCTTCGGGCTGCTGGCGCTGCTGCCGGTACTGCTGCACGGCGGTGCCTCGCTGCGTACGCGGCAACTGCCGCGTTACCTGCTGCGCAGCACGATCGGGATCGGCTCGATGCTGTGCGCCTTCTGGGCCATCGGCCACCTGCCCTTGTCGCAGGCGATC
>Ga0207981_1000097_pt1 | contig 12405 bp, 11 predicted proteins | sample SoimicmetaGmgLPC_FD_188327 | JGI IMG/M metagenome (GOLD analysis project Ga0207981, IMG submission 188327) | Soil and rhizosphere microbial communities from Laval, Canada - mgLPC (SPAdes) (version 2) | ecosystem: Environmental > Terrestrial > Deep subsurface > Rock core/Sediment | place: Laval... | reverse complement strand
GCGCAGCGCCTTGTCGCGCAGGTCGAAGAGCAGGCCGTTGAGGTAGTAGCGCACGTCCTGCTGGGCCATCGCGAACGCCGTGCGTTCGATCAGCTCCTTCAGGGCCGCTTCCGGCACGCGCACGCGCTCGGTGGCTTCGACCTCGTCGACCGACGGGAAGTCGTTCGCCGGCAGGCTCGCCAGCGTGAAACGGCTGCGTCCGGCCTGCACGGTGATCTTGTCGCCGGACTGCGAGACCGTGACCTTGCTGCCATCCGGCAGCGCTCGCACGATCTCGAACAACTTGCGCGCCGGGATCGTCGTTTCCCCGTCCTGCGCGTCATCGACGGCTTGGCGGGCCACCATTTCCACTTCCAGGTCCGTGCCCGTCAGCGAGAGCTGTCCCTGGCGCACCTGCACGAGCAGGTTGGCGAGGACGGGAAGGGTCTGTCGGCGTTCGACGACATTGACGACTTGCGCCAACGGCTTCAGGAAGACTTCGCGTTGCAGGCTGAAACGCATGCGGCTGGTTCCCTTCGGTCCAAGCTCTGAATGGATGGATAAATCAAAAGAATGGTGGTGCTTGGTGTCGCCAAAAATCCGGTATTACTGATGCAACTGGTTGATCTTGAAGCGTTTATCGACGTTAGCAAAGCGTGTATATCTCGCCATCCGTCGCCGGGAAAAGTTGTGGATAAAACTGCGGGCCCCTCGGCCGCGCCCGTGTTATCCACAGCTTCCCCCGCACTCATTCACTGAGTTTGCGGATGAGCTTGTCCCAGTCCTCGCGCAGCTTGCCGTCGGTCTCCATCAGCCCCTTGATCTGGCGGCAGCCATGCAGGACGGTCGTGTGGTCGCGACCGGCGAACGCATCACCGATCTCGGGCAGGCTGTGTTCGGTCAGCTCCTTGGCCAGCGCCATTGCAACCTGGCGCGGGCGAGCCAGCGAACGCGTCCGCCGTTTCGACAGCAAATCCTTGACCTGCAGGCCGTAGTAGTCTGCCACGGTCTTCTGGATGTTGGGGATGCCGATCGCCTGCTGCTGCGCGCGCAACAGGTCGCGCAGCGTCTCCTGCGCAAACTCCGCGGTGATCGCGCGCCCGGTGAAGTTCGCGCGCGCCGACAGGGTGTTGAGCGCACCCTCCAGGTCGCGCACGTTGGAGCGCATCTTCTTCGCGATCAGGAACGCGACGTCCTCGGGCAGGCTCGCCCCGCGCTCGCGCGCCTTGGACAGCACGATCTGCGCGCGCGTTTCGAAATCCGGCGGCTCGATCGCCACCGACAGCCCCCACGCCAGGCGCGATTTCAGCCGCGGCTCGAGCCCTTCCACCTCGCGTGGATAGCGATCGCAGGTGAGGATGATCTGCTGCTTGCCGTCGAACAGCGCGTTGAAGGTGTGGAAGAACTCTTCCTGCGTGCGGTCCTTGCCCGCAAAGAACTGGATGTCGTCGATCAGCAGCGCATCCACCTGCTGGAATTGCCGCTTGAACGCATCCATCGTCTTGTCCTGCAGCGCCTTCATCATGGCGCTGAAGAACTGTTCGCTGCGCAGGTACATCACGCGGAAATTCGGATTGTTCGCGCGCATCGCATTGCCCGCGGCGAACATCAGGTGCGTCTTGCCCAGGCCCGTGCCGCCATACAGCAGCAACGGGTTGTGCGAGCGATCGCCCGGTTTCAGCGCGGCCTGCCACGCCGCCGCACGACCGAGCTGGTTGCTGCGGCCCTCGACGAAGTTGTCGAACGTGTAATGGGTGTCGAGGTTGCCCTGGTAGGGCTCGACGATGGCCGGGCGCGATGGCGCGGGCGTCGGCGCGGCGGCCGGCTCACGGCGGAGCGCGCCGATTTCCAGGCTCACCTGTGCATCGCCCGCGTAATAGGCGAGCAATTCGCGGATGCGGTCGAGGTAGCGCTCGCGCACCTCTTCCATCACGAAGGCATTGGGCGCGTACAGCACGATGCCGTCGTCGCGCAGGCGGGCCTGCAAAGGCTTGAGCCAGGTGTGCACGTCCTCGGCCGGCAACTCGGCTTCGAGGCGTTCGAGGCAACGCGGCCAGGCATCCATGGAGCGGCAATTCTCGTCGACAATCCAGCGGCGCGGCGGCGGGCCGCGCTGTGGATAAGTTGGGGCGAGGCAGACTACCACCGATCCTTTCACACGTATCGCGGGTTGACCGACTCGCGAAGCCCCCCTAAACTCCCGCGTCTTTTCCGCCGCACAACCGCAGCGAGCAGCACCATGGCCACCAAGCGCACCTACCAGCCCAGCAACTTGAAGCGCAAGCGCGACCACGGTTTCCGTGCCCGCATGAAGACCGCCGACGGCCGCAAGGTCCTCGCCCGTCGTCGTGCCAAGGGCCGCCGTCGCCTGACCGTCTGACCTGCCGGCCCGCAGAGGCCGACAAGGGACCTCCCGTGGACGCCGGCCTGCCGCGCAGCGCACGCGTCCGCGCCAAAGCCGACTACGATCGCGTCTTCGGCGACGGTCGACGCAACGCAGATCCCCTGATGAGCCTGCACTGGCTGCGCAGCGACGTGCCTGCGCGCCTGGGCCTCGCCGTGTCGCGCAAGGTCGATCCGCGCGCCGTCGGCCGCAATCGCATCAAGCGCATCCTGCGCGCCGAGTTCCGCAAGCTCCGCCTTTCCCTGCCCGCCGGCGACTACGTCCTGGTCGCGCGCCCTGCTGCGCGCAACGCCGACGGTGCTGCCCTGCGCGCGGCCTTTTCGTCATTGTTGCGTCGCGCCGGCGCGTTGCCGCCCGCACAGGCCGGCGGCACAATGCCCGCCGCTTGTTCGCCGGGCGCATTGCCCCCATCCCCTTGAACTTTCGCGCGCTGCGTTTTTCGAACGCCGCGCGCATCGACTCTCGCCCGAGCCCCCCGAATGAACCAGACCCGCGTTTTCCTCCTCTTCGCCTGGCTGATGGTGGCCACGCTCCTGTACATGGAGTGGAACAAGGAGAAGGAAGCGGCGAACGCGCCCGCGCCCGTCGCGGCCGCGACCACCGGCAACGCGGTGCCCGCAGCGATTCCGACGGCGCCGGCGAGCACCACGCCGAATGCGACGACCACGATTCCCGGCGCTCCGATCGCAACGACGGCCACCGCTTCCAGCGAACCGGTCATCGTCACCACCGACGTGCTGCGCCTGACGCTCGACGGCGGACGCGTGCGCAGCGCCGAATTGCTGCGCTACCCGGTCGATGCGAAGTCCGGCGAAGCCGGCAACATCCAGCTCTTCGATCCCACGCCCGCGCATTACTTCGAAGCGCAGAGCGGTTGGGTCAGCAACAACGCCCCCGCGCCGAACCACGAAACCGGCTTCGTTCCCGAAGGCAATGCACGCGCCTACACGATGGCGCCCGACGCGAAGTCGATCGCCGTGCCCTTCACGTGGACCGGCCCCAACGGCGTGACGATCCGCCGCACCTACACGCTCGATCGCGGCAGCTATGCGATCGTCGTGCACGACGAGGTGATCAACAACGGCAGCGCGCCCTGGCAGGGCTTCGTGTATCGCCAGTTGATCCGCAACCCGCCGCCGCAGAAGTCGGGCTACACCAACCCCGAAGCGCTCGCCTTCCACGGCGCCGCCTGGTACAGCCCGCAGGACAAGTACGAGCGCCGCAAGTACGCTGATTTCGTCGGCGACGGCCCGCTCAACAAGGAAGTCAACGGCGGTTGGATCGCGCTGCTGCAGCACTACTTCTTCACCGCGTGGATCCCCGACGACAAGGACACCTCGACGTTCTCGCTCGCCTCGTCGCCGGAGAACGGCGTCAACAATTACGTCGTGCGCTCCTTCGGCCCCGGCGTGAGCGTCGCGCCCGGCCAGCACGCCGAGACCTCCGCGCGTTTGTGGGTGGGCCCGAAGCTGCAAAGCGCGATCGATGCGCAACACGTGCCTGGCCTCACGCGCGCGGTCGACTTCAGCCGCTTTTCCACGATGGCCACGCTCGCCGGCTGGCTGTTCTGGGTGTTGACGAAGATCCACGCCGTCGTCGGCAACTGGGGCTGGTCGATCATGGGCCTGGTGCTGCTGATCCGCCTGCTGCTGTATCCCATCGCCGCGAAGCAGTTCCAGTCGATGGCGAAGATGCGCAAGCTCGCCCCGCGCATGCAGCAGCTGAAGGAACGCTACGGCGACGATCGCCAGAAGCTGCAGCTCGCGACGATGGAGCTGTACAAGAAGGAGAAGGTGAACCCCGCCGCGGGCTGCCTGCCGATCTTCGTGCAGATGCCGATCTTCCTCGCGCTCTACTGGATGCTCTCGGAGTCGGTCGAACTGCGCCACGCGCCGTGGATCGGCTGGATCACCAATCTCTCCGCGCCGGATCCGTTCTTCATCCTGCCGATCCTCAACGTCGCGATCATGTGGACCACGCAGCGCCTGACGCCGATGGCGGGCATGGATCCGACGCAAGCGAAGATGATGCAGCTGATGCCGATCGTGATCGGCGTGACGATGCTCTTCTTCCCCGCGGGCCTGGTGCTGTACTGGGTCACCAACGGCGCGCTCGGCCTGCTGCAGCAGTGGTCCATGCTGCGACGCTACGATCACCTGACGAAGTAGTGGCCGACACGGGCACCGACACCATCGTCGCCATCGCCACCGCGCCCGGCGCCGGTGGCGTCGGGGTGGTGCGGTTGTCCGGCCCGCGCAGCCGCGCGATCGCCGAAGCGCTCTGCGATTGCGCCCTCGTGCCGCGCCACGCGCACTACGTGCGCATGCGCGCCGGCGACGAAACACTCGACGATGGCATCGCGCTCTACTTCGCCGCGCCGGCGAGCTTCACCGGCGAGCATGTGGTGGAACTGCAGGCGCACGGCAGCCCCGTCGTGCTGCAGCGCATCGTCTTCGAATGCATCGCGCGCGGCGCGCGCCAGGCCCGGCCCGGGGAATTCAGCGAACGCGCGTACCTCAACGGCAAGCTCGACCTCGCCCAGGCCGAAGCGGTCGCCGACCTGATCGCCGCCGGCGATGCGCGCGCGGCCCGCGCCGCACGCCGCGCACTCGACGGGGTGTTCTCCGAACGCGTCGACGAGATCGCCACCGAGCTGCTGCACCTGCGCATCCACATCGAAGCAGCGATCGATTTCGCCGACGAGCCGATCGACACGCTCGGCGGTGCGCAACTGCGCGACGGCCTCGCGCATGCGACCGCTGCGCTCGCACGACTGATCGCCGATGCCGAACGCGGCCGCAAGCTACGCGATGGATTGCATGCCGTCATCGTCGGGCCGCCGAACGCCGGCAAGAGTTCGCTGCTCAACGCGCTCGCCGGCAGCGACCGCGCGATCGTCACCGACATCGCCGGCACCACCCGCGACCTGCTGCACGAAACGGTGCGACTGGACGGCGCCGAACTCACGCTCGTCGACACCGCGGGCCTGCGCGAAGGTGGCGATGCGATCGAACGCGAAGGCATGCGGCGCGCGCGCGACGAACTGCGCCGCGCCGACCTCGCCATCGTCGTGCTCGACGCGCGCGATCCCGAGGCCGGCCGCGCCGCCGTCGCAGATGCGATCGCCGATGTGCCGCAGCGTCTGTGGATCCACAACAAACGCGATCTGCTCGACGAAGCAACGTCCGACCCGAACGCCATCGACCCGACAGCGATCGACCACGTGTTCGTCTCCGCGCACACCGGCGCAGGCCTCGACCAACTGCACACCCGTCTCCGCGCGCTGTCGGGCGCCGAAGCCGCCGACGCCGTCGAAGGCACCTTCACCGCGCGCGCGCGCCACGTCGACGCCCTCGTGCGCGCCGCCGCGCATGTCGACGCCGCCACCCGGGAGCTCGAAAACGACGCCCTGGAACTCGCCGCCGAATCCCTGCGCGCCGGACACGACGCCCTCGGCGAGATCACCGGCCGCGTCACCGCCGACGCCTTGCTCGGCCACATCTTCGGCAGCTTCTGCATCGGCAAGTAGGTAAGCTCGGGCCGGGCACACGGAGCACCGCCATGGCCACGACCCGCAAGACGGCGAAGCAGGCAGCCCCCCGCAAACGCGTCGCGAAACCTGCGCCCCCGAAACAGGCGCGCCCGAAAAAGCGCGCCGCGAAAAAAGCCCCGCCCCCGCCGGCGAGCCGCCATGCCGTCCGCGCCTCGCTCCGCAACGTCGACCTCACCAAGGCCACCACCGCCCTCACCCTGGTCCTGCGCGACGAGGGCGAAAAGATGGGGGAACTCGTCGTCGGTCGCGGCTCGTTCTTCTGGAAGGCGCGCAATGGGAAGAAGCGCAAGCGGATCACGTGGGCCGACTTCGCCGCCCTGATGGACCGCCACCCCGGCTGACAACCTCGCCGAGCGCGAGCTTCACGTGGCGCACCCCGCAAAGGGGTGCGGACAAACGATGAATCCGCCTTTTTCCGGCCGGGGGAGTTGACAAACGCGCGTCGCTGGAGCGTGCTACGCGCACGTGCCCGATGACGCGCACAGAAACAGGGGAGTGGTTCCGTTATGCACGCAATTCCAACGACGCACGCGCGCCCGCGCGTGACGCGCAAGCATCTGTTCGTCCTGGCCGCGCTCGGGGTTGCGCTGGCCGCCTGCAACAAGGAGCCGGCCCCGGACGCGGCCGGCACCGCCGCCGCCACCACGGCCGCGGCCGCCGTCGCCGCACCGCCGCCGGCGGTGTCCGAAGCGGTCCAGGCCATGAGCGCCGACCAGCTCCGTGACGCCGCCAGCGCCGCACTGCGCGAACAGCGCCTGTACGCGCCGGCCGGCAACAACGCGATGGAGTACTACCTCGCCCTGCGCGACAAGGCGCCGACGGATCCGGCGGTGGCCAGCGCGCTGACCGACCTGATGCCCTACGCCCTGATCGCGACGGAGCAGAGCATCCAGCGCGAGGACTTCACCGAAGCGCAGCGCCTGTACGCGCTCATGGAGAAGACCGACTACCAGGCCCCGGCCCTGCCGCGCCTGAAGAAGACGATCGCCGATGCGCAGACGGCCCTGGCCGCCCGCACCGAGCAGGACAAGGTGAAGGCCGAGCAGGATACGAAGACGAAGGCCGACCTCGAGAAGCAGCGCGTCGCCCAGCAGGCCGCCGCGCAACAGCAGGCCGCACAGCAGCTCGCCGCGCAGCAGGCCCAGCAGGACGCGGACCGCAAGGCCACCGCCGATCGCGAAGCCGCCCAGCAGAAGGCCGCCACGCAGCAGGCCGCCGCGCCCGCGCCCGCCCAGCAGACGGCGTCCGCGCCGTCGGCACCGGCACGCGCCGCGGCTTCGGCCGGCGGCTTGAAGGCCGTTTCGACGCCCGCCCCGCGCTACCCGCCCGAAGCGGCGCGTCGCCAGCAGAGCGGCGAAGTGCAGGTGGAGATCACCGTCGGCACCGACGGCTCGGTCACCAGCGCGCGCGTCGTCGACGCCACCCCGCCGCGCATCTTCGACCGCGAAGCCCTCGCGGCCGTGAAGCGCTGGAAGTTCGAACCGCTCGACGCGCCGGTTACGACGCGCCGCACGATCAACTTCCGCCCGGGCGGCTGATCGCAAAGCGCGACTTCCGGAAACAAAAAAGCCCGGCGAACGCCGGGCTTTTTCTTTTGCGGCGGCGATGCGCGATCGCCTGGCGCGCACGATCAGGCCGAGATCGCCAACCGCTCCTGGTGGTAGCGCCGCGTCGCCGCGAACCACAGCACCAGCGCCAACCCGAAGCCCGCGAGCAGGTACACGCTCCACTGCTCCATCGTGATCCCTTCGCCGCGCACCACCTTCAGCAACATCTGGTTCTGCGCGAGGAAGGGCACCGCGAACATCCACAACTGGTTCTTCACCGGGCTCACCATCAGCGCGATCGTCGGGATCATCGGCATGAGCATGAGCACGCTCATGTAGCTCTGCGCTTCCTTCACCGACTTCGCACCGGCCGCGATGAACGTCAGCAGCGACGTGCCGATGAACAGCATCGGCAACAGGATCATCAGCATCTTCGCCACCGCCGGCATGCTCACGTCCATCTGCCGCCCGATGCCCGGCGAAAACGCCGCGCCGACCTTGAACGCCATCAGCGTCAGCAACAGCGAGGTGAAGCCGACGAGGCACGCCGCCGCGATCTTGCCGGTCACCACCGCACCGCGTCGCGCGGGCGTTGCGAGCAAGGGCTCGAGCGACTGACGCTCGCGTTCGCCCGCCGTGGTGTCGATGATCAGGTACGCACCACCGATGAAGGCACTGAGGATCAACAGGTACGGCAGGAACGCCATCACCATGCCGCGCCGCGCTTCCGGCGTGGACAGATCCTTGTGCGACACCGCGAGCGGCGCGGCGACACCGGGATTCATGCCGCGCGCGAGCAAGCGCAACGCACCGACCTGCTGCCCGTAACGCTGCAATGCATCCTCGATGCGCTTGACCGGGATCTCCGAATCCTGGCGCGTGCTGTCGTGCACGATCTCCACCAGCGCAGGCTCGCCCTCGTGCCAGCTCTTCTGGAAATCGTCGCCGACGCGGATGTACACATCCTCGATCTGGTTGCGGATCGCGGTGTCCAGGTCGCCCTGGAACGCCTTGCGATGGATGCCTTGCCCCGCGAGCCACGCGACCATGTTGGGCGCGCGCTCGGCACCGACCATCGGCACGTCGAGCGGCTTCTCGATCTGGCTCTTCGCGCGCGACTCGGCCAGCGACAGGATGCCGAGCATGATCGCCGGCGTGAGCAGCGGGCCGAGCACCAGCGCGAGCATCAGCGTGCGCCGATCGCGCACGAACTCGCGCAACTCCTTTTGCAGGATCGTCTTGATCGAACTCAGTGATTTCATGCGTGCCGGCCTCATGCGTGCAAGCCCTCGTCCGAGCCGATGAGGCGCACGAAGGCATCCTCGAGGTTCGACTCACCCGTCTGGTGGCGAAGATCGTCCGCGGTGCCTTGCGCCACGACGCGTCCGTGCGCGATCACCACGATGCGATCGCACAGCGCGGCGACCTCCTGCATGATGTGGCTGGAGAAGATCACGCAACGTCCTTCGGCGCGCAGTTGCCGCAGGAAGTCGCGCAGGCCACGCGTGGTCATCACGTCCAGGCCGTTGGTCGGTTCGTCGAGGATCACGTTGCGCGGATCGTGCACGAGCGCGCGCGCGATCGCCGTCTTGGTGCGCTGGCCCTGCGAAAAGCCTTCGGTCTGGCGGTCGAGGAAATCGTCCATCTGCAGCGCCGTCGACAACGCGCGCGTGCGCGCTTCGATCGTCGCCGCATCCAGGCCGTGCAGCTCGCCGAAGTAACGGATGTTCTCGCGCGCGGTCAGGCGCTTGTACACGCCGCGCGCATCCGGCAACACGCCGAGTGCGCGGCGCGCGGCTTCCGCGTCGGTCGCGACATCCTTGCCGTCCACGAGCACGCGCCCGCTTTCGGGCTGCATGAGCGTGTACAGCATGCGCAGCGTCGTCGTCTTGCCCGCGCCGTTGGGACCGAGCAGGCCGGTGATTTCGCCGTTGCGCGCTTCGAAGCCGACATCGTCGACGGCCACGACCGGCGCCTTGCTCTTGCCCTTCGCCGGGAAGGTCTTGCGGAGGTGTTCGGCGACGATCATTACGGCTCCCATCCATTGAACGTGGTGAACGGCGGCGTGTAGGCGAGGCTGTCGAGGCACTTGGCGTCCAGCGTCTTCGCATCCGCCGTGTCGAGGAACTGCGCGAACAACTTCGGCATGCAGCCCACGCCGATGACGTTGTGGCCCTGGCCGCGCAGCACCAGCATGCGGCCGTTGGGCAGGCTCTTCACCACCTGCGCGGCGTAGGCCGGCGGCGTCACCGGATCGAGTTCACCCGCGAGCACCAGCGCCGGCACCTTCGTTGCCAGCGGCGCGTGGAAGTCGCGCGGCACCGCACCCTTCGGCCACACCGCGCATTGCGCCTGCATGAGGTCGACGAGCGAGTTGCCGAGGATCGAGGACGACATCGCCGCGTCCACGCGCAGGCCCGCGGCATCCTCGCTGCACACCACCGACAGCTGCATGCCGTACATCATGTTGTCGGCCAGCGTGCCGCCCAGCATCTTCGACAGCGACATCAGCTGCTCGTAACGGCCTTCGCTCGCTTCGTGCAGCAGCAGCGGGAGGATCGACGAGGCCAGCGGCGCATACGCGTACATGCGCGTGAGCCCGGCCACGTGCGCCGGGCGCAGGTGCTCTTCATGCATCTGGCCGGTGTTCGCGTCGCGGTAATGCACGAGCGGCGCATCGTCGCGCAGCTTCGCCATCAGCGTGTCCAGGCGTTCGCGCGGATTGCCGAGCGTCTTCGTGCAACCCGGTGTCTTGGCGCAACGGCCGAACTGCAGGTCGAGCGCGGTTTCCAGGTTGCGCGCGAAGTCGTTGCCCAGGTAGATCGCATTCGGCGCGACCGAATCGAGCACGATCGTGCGCGTGTGCTCCGGATAGCGCATCGCGTACTGCTGCGCCACGCGGGTGCCGTAGGACACGCCCATCAGGTTGATCTTCGGCGCGCCGATCGCCTGGCGCACCGCGTCGAGATCGCGGATGCCGTCGGTCGTCGTGTAGAAGCGCAGGTCGGCCTTCTTCGACAACTGGTCGCGGCACCGGATCGTCGCCGCGCCCATCGCTTCGGGCGATGCCTCCGCGCCGTCGTCGTCCTTCGCCTTGTCGCCTTCCTCGTCGAACTTGCACTGCAGCGGATTCGACTTGCCCGTGCCGCGCTGGTCGACGAGGACGATGTCGCGGTGCTTGCGCAGTTCGCCGAAGGCCGGCATGAACGGCGCGAAGCTGTCGGTCGAGGATTGCCCCGGCCCGCCCGCGATCATGAACACCGGATCGGGCAGGTGGTCGCCGCTGTCGTCGGACGGCAGCCACGCGATGTTCAGCGCGATGCGGCGCCCGTTCGGAAGCGCGGGGTTTTCCGCGACGGCGAACGTGCCGCACTGCGCCTCCACGCTCGCGCCGATCGGCGGGGTGAGCGTGCACGGGTGGAAGGCGATGCGGCCGAGTTTGCGCTCGGGCGCGGGCTCGGCGGCGACGGGCGCGTGCGGCCCGGCTTTCTTCTGTTGCGCCTGGTGCTGCCAGGCGCGGAACCCCAGCACGCCGGCGAGGATCGCCAGGGCCAGCAGGAAACGTGACTTGCGGGACATCGGTGGACTTCCCTCCATCGTTGGACATCCAGCATGACAGGACGCCGCGAGGGACGGAACGTGACCGAAGCGGGGCGGACCGCGTCGCGCCGGTCTCCGGGTGCGACGAAGGACCCGCCAGCGCTTACTTGCTGCTGACGTACTTCTCGCGGCGGATCTGCGGCACAGGCAGGCCGGCGGCCTTCAGCGCCTCGAAGCAGGCATCGACCATGTTGGGATTGCCGCACAGGTAGGCGATGTCGCTCGCCGCGTCCGGCGCGAACGCCTCGAGGAACTGCTGCACGTAACCGTGGCGCACATCGGCATGCGCGTGCGGCGAATCGGCCGCGGGCAACTCGCGCGAGAAGCACGGCACGAAGCGGAAGTGATCGGGATGCTTGTTTGCGAAGGCGCGGAACTCATCGCCGTACAACAACTCCAGCGGCGTGCGCGCACCGAACAGCAACACCACCTGGATGCCGCGCTGCGCGATCAGGCGTTCGATCTCCGGCAGCATCGCGCGATACGGCGTCACGCCCGTGCCGGTGCCGATGAGCAGATAACGCTTGTTGGCGTCCCCCGGCATCAGGCAGAAGCGACCGTAAGGACCGCTCGCATCGACCAGGCCGTGCTCCGGCAGGCCTTCGAACAGCGCGGTGGCCGCGCCGCCCGACACATAGCTCACGGCGATCTCCACCGCCTCGCCCGGGCCCATCGCGTGATCGTGGATGGTGGCCAGCGAGTAGCTGCGCTTGGTCGCCGTGCCGTCCGCATAGTGGAAGTGCACCTGCAGGAACTGGCCCGGGATGAAATCCAGGGGCTGGCCATCGTCGCGGACGAAGGTCAGGTGCGCGACGGTCGGCGCCAGCATGCGGCGCGCCACCAGCTTCAGCGGAAAATGGACGATGGCCAAGGCGTGGGATTCACTGTGCAACGGACCGTCGCGCCGGCCGGCGCACGGGGCCGCCTATACTACCGGCTTCGCCGCGAACCCTGCGGCCAGAAGGCCCCGGATGCCTGTCCACGCGATGTCCCCCGACGCGACCAAGACGCCCGCCGCACCCGCGCTGAGCGTGCGCGAGCTGCGCAAGACCTACGACAACGGCGTGCAAGCGCTCAAGGGCGTGTCCCTCGACGTGCGCCCCGGCGATTTCTTCGCCCTGCTCGGCCCCAACGGCGCCGGCAAGTCCACCCTGATCGGCATCGTCAGCTCGCTGGTGAACAAGAGTGCGGGCGAGGTGGAGGTGTTCGGCGTCGACATCGCCCGCAACCGCGGCGAAGCGATGCGCCTGGTCGGCCTGGTGCCGCAGGAAATCAACTTCAACCTGTTCGAGAAGCCCTTCGACATCCTGGTGAACTACGCC
>Ga0207981_1000096_pt1 | contig 12410 bp, 16 predicted proteins | sample SoimicmetaGmgLPC_FD_188327 | JGI IMG/M metagenome (GOLD analysis project Ga0207981, IMG submission 188327) | Soil and rhizosphere microbial communities from Laval, Canada - mgLPC (SPAdes) (version 2) | ecosystem: Environmental > Terrestrial > Deep subsurface > Rock core/Sediment | place: Laval... | reverse complement strand
TTGGCCGGATCTGCCCGTGATCATGCTGACGTCGTTCGACCACGCGCACTACGTGCGCCGCGCGCTCGCCGAGGGCGCGGCCGGGTACATGCTGAAGGATGCCACGCCGGAAGATCTCGAGCAGGCGATCAACGTCGCGCTGTCCGGCGGCGGCAACGTCCTGTCGCCGAAGGTGATCCAGAACCTGTTCGAGTCGATCGACGGCGGCGTCGCGAACGACGGAACAGCGTCGGTGCGCACCGCCGGGTCGCTCACGCAGCGCGAGACCGATATCCTCGCGCTCCTGGCCGAGGGCCGGAGCAACAGAGACATCTCTCGCGCGCTGTTCCTGTCGGAGAAGACGGTGAAGGCGCACCTGGCAGCGATCTTCCGCAAGCTGAGCGTCACCAACCGCACGCAGGCGGCGATGGCGGCGGTTTCGATGGGCATCGGGCCGGGCCTGCAGCCGGTCGAAACGGTCGGCCGCCCGAGCGGATCCGGCCACTAGCGAGAGCGTTCACGACGGGAGAAGAGCGATGTCGACCGATCGATACAGGGCCCCGACGGAGCCGGACCAGGACGCCTACGAGGACGCCTGGTACCGCGCGTTGAAGGCGAAGGCATCACGCCGGTCAGCCGACCCGAAGGACGACACGACCGACGACCCGCAGGCGCCGGTGTCCTCATCGCCGCCGGCCCAGAACGAGGGCGACGCCGGGGCCCGCTAGGCCTCGGGGTCGCCGAACTCCTCGAAGAATCGGCTGGCCGTCGGACCTCGCTGGCCCTGGTATTTGCTCTTGGTCCCCGTCGCCCCGTAGGGAACCTCGGCGGGCGTGCTCAGCCGGAAGAACGAGATCTGCCCGATCTTCATCCCCGGGTAGATCGTGATCGGCAGGTTCGCGACGTTCGACAGCTCGAGCGTTAGGTACCCGTCCCAGCCCGGGTCGACGTAGCCGGCGGTGGAGTGGATCAGCAGCCCGAGGCGCCCGAGGCTCGACTTGCCCTCGAGACGGGCGACCAGGTCGTCGGGCAGGCCCACCCGCTCGATCGTCGACCCGAGCACGAACTCGCCGGGGTGCAGGATGAAGGCCTCGTCATCGGCGACCTCGACCACCTCGGTCAAGTCCGGCATCTCTCGACGGACGTCGATGTACGGGTAGCGCGAGTTCGCGAAGACGCGGAACTGGCGGTCGACGTGCAGGTCGACGGACGATGGCTGGACGCACGCGTCATCGAACGGATCGATCTCGATGCGGCCCGCCGCCAGCTCCTTGCGGATGTCGACGTCGGACAGGATCATCGCGGCCGGATGCTACCCGTTCCCCGAGGACGACACCCAGCGCGCCAGCACGTCGACCGCCGCGCCCGAATCGATCGACGTGGCCGCCATCGCGAGGCCCTCGTCGAGCGAGCTCGCCCTGCCCGAGACCTCGAGCGCGGCTGCCGCGTTGAGCAGCACGACGTCGCGGCGCGGCCCGGTCGCGCCGTGGAGGATCGCGAGGGCGATCGCGGCCGAGGCCTCCGGGTCGCCGCCGCGCAGGTCCCCGACCTCGGACCGGGCGAGCCCCAGGTCCGCCGGGTCGAGCGTCGACTCGCGCAGCTCGCCGTCCTCAACGTCGAAGACGAGCGACGGACCTGTCGTGGTGAGCTCGTCCAGGCCGTCGAGCGCCCGGAACAGCCTCGCCCTCGTCCCGCGCCGGGCGAGCACCTCCGCGAGGAGCGGCAGCATGCGTTCGTCCGACACGCCGACGACCTGCGCGAACGGTCGCGCAGGGTTGGTGAGCGGGCCGAGGAAGTTGAAGACGGTCGGGACGCGGAGCTCGCGGCGGACCGGGCCCGCGTGACCCATCGCGGGGTGGAACACCGGCGCGAAGATGAATGCGATGCCGGCCTCGGCCAGGCAGCGTTCGACGCCGGTCGCGTCCAGGTCGATCCGGACGCCGAGCGCCTCGAGCAGGTCTGCCGAGCCGCAGATGGACGACGCGGCCCGGTTGCCGTGCTTGGCGACGGGGACGCCGGCCCCGGCGACGACCAGCGCCGCGACCGTCGAGATGTTGAACGTCCCGCTGCGATCCCCCCCGGTCCCGCAGGTGTCGACGACCGGTACCGGCGGGGCAACAGGGTTCGCGAACCCGAGCATCGTGTCGGCGAGCCCCTCGATCTCCTCGACCGTCTCGCCCTTGGTGCGAAGCCCCATCAGGAGGCCGCCCACCTGTGCGGGCGTCGCCTCCCCCGACATCACCACTCGCATCGCCGCCGCCGCCTCGTCGCGATCCAGGGAGGTTCCGGCGGCGATCTTCGACAGGACGTGCGGCCAGAGATCCGGATCCGGCTGCGTCATGGGGCATCGGAGGCTAGCAGGGTGGCCTCGAACGCGGTCCGGCGGGCTCGCTAGACTGGGGACGGCTCGCTCCGGCGAGCGGCGTTCGCGGGCGTGGTTCAATGGTAGAACGCAAGCTTCCCAAGCTTGAAACGGGGGTTCGATTCCCCTCGCCCGCTCCATCGGATGGACGTTCCTCCCCTCGCACACCGTGATTCCCCGGGCGCTTCCGGGGGGACCTCTCTCGTCGCCGGACGCTCCGAGGAGGTGGCCATGACGAAGGGGACGAGGGCGGTTCCAGGTGACGTCGATGTGCGAGGACACGTACGAAGGGCTCGAGGGCGGCGCGAAGCTGACGCGGGGCGTGGGGCGAGCAGACGTTCGCCGGCGACCTCGATGGCGATGGGACGGTGCAGTGGCTGATGTCGTGTCGGGGTGACGGCACGGCGCGCTTCGTCGGTCGGTGGCGCGTGCCCGGGCGATCGCCGGACGCAAGGGTTCGTTCGTGATGGACTCCCGGGACGACTTCGACGGCGTGGCATCGAGGGCACCTGGACGATCGCGAAAGGCCCCGGCACCGACGAGCTCGGAGGGATCCGCAGGGAGGGGGGTTCGAGGCGTCCCGCGGCACGCAGGCGACCTACGAGCTCGAGGTCGAGCTCGGCTGACGCACGACGCCGAGCACCACCGGTCCCGTCGGGCACAGCTCGAACAGCGGACAGTCCTCGCACCGGGGGCGGCCCGCCTTGCAGATCTCGCGACCGAGCCTGATCAGGCCGACGTGCATCGGCGTCTTCAGCTCCTCGGGGACGAGCTCCTCCAGCAGCCGCTGCGCGCGTTCGGCGGTGGTCGTCGGGACCAGACCGAGCCGTGTGGCCACCCGGTGCACGTGCGTGTCGACCGGGATCGTCTCCCGGCCAAACGCGAAGGCCATCACGACCGCAGCCGTCTTGGGGCCGACGCCGGGGAGCGACGAGAGGTACTCGGCGATCTCGGGGTCCGATCGCGACGCGAGGGCCGAAAGGTCGTACCCGCCCTCGCGCCGATGGATCTCGACCAAGATCGCCTGGAGCCGGGCGGCCTTCGTGTTGGCGAGCCCCCCCGAGCGGATCGTGTCGGCGAGCTCGCCGGTGGGCGCGCGGACCACGTCGTCCCACGTCGGGTAGCGGGCCCGCAGGAGCCTGAACGCGCGCTCGGCGTTCAGATCGCTGGTGTGTTGGGACTGCACCGTGAGGATCAGCTCGTCGAGCGGGTCGGAGGCTCGGGGCGGGGCGAGTTCCCCGAAGTGCCGCTCGAGCCGGCGGGCGAGCGCCCGGACGCGGCGGCCGTCGACGGTCACGTCACCGCGGTGGCGTGGTTGCGGAACTGCGTCAGGTGCGGCAGGAAGGTGAGCGGCACCGTGTCGGTCGGGCCGTTGCGATGCTTGGCAACGATCAGATCGGCCAGACCCTTCTTGGCAGGGTCCGCGTCCTCGCGGTGGATGAACATCACCACGTCGGCATCCTGCTCGATCGCGCCGGACTCCCGCAGGTCCGAGAGCTGCGGCCGCTTGTCCTGACGGCGTTCGGGGTCGCGGTTCAGTTGCGAGACGGCGATCACCGGGATCTCGAGCTCCTTGGCGAGCATCTTGAGACCACGGCTGATCTCGGCGATCTCCTGCTGGCGGTTGTCGACGCGGCGCGTGTGGGACATCAGCTGGAGGTAGTCGACGATGATCATGCCGAGACCCGCCCTCCGCGCGGACAACCTGCGAGCCTTGGCGCGGATGTCGACGAGCGTGACGTTGCCCGAGTCGACGATGAACAGCGGTGCCTCGTGCAGGCTGTCGGCGGCCTGTGCGATCCGCGACCAGTCCTCCGCACCCACGCGCTTGTTGCGGATGCTGTCCCACGGCACCCTGGCCTCACCGCAGAGCAGCCGCATGCCGATCTCCCACCGCGACATCTCGAGGGAGAACATCGCAACCGGCAGACCGGCGTCGACCGCGACGTTGCGGGCGACGTTGGTGACGAACGACGACTTGCCCACGCCCGGACGGGCCGCGATCACGATCAGGTTTCCCGACTGCATCCCCGACAGGAGAGTGTCGACGTCGCGGAACCCGGTCGGCACGCCCGCGAACGCGGACTCGCGGTTCTGGATCCGCTCGAGGTCCGTCATCGCTTCGTCGACGAGCTCGTGCAGCGAGGCGACCTGCTCCTTCTCGCTGTGCCGCGCGACCTCGTAGATCCTCTGCTCGGCCACGTCGGCGACGTGCTCGGGCTCCTCGGGGGCCGAGTAGGCCATGTCCATGATGTCGGCGGCCGCGCCGATCAGCCGGCGGAGCAGCGAGGTCTCGGCGACGATCCGGGCGTAGGACGCGGCGGACGAGGGCGTGGGGACCCGGTCGACGAGGTCAGAGATCGCGAGGTGGCCGCCCACCTCCTCGAGCATCCCCCGCCGCTTGAGCTCTTCCACTGCGGTGATCGCGTCGACCGGGTCACCCCGGCCGTAGATCTCGCGGAGGGTGTCGAAGATCTTGGCGTTCGGGGTCCGGTAGAAGTCGGCGGGGCGGACGATCTCGATGACGTCGGCGATCGCGTCGGGCGAGAGCATCATGGAGCCGAGGACGGACTCCTCGGCCTCGAGGTTGTGCGGGGGCACCCGCTCCGGTCTGATCCGCCGGACATCGTCCGCAGCCCTCACCAACCCTGCTCCCCCCTCGAACGCCGATGGAACCGGCGGGCAACGCTAGCCCCGTGGAGCCTCCGCTCCCAGCGGAAAACCCCTGGGGAAACCCGATCCGCTGGTCGTGCCTGAAGATTCCTTGTCACTGTGCCTTCCACCTGCGCTTCCCCGGGGGGAAAACCCTGTGGATAGGTGTGTATCGTCCCCCGCCGACATCGGGATCACACGGGTGTGATTCTCTCCCCGGGGAGGTCGGGCGTCCAGGGGCTGCCCGGGGTCGGGGGTGGCGCCGAGCCGCCAGGGGCGAGCCGTCCGGGAACGGCGGTCAACCCCAACGCCACCGGTCGTCCTGGGCGAGCGGGCTGCGGAGGTGGTTGATCTCGCCGGCGTGATACGTGTCGTGCTGGAGGATCGTCGAGATCAGCAAGCGCGTCGGCTTGAGCTCCCCCCAGTTCGCCCGTCGGTGAACGTCCAGGTCGGCGTCCGACAGGAGTCGAACGTGATCGACGAACCGGGCCTGTGTACCCGCAACCAATCGACGGTCTCGTCCATCGGCGCCCGCCATCGGGCCACGGTTGCAGGTTCGGGTCCTCCCAGCGCCGCGTGCCCCGACCGAACGCGTACTCGTCGAGCAAGGGGCGACGACCCGCCCGGATCGAACCCCGACCTCAGCGCGCCGCGTTCGCCGATGAGGTCACGGCGAACGGCCGAGCGAGGCTCACCTGGTCAGGTGGCGCAGCTTCTCCGGGTTGCTGACGGCCCGGACCGTTTGGACCAGATCGTCCGCGATGTCGAGCGTGACCACCGCCAACGGCCGACCGTCCGGTTCGACGAAGATCGCCCCGGGCTGCCCGTTGATCTCGACGTATCGGGCCCCGATCACGCCGCGCTGCAGTCCTCGCTCCGCGGCCCGGAACAGCAGACGGGCCACGCGATCGCGTCCGTAGACGGGCTTCGGGAAGGCGGGCGCCTTGCCGCCGCCGTCCCCGTACGCGACCACGTCGGCGGCGAGCAACGAGAGGAGGCCATCGGTGTCGCCCTCCGTCACCGCCGCAAAGAACCGACACGCGAGCTCCTCCCGTCGCTCCCGTGACGCCTCGAACCGCGGCTTCTGCGACTCGATCTGACGGCGCGCGCGGACGGCGATCTGCCGACAGTTGTCCTCGCTCTTGCCCACCACGTCGGCGATCTCGTCGTACCCGTAGTCGAACACCTCGCGGAGCAGGAAGACCGCTCGCTCGACCGGTGTGAGGCTCTCGAGCAGGACGAGGAACGCCATCGAGAGCGAGTCGGCCGCCTCGGCGTGCCGTGCGGCATCGGACTCGGTGTCGGTCACCAGTGGTTCGGGCAGCCAGGTGCCGACGTAGCGCTCCCGGCGGACCCTCGCCGACCGCAGGTGGTCGATCGAGAGCCGGGTCGTGACCGTGGACAAGAAGGCCTTCGGGGCGTCGATCACGGTGCCCGCGGTCAACTCCCGGTGGAAGCGCAGGAACGCCTCCTGCACGATGTCCTCCGCCTCGCTCGCGCTCCCGAGCATCCGGTAGGCGATCGAGAACATCAGCGGCCGGAACTCCTCGTACGGGTCGCTCACCCGCGCCTCCTGCGCACGCCGAACCTTCATCGTCTCAGTTGAGACGAGATGGCGACCTTCGCTGTGACACCGACCCACCCCACTGCAACCCGACCGCCGCGGTTGTCACGGCCGCGCGGCCTGCCTCGTCTTCAGGACGTGGGGACGGAGAAGGAGGACGCCCATGCAGAGCGTCAACGAAGAACCAGCGACCACGCCGGCGGTTCGAGGGGATCAGGGGGTCATGGGCAGCGACGTGCCGAGCCTCGGCGCCGTCCTGATCGGCTCCATCCTGTTCGTCACGGGGGGGATCCTCATGCTGACGGTCATCGGGATCCCGCCCGGCATCCTGCTGTTCGCCGCCGGCCTCGGACTGATGCTCGAACCCAACAAGCCCGCCCCGCGATGAGCGTTCGGGTCGCCCGCGTGCGAGCGGCGGTCACGCTCCGCCGCGCCGAGATGCCGAGGGCGGAAATCCGCGCGATCTTGGCTGCCGACGATCCCGGGGTCGTCCGCAGGTACCTCGAGCTCCACCGTGAGCGGCTCGAGGAGGAGCTCGCCGACCGCCGGCGCATCCTGGTCTCAGTCGAGCGCTCGCTCACAGCTGCCCTGCGAGAACGGGTCCGGGGTCCTACCGGGGCTCGACGGGTGGCCTGAGGAGCGCACTGGCCGACCTGCCGGTGAGGGGTTGGTCCGGATCGCAACACGTCCCAGGACGTGTCGATGGCTGCAGGAAGTAGACCAGGTCGAGCCGCCGCCGCGAAGGCCTGGCGGCGCGCGAGGGGATCCGGCCCGGACCGCGAGCGGCGCGCGGGAGGGGTCGGCCCGGGGCGTCGTAGAGCGAGCCGCAAGGAGCTTCGGCCACGCCGCGGCAGCGAGACTCGCAGCCCGGGCCGACCCCGACCCTCTGCGCCCCAGGCCGGGGTCCGGGGCTCCTACTGCTCCGAAGCCGTGACCTCGACCGAGATCACCGGGTCGACCTCGGCGAACACGTGCACCTTGACCTCGTGCACCCCTACCGAGCGGATCGGCTCGTCCATCGTGACGTCGTGCCGGTCGACCCGAACCCCGGTCTGCGCCTCGATCGCCTCGACGACATCGCTCGGCGTGACGCTGCCGAACAGCCGGCCCTCCTCGCCCGCGTGCGCCGCGACCGTGACGGGCGACGCCGTGAGGCGCTGGGCGACCTGTTCGGCCTCGGCCTTGGCCGCGTCGACACGGGTGCCATGGGCGCGCTTGAGGCTGTCGACGTGCTTCACGCCGCCCTTGGTCGCCTTGACGGCGAGCCCGCGGGGCATCAGGTAGTTGCGCGCGTAACCGTCGGCCACGTCCACGATGTCCCCCGGGACACCGAGCTTGTCGACGGGCTTTTGGAGGATGATCTTCATCGGGTCGAGTAGGGCAGCAGGGCCATCTCGCGGGCGTTCTTGACCGCGGTGGCGACGTCGCGCTGGTGCTGCGAGCAGTTGCCCGTCACCCGGCGCGCACGGATCTTGCCGCGTTCGGACACGAACCGCCGCAGCGTCGTGGTGTCCTTGTAGTCCACGTATTCGATCCGGTCCTTGCAGAAGATGCAGATCTTGCGCTTCTGCTTCTTCTGCCAGCCCTTGTCGTCCTTCTCCCGCTTGGCGGGTCGCTTCTTCGTCTTAGGTGGCATCCAGCGGTGTCTCCTCGTCTGCCGTGGGAGCGCCGACCGTGGCGGGCGTCCAGTCGCTCGAACCTCCCGAGCGACCCTGGCGCTCGACCTTCGCGGTCGCCCAACGCAGGCTCGGGCCGAGCTCGTCGGCCTCGATCTCGACCACCGTGCGCTTGTCGCCTTCCTGGGTCTCCCAGGAGCGCATCTGCAGCCGGCCGGTCACGACCACGCGCGTGCCCCGGGTGAGGGTCTCGGCGCTGTTCTCGGCCAGGCTCCGCCAGGCGTTGACCGAGAAGTACGACGTCTCGCCGTCCTTCCAGTTGCCCGACTCGTCCTTGTAGCGGCGGTTCACCGCCACACGAAACTTCACGACAGCGGCCCCGTTCGGCGTGTAGCGGAGCTCGGGATCGTCCGTGAGGTTGCCCACGATGGTGACCTGGTTCTCGCTCGCCATCTCCATCACCTTCCGTTCCGTGACCGCTCCCCGTCGGATGGCGTGCCGGGGAGGGGGAAGTCGCTGTTCGTTACGCGGCCTCGCCGCGAACGACGATCTTGAACCGCAGGACCTCATCGGCCAGCCGCAGCGTCCGTTCGAGCTCGGTCAGGACCTTGGGATCAGCCGTGAACTCGACCACGACGTAGTAGCCCTCGCCCTGCCGTTCGATCTCGAATGCCAGACGCCGGCGGCCCCAGCGATCGACGTTGCCGACCTGGCCACCCGCCTCGCCGACGACGCGGGTGATGCGGTCCAGCGCCCCGGACACGACCGACTCGTCGGCCTCCGCGGGCAGGAGGAGCATGCCTTCGTACTGCCTCAGTTCTCCACCTCCTCTGGTCTGGACGGCCCCCACCGGGGGAGCAGGATGTGTGGCTGGCGCCCAGTCTAGCGGCTCGCTGGTCGGGCGACCCTAGCACCCGCGGGTGACACGCTCGGATGCGCTCCCGGTGCCCCGTCGGCACCCGGGTAGACTGCTCGGAACGGCTGCCGTGCACTCACGAAGGAGGCGCGAGCGATGACCATCACGATCCGCGACCTGCAAGCGTGGAAGGCCGAGGGCAAGCGTTTCGCGATGCTCACGGCTTACGACTACCCCACCGCCAAGATCTTCGACGAGGCCGGGATCCCGGTGCTGCTCGTCGGCGATTCGGTCGGCAACACCATCCTCGGCTACGAGAACACGCTGCCCGTGACCATGGACGAGATGCTGCACCACACGCGCGCGGTCGCGCGCGGCGTCACGAACGCGCTCGTGGTGGGCGACATGCCGTTCCTCTCGTACCAGGTCAGCGTCGAGGAGGGCGTTCGGAACGCAGGCCGGTTCCTGAAGGAGGGCGGCGCCGGCGCCGTCAAGATCGAGGGCGCGCAGATCGAGCTCGTGCACACGCTGGTCGAGCTCGGGATCCCCGTGATGGCGCACGTCGGCCTCACGCCGCAGTCGGTGCACGCGATGGGCGGCTACCGCGTGCAGGGCCGGGGCGAGGGGGCGGCACGGGTGACCGATCAGGCGCTCGCGCTCGAGAAGGCGGGCGCGTTCGCGATCGTGCTCGAGGCCATGCCGTCCGAGCTCGGCGCCGAGCTCACGAAGACACTGCAGATCCCCACGATCGGCATCGGCGCGGGACCGCGGACCGATGCCCAGGTGCTCGTGTCCCCCGACCTGCTCGGGCTCTCCGAACGCCTGCCGAAGTTCGCGCGCGCCTACGTCGACCTGCGCGGCGAGATCGCGAAGGCCGCGACCGCGTTCGCCGCCGAGGTCGCCGCCGGGACGTTCCCCGACGAAGAGCACTCGTACACGTAACGGATCTCGTGCTCACGCAAGAACTCGACTCCGCGACCCCGTCCTCCAGGTCCGTCAACGCGATCGGCGGGACCAGACAGGGAGGTTGGCCGATCCCGATACCTTGGTCACCTCGGCCGCCCTTCCTCGAAGTCGGGCGCTCAACCTTCTCTGAGCTCGATGTCGGACTACCCCACCCGATCCAGGAAGGCGACCGTGCGCTCCCTGAGCAGCCCGGCCGCATGCTCGTCGTAGTCGTCTGAACTCGGGTCGGCGAACAGGTGACCCGAACCCGGGTAGATGAACAGCTCCGCGCCCTCGATCTCCTCGACCAAGGCCTCGGCCGCGGGTCGATCCTCCCCCGCCCACGGGTCCTCATCCATCATGTGGATCTGGAGCGGCACGCCCTCGGGCCACGGGCCCTCGAACTCAGAAGTCGGCAACGCCCCGTGGAACAGGATCGCCCCTCGCGCACCCGGTCGCCTCTGCGTCAGCGACTGCGCGGGCATCACGCCGAGCGAGAAGCCTGCGTAGACGATGTCGGCCGGGAACTCTTGGGCCGCCTCCGAACCGCGGCGGATGATCTCCGAGAAGCCGACCTGCCGGGCGTTGGCGACACCCTCGTCGACGGTCCCGAACGTCTTGCCCTCGTAGAGGTCCGGCGCGTGGACCGTGTGGCCGGCCCTTCGCAGCTCGTCGGCGAACGCGAGGAACCCGGGCGTCTGCCCTTGCGCGTGGTGGAACAGGAGCACCATCGTCATCGCGACCACTGTAGCCAACGCCATCGAGATCCGTCTCCGCGGTAACTGGCACTAGGCTCCACGAGGTCGGGTCGCCGGAGGCCGGCGAGGCAGGAGGGGAGAGTCATGGCGGGTGAGCACTACGTCCGCGAACTGGACCGTGAAGACAGGGAGCGAGGACGAGTTCGTCGCTCGATGGCGAGCGTTTCTCTCCGACAGCACGAAGACGGCCGAGGGTTTCGGCACCGCACGGCTCTTGCGAGACTCCGACGATCCTCGCCACTTCCTGTCGTTCTCGGACTGGGCCGACGCCGGAGCCCGCGACGCATGGAAGTCGAGTCCCGAGTTCGCGAAGGGCCTGGCCACCTGCAGGGATCTCTGCGACGACTTCGTCGGCGCGGACTACTCGCAGGTCGCGAGCCTCTGACCTCGAACGCGCCGACGCGTCACGTCCTGGTGCGGTAACGGAGGAACACTACGCCGCTGTCGAAACGGCGTTGGTCCGCGAGCTCGAGCTCGATACGGACGCCGTCGGGGAGCCACCGCGTGCCGCCGCCCACCACGATCGGCGTGATGAATCGAAGGAACTCGTCGACCAGACCGGCCTCGATCGCCCGAGCGGCGAGCCCGGGACCGCCAACGGAGAGGTCGCGGTCCGCCGACGCCTTCATGTCCCGGACGTCCTCGGGGTCGAAGTCCCGTTCGATCCGCGTCTTCACGGTGGACGCCGTCACCAACGTCGTCGAATACACCACCTTGTCGGCGGCCTGCCAGATCTCCGCGTAGTCCAGCGCAGAGGGTGGTTGGCCGGCGACCGCATACGCGGTCTCCCAGTACGTCATCACCTCGTACATCCGCCGCCCGTACAGGTAGGTGCCGATCGGCCGCTCGAGGTCGTTGACGAACGCGTGGACCTCCTCGTCGGGTGCGGCCCAGTCGAAGTTGCCCTCCTCGTCGGCGACGTAGCCGTCGAGCGAGGTGATCGCCGAGTAGATCAGGTTGGCCATGGGGGACGCCCCCTTCACGCGGACCGATCGCAGCTCTCGAGGAGCTACGGTAACCGCTCTCCGCCCGACCGAACCTTCGACCGAGCGGCGCCCGCATGTGCCACGTTGCACGCGATGACCCGGTCCTGGCCGGAGGACGCGTTCGCGCACCACGTGTGGACGACGACGCGATTGCTCGATGCCTGTGGCGAGCTCACGCCGGAGCAGTTGGGGCCGCCGTGCCCGGAAACCCACGGCTCGATCCTCGAGACCAGCGATACCCCGTCGTTTCCGACTCGTGGCATGAGCCGTCCCAAGTTCCTCCCGCAGGACGCTCAGGCCCACCCCGGCGCGTGCCGAAGGTAGAGGGACGGCACGAACGGGTGGGCGCCCACGAGGCGCCCCCCACCGGCGGAGCCACATCAAGGATCTGGCCGGACGTGAAGGCGGGGCCGCCTCCCCCTCGGCGGCCCCGCCGCCTTTTTCCGGCCTCGATCCATCGCCTCGGCGCGCCGGCCGCCTTGCGAGCGGCGCGCCCGAGATAATCACCCGATGCCGAACGCCGTTCGACGGATCGGGCTCGGGACCGTCTTCGCGCTGCTCGCCGGTACCCTCGTGCTGGGTCACGCCCTCAAGGCCCCGTGCGCGTCCGGCGAGTGGAGCGACAACCGCCAGTACACGCGGCTGTGCTACTCGGACAACGTGCACCAGCTCGCCACCGAGCAGCTGCGCGG
>Ga0207981_1000095_pt1 | contig 12419 bp, 6 predicted proteins | sample SoimicmetaGmgLPC_FD_188327 | JGI IMG/M metagenome (GOLD analysis project Ga0207981, IMG submission 188327) | Soil and rhizosphere microbial communities from Laval, Canada - mgLPC (SPAdes) (version 2) | ecosystem: Environmental > Terrestrial > Deep subsurface > Rock core/Sediment | place: Laval... | reverse complement strand
GGTAATCCATGCGCAGGGGATCGCGCACGCGATCCTCCTCGGCGACGGGCGGATCAAAGAAGGCCGCGCCGTTCTCGGTGATGTAGGTCGGGATGTTGCCGTAGCGGTCTTTCGCCCACACCAGCAGGTCGACGAGGCCCTGCGGGAACACTTCCCAGCCGGTCTCGGTATAGGTGCCCAAGGGCTGGCGCACCGCACCGGCCTTCAGCGGATAGCTGTCGTTGGCCTGGGTGACGCTGCGCGTGTAGTAGTTGATGCCGATGAAGTCGAGCTTCTGCTTGATCAGTGCGAAGTCCTCGGCCGGCCACTCGGGCCAGGCGTCGCCGAAGATCTCCTTGAGTTCGGGTGGGTATTCGCCCAGCAGCGCCGGATCGAGGTACTGACCATTCATGTATGCATGCGCGCGCTGCACCGCGGCCTCGTCCGCCGCGGAGTCGGTGGCGGGGTACTTGGGCTCGATGTTCACCACCAGGCCGATCTCGTGTTTGCCTTCCGCGCGGTAGGCCTGCACGGCGGCGCCGTGCGCACGCATCAGGTTGTGCGAGGCGATCGGCGCTTCGTACCGGCTACGGTGTCCGGGTGCGAGCGCGCCGTGCAGGTAACCGCCGTCCGTGATCACCCACGGCTCGTTCAAGGTGACCCACTTCTTCACCCGACCGTCGAGCGCGCGGTAGAGCACGCGGCCGTACTCGGCGAACCACTCGGCGCAGTCGCGGTTGAGCCAGCCCCCGCGATCGTCCAGCGCCGCCGGCAGGTCCCAGTGGTAGAGGGTGAGCAGCGGCTCGATGCCGTTGGCCAGGAGCTCGTCGACCAGGCGCGAGTAGAAGTCCACGCCCTTCGGGTTTACCCGCCCGGTGCCTTCCGGCAGGATGCGTGACCATGACACGCTGAAGCGGTAGGCCTGAAGGCCCAAATCGCGCATCAGCTTCACGTCGTCCTTCCAGCGCCGGTAGTGGTCGCAGGCGACGTCGCCGGTGTCGCCGTTCAGCACCATTCCCGGCGTGTGCGCGAACCGCGTCCAGATGCTGGGGCCCGCGCCGTCGGCGAGGGGCGAGCCCTCGATCTGGTGCGCGGCGGTGGCCGCTCCCCACAGAAAACCTTTCGGAAACGCGAAACCCTGCGCGGGACGGGTGGTCATCGGGGAGGGGCGTCCTGGGAGGGCGAGAGCGTGAAAACGCTTACATGCCAGAATAGCCCAGCCCCCGCACGAATGCATTGCGCCCTGCCACCGGAGACGCCATGGCTGGACTGACTTTGGACCGCGTGCGCAAGCTCTATCCCGATGGGTATGAAGCCATCGCCGACGCCACGTTCGAGGTGACCGACGGCGAGTTGCTCGTGCTGGTCGGACCCTCGGGCTGCGGCAAGTCCACGCTGCTGCGCATGATCGCCGGACTCGAGTCGATTACGTCGGGGACGCTGCGCATCGGCGGACAGGTGGTCAACGACGTCGCGCCAAAGGATCGCGACATCGCGATGGTGTTCCAGAGCTATGCGCTGTATCCGCACATGACGGTCGCCGAGAATCTCGGCTTCGGCCTGAAGCTGCGCGGACACTCACGTGATGCGGTTACAGCGCGCGTGCACGAAGCCGCGGCGATGCTCGGGCTGGAGACGCTGCTCGCGCGCCGCCCCGCGGCGCTGTCGGGCGGGCAGCGCCAGCGTGTCGCGTTGGGGCGTGCACTGGTGCGCCAGCCGCAGGTGTTCCTGCTCGACGAGCCGCTGTCCAACCTCGACGCCAAGCTGCGCATGTCGATGCGCGTCGAGATCGCGCGCCTGCACCGCCGCCTCGGCGCGACGATGGTTTACGTCACCCACGATCAGATCGAGGCGATGACGCTCGGCCAGCGCATCGTCGTGCTGCGCGACGGACAGGTCCAGCAGATCGACACACCGATGGCGCTGTACGAGCGGCCGGCGAACCTGTTCGTGGCAACGTTCCTCGGCAGCCCTGCGATGAACGTGCTGACCGGCCGGTTGGTGCGCGCCGATGGCCTGGCGCTCGATGTAGGCGACGGCGTCCGCCTGCCGCTGGGTGCGGCGCGGGTCGCCGACTCGTGGCTGGAACGGGAGGTGACGGTTGGCATCCGCCCCGAGGACCTGCTGCCGGCCGCCCCTGGGAGTGCCACCGCGTTCGCACCGGACGTCGAAGTGGTCGAGCCGGTGGGCAACGAGATCTTCGTGAACCTGCGGCTTGGTGCGCAGGCGCTGGTCGCCCGGTTCGGCCCGCAGGCGCTGCCGGTGGTCGGCGCGCCGTTGGCACTCGAACTGGTTGCACCCAAGCTGCATTTCTTCGATCCGGCCTCCGGGCGCCGGCTGGACATGGCGGCCTGACCGCGCAGTCGGCCCGCGCGCCGGCAGGCTCGCTATACTCGGGCGGGGAAAGGTGGCCTCTAGGCTATCTAATCCTTTTCGGTTCAAGCAGTTGCAGGCACAACTGCATCCAGTTATTTAGAAGAGCACCCGCGGCTGCCGCGCGGCGTGCCGGGGCCCGACGACCGCCGCATGCGCCTGTCCACGATCAAGCTGTCCGGTTTCAAATCCTTCGTCGATCCGACAACGCTGCACCTGCCGACCAACATGACCGGCGTGGTGGGGCCGAACGGTTGCGGCAAGTCCAACATCATCGACGCGATCCGCTGGGTGATGGGCGAAAGCGCGGCGAGCCGCCTGCGAGGCGATTCGCTGACCGACGTGATCTTCTCGGGATCGTCCGCGCGCAAGCCGGTATCGCAGGCGACGGTCGAACTGGTGTTCGACAACTCCGACCACACGATCACTGGCGAATACGCGGCCTTCAACGAGATCTCGGTCAAGCGCACCGTCAGTCGCGACGCGACCAGCAACTACTACCTCAATGGCACGCGCTGCCGCCGGCGCGACATCACCGACCTGTTCCTCGGCACGGGCCTGGGGCCGCGCAGCTATTCGATCATCGAGCAGGGGATGATCAGCCAGATCATCGAGGCGCGCCCGGAAGACCTGCGCGTGTACCTCGAGGAAGCCGCCGGCATCTCCAAGTACAAGGAGCGCCGCAAGGAAACCGAAACCCGAATCCGCCATACGCGCGAGAACCTCGACCGCCTCAGCGACCTGCGCGAGGAAGTCGGCAAGCAGCTCGAACACCTCAAGCGCCAGGCGCGCCAGGCGGAGCAGTATCAGGTGCTGCAGGGCGAGCGGAAAATCCGCGACGCCGAATGGAAGGCCCTGGAGTTCCGCGGACTCGATACGCGGGTGCAGGCGCTGCGCGAGAAGCTGTCGCACGAGGAAACCAGGCTCCAGCAACTGATCGCCGAGCAGCGCGAAGCCGAGCGCGAGATCGAAACCGGCCGCGTCCGCCGCGAGGAAGCCGCGCAGGCGCTGGGCAAGGCGCAGGCCGAGGGTTACGAAGTCGGCGGCACGCTGGCTCGCGTCGAGCAGCAGATCGCGCACCAGCGCGAGATGGGCCAGCGCCTGCAGCGCGCAAGCGATGAGGCCCAGGCCGCACTGGCCGAACTCGGCAACCACATCGATGCGGACGAAGCCAAGCTCGCCGCGCTCCGCAATGCGATCGCCGACGCCGAACCGCAACTGGCACGCTTGCAGGCCGACGACCAGGCCCGACAGGACGCATTGCGCGAGGCCGAAACGAAGCTCGCGGACTGGCAACAGCGCTGGGATGCGCACGTGCGCGCGCAATCCGAAGCGGCGCGCGCCGGCGACGTCGAACGCACTCGTGTCGACTACCTGGACCGCCAGGCGCTGGACGCGGATCGTCGACGCGAAAAGTTGACGGAGGAGCGCAGCGGCCTCGACCTGAAAGCGCTGGCGGATGCCTTCGAACAGATCCGGACGCAACACGACACGCAGAAGCACTCGCTCGATTCGCTCAACGCCGATGTCGAAGCACGCAAGCAGGCCTTGGGCGTGCTGCAGGAACAGCAACGCGACGCGCAGTCCGAGCTCGCCGAGGTTCGCAAGCAGTCGCAGGCAAGCCGCGGCCGGCTGTCCTCGCTCGAAACGCTTCAGCACGCCGCACTGGGCCAGGAGCAGGGTGCCGCAACGGCGTGGCTGGCGGCGCGAGGACTGGATTCGGCCGCGCGCGTCGGCGAGAAGCTCGTGGTGGAAGCGGGCTGGGAAAACGCCGTCGAAGGCGCCTTGGGACAGCTGATCGAAGGCGTCCTGGTGGAAGCACCCGAAGCATTGGTCGACGCACTGGGTGAACTCGGCGAAGGCCGGCTGACGCTGGTGTCGCCCGATGCCGACGCCGTTGCCCATGCGCCGACGTCGTTGGCAGCGAAGGTGCAGGGGCCGGCGGCGATCCTGCGCATCCTGTCCAAGCTGCATGCGGCCGAGACGCTGGCCGATGCGCGGGCGATGTTGCCGCAACTCGGCGACGGGGAATCGATCATCACGCGCCAGGGCGAGCGTCTGGGTGCGGGCTGGGTGCGGGTGCTGCGTTCGGGCGCGGCCAAGCAGGGCGCTCTGCTGCGTGCGCGCGAAATCCAGTCGTTGCGCGCGGAGATCGACGCGCTGCAGAAACGCGAACATGCACTCAACGATCGACTCGCCAGCCTGCGCGACCAGTTGCTCGCCGCCGAACAGCAGCGCGAAGACGCGCAGCGTGCGTCCTACCACGCGCACCGCAGCGTCTCCGAGCTCGCCGGTCAGCTGCAGAGCCAGCAGGGACGACTCGATTCGGCACGCACCCGCATCGAACGCATCGAAGCGGAAACGGCACAACTGGTCGCCACCCTCGACACCAGCCACGAGCAGGCGCGCGAGGCGCGCGCGCTGCTGGAGCAGGCCGTCGGGAAAATGGCGGACCTGGAAGTGGCGCGGCACGCACTCGATGATGAGCGGCGCACTCTCGGCGATGGGCGTGAAGCGTCGCGCTCGGCCGCACGGGAATCCCGCGACGCCGCGCACGCAGTCGCGTTGACCCTCGAATCCCAGCGTGCGCAGGTCGTCGCTCTGGCGCAGTCGCTCGAGCGCATGAGCGGACAGCGCGGGCAACTGGACAACCGCCTGGGCGAACTGGCTTCGCAACTGACGCAGGGGGACGAGCCCGTCGTCGCCCTGGAGAAAGAGCGCCAGGCGGCGCTGGAAGAACGCGTACGTACAGAGAAGGCCTTGTCCGCTGCGCGCGCGACGCTGGAGGGCATCGACAACGAACTGCGTACCTTCGAGCAGACCCGCCACCAGCGCGACGAGCAGTCACTCGCGCAGCGCGAGAAGATTTCGCAACGCAAGCTCGACCAGCAGGCGTTGGTGCTCCACGCCGAACAGCTCTCCGCCGCCGTGGCCGGGGCGGGCTTCGTGCTGGAGGACGTGGTGGCGACCCTGCCCGGCGAAGCCGACGTGTCGGCATGGGAAAAGACGGTTTCCGACCTCGACGCGAAGCTCCGCCGCCTGGAGCCGGTGAACCTGGCGGCCATCGCCGAACACGCCGAGGCCGCACAGCGCAAGGAATACCTGGACGCACAGGATGCCGACCTGACGTCCGCGCTGACGACCCTCGAAGATGCGATCCGCAAGATCGACCGCGAGACCCGCGGCCGTTTCAAGGACACATTCGACCGCGTCAACGCCGGCGTCCAGGAGCTCTATCCGCGCCTGTTCGGCGGCGGCCACGCCTACCTCGAACTCACCGGCGAAGACCTGCTCGACACCGGCGTGGCGATCATGGCGCGTCCGCCGGGCAAGCGCGTATCGAACATTTCGCTGCTGTCCGGTGGCGAGAAGGCGATGACGGCGGTAGCACTGGTGTTCGCGATCTTCCAGCTCAACCCGGCGCCGTTCTGCCTGCTCGACGAAGTCGACGCGCCGCTGGACGAAGCCAACGTCGGCCGCTTCACCGCGATGGTGAGCGAGATGAGCGAGCACGTGCAGTTCCTGTTCGTCACCCATAACAAGGCGACGATGGAAGCGGCGCAGCAGTTGAGTGGCGTTACCATGCGCGAGCCTGGCGTCAGTCGCCTGGTCTCGGTCGACCTTGCCGAAGCCGCGCGCCTGGCCGGCGCTGCCTGACGGGAGTACTGCGATGTCGGACGTCTGGATGTTGCGCACCGGGATCCTGATCGCCGGCGTGCTGCTGATTGCCGCGATCTACTTCTTCGGCCGTCCGCGCAAGGCGGGGCAGGGCCGGCGGGTCGAAGGACGCGAAGGCGTTCGTGTCGAACCAACGATCGGCGCGCAGCTGGAAGCCGAACTGGCCGCCCACGCGGGCGATGGCGCCGATGGCATCGTGCAGTCGGAAATGGACCTGGATCGCGGAATCGGCGCGTCCTCGAGCAGCGACCTCGGACGCCGGGCCAGCGAAGACTTCGAGAAGATCGTGACCCTGTACATCGCCGCGCGCGCCGGGGAAACACTGCGCGGCCCGGACATCGTCGTCGCCGCCGAGAAGGCCGGCCTCGTCTACGGCCACATGAACGTCTTCCACAGGTTGGTCGAAGGCCATCCGGAACGCGGACCGGTGTTCAGCGTCGCCAACATCATGAAGCCCGGCAGCTTCGACATGGCCTCGATCCAGTCATTGGAAACACCGGCGATCGCGTTCTTCCTCACGCTGCCGGCGCCGATTCCGGCGCTCGACGCGTGGGAAACGATGCTGCCGACCGCCGATCGCATGTCCGAACTGCTCAACGGCGTGCTCCTCGACGAATCGCGCAACGCCCTCGGGCGCCAGCGCATCGCGCACCTGCGCGACGAGCTGCGCGCCTACGACCGCCAGCACGAGGTCGCACCCATCACGCGCAGTCCGCGCTGGTAGTCGCTGCATACGGACCGCCGATGCGGACACGATCGTGTCCTGCGTCGGCCGCTGGGACGCCTGCCCTCCGGGTGTGCCAGTAGAATCCCCGGCCATGACCCAAGCGACGGCCGCCACCCGCATTGTCGAACTGCGCCGCCGTATCGACGACGCCAACCACCGCTACTACGTCCTCGATGATCCGGACCTTCCGGATGCGGAATACGATCGCCTGCTGCGCGAACTGGAAGCACTCGAACAAGACCACCCGAAACTGCGCGACCCGAACTCGCCGACGGCACGCGTCGGCAGTGCGCCCTCCGGAAAATTCGCGCCGGTCCAGCATGCCGTCCCGATGTTGTCGCTTGGCAACGCTTTCGGCGACGACGAAGTACGCGACTTCGTCCTGCGCATCGAGAAGGAAACCGGCGACTCCAATCCTGCATTCTCGGTCGAACCCAAGCTGGACGGCCTCGCGATCAGCCTGCGTTACGAAGACGGCGAATTCGTGCGGGGCGCGACCCGCGGTGATGGCGCCACGGGCGAGGACGTGACCGCCAACCTGCGCACGGTGCGCACCATACCGCTTCGCCTCCGGGGTGATGCGCCCGGCGTGAAAATGCCTGCCGTGGTGGAGGTTCGCGGCGAGGTATACATGCCCCGAACCGCGTTCGAACGCTACAACGCCTGGGCGCGCGACAACGGCGAGAAGACGCTGGCCAATCCGCGTAATGGCGCCGCCGGTTCGTTGCGGCAGCTCGATCCGCGAGTCACTGCGCAACGCCCGCTGGCCTTCTATGCCTACGCACTGGGTGAAGTGACGGGCGCGGCGCTTCCGTCGACGCACTCGCAGACGCTTGCCTGGTTACGGACCCTGGGATTACCGGTCAGTCCCGAAGTCGACTGCGCGCGTGGACTCGAAGGGCTGCTCGTATATTTCCGTCGGATCGGCGAGTGCCGCAACACGCTGCCATACGATATCGACGGCGTGGTGTACAAGCTCGACCGCTACGACCAGCAGCGGGCGATGGGATTCGTGTCGCGGGCGCCACGCTGGGCGCTTGCGCATAAATATCCTGCGCAGGAAGAAATGACCACGGTCGAATCGATCGAAGTCAACGTCGGCCGCACCGGCGCGGTGACACCGTGGGTGCAGATGGCCCCGGTGCAGGTCGGCGGCGTGGTCGTCAGTCGAGCCACCCTGCACAACGCCGACCAGGTCGCGCGGCTGGACGTGCGCACCGGCGACAGCATCATCGTACGGCGCGCGGGCGACGTGATTCCGGAAGTCGTGCGCGTGATCGAGGAGCGGCGTCCCGTCGACAAGCGCGGCCGGCCCCTGCATCCGCCGTACCGGCTGCCGACGGTGTGCCCCGACTGCGGTTCGGCGATCGAGCGCGAGGAGGGCGAAGTCGTCGCCCGTTGTACCGGCGGGCTCGTGTGCCCGGCGCAGCGCAAGCAGGCGTTGTTCCATTTCGCGTCGCGGCGCGCCATGGATATCGAGGGCCTGGGCGAGCGTTTCATCGATGTATTGGTCGAGTTCGGGTACGTGCGCAGCGTGGCAGACCTGTACCGGCTGACGCTGGACGATTTCGTCGAGATGAAGCGTCGCGCGGATGAGCTTGCCGAATCAGTGCCGCAAACCGTCAAGGCCGGGAAGATCGCGACGCGTTGGGCCGAGAACCTCGTCGGCGCAATCGACAACAGTCGCAACACCACGCTCGAACGCGTGTTGTTCGCGCTCGGGATCCGTGACGTCGGCGAAAGCACGGCCAAGACGCTCGCCCGGCACTTCGGCGCGCTGGACCCGATCATGGGCGCCGACGAGCAGGCGCTGACGGGCGTCCCCGACATCGGGCCGGTCGTGGCCGCACACATCGCCCATTTCTTCGCCGAGCCCCACAACCGCGAGGTGATCGCCGCGCTGCGCTCGGCCGGCGTCCACTGGAAGGAAAGCGCACCGCAGCGCGCCAGCGATGGCCCGCTGGCAGGAAGGACCATCGTGCTGACCGGAGGCCTCGAATCGATGTCCCGCGACGAAGCCGGGGCCAGGTTGGAGGCGCTCGGCGCCAAGGTCGCCGGCAGCGTGTCGAAGAAGACCAGTTTCGTCGTTGCCGGCGAGGCGGCCGGCAGCAAGCTTGCGAAGGCACAGGAACTGGGGGTTGAGGTCTGGGACGAGGCGAAGTTGCTGCAATTCCTCTCGGACTCCGGGAAGTGAGCACGAGTGAGTTCGTTGGTGGGAGCGACGTCACTCGCGATGCGTGTCGTCTGGGTGTCCAGTCGCGACTTGCGTCGCTCCTGCGAGAGCCGTTCCTCGCATGACCGCCTGGATGCCTGCCGCCACTCCGGAGATGCTCCGGCTGCGCGCGAAGCTCAACGCCGCCATCCGTGCGTTCTTCGCCGAACGCGATGTCCTGGAGGTCGAAACACCGGTGCTTTCCGCCGCGGGCAACACCGACCCCAATATCGCGTCGTTCCCGCTCGAATTTTCAGGCCGAACCGACCACGCACCACGCACGCGCTGGCTGCGCACCTCGCCCGAATTCGCGATGAAGCGGCTGCTTGCCGCCGGGCTTGGCGATTGCTACGAACTCGGCCGCGTCTTTCGCGATGGCGAAGTCGGCGGCCGCCACAACCCCGAGTTCACGATGCTGGAGTGGTATCGCGTCGGCTGGGATCACCAGCGGCTGATCGGCGAGACGGCAGAACTTATCGGTGCGGCGCTGGCGCTGGTCGGCCGTCGCGCGACGCTCCGCCGGCTCACGTGGCGCGACCTGTACCACGATCGCATCGGGATCGATCCGCATGCCGCGAGCATCGAGCAGTTGCAGCACGCGCTCGGCGACGTGCGCATCGACCCGTCGGGCCTCACGCGCGACGACTGGCTCGACCTGCTGCTGACGCACCGCCTGCAGCCCGGATTTGTCGACGATGAACTGCTTGCCGTCCATGACTATCCCGCGTCGCAGGCCGCCCTTGCGCGCATCCGGGATGGTGATCCGCCGGTGGCCGAACGCTTCGAGATGTACCTGGGCCCGCTCGAACTCGCCAACGGGTATCACGAACTGACCGACGCACGGGAGCAGCGCGCGCGGTTCCGGCGGGACAACGCAGTGCGCGCGGAGCGCGGCGCCCGACAACCGCCGATCGACGAGCGACTGCTGTCCGCCCTCGACCACGGACTTCCCGCCTGCGCGGGCGTTGCGCTGGGCATCGACCGCCTGTTGATGGCGATGATCGGTGCGCAGGGTATTGCCGAGGTTCTGGCATTTCCGTTCGATCGCGCCTGAGTCCTCGGCTCGCGCCACGGACATCGCTAGACTGACGGCATGGCCGACGACTTCGATTACGCGCGCTACGACCGCATCCGTCCGCTGCGCTGGACCGGGACCACGCTGGACGTGCTGGACCAGCGCAAGCTTCCGTTTACGACGGAATACCTGAGTTGCCAGACCAGCGATGAAGTCGCATCGGCGATCCATGCGCTCGCCGTCCGCGGGGCTCCGGCAATCGGCATCGCCGCCGCTTGGGGCGTGGTCCTCGCGGCTCGCGCGATCGACGTCGCCGATGTCGGTCCGCGCGCTGTCGACGACGCAGCCGCGCGGCTCGAGCCCGCGCTGCAGCGGCTCAATGCGGCGCGCCCGACCGCGGTGAACCTGGCGTGGGCGCTGGCGCGCATGCGCGCGGCGCTGGCGCGCGCCGACGGCGACTGGCGGCGCGTCCTCGAGGATGAAGCGCATGCGATCGACAGCGAGGACCTTGCGGCCAACCGCCACATGGGTGCGCTCGGTGCGTCGCTGATCGCGCCGGGCAGCGGTGTACTCACGCACTGCAACACCGGCTCGCTGGCGACGGCGGGATTCGGTACCGCGCTCGGCGTGATCCGCGCCGGCGTGGCGCAGGGGCGCATTGAGCATGTGTTCGCCGGCGAGACCAGGCCGTGGCTGCAGGGCGCGCGCCTGACCGTGTGGGAGCTGCAGCAGGACGGCATCGATGCCACGCTCATCGCGGACTCCGCGGCATCGCACCTGATGAAGACCGGCAAGGTGCAATGGGTGGTGGTCGGCGCGGACCGAATCTGCGCCAACGGCGACGTCGCCAACAAGATCGGCACCTACCAGCTGGCGATTTCCGCGCGCCACCACGGCGTCCGGTTCATGGTGGTCGCGCCGTCCTCGACGGTCGACATGGCGACCGCCAGCGGCGACCTGATCCACATCGAGGAGCGTGAGCCGGGGGAACTGCATGGCGTTGGCGGCAGTCGCACGGTGGCCGAAGGCATCCACGCGTGGAACCCGGTGTTCGACGTCACCCCGCACGGACTGATCGACGCGATCGTCACCGAAAAAGGCGTGATCGAACACCCGGACGCGGCATCGATGCGGACCGCATTCGCGGCCTGACCGGCGGGCCTCGGCAGGTTGGCTGAAAAGCCCCGCAAGTCTTTGTTTTTAGGCAAAAAAAGGCACCCGGATCGAGCCGTTGGCGTGATACAATTCCGGCTTCGCTGAATTCGCCCTCCCGAGCCGCTTGCGGAGCCTTTCCGCAGGTCGCCCGCGGGCCGTGTATTGGCTCCTACGGATCCCCTGATGGCTGAGCTCGCCAGAGAAATCATCCCCGTCAACCTCGAAGACGAGATGCGCCGCAGTTACCTCGATTACGCGATGAGCGTGATCGTCGGCCGCGCGCTCCCGGACGTGCGCGACGGCCTCAAGCCCGTGCATCGTCGCGTGCTGTACGCGATGAACGAACTCGGCGCACACAGCAACAAGCCGTACTACAAGTCCGCGCGAATCGTCGGCGACGTCATCGGCAAATACCATCCGCATGGCGACCAGTCGGTGTACGACACGCTGGTGCGTATGGCGCAGCCGTTCTCGCTCCGCTACCTGCTGGTGGACGGGCAGGGCAACTTCGGTTCGGTCGACGGCGATTCCGCGGCGGCGATGCGCTACACCGAAGCGCGCATGTCGCGGCTCACCCATGAGCTGATGGCGGATATCGACAAGGACACCGTCGACTTCCAGCCCAACTACGACGAGAAGGAACTCGAGCCGACGGTGATGCCGTCGCGCTTCCCGAACCTGCTGGTGAATGGTTCCGCTGGCATCGCGGTCGGCATGGCGACGAACATTCCGCCGCACAACCTGTCGGAAGTGATCGACGCGACCATCGCGCTCATCGACGATCCGGTGATCGATGTCGACGGCCTGATGCAGTACATCCCCGGGCCGGACTTCCCCACCGCCGGCATCATCAACGGCGTCGGCGGCATCCACCTCGCATATCGCACGGGTCGCGGCCGCGTGCGCATGCGCGCCAAGGCCGAGATCGAAGTCGCCGACAACGGCCGGGAAGCGATCGCCGTCACCGAGATCCCGTACCAGGTCAACAAGGCGCGGCTGATCGAAAAGATCGCCGAGCTGGTCAAGGAAAAGAAGCTCGAAGGCATCAGTGAGTTGCGCGACGAGTCCGACAAGGACGGCATGCGCATCTACATCGAGATCAAGCGCGGCGAGTCGGCCGAGGTCGTGCTCAACAACCTCTATTCGCAGACGCCGATGGAATCGGTGTTCGGCATCAACATGGTGGCGCTGGTCGATGGCCGTCCGCAGCTGCTCAACCTCAAGCAGATGCTGGAAGACTTCGTCCGCCACCGTCGCGAGGTGGTCACGCGGCGGACGAT